>Ga0160448_100364_pt1 | contig 16287 bp, 12 predicted proteins | sample HID1973M_E1MG_FD_108269 | JGI IMG/M metagenome (GOLD analysis project Ga0160448, IMG submission 108269) | Enriched mosquito-associated microbial communities from UW Madison campus, WI, USA - HID1973M_E1 MG | ecosystem: Host-associated > Arthropoda: Insects > Digestive system > Unclassified ...
GGCGTGCCCCTCGGGTCGGTGGCCGTCGCGCTTGCCACAACCGTGAGGCGCGAGCTCGAGCCAGACGCTGAGTGCCCGTCCTCGGGGTGTGGCCCCGAACTGCGGTGGCCGGTCCCTCGATGCCGACGTCAGCTGAGCCTGCCGAACGTCGCGTCGATGTCGGACATCTCCATCGCCGCCGTCGCTTCGATGAGGGCGATGAGATCCTTGTCGGCCCCGGGCGAGAACTCCTCCGGTCGTTCCGGGGCGATCTCGATGGGCACTCCCTCGGGAGCCTGCTCGGTCGCGTCGAGGCTGGTTCCATCGCCGGAGGGCGAGAGTCCTTGGAAGATCCTCCCGGCTTCGGACTGGTCGCCGAGGTCGAACGAGAATTGCTTGCTCTGCAGGCCGAGGTCGAGCAGTCGCTTGACTTCGGGGAATCGTTCAGCGTTGGTCTTGGGGATCGGAAGCGTGCTCTTCCAGTTGACCCCGAGCGTCTCGAGCGCTTTGGCGTAGGCGTTCTCATGCGCCTGATCACGGACGATGAGGTAGGAGATGGTGGATCGGGCGGTCTTGTTGCTGGTCATCTCGTAGAGTCGGCATTTCTGCAGCCGCCCGGTGGACTCGAGCATGAGGTTGTACAGCAGGTCGAGCACGAGGTTTCCGGAGTTGTATACGTAACTGCCGCTCCACGGGTTCCCGACGGCGTCCACGGGCAGAGCGCCCTGGGCTCCGACCAGATAGTGGTGGATGTTGCCGCGGTCGAGCGCGATGCTCAGCGGAGTGGCGCCGTCGACTCCGGGCTTGTCCACCGGGTCGTTCTTCCTGCCGCTGTATCCGGGTGCGCCGTCGAGCAGCCGGGCGATCGTGGTGCCGATGAGCTCGACATGGCTGATCTCCTCGGTCCCGATGCCCTGGATAAGGTCCTTGTACGGTTTTGCGCCCGCGCCGCGGAAATTGATGCTCTGGAACAGATACTGCATCATCGTGCGCATCTCGCCGAACTGGCCGCCGAGACCTTCCTGAAGAGCGTTCGCCGCGGCGGGGTCGGGCTCATCCTGTTCGATCGGGTTGATCAGGTTCTGCAGGTGAAAGTACATGGCTGCCCTCCGAGGTCGGCGTAGGCCCTCACTGTCCAGTCCCGGCGCGTGCCACGCACAGGGATGGACATCGCGAACATCGGCGCGTAGCATCCCCCGGCTACGGCGGAACCCGCCGCCGGTCGAGGGGAGCCGACCGCGGATCGAAACGGGATCGACGCCGCATCCACAACGAGACCGAACGGACGATGCCCCCGGCCGGGTCGCCATCTCGAGTGATCTGCCGGGGGCCTTTCGGGCATGGCCGGCACGGGGAGGGGAACGACCCTCCTCGATCCCCAGAGCAGGAGGGTCGCCGCCGGGCGTTGACCGGCTCCCCCAAAGAGGGGTGCCCCGCCCGGTCGGGTTCCGGAGCGCGGATCAGCGTGCACGCTGACCGTGCACATACCCCTCCTGCCACACAGGATGCTCCGCTTTTCTCGCGAGCGGAAGTCCCTCGAGCGATTCGCCGTCGCCGCGCCTGGTCGTGTGGCCACGAAGCCCGGAGTAGCGAAACCCCCTCCCGCCCTCAAAAGGGGACCCGAAATGGAGGGGGCTTCTACGCCGTCGCGGGGCAGATGGGGGGCGCACCCGCCGGCATTGCTCCTCACTGTGGCAGGGGATGGGCGGCAGGTCAACGATGTAGAGGAACATCGGTCCATTCGCATGAACTCGCATAGGAGCAGGAGACTCCGGGTCTCTGCATTCCGGGCACGCAGCCCGAGGGGTCGCCGCAGCGAGAAGAACCCCTACAGGGAGGGTCTTGCGTGCGAACGCGGCTGCACCTCGGGTATGCGTGGCGGTGGCGGTGCATGCCCACTACGGGTGCTGGGGCGCGCTCTGCGGTTTTCGGGCGGGGTGCGTACGGTGGATGCCTCCGGGCCGGTCAGGCGGAGAGCGCTCGGTACGCCCACTGGTGGGAGCCCATCCTCGGCAGTGCGTATGTCACGCCTCCGAGGCGGGTGAGGCAATGCGCCGCGAACGTGCGGATGACCTCGACGGTGACGTCGAACTCCTCGGCGAGGTGATGCGGGTCGGAGTTCACACGCTCGAGCCGGGCATACCTCTCCGAGTCGACGAGCAGCCGAGCGGCGTAGATGTCGGCCTGGCGTTCGGCGAAGGGACTGTCGCACTCGTGGCGGTAGTAAGCGTGGCCGAGCTCGTGGGCGAGCACGCTCCGGCTCTCGGCGCGAGTCAGTCCGTACCGGAGCACGATCATCCCCTGCTCGGCGAGGTAGTAGCCGCGCAGGTCGGGATCGTCATCGATGCGGGCGACGTGCACGCTGACGCCGAGCCGGTCCGCCTTCCCCAGAAGCTGCCGCACGCTACCCCCTACTGGTCGCCGTCGTCCTTCGGTGTCGTCCGCTTCGCGGCCAGGCGCGGCGAGGAGCGCCGGATGGTCTTCTCGCGCTGGTCGTCCAGCGCGGGGAGATCCTGATGCTCGTACGGGTCTCCGACATTCGGCCCGGCGCCCCGCGCGAGCAGGGTGATCGCGCTGTTCATCACCGGCTGCCGTTGCGCTGCCGGGATCTTCTCGACGAGGACGCCCATCACCGCGAGCCACTCCTGCGTGGAGGGCTCGAACTCGCTCTCGTCGAGCTGCAGGCCCAGGGCGCGGAAGACGACCTCGAGCTTGTCGGCCTGCGGCACGGTCGCTCCGTTCTCCCAGTTGTTGATCGTGGCGCGGGAGACGTTCGCCTCGCCGGCGAGGTCGTCCTGCGTGAGCCCGCGAGCCAGTCGAAGCGACTTGATCCGCTTCGCGTGCCCCTCACGCTCGTCGTATGTCAGAACTTCGAATCGGGTTTTTGACATGGCTACACGGTAGCCCGCGCGCGATTCTGCGTCAAACATCAGTTTGTCTTTGACAAACGGCATCAGAGATCCCGCATGGGTTCGACTTTTTCACCTTGCAGCGATGTCAAAGATGTGGTTATGTCTTTGACATGCAAGCAGAAGAGATCAGCACCGGGGCGTCGCTCCGGCATCTCCGCAAGCTCGCGGGACTCACCCTCGAAGAGACCGCGATCGCGGCCGACACCTCGGTGGCGTACCTGAGCAAGGTCGAGACCGGCCGGCTGATCCCGTCGACCGCATACGTCGCGCAGGTCGCGGCGGCGCTCGCGCAGAAGCTCGGCGCTCCCGAAGGCGTGATCGCGTGATCGCGGCGCGATGGCGACAGGTCCCATCCATCCCTTCCGTGCGCCGCGGAGAACGACGAAAGCAAACCAGAGGAAGGCTCGCGATGGGGATCACGCGATACGCGATGGATGTCGCAGGGCTCGCGGAAGTCATGGACTCAGCCGTCGACCATGCCTCCCGCATGGACGAGGGGCTCCGCAGGACGGTGTCGGCCGCCGACTCATGCACCGCATGCACGGGTCGGGCGCCGGAACTCGCCGGCTCGGTCGACGCGGTGTCCGCCGATCGCCGGCTCCTCGCTGCGGGCATGGCCGCACGGGTCGAGGAGTCGGTGGCCGCAGTAGGGCGAGGCGCGGCCGCCGTCATCGAGGCGGACGACGAGATGTCCGTGCAGACCGAGGCCGCAGCGTCGTCCTTCTCGGTGTTCCGGGTGACGGCCCGCTGATGGACGTGATCGCTGTGGGTGCGGTGCCGGTGCTGCCGTTGGATCCGTTCGCGCTGGCGGATGCCGCGGCGGAGTTGCGGCTGGCGGGTGAGGTCGTGCCCGGCTCGGTGGCGCAGGTCACCGCGTCCTGGGCGGGGTTGCGGTCCGCGGACATGACCGATCACACCGAGACAGCGATCGCGACGCTCTCGGCGTTGCCGGACGCGGCGCAGGACATCGCGGACACGTCGCGGACGATGGCGGCCGCGTTGACCACGCTGGCCGAGGACCTGGCGGGGGAATCGGCGAAGATCACCGCCCTGGCGTACGAGGTGGCCACACACCGCGCGTCGCTGGCCGGCGGCGACGAGGCGTTCTGGCTGCTGGTGGGGCAGTCGCGGGACGAAGATCTGCGGGAGCGGTGCGCCCGGGTGCAGGCGCGCATCGACGCCACGATGGACACCTGTGTGCGGGACCTGCGCCGAATCGGTCCGCCTACCGTCGTCGGGCTGACTGCGAACCCGGGTGCGCCGTCGGTGGACTGGGTGGGGGTGGATGCCGCGGTGCGGCGCGACCTCGCATTCGCGGTGCTGACCGCGCTCGCCGATGCGGTCGACCCGGTGGCGGCGGGCCGGTTATTGGCGGCGCATCCGGATTGGGCGGAGCTGTTCACCCAGCATCCGCCGGAATCGGAGGACATCGCCGCGTGGTGGGCGGGACTCGGTGACGGCGGGGCCGGGTTCTCTACGCTGCAGGTGGGATTGCTCGCCGGGGCGCCGGGGATCATCGGGGCGCTGGGCGGGGTTCCGGCGGCGGGCCGGGTGGGGGCGAATCGGGTGCTGGCCGGGCGTCGCCTCCACGCCGCTCGGGCCAGACTCGCCGAGGTGCTCGCCGAACGCGCTCAGCTGGGGGTCGCGGGCGACGAGCTCCACCCGGAGATCCCGGGGTTGCGTCAGGAGATCGCCTACCTGGAGGACGCGACCACTCCACGACAGGATGGGAGCTACGCGGTGCAGCTGTACCTTTACGACCCCGCGCACCACCGCATCGTTGAGATGATCGGCACCCCGTCGCCCGCGACCACCGCGACGGTGACCTATTCCCCGGGTACCTTCACCACCGAACAATCCTTCTACGGGCGAGGTGTGCAAGCCGTCGCGCGATGGCTGAACGAGGAGGACCCGGGCATCGTCGGGTTCGTGTGGAAGGACGGGTTGTACCCGGGCGCAGCGAACACCGGGGCCTCGTTGGATGGTCTCCGGGAAGCCAACGATGTCGACCAGGCGCTGGTCACCGGAGAGACGCTGGCCCGGTTCCAACACGACCTCACGACCGATCCGCTCCTCGCCGGCGCTAGACGGGTGGGGATCGGGCACTCCTACGGGTTGGCGGTGATCACCGGGTCCGAGGTCGCTGGTGCCCGCTACGACCAGGTGGAGAGCCTGGCCGGCGCCTACATGCCGCCGGGCTGGACACCCGACCCCGGTACGCAGTACACCCACCAGACCTACACCGACTTCCTCAGCGTCGCGCAGGACCTCGGCCTCGTCGGCGGCGGCCACGACCCCGGCACCGACCCCGGCTTCATCTCCACCACCTACCCGCGACCCGGCGACTTCACTGCCCGCCTCCCACCACCGGAACCACCCGTTGTGGGGATGGCAGGCGAGCCGCTCGAGCTGGCGCTCACGACCGAGCTGGTTGCCAACCACTCACTCATCGCCTCCAGCCATCCCGACAACTTCGACGTGCTCGACCGGATCGCGGGACGGATTGCACAGCGTGAGTAGGCGCGGCGGCGGGATACGCGCGGTGGTTCTGGTCGCGAGCGGCCTACTGCTGATGGGATGTGCGGAAGGAGCAACTGTGGATCCTGACCTCACCGTGGAGGATGTCAAGGCAGCCTCTCTGGAGCTCCAAACAGAAGTCGCGAGTTTCGTTCCCGAGGACTGGGTGGAGCGTATCGAGCAACGAGAGACCGGGGTGTTGCTGCGGTGCCACGAAGAGGATACGTACCAGTGGACGGGCAGGACCTTCGTCTTCCTCGTCGAGCCCCAGAAGGACGACCAGCTACTGCGTGACATCGCTGACGCATTCGAAGGCGCCGAGTTCTCACGTGATGCCGGGACACCCGACGCCGTCGTACGAACAGCCGAGGGCGGAGTAGTTGTTGTCTCTTACCGGGATGACCGCGCGACTGTGAGCATCGGCGCCGGCAGCGCCTGCTTCAAGCTCCGCGAAGGCCAGAACCACTGGGACGAGTACTGACGAGCATGCAGCGACGCACGTCACGAGTCCGGAGCCACAGCGCAACAGAGGTCGCCGGTGCGAAGCGGGTCGGGAAAGGGTGGTCCTGACGAGTACTGACCGCATGGGGCGCCGGCTTCATGCGCCACGACATGAGCATCCGGGCGACGAATACAGCGCCAATCAGGCGTTCGCTCCGCCTTCGCGGCTTCGTCCGTCACATCGCGCACTCACCCGCTCCAGAAACCCCGGAGAAGTCGCGTAATAGATCCCCAGAGGCGGTGTCTCTTGGGTGGGGGATAGCGCCGGAGTCCCGGTCCGGTACCCCCAGCCGTGGTCCCGAGCTCGCGGCTACCGGGGGCGCCGGCATTCTCGCGTCGGCGCCCCGGTCAAATCCTCCGAGGGTCAGGCGAGCGGCTCGCGCAGGGTCTTCAGCGCGGCAAGCCACTCGCCGCTCGCGTCGCGGAGCTCGGCGAGCGACTGTTCGGCCGCGGCATCCTGCCGTTCCAGCTCCTTCCGCGCGGACGTGATGTTCTTGCCCAGCTCGGGCGTCTGGCGGACGGCGACCTTCAGCTCGCGCGAGCCGAGCAGCTCGCGAGTGGCCTCGGCGCGGATGCGTCGGGCTTCTTCGCCCCGATCGAGCGCCTCCGGCAGACCGGCCACTGCGTCGGTCAGCAGGTCGAGCAGGGCCATCACGGCCGCGTCGTCGGCGACGCGGCCTTCGCGCGGCTGCGTGTCGGGCCGGGGATCCGCGTCGGCCTTCGGCCGCCGTCGGGGCTTGGATGCAGGAGTCATAACGAAACCTCTCTCGTAGGCCGATGTCAGATGCCGATGACGTTGAGCGCGTCCCAGGGCGGGGGAAGCGGCGCGCCGTTGAGCAGCAGGATGCCGGTCGACAGGTTGCCGAGCACCGCCGGCCCGGCGATGATCAGCTCGGCGGTGGGCTCCCTGCCGCCCCAGAGCCGGTTCTGCCCGACGGTTCCCGCTTCGGCGCGCACCCGCAGGGCCCTGGTGCCGAACTCCTGATTGCCGCGGACATGGTTCGACGTGACGATCGCGTCGCCGCGCAGCGCGACGATCATCGCCGGCGGTGCATCGCCTGCCCCGCCGGCGACGATGTTCGCGTCGGCGGTCACCAGGGGAGCGACGATGCGGGCCGAGCCCGCCGCCGCCGCCTCGCTGACACCGAACACCAGTGGTCCGAGACCGGTGAAGATCCCGCCCGCCTTCGTGAGGCCGAGGTCGAGGTCACGCTCGTCGGCGCTGCCGACGAGCAGCCCGATGAAGCGGCCGCCGTTCGGGTCGAAGTCGGGATCGGCGGGGTACCGCCGCGATGCGTTGCCGTCGATCTGCGACCTCGCGAAACCGCGCACCGCGATACCGATCTCCTCGCGGCCGCCGTCGAGCGGTCCTACTCGCTCCACCGTGTTGCCGGCGATGTGCGACTCGACGACGGCGACGACGTCGATGCCGATCGAGCCGCCGCCCATGTTGCGGGCCGTGCCGATTCCCCGCAGCGTGTTCGATTCCACGCGCGCGCGTGCGGAATTGACGACCCGGATGCCGAACACCCCGGGCGCCTCGTCCGTGTCGCGCGAGCCGATGTCGACCAGGGTGTTTCCCGAGACCGTCGCGATCTCGACGGCGGCCTTCTCATCGATCACGATGCCGTGCTGCGCGAGCTCGACCCGGTTGCCGGTCACCTCGAGCGTCCGCAGCGAAGCGTGGTCGACGATGCCGATGCCGCCGACGCCGCGGACGCGGTTGCCGTCGATGCGTACGACGTCGCGCACGATCTCGCCCGGGGGAGTGTTCATGATCGCGATGCCGTCGGTCCGGGCCGGCTGGTCGGAGCGCGCGGCCCCGATCTGGTTGCCGGTGATCGCGAAGCCCCCCTCCGACACCGCGATGCCCGTGCCGCCGACGACGACGGTGTTGGCGTCGATGTCGAACGAGCTGCCGGGGATGGCGGTGCCCGGGTAGACGAAGCCGGTCGTCACGATGCCGCCCTCGCGAGCCCGCAGGACGGTGTTGTCGGCGAGCCGGTTCGCGAGCAGGAACGCCGTCGTGCCGTCGAGCCGCACCCCGAAGTCGCGGCCGATCACGATGTTGTCGCTCGCCTCCAGCTCGGCGACCAGCAGCACGCGGCGCCTGTCCTCCGCGCCGACCCCCGCATGGCCGATGCCCGTGGGCGCGGCCACGATGTTGTCTCTCAGCGTCGTCAGCACCGCGGTGCCCGCCAGTGCGATCGCGGCCCGCGACGGGCCCTCCTGCGCGAGCACGAGCGCCGTCACCCGTTCGACGGTCGCGGCGAACGTCGTATCGAGCACGACGGCGGAGTCGTTCGCCGCGAGCACCGCGAGATTCTCGATCGTCACGAAGCGGCTCTTGGCGACGACGAAGCCGTCCGAGGCCGAGGCGACCACGATCGACCCCGCGCCCTGACCGCGGATCCGCAGCGAGACCGCGCCGTCGACCCTCACCGGTTCTCGCAGCGGGTAGAGCCCGATGGCGAGGCACACCGTTCCGCCGCCCGCCGCGATCACCTTGTCGACCGCGTCCTGGATGGTGAGCTCACCGCTCACGTGCGACACCGGCGTCACGCACACGCTGCACTCGCAGCCGCAGTCGTCGCAGCCCTTCCCCCCGCCGGGCGTCGGCCAATCCGGTCGGCAATCGGTCACCCCGCCAGGGGTGAGGATGCCGAGCCGCACGTAGTGGTGATGGATGCCGAGCGGCGGCGCGGCGTCGAGCAGCGGACCGGGATCGGAGACCCCGCCCGAGGCATCCGCGGCCCGGGCCGGCACGATCCAGTGGTCGCCGGTGCGGAACGGACCTCCGGCGGATGAGAACCCGACCACGAGGCCGTGCTCGAGAACGATCCGGGTCGCCGCGGCGGTCGGGACCGGGATCGCGCCGGTCGCCCCCGCCTGATCGAGGTCGACGACCGTGCCGCCCGCCGAGTCCTTGACGACACCGACCTGATCCCACCGGCGCACGCGCAGGTGACGCGCGGCCGCCTCGGCGATCGTCAGTCGCAGGTCTACGGGCAAGGCCGTCCCGGCGAAGGCGATCGTCCCCTCGGCATCGTCCACCTCGATGCGGCGCAGTTCGCCGGGCTCGCCACGCAGCTCGCGGTGGTCGTCGACGACCTCGACCCAGTCGCCGTCGTGGAAGCCGAGCACGTCGTCCCTGCCCAGCGAAGCGGGACGCGCCTTGGCGCCGGCATCCAGCACCTCCACGATCGGGCTCGCCACCGAGCCGTTGTCGCGCGACCACTTGAACGAGGCCGCACCGGGCTCGCCGGGGTCGTGGATCTCGATCCGGTAGGTCTGATGCTCGAGTCCGCGGTACCCGCCCGTGGGCGGCAGTTCGCACGGGTCGTCGTCGGCGACGGAGATCGTCTCGACCGTCAGCCGCGCGCCCGACGCGGCGGTGAACGCGCCCCACCCCTCGATGGCGTCGTCGGGGGTGGCGCAGGTGGTGCCGGCGGGCACGGCGAAGTGCTCGACCTGCCACACGGTCTGCGTGCGCGCCGTGGTGTCGACGCCGATCGCCGGCTCGATCAGCGCCGGGTCCTCGAGGTGGGTGACCTCGCGCGGCCACACGTCGAGGTACACGAGGTGGGTGCCGTCCTGCGGGAGCGGCGGCGGCTCCGGGAGGTACGGCTGCGTCGCGTACGTGACGGTGTCGGGGCCGATGGGCTCGGCGAGGATCGCGTCGAACGCGTCGTCGGGCGTGCCGCCGTGATTCTCCGCGAGCAGCCCGTCGGCATACAGGCGCCCGCGTCCGATGCCGAGGTCACCGCCGGTGAGCGTGAGCAGGAAGGCGTCCGGTGTCACCCGCGACACGGCGGCGGTGCCCTGGATCCCGGCCTGGGGTCCTGGCCCGTCGAGGTCGGCGACGCCCGCGCGCAGCCGACGCTCCAGGATCGTGACGAGCTCGTTCCAGTCGCCGTCGAGCAGCAGCCGGCCCTGCTGCAGCACGACTCCGGAGTGATCCTTGCGTGCGTCGAACGGCACGCCGCTGAGGTCAGCACCCATCTGTTCGTCCCCTTCCCGGATTCATGTCGCGAAGATGCGGTCGGCCGCAAGACCGAACCGCAGGTACTCGTCGAGGCGGATGCGCAGGTTCGCCTCGCGCTGCGGCGCGTAGAGGCGGTGGGTCGCACCCATCTCGCTCTCGTCGTCGGAGCCGAGTCGGATGCGGCTCGGTGTGCCCTCGTGAAGACGCAGATAGTCGTGGTCGCCGAAGCGCATCGAGCTGAAACGCGGGCGAGAGGCGCGCTGGAGCGCGATCGGGTCGTCGGGCCGCGGCGCGCACTGGAATCGCCGGCCCGTGCGCGACCCCTCCGGCAGGAACGAGTAGCGAACGCACCCCTGCTGCCTGCGCTCCGCATGCACCGGGTGGGGGCGGGGATCCGACCCGTTCACCGCCGCGAGCAGCAGCGAGTTCGAGGCATCCAGCAGGGTGCAGCGGATGGTGCCAACGACGGTGGATGCCGTGATGTCGAGGTGGCCGGCGACGGCCGTGCCGTCACCCACCTCCCAGTCCGCGGCGGCGGCCGCGGTGCGCGGCGACGCGCCCTCGCGGCCCGTGATCGCCACGCCCGTGCGCGACGAGGCGTCCACGACGGAATCGACGATCTCGACGGTCACGCCCTCGACCGCGACGATCGCCCCCACGACGCTGCGTTCGATCCGGACGCACGCGAAGGGGTCCAAGACGATGAGGCCGGCGCACGCGGGTGAGGCGGGCTCGCCGGTGGTGGTGCGGGTGATGCCCGGCACCAGGGTCGTGTCGCGGATGACGATCGTGCGGCGCTCGCGGTCGGGCGGGTCGACCTCGTTGAGCACGACGGGTGCGCCCGAGACGAGCAGGCCGTCGAGCACGACGGTGCTCCTGGCCGCCATGTCGAGCACGAGGGGTGCCGTCAGCGCGAGCGACGGCCGTGTGCCGGCGTCGGCGGCCAGGCACACCGCGGCATCGTCGCCGGCGGTCGGGTCGGGGGTGAGCGCGGTGATCGTGAGGCTCTGCGCATACCGGTCGGAGTCGACGACGAGGACGGTGCCGCCCTCCTGGGAGAGGTCGAGCTGCGCCTGCAGCGCCGCTCCCGCAGCGACCACGCGGCGGGGCAGGGGCAGGGGATCGTCCCCGCGTCTGCGGTTGCCCGCGCCGACCGGCACGGCCATGCCGATCGAGAACGTGGCGAGCACGCGTTCGTCCGCCTCGAGCGCGTCGCCCAGCCAAACCCGACCCAGCGCGGGGTCGATGTGCACGTCGCCCGCGGCGGGTTCGTGCGCCCACATGCCGCCGCCGCCGGGCAGATCGGAGAGGTCGGCGAACCGGACGACCGCGAGCGGGACGGCGGCCGGCTCACCGTCGCCGGTCTGCCGCTCGAGCAGGATCGAGCGGCGCGCCCGCGACATCGTGGGCCCGTAGACGGCGGGCGCGTGGTCGGCGGCCCACCGGATGGTGAGGGGCTGGGGCACGTCGGGAGGCTCCGCGAGGTGCGTGATGTCGGTCTCGACCCGCGGCTGGCTGAACAGGCGCGTGTCGGCACCGAGCGGGTCGAAGCGGTACCGTCGGCCGTCCGCCGACGTGTCCGGCGTGAGGGGCGAGCGTTCGATCAGCACCGGCTGCGTGCGCCACAGGAAGATCGGCACCTTCACGATGCCGTGCCGCCCGCGTCGCTCGCGCCACGTCGAGTCGAGGGGGCGCGTGTGCGCGGTGTGGGCGAGGTCGTCGAACGCGGCGGCCTGTCGCGCCACGTGGTGGAGCGCCTCGTGGTCGCTCAGAGCCGCGGTCGCTGCCGCGTGCGGACGCGGATGGTTCAGGTATTGCGTCGTCGCGACGCGCTCGAACGACTCGTAGACGCGGGCGGGCCAGCCGGTCACGTCCCGGGCGAGCTGCTCGATCACCGCGGCGGTGCCCTTGCGCCGGCGGTAGGCGACGGTGTTGGCGACCTCGGCGCGAGGTGAGACCACCTCGGGGACGATGCCGTGGATCGGCCGGTAGCCGACGACGCCGCCGACATAGGGTGTGGCCCAGGGGGCCGCGGTCTCGACGAACTGGTCGTCGTACAGCTGCGCCAGCTCTTCGGCGAGCACGTCCAGCTGGTCTCCGAAGACGTCGAGGAGCTCGGCCAGCACACCGCCGGCCTGCCCGTCTCGAAGGCGGTAGACCGCGGGCAGCAGCTGCCACAGGCGCGCGGCCGTCGTCCCGGCCTCGGGATCGGTCATGGCATCTCCTGAAGGGGCGGGAAGGGAGCGGCCGAGAGTGTCAGCAGCTCGGCGCCGAGGGGGTCGGGGACGGCAGGCGAGGCGGATGCCGCGATCAGGCGCTTCGCGAGCGTCGGCGTGGTCCCGCGGTGGAAGAGGTCGAGGTCGACCCCGACGACACCGACCACGGATGCTGCGACCGCGGCGATCTCGGACGCATGGACCGCACCGCCGAGATCCCGCGCCGGCGCGTCGAACGCGTCGCGGAGCGCCTGCTCCAGCGAGGCCAGCACCTTCTCCCGCTCGCGGACGGGGTCGGTGGCGACCTTGAGCGCGACGCGGAAGTCGACGGCGCGCACAGGCACCACGGCGACCTTGACGAGAGGGTCGCCCCAGCGCACCAGCTCGCGCTGGAGGCGCGCGACGATCTGTGCGGGCGGCGCCGCGCCCGCAGCATCCGCCACCGTCACGACGACGAGGGGACCGGCTCCCCTCGGCAGGACGTCGGCCCTCGCCTTGCCGATGCCGGCGAACGCGAGCGAGAAGTCGGCGTAGTCCAGGAGCGACACCGTCCGGCCGAGCGTCCGCACGGGGATCGGGATGGCGCGCCGCGCATCTCCCTCCGTCTCGGGGTCGACGCCGCCGACAGCGGGCGCGGGGTTGGTGACGCCCTTCAGCCCGAGCGGGCGGTCGAGGGCGATCCCGAGCTGATCCTTGCGGACGTTGCCTGCGGAGCCGACGCCCTTGCGGTGACGGGCGCGGACGTTCGTGGATCCCGTCGACGGGCGGGCACCGTGCGTGCCGTCGCCGAAGACGACGCTGATGCCGCCGTCGGGCTCGTCCCTGGTCTCGAACACGCGGTCGGTCGCGCCGGCCGTCGCCGTCGTGGGCACCTCGCTCCAGCGCACGTCGTCGACGCGCACCTCGAGGGTGGAGGCCGCGCCTCGCGGAGTCTCCGCCCGGACGAAGGTCAGCGGTGCCTGCTGCAGGCGGAACGCGGCGAACGGCACGCGGGCATCGCCGGAGCCGAGGAGCTGGGACACCGTCTCGCCGTGCGTCGCGCGCGCCGCGTTGCCGTACACCACTGCCGACGCACGAGTGGGGGCGATGGTGGGTGCGGACGCGAAGGTGAGGCGCGTGCGGCCGCCAGCGAGGGCATCTGCCGATTCCAGGACGAGCGGTTCGCTCACCGCCGCGCCGGTGGCATCCACCCCCGAGAGGATCACGGTGCGCCCGGCGACCATCTCGCTCGCGTCGCCGTCGACGAGCAGTGCCGTGCCCGCGATCGCAGCGGAATCGGGGACCTCTGCGAGCGTGAGCGCCTCCGGGACGGCGAGCACCGTCACATCGCGCGGTGAGAGGTCGTCGACGCTCAGCGCCGGACCCGTCAGCCCGAGGGTCGTCGTGCGGCCCGAGATCCCCCACATCGCGAGCGAGGCCTCCCGCACGGTGGCGACGCGGAACCGGCCGTTGGTCTCCGCAGCGTCCAGCACGAGCCACGAGCCGATCGGGATGTCCGGGTGAGCGCCGTCGAGGAACGTCGAGGTCGTGTCGCCGGAGACCGTGCACGCGAGGAAGCCGCTGTCGGAGTCGGGATTCAGATACGACGGCGGGTCGTCCGGGGGGACGACGAGCACCCATTCGGGCGCGTTGTGGGCGAAGACGGCGAACCTGCGGCGGAAGACGTACACCTGCAGGTCGCCGATCGGAAGCGAGGGCGGCATGGTGGACGCGACGCCGCCGGTCCACATGACGTGCGTCACGCCGGCCGCCTCGACGACGTCCACGGCATCGAGGGTGCGGAGGTCCCACTCGCTGGCGGGCCCCGGACCCGTGAACAGGAGCGCGTCGCCGCGCCCGAGCCCGAGCGTGGTGCCCTCGAACCACGCCTCCGTCGGCGCGGCGACCTGGGGGAAGGGAGCGGTCCGGGCGACCGGCAGCGCATTCCACTCCGGACGCGCCTGGATCGGCTCGACCGTCTCGAACGTCTGCGGCTGCTCTCCGGGACCCGGCACGCTCTGCACTCGCAGCCCGACGGGGAGCGTCAGGGCGGCGGGGACGGCAGGCGGCGCGATCCCCGGGTCCCTCAGCGACTCCGGCAGCGGCGCGGGTGGCCTCTCCAGCGAGAACGCCAGGGTCGTCTCCGCGGCCGCGCCGCGGCCGAGACGGTAGGCGACGAGCCCGCCGAGCTCCTGCAGCGACGTCCGCTCGGTCGCCGTGCCCAGGTACGCCTCGTTCGCGAGGCGCTCGGTGTAGAACGTCAGGATGTCGGCGGTGACGGCGAACGCGTCGAGCAGGGCGATCGTCGCATCGTCGGGGTCGCGGGTGCGCAGTCCGCGAAGCGCGGCCCTGGCCTCGTGAGGCTGCGGCGGAGTGGCGGACGGCGGGATCGGCTGGAGGGGCGGGCTCGTGTCGCGAGAGAGCCCGGCGATCATCGCCGACAGGAAGTCGCCGTGGGTGCCCGACCGGTACCGGATGGAGCTCAGACCCGGCCGGTTGGCGGTCGGCAGGGGCGGCGCGGCGGCCGCACGGCACGCGGCGCAGCCGCACGCGGACGAGTGGGCGCTCATGATCCGCCTCCGTAGCTGAGCGTGAGCACGCCGCGCTCGGGAAAGTCGGGGTCGTCGTCGAGCCGGGGGATCTCGAGGCGTCCCATCGGGATCACGCCGGACTCGATCCCGCTGGACCAGGGCTCGTGCTGCCTTTGGAAGCTCACCGCCTCCACGGACTCCACGCCGGGGACCGCGTGGGCGGCCGCGATGATCGCCGACAGGTAGACGGGTTTGCCGAAGGTGAAGCGGTCGGGGTGGAACAGCCCCCGTCGCCCGTCGGGCAGGACGGCGTCCGAGAGCACCCCGCGCAGCTCGCGGGCGATCGCCGACCGTCGGTGACCGCGCGACACGCACACGAACAGGGAGAGGTCGAGCGGCACGAACACCGGTCCGTCGACCTCCAGGTCGTATCCGGCCATACGGTAGCGCTCGAGCTGCGCGCGCGGCTGGTCCTCGAACACGGCGTCGACCGGCCGTCCGCCGCGCCGATCCGCCGTCACGAACACGGTGTGCCACGACCCGGTCCAGCGGAACGTCGCCTCGGCCTTCTCGACACCCGGGTGCAGCCCGGCCTTGTCCGCATAGTCCGACGCGGTCACCGCGCGCTCCTGGATCGACAGCGTCGCCGGCGCGTCGCGCCGGATCTCATCGCCCGACTCGGCGTCGACCCCGCCGAACGCCGCGACAGGGTTGACCACCCCGATGACGTCCGACTCGTCGCTCACGACGTACGCGAGGCTCTCGCGACCGATGTTGCCGGCCACGCCGTTGCCGACGCGGTAGGTCGCCCGGAAGCCGGTGCCCTCCACCGGTCGCATGCCGTGCTCGTCGTCGCCGAAGCGCAGCTGCACGGTGCCGTCGTGCTCCTCCTCGACGACGAAGGCGCGGTCCTCTCCATCGCCGGCGATGAGATCGGGGCGCGGGTGCCAGTCGTGCTCGGCGCCGCTGGGCTCCTCGCCGGTGAGGGTGACGGCAGGCGTCGCGGAACGGGGGTCCCCGAGGCGGGCCGATGACGCCGAACCCCACTCCTCCAGCACCTCGAGGGTGTGGTGGTCCACGTCTTCGCGCAGCAGCCACGCGCGCCCTCCGAAGCTCAGGGAGTGCAGCGGGCCGGACCCGCGCACGACCGCCTCGTCGCCGATCTGCGCGATGCCCGCCGCGGTGAAGAGCGCCTGGAGCTCGTCCTTGGACGCGCTGCCCTGCAGCTCCGCCTCCAGCGCGGGGGTGAGGGCGGCGGTGGCCAGGACATCGCGATCCCGGGCGACGGAGCGCGTCAGCGGGAGCCGTCTCAGTGAGGGACGGTAGCGGGCGGGCACACGCTCGCCGTCGTCGTCGCAGTCGGCGCCGGCGCGCACGAGTCGCGACACCGGCACGGCGCCGAGCGGTTCGCCCAGACCGTCGTCGCCGGCGACCGTCGCCCCATGGTCGGCGAGCACGACGTTGCCCCATGCGGCCGCCGTCTCGATTCCGTCCACGGCGATGCACAGCGCCGCCGGGAGCGCGTCCTCTTCGTGCCAGCGGATCTCGGTGACATCCTCCACCCCGTCGTCGAACAGCGTGCCGGAAGGGTCTTTCGACGATCGCACCTCGACCAGTCGCACCGCGAACCGTCGGCCCGGGTCCGCGTCCGCCGCGAAACGGGTCGA
>Ga0160448_100365_pt1 | contig 16279 bp, 10 predicted proteins | sample HID1973M_E1MG_FD_108269 | JGI IMG/M metagenome (GOLD analysis project Ga0160448, IMG submission 108269) | Enriched mosquito-associated microbial communities from UW Madison campus, WI, USA - HID1973M_E1 MG | ecosystem: Host-associated > Arthropoda: Insects > Digestive system > Unclassified ...
CCGAACCCGTACTCCGCAGCGGCGGCGTCCGCCTGTGCGACGACGCGATCCCGCGCCGCGGCATCGCTCGCGAGCGCGGCGTCGGCGAACCAGATCTGGGACGTGACGCGCCGGCCTTCGCCGGCGAGTGCCGACGAGGCCTCGCCGTCCTCCGACCAGACCGCGTCGGGATACTCGGCGCTCACGATCCCGCGCAGATCGGCGGCGAGCGCGTCGTACTGCGCGGTGACCTCGTCGATGGTGGGGCGTTCGGTCATCTCGGCACTCCCTGGGAAGCAGGCGGTCAGGCTGAGGGCGAGCACGGCGGTGACGGCCACGGCGAGCGCGCGCGCAGTGCGTGGTCGGGTCATCGGATCATCCGGTCCTCCGCGCCCACCACGACGGCGGCGAGGTTGTGCTGGCTCGTGCTCTTGTCCACGAGGTACGACGTGTGCTGGTCCAGAGCGTAGTCGCCGAGGGGGATGAGCCCGAGCGGCGACATCAACGGCGCGGCGACGAGCCACCCCGAGGGCGGCTCCTTGCCCGACAGCCCGGCGCTCGGTGCCGTGCTGAGCCGCTGGGCGCCGTCGAGCTCGGCGGGGTTGCCGCCGAAGTGACCCGACAGCGCGACCGGATCGCCCGGGTTGGCGAGCACGTAGAACTGGTCGGCGTCGACGTTGACCTGGCCGAGGTCGCCGTTGATGCCGGGCGATCCGAACACCGCCACCGAGTCGAACGCGTCGGTCTCGCGGGCGGCGATCCCCGTCACGAGCGACCCGTACGAGTGGCCGAGTCCGGTCAGATGCGTGTCGGAGTTCACGGCGCGGATGCCGTCGGCGAAGGAGGCCAGACGCGTCGCGCCGTCGTTCGCCTGGCCGTCGAAGAGCACGTCGACGACGTTCTGCGGCGAGTCGTAGCCCATCCACATCACCATCGCGGTCGACTCGTCGCCGCGGCCGTCGCCGATGAGCATCGAACGTGCCGTGCGATCGAGCTCGCGGATGCGCTGCGCCTGGTCCTGCACGCCGTCCGCGTCGGCGGTGTCGGAGAACAGCCCCTGCGTGTAGACGCCGACGTGGTCGGCGCTGTCGACGTCGCCCACCGCGAGGGCGAGCTCGACCCTGCCGTCCCGCGTGTCGAGCAGCAGCAGCGACAGCGACGGGTCGGCCTTCAGCATCGCCTGGGCGTTCTCGAGCGTGGCGATCCGGTCGTGCCACTGCGACCAGCCGGGGTTCGGCGCACGGCCGGCCATGCGCGGCGGCTCCTCCTCGCGGAGCCGTTCCAGCTCGCTCTCGAGGAAGGCGCGGTTGGCCTCGTCGCGTACGGCGGCCGGGATGCCGTCGGTGCGGCCGAGCATGCCCGGGTCGTCTGCGAGGAGACTCGCGCGCTGCTCCTCGGTGAGCGAGTCCCACCACTGCTTCACGTCGTCCGCAGTCGCATCCGCGGGCGGGTGCGTCGCCGATCCGCCGAGCGGACCGCCTGCGGCGCCGGCTGCGCCCGGCGATGCTCCCGCGCCCGCGCCGAGCAGTGCCCCGCCGGCGGCTGCGCTCGTCTGCTCCTGCGCGTCGGCGTTGCGTCGCAGCGTGTTCGCGGCATCTTGCAGGCGCTGTGCGGCGACGGTGAGCGCGCGGGCGTGGTCCCGATCCCACTCCCCGCGGAACCGCTCGGCGTCCGCTCCGCGCCACGGCGTGCGCGCGACCGAGCCGGACAGCAGCGTGCGGATGGCGCCCAGCTCCTGAGCCGTGCGCTCGAACTCCGCCGCCGTGCTGCGCAGCTGCGCGACGTCGGCGCCGTACACCCCTGCCGTCATGTCACGAGGTCAGCGCACACGGGCGCCGGCGACGATCTGGCGGATGGCCGGGAGCGAGGTCTCGTAGTCGGCGGGTGTCGCCGTGCCGGTCACGCGGACGACGTCGGTCACGGGGCCGTGATCGACGACGGTGACCGCCACCACCTGCACGACGGTGCCGACGGCGGCCGTCGCGTAGGCGAACTCGGAGACGGCCCAGGTGCGGTCCGAGAGCTCCACGCGCGCCGAGTCGACCGGCGCGACGTCGGGCAGCTGCCCGACGTACTCCTCGATCGCCGCCGCCGCCTCGTCGAGCGTGTGCCCGGCGGCGGCGCGCGTCAGCCCGACGACGACGTTCGGTGAGAACGCCTCGGCGCCACGGTCGTCGATGAGCGCCAGCACCGTGCCGGCGAACGCCCGCGGCTCCCAGCCGTCGGGCGCGTCGAGGGTCACCGCCGGGAAGGCGGGGAAGTCGTCACTGGGGAAGGATGCCTGGGACATACGGTTCTCTCCGGGTGTCGGGTCGGTGCTTCGTCGTGTGATGGATGCCGCTAGAACAGGCTCATGATGCCGTCCGCCATGTCCTTCGGGCTGAAGGAGATGGACGGCTTGATCGAGAATCCCACACCGAGGGCCAGTCCGAGTTCGAGTTCGACGTCCACCTTGTCGAATCCGAACTGGGCGTTGACAGCGGCCTCCGCTCCGATGCCGGCGCGGACGCCCGCCTCCAGCTCGCTGCCGACCCCGAGCATCTCGGCCTCGACCGAGCCCTTGGCCTCGGCGCCGGCGAACGCACCGGCGCTGACGCCGGCCTGCGCGCCCTCGGGCCCGAGGGTGAGGCCGCCACCGATGTCGGCGCGGGCACCGGCGAGCGCCTCGCCCTCTACGCCGACGTGGCCGAGGTCGTTGCCCCACTCGGCCGAGCCCTCGGCATACGCGCCGGCCTTGACGTAGGCCTCCCCGCCTACGGCGACGGCCGCGTTGTTCTTGGTGATGTCGTCGCCGTGGTGCGCACTGCGGTCGTTGTCGTCGTTGAGCTGCCGCTCGTCGGACTCGCCGAAGCTGTAGTCGGTGGACGCATTGGCCTTGACGCCCGCGCCGATCTCGCCGTCGGCCTTCGCCGTGCCGCCCAGCACGTCGGCCTCGACCTCACCGCGGGCGTTCAGGCCGTAGCGCCACGAGACCTCGTCGTCTCCTGTGTCGACGACGCCGTTCTCCCAGCCTGCGAAGTTCGGCGAATCCCCGTCCGTGGACGTTCCAGCGGGCGTCGTCGTACCCCCGCCGGAGCCGTTCGAGCCTCCGGAGCCGCCCGTTCCCCCGCTGGGGCCGCCGCCGCCCGGACCGCCGTCGACGGAGCTCGTGATCTCCTGGTCGTCGGCGTTCGTGCGCAGGGCCCGCGAGGCGTCACGGAGGCGGGTCGCGGCATCCGTCAGCCGGCGTGAGTGATCGGTGTCCCAGTCGGAGCGGAACGTCGTCGCGTCCGCACCCTGCCAGGGTGCCCGCGCCAGCTCGCCGGCGAGCAGCGTCGTGATCGACTCGAGCGACTGCGCTGCGCGCTCGAACTCGGATGCCGCGTCGCGCAGCTGCGCGACGTCCGCCCCGTACACACCCATTTCGACCCTTCCGACGGCCCTTCGACGAGCTCAGGGACCAAGACGCGAACCCGGAACTCGGCGATGCGAGCTCCCGGATCAGTGATGCGCTGCGAGGGCGGACCCCAGTGCCGCCCCCGCAGAGCGGGAAGCGGCCACCAGGGCCGCCCCCGCAGAACGAGGAGCGGCCCCCAGGACGCTCCCCGCACAGTGAGGATCTACAGCGACGAGGAGGTGCTCTCCTGAGCCGACGCGTTCGCCGAGGCCTTCTGGCCGGCGTCCTGCAGAGCGGCGATGACCTTCTTCAGCGACGCGGTGTGCTCGCCGTTCCAGTCGTTGCGGAACTGCTCGGCGTCCGGGCCGGTCCACTGCGTCGAGTTCAGCTTCGAGGTGAGCTGCGACAGGATCGACTGGATGTCGCCGGCCTTGCTGTTGAGCTGCGTCGAGAGCTCGCGGACCTGCTGGACGTCAAGACCCCAAACGGCCATGGTGTTCTCCTTCGTTGGTCGCCCGGCGAGCGGGCTGGTGGTTCCGGTTCAGGCCCCCGAGTCGTTCCCGGCAGTCCTTCGAGAGATCGTTCCCTCTCATGTCCACGACGCTATCGGCGCCGCTTCCACACCGTCGATGGGGACATATCCCCATCGGTCTCGAGCCGTCACGAGAGCGTGCCCGCGACGGCCACCTGCAGGCGCCGTGCGCGCCCCTGGTGGATCGTGAACCCGCGCCCGGGCGGGAAGTCGGCGCGCTTGACGCGCCCGAGCGACAGCCCGAACAGCGAGTCGCCGTCCACGTCGCTCGGCGCGAGCAGCAGACCCTGCCGCGCGGCCTTGAACGGCTGCCCGAGGAGCCACGCCTGGCTCCACGTCGAGGTCTCGGCCTCGCCCACGACGAACGCCTCGGCGCGGACGGCGGCCCGGATGAGGCGGTCCAGCGGCGACTCCGCCTCGCCCCCGCTGAACTCCGTGAGGTGCTCGACGAGGATGGCGGGATCGACCAGGGAGCCCGACTCCAGGGCGTCGGCGAGGGCCCCTGCCAGCGCCGCAGCCGACGACGCGTCGTGGGCCGAGTACTCGGGTTCCGACGCGAGGCGCAGCGCCGTGCGGCGGGCGGACAGGTGCACGATCGGACGCTGCGGATCCGCACGGCGCAGGGCGTGTCCGATCGCCTCGAGCGCCGTCGTGCGGCCGCTGCCGGGAGGGCCGGCGAGCTGGAACGCGCCGCGCGCGTCGATGCCGGCAGGTCCTAGGTCCTCGTCGGCGAGGCCGATGACGAGGCCTCCGTGCGGGGTCCGCGACGGCAGCTGCGCGAGCTCGACCCGGTCGGGCAGGCGCCCGACCGCGGGCGCCTCGGCGACGCCCTGGCGCCGCATCGCGTCGGCGAGGCGCTCGAGTTCGCGGGCCTGCACAGCCATGTTGGAGCTGCCGCCGAGCACGGCGAACTGGATCTCGTCGCCGTCGAGCATGCCGCGACCGGGCGGGGACGCGGCATCCAGCACGTCTTTCGGAGCGCCCAGCAGCAGGTAGTCGTCCTCGGTCGCCAGTCGCAGCACGAACCGCTTCTGCACCGTCGACGAGATGGAGGTCGGGATGGAGTTCGGGCGATCGCCGGTCATCACGAAATGCACGCCGACCTGGCGGCCGTCGACCGCGATCTGCGAGAAGACCGCGAACCAGCCCGAGCTCCCCGACGCGAACTCGTAGCGCTCGCGGAAGGCGCCGAGACCGTCGATGAGCACGACGATGCGCGGCTCGTCGGGCCGGGAAGCCAGACGCCGGTACTCCCCGATCGTGCCCGCGCGCAGGTCGCCGTAGCGCGTGGAGCGCTCGTCGACGATGTCGCGCAGCATCCGCAGCAGCCGGGTGACGCGCTCGTCGTCGTCGCCGTCGACGACCGCGCCGACGTGCGGCAGTCCCTCGAGCATGCGCAGGCCGCCCGCTCCGAAGTCCAGACCGTACACGTGCACCGGACCGCCGCGCGGCGTGATGGCCGCCGACACCGCGATCGTGCGCAGGGCCGTGCTCTTGCCCGACCCGCCGGTGCCGAAGATCGCGACGTTGCCGTCGCGGTCGGGCTCGTAGAAGGTCGTGGGCTGCGACTGCGTGTGCGGGTCGTCGACCACGCCCAGCAGCATCCGCTCGTCGGTGCGCGGGCTCGGCAGGCGCGCGAGGTCGTACGCCGCCGCGAGCTCGTCGAGCCAGGGCCTGCGCGGTGCGGGGATGGCGAGAGCGGATGCCGCGGAGCGGACCGTGCGGACGATCCGGGCGATGTCGGTGGGGCCGGGATCGGCGGCCGCCTTGACCTCTTCGGCCGGCATCTCCCAGCGGGCTCCGACGCCGAAGTCCAGCTCGTGGATGTCGATCTGGGCGCGCGGCTTCTCGCCGGTGGTCCAGCCGCCGACGTACCCGGTCTGGAACGAGGCGATGCGGCCGGGGCCGGTCTTGGCGGCGCCGCGGCCGGGGATCGACGGGTCGAAGTGCGCGGCCATCGGGGTGCCGAGGATGTCGGTGGAGTCCTCGGTGTCGGCCATGCGCAGCGCGACGCGCAGGTTGGTGTTGGCGCGCAGGTTGTCCTTGATGACGCCGGCGGGCCGCTGCGTCGCGAGGATCAGGTGCAGGCCGAGCGAGCGGCCGCGCTGGGCGACGTCCACGACGCCGTCGACGAACTCCGGCACCTCGCTCACGAGAGCCGCGAACTCGTCGACGACGATGATGAGGCTGGGCGGCGTCTCGGGGTCGCCGGTGCGCTCGAGCGAGACGAGGTCCTTCGCCTTCTTGCGGTTGAGCAGATGCTCGCGGTAGCGCAGCTCCGCACGCAGCGACGTGAGCGCGCGACGCACCAGGTGCGGCGAGAGGTCGGTGACCAGACCCACCGTGTGCGGCAGATCGACGCAGTCGGCGAAGGCCGAGCCGCCCTTGTAGTCGACGAACAGGAAGGTCACCCGGTCGGGGCTGTGCGCCGCGGCCATGCCGAGCACCCACGACTGGAGGAACTCGCTCTTGCCCGCACCCGTCGTGCCTCCGACGAGGGCGTGCGGGCCCTGGGTGCGCAGGTCCAGGTGGAAGGCACCCGCGCCGCCGTGGCCGACGAGCGCGCGGAGGTTGCCCTCCTTCTTGCGCCGCTGCGGGGCGCGGCCGTCGCGCGGGGTGATGGAGTCGCTCTCGCGCCAGCGGTCGACGATCACCGCGGCGTCCCCGCCGATGTCGGCGGCGGCGAGGTCGACGAACGACACCGATCGCGGAAGGTCCGACTCGTCCTCGACCGGGCTCCCGGCATCCACCGTCGGCGACAGCACGCGCGCCCACGCGGTGGCCGAGCCCTCCTCGAGCAGCTCGACGCGCACCGGGGTGCTCGAAAGGCCGCGGCGGACGATCCCGGCCGCCGTGCCCTCGGCGGCACCCTCGACCACGAGGAACGTGCGACACGCGGCCGGCAGTGCCAGCGGAGAGGGGGCGACCCACAGCAGGTGCACGGCGACGTCGGGGCCGCGCTCGGCGAGACGCGTGAGGCGGGCGCGGTCCACGGTGGCGTCGTCCTCGACGATCACGAGCACGGCGGGCACGCGAGACGGCGTCGCGTCGGCGGGCTTGCCGGACTCGATGGGTCCGCGCGGCCTGTGGGCGTCCTTGTCTCCGACGCGCTCCTCGACGAGTCCCTCGAGCCGGGAGAGCAGGGATGCCGCGGTCCCCGGGTTCGCGGCGAGGTGCGCGCCGTCGAGCGGGGTGTGGGGCGAGCTGGTGTGGGGCAGCCACTCGAGCCACGACCACGCCGGCCGCGTCGAGGGCGACGTGAACGCGGTCACGATGAGCTCGGCGGGCGAGTGCGTCGCGACCAGCTGCATCGCGAAGGCGCGGGCGGCGGCGTCGGCCTGGCCTCGGGAGCCGGCGATGCCGACGCTGCCCGACTCGCGGAGGTCGGCGACCACGGGCACGTCGTCGATGGTCGCGAAGCGGTCGCGGACCTCGAGCAGACGCTCGGTGAACTCCGGCTCGGTGTCTTCGATCGACCCGAGCTCGATGTGCGCGCGCGAGGGCAGTGTGCCGGTGCCGAGGCGGGCGGTGAGGAAGGTGGGGTGCTCGGGGCGGTGCGTCCACGTCAGGTCGCCCCACGACGACAGCGCGGAGAGGGCATCGGCGAGCGCCGGCACCTCGGCGGAGCGCACGGCGCGCTCCTCGACGCGCTCGCGCTGCATGAGCGCGTCGAACTGCTCCATGCCGGCGTCGAACCGGGCGACGGCCTTCTTGTGCTCGGCTTTCGCGCTGAGCTTGTTGTCGACGTACGCCGCGATCATGATGAGCGGGCTCAGCGCGATGAAGACGACCGACAGCACGTTCTGCGTGAAGGCGAACAGGATCGCGCCCATGAGCAGCGGCGCGATCAGGGCGATGATCGGCACCCGCTGCGCCGCGAGCGGGCGCGGCGGCTTCGGAGCCTGGAAGTCGGGCTTCTCGTAGCGCGGCACCACGCGCGGCGAGCGGACGATCTCGACGGTCGAGGTCGCCGCGTGCACGGTGCCCGGGCGCGTGAGCGGCACGACCGAGACCTCGGTCGAGCCCAGCAGCACGACGTCGTCGGGCGAGAGCGTGGTGCGCGCGATCTGCTCGCCGCCCATCACGAGGCCGTTGGCGGAGCCGAGGTCGATGATCTCGACGCCGGCGTCGACGTTGATGCGGGCGTGGCGCTTGGACACGAGCGCGTCGTCGATGACGATGTCGGCGCCGCGATCACGGCCCACGACGTTCGACCCGGCACGCAGCGGCAGCTCGCTGCCGGCGCGAGGGCCGTTGCGGATGCGCAGCACCGCGGCGGGTGCGTCGTCGCCGACGTAGGCGGGTGCGGCGACGATCTGGACGGTCTGCCCCGAACGGATCCCGGACTCGGCGACCGCCCGCTCGGGGTCGACGATGCGGGGTCCGGCGGACTCCGCCGCAGCGAGGGTCACGGCCCCGGGATCGGCGACCTCGGCCGTCGGGTCGGCGAGCACGAGCGTGCGCGCCAGATCCCCGACGGTCGACGTGCCGTCGGCCGTGACTTCGAGATCCACCGGCATCCCGGGCCGGTGGAGCGTGAACTTCAGCTTCACGCGTCGTCCTCTCCGTGGTCGTTCTCGCCGCTGAGCGAAACCTCGTGTTCCGCATCGAGCAGGGGAAGGTCGTCGCGGGTCACCAGGCGTGCCGCGATCGCGTGCTCCACCAGTCGCACACGGCGATTGGTGGCGTAGGAGCGCACCCCGCCGCGCATGCCGGGCACGCCGATGCGGTCGAGCTTGTCGCAGACGTTGTCGAGCTTGCGGTTGAAGCGCGTGAGCGTCCAGCCGAGGCGCTCGGCGGCCTGCGCCGAGGTGGGCAGCTCGCTCATGCCGGTGCCCTCGCGACGCAGCACGGGCTCGGCCAGCGCGAGGATCATCACGCGCTGGCTGTGCGTCAGGGGCACGTCGCCGATCGTCGACAAGCCGTCGTCGTCGGCGGGGGGCTGCGTGTCGCGGAAGGTCGGCTCGGCCGCGTGGATGGTGAGCTCGTAGGTCGTCGGGCCGGCGCTGAAGATGACGGATGTCGCGGCGAACACGAGCGGCAGGCGCGCGCCCGGTGCGAGCCACGCCTGCACCCGTCCGCCCGAGTCGGTGACCGTCGCCGACAGGCGCGAGCCCACGTTCGACAGGAGCCACAGTCCCTCGACGTTCTGGATCGTGAGGAAGTTGCGGTGGAGGAACAGGTTGTCGTCGATGGCGAGGTCGCCCTCGCGGCCCACGGTGAAGACGGTGCCGGGAGCGACCGAGAACTCCTCGCCCGCGAATTCGACCCTCAGCTCGTCGGCCTCGGCGGCGGTCACTGCGTGCACCCCCGGGTGGCCTTCTCCTGGTACTTCCCGTTCCCCCGCACGAGCTCGACGTCGATGCAGGTCGGCCCGGAGGCGGCCGCCGGCACGACGATCTCGGGGGCGTCGACGGGTTCTGGCTCCGGGTCGCCGTCGCTGACCGACACGGCCGTGACGAAGTACTGGTCGCCGTCCTGCGGGTCGGGATTGGTCCACGTGAACTTCACGCCGCCCTCGACCGGAGTGCCGACGACATCAGTCACCTCCGGCACCGTGGGCGTGAGCACGTCCTGCGGCTTCGACGATGCGCTGGGCACGGGCGGCTCCTCGGCGGTGCCCGTCAGCATGCCCGGCAGCGACACACCCACGATGACGGCCACGATCACGAGCGCCGCGGCGCCCAGTCCGATCCAGAGCCCGGTGCGGCGTCGACGCGGGGGCGCGGCATCCTGGTCCTCCCCCGACGGCGGGGGCACGAAGGCGGGCGCGCGCACGATCGTCTCGTCGAGCGACACGGGCAGGCCGACCTGATCGCGCCGGAGCGTCTGCTCGTACGCCGACGGCGGCGCCACGACGGCTCGGCGGGCGACCGTCCGGGTCTCGGCGGGCGCGGGGTCGAACCGGGGCGCGTCGTCGGCTCGGGGTGCGGTCGTCGCGGACGGGCGGGTCATCCCCGCCGCGGGCGTCGTCTCGGGGTTGATGCTGACGACGCCCCGCACGCGCGTGAGGCCGTCGTCCTCGTCCTGCTCGATCTCGTCCGGGAGGTGGTCGTCGAGGATGTCGATCGGAGTTACCGAGTGCGAGAGCTCGATCTGCACGGTCTGCAGGGCCCGGGCGAACGCGAGCGCGCTCTCGTAGCGGTCGTCCGGTGCCTTCGACATCGCGCGCTCGAGCACCCGCTGCAACGACGCGGGCACGTCGGCGCGGCCCAGGGCGGGAAGAGCGAGCGTCTCGATGCGGTGGATGAGCTCGGCGGCCCCGTTGCGCTGGCCGGGCAGCTCGAACGGGGAGCGTCCGGCAAGGAGCGTGTAGACCGTCGCGCCCAGCGCGTACACGTCCGAGCGCGGGTCGCTGCGCGGCACGTCGGCGAACGACTCCGGCGGCGACCACGGGATGGACAGGCCCGCGGACTCGGCCGCGGCGTTCGTGGTGGACGCGATGCCGAAGTCGGTGAGCGCCGGGCGGTTGTACTCCGTGACGAGGATGTTCGCCGGCTTGATGTCGCGGTGCAGCACCCCGGCACGGTGGGCTGTCTCGACGGCCGCCGCGACCTGCACGCCGACACGGAGCGACTCCGCGATCGAGAACGGCTCGCGCCGGTAGCGCACCTGCAGGTTGGGCCGCGGGCAGTACTCCATCACGAGGTACGGCCGGCCGTCGTTCGCGACGCCCGCCTGGTAGATCGTCACGATCGCCGGATGCGTCGACAGCATGGCCATGACGTTGGCCTCGGCGGTGAACTCCTCGACCGACCCGCTGGACATGCGGTCGGTCAGCAGCACCTTGACCGCGACGCGGCGCTTGGGCAGCTGCTGCTCGTACAGGAAGACGTCGGCGAAGCCGCCCGAGCCGAGGAGGTCGACGTAGGTGAAGCCGGGAAGGTCCGGCGGCGCCATCGGCGCGCGCTTCGCGCTCACGACAGCCCCTCGATCGCGACCGTGATGCCGTCGCCGAGATCGAGCACGTCGCCGGGGATGACGACCGTCCCTTCGCCCGGGTGCAGTCGCACGGGGTCCGCCCCCTGGCGCAGCAGCGTCGTGCCGTTCGTGGTGCGCAGGTCCGTGGCCACGATGCTCTCGCCCTCGACGCGCAGCTCGACATGGCTGCGCGAGATGTCCTGCTGGGGGCTGTCGACGGCCACGAGATGGGGCAGGTCGGTGCCGCTGACCCGTGTGGAGCGCGGGCGCCGCCCGATCACGACGGTGCGGTCCAGAGGCAGCACCTGCCCGGTCGAGACGCGGATGCGCCCGGGCGCGGGCGGGCGGGGCGGCGCGAGCGGCGCGGGGGCCGAGTCCGACGGCACCGCGGATGCCGCGTCCCGGCCGGGCCCGCCGGCTTCGCGCAGCGCGCGGGCCTGCGCCAGGGAGATCGTCGCGCCGTCGTGGTCGCCGGCGGCCACGTGGCCCTCGGGGAGGGACGCATCCTCACCCTCGTCTTCGTCGGGGCGCACGGCGGCGTCCTCGACGGAGCGGATCACGGTCGCTCCCCAGAGGTGGTCGTACCCCGTCGTCGAGGCGGACTCGTCCTCGGCCGATGGTGTCGGCGCGGCAGGCGGGGCGGGGCCGACGGGCGGGGTCAGGGCCGAATCCAGCGGGAGCAGCGTCTCGGCGTCGGCGACCGACTGCACGGCGCTGGAGTCGATGAGCTCGGCCGCGGGAAGCGGAGAGGCGTCGGGCACGGCGACGCGGGAGGACCACGGCCCGCGCACCGGCGGCTCCGCGGGGGCGGGCGCGTCGCCCGGAGCCCCCGGGATCTCGGCCGCCGCGATAGCGGGGACGGCGGCGGGTTCGGGGGCGGCGGCGGGTTCGGGTGCGACAGGCGTCGCCGGGACCGCGGCCGCCCGCGGGATCACGGGTGCACCCGCGGTCACGGCATCCCATTCGATGCGGGCCGCCAGCACGATGCCGTCCGCGATCTCGAACTCGGCCGGGGCCGAGCCCTCGGGGGCGGCCAGCGTGACGCGGACCGCGCCGGGGATGACGCGCTCGGTCCACGTGGTGACCCCCGTGCCCGACACCCGCTCGGAGGCGGGCGCGTCCACGTCGAACGCGAAGTCGCCGCGTACCGCGACGCGCATGCCGTCGCCCTCGGCGAGTGCCACGGCGAAGGCGGGGATCGCCGTGAGGGACGCGCCGTAGGCGCCCGTGAGAGCCTCGATCACCCCGCCGAGGCCGCGGCCGTCGGCCAGCAGCGAGCGGATCCGGGTGAGCAGCGCCGCGGAGGCGCCCGGCTCGAGCACCGCGAATCCGTGCGCGGTGACGGCCACCGGCGTGGTCCCCGGGGCGTAGAGCATGGTCATCAGAATCCTCCCGCGAGCACCGCGCGCGGCAGCGTGTCGCCGTCGATGTCGACGTCGTGGGCGGCGGGGGCGATCACCGGCACCGTATCGCGTTCGCACGCGGGGCTGGTGCGGGTGCGCACCGCGAGGGCGTCCACGACGATGGCCGTGATGTTGTCGCGGCCGCCCCTCACCATCGCCTCGTGCACCAGGCGCGTCGCCGCCGTCTGCGGGTCGGCCTCGGCGAGGAGGATGCTGTGGATCGCGTCCTGGTCGAGCTCGCCCGACAGGCCGTCCGAGCAGACCAGGATGCGGTCGCCGTCCTCGGCGGGGATCAGCCAGTAGTCCGGCTCGGCGTCGCTGCCCGCGCCGATCGCTCGCGTGATGACATTGCGGCGGGAATCCCGCTGGGCGGCGTCCGCGGCGAGCTGCCCGCTGTCGACGAGCTCCTGCACGACGGAGTGGTCGACGCTCACCTGCTCGAACTGCCCGTCGCTGAGGCGGTAGGTGCGCGAGTCGCCCAGATTGAGGGCGAGCCAGTAGCCCTCCCCGTCGATGTCGGCGATGACCACGCCGGCCAGCGTCGTGCCGGCGCCCGCGCCGGCACCCGCGGGAAGCGCAGCGACACGTCGGCGGGCGGCGGCGACGGCCGCCTGAACGTCGTCGATCGCGACGCTCTCGCGGCCCGCGAACGCCGAGAACTCCTGGATCACCGTCGCGCTGGCGATCTCGCCCGCATTGTGGCCGCCCATGCCGTCGGCCACCAGGAACAGCGGCGCCGTGGCGATGTAGGAGTCCTCGTTGATGCGGCGGCGGAGCCCGGCGTCGGTGGCCGCTCCGTACGCGACCGCGATGGGCGCGGTGGACCCGGTCATCATGCGAGCCCCACCGCCACTCGCCGGTCGCCGAACTCGAGCGTGTCGCCGTCGCGCAGGTTCGTGCGCACCCCGGCGACCAGGGGGATGCGTCCGCCGTCGCGCACGAGCGTGGTGCCGTTGGTCGAATGGCGGTCGACGATCCAGGCCGTCGCGGTGTCGCCGCCGACCTCGAAGTGCGTCTTCGAGAGCGACAGCGTCTCGTCGCGCACCGCGATCGCGACCGCGCCGTCCTCGCCGGCGGGATTGCGGCCGTAGAGGGTGCGGCCGTACACCGCCATGCGCGTGCCGTCGTCCCAGGTGAGGATCGCGATCACCGGCGCGCCGTCGTACAGCGCCGCGCGCTGCGCGGGCGGCGGCACCGAGATGCGGGTGGAGTCGACCTCCTCCTCGGCCGTCGCAACGGGGGCGCCCGCGGCCGCTGCGGACGCCGCGGGAGCCACGGGCTCGGCGACGGCCGCCGTGGCGCCGCCCAGCGGCTCGGTCGTCGTCGCGGCGGGGAAGGGCATCGTGACGCTCGGGAACGCCTCGGCCGACGGCGAGGCCCGGGTGACCGGCGGGGGCTCGTGCGTGACCCACGGCACGCCGTCGATCACGCCCGTGGGCACCGGCGCGGACGGGCGCGTTGCGGGTGCGGATGCTGCAGCCGTGGGTGCGGGCATGAATCCGGCCCCGGGGGTCGGGGCGGCGGGCTGTGCCGGCGCCGGCGGGAGCGATGCGGCGCCGGTCGGCGGCGGCAGGTAGGGGTTCGCGGTGGCGACGGCGGCGGCCGCCGCGGGCGCGGGGACCGCTCTGCGGAGGTCCACGACGACGGCGCGGGCCGCCATGTCGTGCCAGCCCTGGTGGCGTCCGCTGGAGTCGAAGAGCGGCGAGAAGTAGCCGACGACGATCGACCCGGCCAGCCCGAAGACGATGTTGCGCCACACGGCGCGCCAGAATCCGATGGGAGCGCGCGACGTGACGTCCTGCAGACGCAGCCCGAGGATGCGCTGCCCGATCGAGCCGCCGCGTCCGCCCTGCATCGCCGAGTAGACGAGCCACCACACGAACAGCAGGAGGCCGATCCCGGCGTAGGCGAAGAGGATCGTGAGCGCCAGGCCGTCGCGGTCCCACGCGGGGCCGACACCGAAGATGACGCCGACGACGATGCCGATCAGGACGGCGCCGATCAGCCAGGCGACGCCGACGTCGATCGCGAACGCCCCCACACGGCGTCCGATGGTCGCCGCGGGGGCGGCGCCTGGCGGGCTCACGGTCATTCGTTCTCCTGTGCGGGCTGGGGGGAGGGCTCGGGCGCGCTCCGGGACTTCTCGCCACGGCGCGCGCGTCTGGACGGCGGCTGCGGTGCGTCGGCCGCGGTCCCGGCCGAACCCTCGGCCGGCGGCGGAGTGCCCCTTGTCGCCGGCGCCGCCGCGACGCGCGCCGGGCGCGCGGGCAGCGCGAACCGGGTGTCCTCGAGAAGCGTACGGATACTGAGCCTCGCGGCGAGCCGCTGCCACAGCGACCGCCCCTTGCCCATGCCGTCGACGATCTCATCGACCTGAGTCCAGAAGGCTGCGATGTCGTCGGGCGACGGCTCCGACGGTCCGAACACCTCGAGGTCGGCACGCGCGGCCAGGGTCGCGACCCGCGGCTCTGCGAGCGCCGTGGTCAGCACACCGGCGTCCTCCAGACGGGTGGCGCCCGGACGCACCGGGGCGCCGAAGTCCGAGGCGCGGTCGACGAGCTCGTCCCAGCCGCCGCTGATGCGGTCCGAGGCGCGCTCCGCCTCGCGACGCCTCCGCCGCCGCGTCGCCTTGAGCGCGCCGATGACGATGAACGGCGCGAGCAGCACGGCGAGCAGTCCCAGCGCGCCGACGCCGATCGAGACGATCGTCCACAGCAGCGCCGCGTCGAACGCGTCCTCGTCCTCCGACCCTCGGTCGTCCGCGACGGTCGGCGGCAGGTCGACGGCCTCCGCCGGCGGGGGCGGCGGCTGCAGCACCTGCGGCTTGGGGTCCGCCTTGGGCTTGGTCGTCTGGTCGCTCGGGACCTGATCCTCGGGCGGGGTCGGGTCGAACGGCACCCAGCCGGCGTCGTCGAACGCGACCTCGACCCACGCATGGAGCGTGTCGCCCGTCGCGGTGTACACCGGCCCGCCGGCCGCATCCTCGTCGGGATAGAACCCCATGACCACGCGCGCCGGGATTCCGACCTGGCCCGCGAGCAGGGCCATCGCCGTGGCGTACTGCTCGTCGTCGCCGACCATCTGCTCGGAGCCGAGGAGCGTCGCGATGCGCTCGGCGCCGTGGCCGGCGCGCGAGAGAGGCTGGCCGGCCAGTCCGTGGCTGAAGTACCCGCCCTCCGACAGCATCTGCTGCAGTGCACGCACCTGCTCGATGGGCGTGGTGGCCTCGGCGACGGCCTGGGACGCGACGTCGGCGAGGCTCTCGGGCACCCCTGTCTGCTTCGGCATCTTCAGGGGAGCGAACTTCTGGCCGGCGAGTGCCTCGTCGCTCGGGACCTCGGGGATCACCGACTCGATCGTGTACTCGTCGCCCTTCTCCAGTCCGGCGGTGACGACGCCGGTCGCGGTGGACTCGTTGTAGTGCGCCGTGCGGCGCAGCTCGTCGGCGCGATCGCCGTCGAACGTCACGCTGCGCACGGCGCCGGCATCCGGCATCCACACGCCCTGCAGGTCGCCGATCTCGACGTGCACCGTCGCCGGCGTGCCCTCGGCGCCGGCGGACATGTTCGTGCGGGCGGGCGCGAACGCGCTGGAGGAGCCGCTGCCGTCGTCGGAGACGTTGTAGACGGTGCCGTTGTAGGCGTCCATCGTCGCCAACCGCATCCGGGCGCCCTCGGGCAGCCCGCCCACGGTGAACAGGGCGTCCTCGGGGTGGTCGCGCACGTAGGCGCGGAAGGACTGCAGCGGGCTCGCGAACTCGCGGATGTCGAAGGGCGGGATCACGACGTCGCGCAGCACGTACCGCGGCGACGACGGCGCGGCGAAGCCGCTCGTGGCGACGCCGACGACGGCGGCGATCGCGACGACCGCGGCTCCCATCAGCAGCCGCCGCGCGCCCGCGCCCGACCGGGCCGACCCCTCGCCCACCGAGATCGCCGCGGCCTGGGGCTGCCACGCCTGGCGCAGCGCCAGCCAGACGACCGCCACCAGGCCGAACACGACGCCCTGCACCACGGGCACGAACGGCTCGGAGGTGCCCAGGGCGATCTCGATCGCGAGGTACGCGGC
>Ga0160448_100366_pt1 | contig 16274 bp, 14 predicted proteins | sample HID1973M_E1MG_FD_108269 | JGI IMG/M metagenome (GOLD analysis project Ga0160448, IMG submission 108269) | Enriched mosquito-associated microbial communities from UW Madison campus, WI, USA - HID1973M_E1 MG | ecosystem: Host-associated > Arthropoda: Insects > Digestive system > Unclassified ...
CAAGACGACGCAGCGCCGCGCGCGGCCGGGCACCTTCCTGCTCGACAGCGGCTATCAGGTGGACGGCGAGGACGGCCTTCCCGTCGCGGCGATGTCGAGCAACGTCGGCGGAATGGCGGCGCACTGGACCGGTGCGTGCCCACGGCCGAACGACAGCGAGCGCATCGACTTCCTCGACGAGGCGGGCGTGTTCGATGACCTTCTGGCGGAGGGCGAACGGCTGCTCGGGGTGACGACCGACGCGTTCGACAGCTCCCCGCACGCCTCGCTCGTGCGGGGTCGCCTGGCCGCGGCCGCGGATGAGGGGCGGGACGACCACGCGAAGGTCCAGCGGATGCCGCTCGCCGTCCACCGACGCGACGACGGCCGCCTCGTGTGGTCGGGCTCGGATGTCGTCCTGGGCGACGAGACGCGCGGCAACGAGAACTTCACCCTCTACGACGAGTCGCTCGTCACCCGGGTCCTCGTCGAGGACGCCCGAGCCGTGGGCGTCGCGGTCACCGATCGGCGCTCAGGCGAGAGCCATGAGGTGCGTGCGCGGTTCGTCGTCGTCGCGGCCGATGCGCTGCGCACTCCGCAGGTGCTCTGGACATCCGGCATCCGTCCCGACGCGCTCGGGCGGTACCTCAACGACCAGGCGCAGATCGTGTTCGCGGTGCGCATTCGCGACTTCGTCGCCGCCGACGAGGGCGACCCCGCCGCAGCGACGGGACTCAGCGAGTACAGCGGCGTCACGTGGGTGCCGTTCACCGACGAGCTGCCGTTCCACGGACAGGTCATGCAGCTCGACGCGTCTCCCGTGAAGCTCGCCGACGACGACCCGGCGGCGCCCGGCTCGATCGTGGGGCTCGGGCTGTTCTGCGCGAAGGATCTGCAGGCGTCGGACCGCGTCGAGTTCTCGGATGACGAGGTGGACGGATACGGGATGCCGTCGCCGACGGTGCACTACCGGCTCACGCCTCACGATCATGAGGTGATCGGCCGAGCCAAGGCGGAGATCGTCCGTCTCGGCAGGGCGATCGGCGAGCCGCTCGACGAACGGCCGTTCGTGATGCCGCTCGGCGCCTCGCTGCACTATCAAGGCACGACGCGCATGGGCGAGACGGACGACGGTCGGAGCGTGTGCTCGCCCGACAGTCAGGTGTGGGGGACCCCGGGGCTCTTCGTCGCCGGCAACGGCGTGATCCCGACCGCGACCGCGTGCAACCCGACCCTGACATCGGTCGCGCTCGCCGTCCGCGGCGCGCGATCCATCGCCCGCGAGCTTCTCGGCACGCGGTCCCCGAGCCTGTCGACGGGTCGCGTCTGACCCGCCCTCAGGCCCTGGTTCCACGCCTCGACGGGCTCAGCGAACCGGCGTATTCAATCCCACCTCTTGCTTATGTCTAATTCAGACATTAGAGTGTAGAAACAAGAAGTAAGTGTCAAGGAGGACTCTGTGATCCCCGATCGCATCATCGAGCAGGGAACGCTCACGACCGACGGCGCCCGCGTCTCGGTCGAGGTTCGACTGCCCTGGTACCGCGCGCTGCCCGCCTCGTGCATCGGCCGCGCCACACTCACCGTCGACGGCGTGGAGGTGCCGGCCGAATCCCTCCGGTGGGGGATGAACGGCCAGGCCTTCACCTTCGACGAGCTCGTGCCGAACACCGACCAGTGGTGGTTCCCCACCGACTCCGCGGTCCTCTCGGGCGAGTTCGCGCTCGCCGAGGAGGCCGAGCACAAGGTCGAGGTCGGTCTCGTCCTCTACATCCCCTACATCGTCATCGGCGCGAACGAGGTGCTCCACATCGAGGAGCGCGACGTCAAGACGATGACCGCACGGAAGGCGGTGGCGGCATGACCGACCTCGGCTCGCCCATCCAGGGCGTCACCCTCTACAGCTTCACGCGCGCCTTCCACGGCCGCGAGTACGACCTCGAGGGACTCATCCGCAAGGTCGCGGCCGAGGGCTACGGTCCGGGGCTCGAGATCATCGGCTTCTCGAGCTTCCGCGGATTCCCCGCGATCGACGACGCGTACGCGGGCTGGTTCCGCGACCTCATCGCCGAGACGGGCCTGGTCACGACCTCGCTCGCGGTCAACGCGGATGTCGGCATCCACCGCGATCGTCTCCTCGACCAGGACGAGCTCATCGACTACATGACGCTGCAGATCAAGGCGGCGGCGAAGCTCGGCTTCCCGATCGCGCGCGTGCAGATCTCGATCACCCCCGACTCGATGGAGGCGCTCGCGCCGATCGCCGAGGAGTACGGCGTGACCCTCGCGCTCGAGGTCCATGCCGACCAGTACGCGTCGCACCCGCGGATCCTGGCCCTCCGCGACCGCTACGAGAAGGTCGGCTCGCCGTTCCTCGGCTTCACGATGGACTGGGGCGCCACGGTCACCGGCTTCGCGCCGTCGCTCCTGGAGGCCTACCGCCGCCGGGGCGCATCGGAGGAGCTCCTCGGCAAGGTGGTCGAGCTGTGGAACGAGTTCTACGAGCAGGGACCGCCGGCTGACCAGGCGGACCACGGTCAGCGCTTCGGGCGCTTCATCGGCCTGGCCGCGCAGAACGGCCGCCCCGATCTCGGAATCGACTTCGGCATCAACGGCACGGGGCTCTTCGGTCCGGCGCGCGTGGACGACTGGCTCGAGATCTTCCCGTGGATCAAGCACGTCCACGGCAAGTTCTTCGGCATCGACGAGAACCGCGAAGAGCCGTCGGTTCCCGTCCGCGACCTCGTCACGCTGCTCGTGGAGAACGGCTACAACGGCGCGATCTCCAGCGAGTACGAAGGCTGGCACTGGAACTACTGGCAGTCCCCGTTCGACATCATCCGCGACGAGCAGGCCGTGCAGCGCTCCGCCGCCGCCGCCGCCGGCTCGCGCATGACCACCGACCTCAGCGACGCGCGAGCACAGCTCGCCGCCTGGCTGCCCACTTCAGAAGGAGCGAAGGCATGACCGACACCGACGGGATCGCCGGAACCGGCATCAAGCTCGGCACCACGCTGTACTCGATGACGAGCGAGTTCGCCGCGGGCCTCTACACGCCCGAGACGCTCATCGCCGCCGTCGCCGAGGAGGGCATCGGCCCGGGCGTCGAGTTCAACATCGCTCAGCTGCTGCGCACCTACCCCGACGTCGACCAGGAGTTCGTGAAGCTCTGGTTCGACTCGCTCGAGAAGTACGGTCTCGAAGCGAGCGCCGTCGGCACCAACCTCGACATGGGCCGCCGCAAGGACCGCGACATGACGCCGGACGAGGAGCACGACTTCCTCGCACGCCAGCTGAAGACGGCGCACACCCTGGGCTTCAAGAAGGTCGTCATCCGCTCCCACGGCAAGGAGCTGCTGCGCAGCCTCCTGCCGCTCGCGGAGAAGTACGACCAGTACCTCGGCTACGAGATCCACGCGCCGTCCGGGCCGAACAACCCGCAGGTGCTGCAGATGCGCGAGTTGTACGACGAGCTGCAGTCCGAGCGTCTGGGCTTCACCGCCGACTTCTCCTCGACGATGCACTCGCTGTCGCCCACGCTGCTTCGCACGCTCGGCCAGATGGGCATGGACGACAAGCATTTCTCCGTGATGGAGGAGATCTGGCACGAGCCGACGCCGATGCACGTGCGCAACCAGAAGTTCGAGGACTATCTGAGTGGCGAGGGCGTCGACTTCCTCCGCTTCGGCCCGTTCACGCGCCTCGCCTTCAACATGCACGGCCTCGTGCCGCCGGAGGAGTGGCTCGACATCATGCCGCAGATCTTCCACGTGCACGCGAAGTTCTACGACATCGACGAGAACGGCGACGAGCCGGCGATGGACATCCCCCGCATCGTCAAGCAGTTCGTGATCGGCGGCTATCAGGGCTACCTCTCCAGCGAGTGGGAGGGGCACGCGTTCGCCGACCTCGGCGAGGCCGACCCGATCGACCTCGTCAAGAAGCAGCACACGCTCATGCGCAAGGCCATCGAAGACACCGTCGCGGCGAAGGAGAGCGCGAATGTCTGACACCGCCATCGCCCCCGCGTCTCTCGCCGAGCTGCAGGCCGAGCTCGCGGCCCTGCGTGAAGAGGTCGTGTCGGCACGGGCCCTCGCGCAGCGTGCTGAGGACCGAGGACAGGTCGAGAACCTGTTCAACCGGTACATGTTCCTGCACAACGCCTTCCAGGATGAGCAGATCATCCCGCTGTGGGTCAAGGAGGGGACGGAGGGCATCCGCGCCCGCTACACGAACGCCGGCCAGTACACGACGTGGGAGAGCGTGACGCGCTACCACCGCGGCCGGCCGACTCCCGAGGGCAAGCTCATCCTGCACGCCACCACCACGCCGGTCATCGAGGTCGCCGCCGACGGCAAGACCGCGAAGGGCGTGTGGCTCATGGCCGGCACCGAGTCGGGCCTGACCGACCCCACGGTCGCCGAGGAATTCCCCGACATGTACTCGCCGCAGGAGGTGCTCGGCAAGAAGGTCTGGGCGCACTGGGTCTGGTGCAAGTACGCCGTCGACTTCCTCAAGCAGGACGGCGAGTGGAAGTTCTGGAAGTTCCGCTGCTACGAGCTGGCGCGTGCGCCGTTCGAGGAGAACTGGATCAGCTTCGGCCTGAAGAACCAGGGCGCTTTCGACCTCGACCTCATGTACTTCGGCGACGACGGCAAGCCCGTCTTCATGCCGCCGGCCGACGAGCCGGTGCCGTCGACCAACCACCCCTACAGCCCGCAGAGCGTGCAGAAGCTCGAGCCTGCGCCGCCCGTGCCGCACGAGCACTTCACCGACACCTACGCCTGAGGATCAGCCATGGCCACGCACAATTCCCTCTTCGCCGACAAGGACGTCCGCCGCACCGACAGCGGTCTCGCCGTCTCCCTGCAGCTGCCCTGGTACCGGAGCCTCTGGCTCTCGGCAGTGGACGGGGTCGCGGCATCCGTCAACGGCGTCGAGATCCCGACCGAGAATCTGCGCTTCGCGCTCAACGGACACGAGTACCGCGTCGAGGAGCTGCCGGAGCAGTCCGAGACTCTGTGGTTCGTCGCCGACCGCCCCGACGTGCTCATCGACCTCGGCCGTGCGCCGGAGGAGGGCGAGAAGCTCACCGTCGAGGTCGTCCTCACGATGCGCCTGCTCTACATGCAGATCATGCCGGGTGTCGACGGCGGCCCCGGCCGGTACGTCACCAACCGCGTCCCGGTCGAGCGCGAGGTCGTGCTCGCATGACCCTGCGCGTCGCCATGATCGGCTACGGGTTCATGGGCGCCGCGCACTCCGTCGGGTGGCGGCAGGCGCCGCGCATGTTCTCGCTGCCGGATGACATCGAGATGGCGGTGGTCGTCGGGCGCAACGCCGGGGCGGTGGCGGATGCCGCAGCCCAGTGGGGCTGGGCGGAATCGGCGACCGACTGGCGCGAGGTCATCGCGCGTGACGACATCGACATCGTCGACATCGTGACGCCGGGCGACTCGCACGCCGAGATCGCCATCGCGGCGCTCGAGGCCGGCAAGCATGTGCTGTGCGAGAAGCCGCTCGCCAACACCGTGGCCGAGGCCGAGGCGATGGCGGATGCCGCTGCCGCCGCCGCCGCGCGCGGCGTCCGGTCGATGGTCGGCTTCACCTATCGGCGAGTGCCGGCCGTGACCTTCCTGCGCGATCTCATCGCGCAGGGGGCCGTCGGCAAGATCGCGCACGTGCGCGCCGCGTACCGCCAGGACTGGCTGGTCGATCCCGAGATGCCTCTCGCGTGGCGACTGCAGAAGGAGCATGCGGGATCCGGCGCGCTCGGCGACATCGGCGCGCACATCATCGACATGACCCAGTTCGTGACGGGGCTGTCGGTCGACGCCGTCTCGGGGGTCATCGACACCATCGTCAAGGAGCGACCCCTGCAGGGGGCGGGCTCAGGCCTGTCGGGTACGGCTGCCGAGGGCTTCGGCGAGGTCACCGTCGACGACGTCGCGATCTTCACGGGCCGCCTCTCCACCGGCGCCCTCGTGTCGTTCGAGGCGACGCGGTTCGCGACGGGTCGCAAGAACGACCTGTCCATCGAGGTCTCCGGCGACAAGGGGGCCCTGCGCTTCGACCTCGAAGACCTCAACACCCTCTGGTTCTACGACCGCACGGCACCGGAGGCGACGCAGGGCTTCACGCGCATCCTCGTCACCGAGGCGCAGCATCCGTACGTCTCCGCGTGGTGGCCCGCCGGCCACATGCTCGGCTACGAGCACGGCTTCAGCCACCAGGTCGTCGACCTCGTCACGGCGATCGCCGAGCGCACCGATCCGCACCCGTCATTCGCCGAGGGGCTGTCGGTGCAGCGGGTGCTCGCCGCCGTCGAGGAGAGTTCGGCGAACGAGTCGTCGTGGGTGCGGGTGGACGTTGCCGTCTCGGCCGACGCGGCCGGCCGATGACCCCTTACCCCGCGCGCCTCGCCGGATAGGTTCAGAGAAAGTACAGAGCAAAGGAGCTTCGATGCCTCGTCCGATCACCCTCTTCACGGGCCAGTGGGCCGACCTGCCCTTCGAGGAGGTCGCGCGGCTCGCCGGCGAATGGGGCTTCGACGGCCTCGAGATCGCCTGCTGGGGCGACCACATCGACGTGTCCCGCTGGGACGACGCGGAGTACGTGCAGTCCAGGAAGGACATCCTGGAGCGCAACGGCCTGAAGGTGTGGGCCATCTCCAATCACCTCACCGGCCAGGCGGTGTGCGACGACCCGATCGACGCCCGGCACAAGGACATCCTCTCGGCGCGGGTCTGGGGAGACGGCGAGCCCGAGGGCGTGCGTCAGCGGGCCGCGGAGGACATGAAGAACACGGCCAGGTTCGCCGCGAAGCTGGGCGTGAAGACCGTGAACGGGTTCACCGGCTCCTCGATCTGGAAGGCGGTCGCCATGTTCCCGCCCGCCTCCGACGAATGGATCGCCGCGGGGTACCAGGACTTCGCCGACAGGTGGAATCCGATCCTCGACGTCTTCGAGGAGGTCGGCGTGCGCTTCGCGCTGGAGGTGCACCCGTCCGAGATCGCGTACGACTACTGGACCGCCAAGGCGACGCTCGAGGCCATCGGCCACCGCGAGAGCTTCGGCCTCAACTTCGACCCGTCGCACTTCATGTGGCAGCAGCTGGACCCGGTCGCTTTCGTGCTGGATTTCGCGGACCACATCTTCCACGTGCACGTGAAGGAGTCGATCACCAACCTCGACGGGCGCAACGGCGTCCTCGGATCGCACCTGCCGTGGGCCAACCCGCGTCGCGGCTGGACGTTCGTGTCGACCGGGCACGGCGCGGTGCCGTGGGAGCCGCTGTTCCGGGCGCTGAACGCGATCGGCTACGACGGGCCCACCTCCATCGAGTGGGAGGACGCCGGCATGGACCGCCTCGACGGCGCTCCCGAAGCCATCGCGTTCGTCCGCAAGCTCAACGCGATCACGCCTCCCGCCGCGGCCTTCGACGCCGCGTTCTCCACCAAGACCGACTGAGTGGGTTGCACTGACGCCGGCCCGCCGGGGCCGGTGTTCGGCGTGCCCGCAACCACCCCGACGAGGAGCGACCCGATGACCGACATCCTGAACGTGCTCATCCTCTCCGGCCACATGACCCGCGAGCATGACAACGAGCACCGCAGCTTCCGCCAGCACAACCAGTGGCTCACGACGCTGCTCGAAGACACCGGGCGCTTCCGCGTCCGCGTCGTCGAGGACCCGCGGGGCTTGGGCGCCGAGATCATCGACAAGTACGACGTCGTGATCGTCGTCTTCGAGGGTCGCGACGGCTACCACGAGAAGGCTGTCGGGTTCGGGGCGGAGACGGATGCCGCGCTGCTGAAGTTCGTGCACGACGACGGCAAGGGCATCGTGTGGTTCCACGGCTCCGCCGCGCAGGAGGACGACTGGGGCTATCCCGACGAGTACAACGTGATGCGCGGCTCGCGGCTCACCGTTGCCGGGGGACTGCGGCCACGGCCGTGGGGCGAGGCGCAGCTCGACACGGCCGAGCCGCGTCACGCGATCACCGAGGGAATCACCGCCCGCTGGACGGTGACCGGCGACGACATCCTCGTCGGCGTCGAGATCCTCGAGGGAGCCCAGGTGCTGCTGACGACCTTCGACGACCTCGAAGCGTACGAGAAGGCCCCGGTGTGGCCGATGTCGCACTACCCGGTGGCCATCCCCGCCGGGGGGATCGCGGCGCTGCCCGGCATGAACACCGACCAGCCGATCGCGTGGATCAACGAGTACGGCGAGGGCCGCTCGTTCACGATCACGATCGGGCACGACATCGATACCTTCCGCCGCATCGAGTTCATCCGCATGTTCCCGCGAGGCGTCGAATGGGCGGCTACGGGCGAGGTGACGCTCGGCGGCCCGGACCGTCGGGGCGAGCGGCGTTTCCTGCCCTGGCCCTACTACAACAAGGAGGGCTGAACATGACGCGTCCCCAGCTGCGGGTCGGAATATTCGGGACGGGCGGCATCGCCGAGCGCGCCATGGTGGAGCCCTCGGCTCTCGTCGAGGGCGTCCAGGTCGTCGCCGTCGGCTCTCGCGACCCCGAGCGCGCCCGGGCCTTCGCCGACCGGTTCGGGATCGCGGGCGCGGGCGATTACGCCAGCGTCATGGCGAATCCCGACGTCGACCTGATCTACGTGGCGCTGCCGCCGACCGTTCACGCGCGGTGGGCGGTCGCCGCGCTGCAGGCCGGCAAGCACGTCCTCTGCGAGAAGCCGCTGTCGGCCAACGGCACCGATGCGCGCGCCATCGCGGACGCAGCCGAGGCCGGCGGACGTGCCGCGTTCGTCGGCTTCCACTACCGCCTGCACTCGTTCACGCAGCGGCTGCTCGAGGTGATCGGGTCGGGCGTACTCGGCGACATCGACGACGTCGAGATCGACTTCAGCATTCCGCACTTCGTCGTGAAGCCCGGCAACATCCGGCTGGACGGCGACCTCGGCGGCGGGGCGGTGATGGACGTCGGCTGCTACGCGATCGACCTTCTGCGCGCCGCGTTCGGTGAGGCGACCGTGTTGTCGTCGTCGGCCGAGCTGTACGACGCCGACCCCCGCGTCGATCTGCAGACCGACTTCGTGCTGTCGTTCGACGCCGGCATCACGCCGCGGGTTCGCGCGTCGTTCCTCGGCGACGACAAGGGCGCCATGTCGCTGGACATCGTCGGGTCCGCCGCGACCCTGCACGCGACCAGCGTGATCGTGCCCCAGTGGGGCGCCACCCTGCGCGTCACAGCGGGTGACGACGTGCTCATCGACGCGAAGGCCGTGCCGGACGAGTCGAGCTACGTGAAGCAGCTGGAGCACCTCCTCGACGTACTCGGCACCGACGCTCCGACGCCACTGCGCGCAGCGGACGCCGTCGGGACGATGGAGCTCGTCGACGAGGTCTACCGCGCCGCCGGCCTTCGACCTCGCTGACCCGGGACTACGATGGCTCCCGGTCTGCGGATCGGGAGCCATCGTGCGCGCGGATCAGTGACCCGCGGCGACCGCCGAGAGGGCGCGCTGGGCGAGCGTGAGGTGCGCGCGGGTCGTGGCCGCGGCATCCGCGTCCACCCACTCGTGCCCGCCCCACTCGCTCGTCAGCGTGCCGGTGAAGCCGCTGCGGGCAAGCGCCGTGCCGATGTCTGCGATGGGGCGCGAGACGCGGCCGTCCGTGTCGTCGAGGTCCCAGAACTTGAGGTGAACCCCGGCGGTGAGCGGCAGCAGCGGCTCGAGGTCGGCGACCTCGGACCGGCCGAACCGCACGAGCAGGTTCATGAACAGCGTGTGCACCGACGAGGGCACGGTTCCCCCGCGGAGTGCGGCGATCACCGCTTCGTGGGTTTCGGGGGCGCGCCACTCGGTCTCCAGGCGCCGCACCAGCTCCTCGTCGACCCCGCCCCGGCGCAGCTCTTCGAGATACGACGGCGGCAACGACGGCATGAGCATGCTGATGTCGATCAGCACCCGGATGCGGGGATCGTCGAGCCCCTGGAGCAGCTCGAGGTTGGCCGCGTTCGCGGGCACGTCGAGGGTCTGCTGGCCCTGGATCTCTTCGTAGAGCACGACGCCGAGGTCGTGGAGCACCGGCTGGGCCAGGCGCAGCAGCTCGGGCCCCGTCTGCCCGAACGGGACCCGCACGCCGCGGGCGCCGACCCGCGCGGCCGCGCGCAGCTGGGGCACGAGGAACGCGAGCCGCTCCTCGTCCGTGCGACGGCGCGAGGGTGACGCCCAGTCGTCGAGGCTCGCGCCGACGATCGTGACGGCGCCGCCTACGGCGTCGAGCCGCTCGCGGAGGGCGTCGACCTCTTCGTCGCTCGGCTCGGGGAACGAGCGCCACACCTGGCCCGCCTCGATCTCGATGGTCGCAGCGACGCCGTCTGCGACCACGCCGATCGCGATGTCGGACGCGGAGCGCTGTGCGCGGATCACCTCGGGCGTCCAGTTGAACGCGCTGGCCGAGATCGTCCAGTCGCCCCGGAGGTCGTCGCGCGGTTCTTCGGACGCCTCCACGACGGTCACCCGTTCACCGGTCGAGCGCGGTGAGATGGATGCCGCGTCCCCGAGGCCGAGCGCACGCTCGGCGCGGAACGGCAGCGTGAGCGGCCCGGACGGCCCTGCCTGCAGGTACGGCACCACGAGCGCGAAGGACACCGAGACATCGTGCGCGCCGGGCGGCAGCATCCGTTCGCCCCGCAGTTCGAGTCGGTCCTGGATGAACCACCAGCCGGGCTCGGCGGCGAGGGCGCCCGGTGCGACATCGCGCCCGTCGAGCCTGGCCGTGACCGAGACGGGGGAGCCGTCGATCCAGACTGCGAGATCGGTGACGGCCGCGAGAGGCATGGACCGGATCCACGGCAGGCTCACGCGCAGGGCGAAGCCCGACTCCGTCGCGACAAGCGCATCGTCCAGCAGCAGCGGCAACGCCATCGTGTTCACTCCCTCGTGTCGGCCGAACACCGTCGGCTTCAGACAGGAAGCTACACGCTTTTGCCTCTTTTCGTAAGAAGTTCCCGAGGACCGAGGTTCAGGCGACCGCCTCGAGAGCGCCGCGGATCGAGGCGACGGAGGGCCGCCCGTCGCCGAACCAGCGCGGGAAGGTGACCTCGAAGAGCTGCTCGCGCACCATCTCGACACCGCCGCGCAGCGGCTCGCCCCGGTCGTTGACGGACTGCGCGATCGTCAGATCGCGCGTGGCGAGGGGGAGCGACAGCTCGTACACGCGCTGGCGCACCTCGGCCAGCAGCAGCTCGCCGGCACCGGCCATGGCGCCGCCGATCACGATCACGGACGGGTTGAACATGTTGACCAGAGCGGCGATCGACTCGCCGACGACGCGGGCCGAGCGCTGCACGAGCCGGATCGCGAGGGCGTCGCCGTTCTCGGCCGCGATCGAGATGCGCTCGGGAGTGAGCTCCTCGCCCTCGGCGACCACGGTGGCGAGCGCGCCTGTGGCGCCCGCCTCGATCTCGGCGAGGGCATCGCGGATCATCGCCCAGCCGCCCGCGACGGCTTCGAGGCATCCGACCTTGCCGCAGCGGCAGAGCGCGTCCGAGTCGCGGACCCGCACGTGGCCGATGTCGCCGGCCGCGCCGTTGACGCCTCGGTGGATGCGGCCGTGCGAGAGGAGTCCCGCGCCGATGCCGGAGCCGATCTTGCAGTAGATGAGGTCGAGGCGGTCGTCGTCCCGGCGCGCGCGCTCGCCGAACGTGAGGAGGTTCACGTCGTTGTCGACCCAGACGGGTGCGTCGTAGCGCTGCTCGAAGCGGCGCCGCACGTCGAAGCCGTTCCAGCCCGGCATGATGGGCGGTGCGACCGGGCGACCGCTGTCGAAGTCGACGGGGCCGGGCACTCCGACGCCGATGCCCCAGACCGGCACGTCCGGGGTGCGGGCGAGCACCTCGTCGATCATGCTGAGGGCCTTGTCGAGCGTCTCCGCCGGGCCGCGCGCGATGTCCCACGGCGAATGCTCCTGGTCGATGACGTCGCCGTCCAGCAGCGCCACCCCCACATGGATGTGGAGCGCGCCGAGCGCACAGACGACGATGCGCCCGGCGTCGCCGCGGAAGCGGAGAGTGCGCGGCGCGCGACCGCCAGACGAGGGGCCGAACTCTCCGTCGGCGAGGTAGCCCATCTCGATCGCGTGATCGACCCGCTGCGTCACGACGCCGCGGCCGAGCCCGGTCACGCGGCCGATCTCGGGGCGGGTCGCGGCGTCGCCGGTGCGAACCATGTTGACGATGCGAAGCAGGCTCGTCATCTCGTCGGTCTGTGCGCCGAACCGCAGCGTGGACTCTCTGGCCATGGTCGATTCTTACATAACACCGCGCACATGACACGGAAATCATGACATCTATAGTCAAACAGCCTCATGCTTAGGTACGCTTCGAGCAAAAGTGAGGAGACGTCCATGACGTTCGGTGTGGGCATCATCGGTGCGGGCCCCGGAGTGGCGGCGCTGCACCTTCCGACGCTCGCGCGGCTGGGCGACGCCTTCCGCGTCGTGCACGTCGCCGACGGGGGCAGCGGCAGGTCCACCGCGCTCGCGGAGCGCGTCGGCGCCCGGTCGTCCACCGGCATCGAGGCGCTCATGGCGGATCGCGAGGTCGAGGTCGTCGCGATCTGCAGCCCGCCCGACCAGCACGCGGCGCAGATCATCGCCGCCGTCTCGGCGGGCAAGCGCGCGGTGTTCTGCGAGAAGCCGATCGGCACGACGATCGCCGAAGCGGAGGAGGCCGTCGAGGCGTGCCGCCGCGCCGGCGTGCCCCTGGTGGTCGGCACCAACCACTACTTCGATCCGGCCTGGGGCCGGGCAAAGCACCACCTCACGGCGTCGGGCGGACCGGTCGTGTCGATCTCGGTGACGCTCGCATTGGCGCCCAACACGCGCTACCACGAGCTCGTGACCGAGCTGCCGGACGCGGCGACCGGCGGGCGGGGCGTTCCCGACCTCGCGCGCCCCCAGGTGGCGGCCGGCGTCGTGCGTCAGCTCCTCACCGGACTCGCGATCCACGACCTGCCGCTCGTCCGGGACCTCGCCCCGCGGTTCGAGCGCGTCGTCTTCGCCCGGGCGCTGGCCCCGCTCGGGTACGCGGTCGGCTTCGTCGCCGGCGGCATCCCCGTCCAGCTCACGACGGTGATGGTCGCGGGCGGCGGCGACACGCTGTGGCGCCTCTCCGTCGCGACCGCCGCCGACCGGCTGGACGTCAGCTTCCCGCCCCCTTTCGTGCACGCCGGTGGGGCGCGCGTGCGCGTACGCACCGCGGACGGACGCGACACGATCTACGCGCACGATCCCGGCGACGGGTACGTCGCGGAATGGCGCGCTCTCGCGGAGCTGCTGGATGCCGGCCTGCCGGTGGAGTACGACGAGCTGCTCGACGACGCCCGCTATGCGCTGCGACTCGCCGAGGCCGCGGCCGACCTGATGGGAGCCTCGGCATGACGACGCCTGTGCACGCCGTACTCGACGCGTACCGCATCGCGGTGGCCGAGCTGCCCGGGAGCGCGGTGGCGAGCCGTGATGCCGAAGGATCCGTCGTCGTCGTGCCCGGGGACGGCGCGTGGTGGGCGGCGGTCGTCGACGCGGTCGCCGCCGGGGCGGCTGCCGTGGTCGTCGCGAAGCCCGGCGCGGCTCCGATCGAGGCGTTGGATGCACTCGCCTCTGTCGCCGGTGCAGTCCCGATAGTCGTCGAACGCCCCCTGCTGCGCGCCGACGTGGTCACGCAGGTCGGCGGTGCCGTCGCGGGCCTGCCCTCCCCCGGCGCGCTCGCCGTCGAGTGCCATGCGCGCGCGCACACGCTCGCCGCGGCTTTGCGCGACGCGATCGGCTGGGCGCGGGTCCTGGCCGGCGCGCCGCTCACCCGTCGTGCAGAGCAGTCATGGGGTGGGCGCGCGCTCGCTCTTCTCGAGTCCGACCGCGGCACGGCGGTGTCGGTCGTCGCCGCCGCCCAGCCCGGCGCGCCGATCCTCGGCCGCGTGCGGGTCACGACGATCGCCGAGTCGCGCGTCGAGGTCGACGCCGATCTCGACATCGTCGTCGCCATCACGGATGCCGGCGGCCGGCGCATCGCGCCCGCACGCTTCGAGAGCACCGAGCGCGTCGCCCTGCGCCGTACGATCGCCGCGCTGCGCGGCCGGGGACAGGTCTCCGATCTGGCGGATCTGCGCCACGACACGGCCCTCGCCGAGGCTCTGCTCACCCCGTCCGCATAAACGTCGGTGATCCGGGAGATAGCCGATATGGGATTCCTCGATATGCCTGAGTTCGGCGAAAGTTGTTGACGGGATCACCCCGATGACTCACCGAAAGGGATCGAAGATGATCAAGCTTCTGTCGCATCTGTCGTATGTGGCCATCACATCGCCGGATGTCGAGGCGTCCGTCGACTTCTACGTCAAGCAGGTCGGCCTCACCGTCGTCGACCGTGTCGACGGCGCCGTCTACCTGCGCTGCTGGGGCGACTACTACGCGTACTCGGTCGTGGTCGTGCCGGGCGACGAGCCGGGCCTGGTGACCGCCGCCTGGCGCACCTCGAGCCCGGAGGCGCTCGAGGAGGCCGCCCGGCGCGTCGAGGCCGCAGGCATCCAGGGCGAGTGGATCGACGTCCACAAGATCGGCCGCGCCTATCGGTTCACCGGCCCGTGGGGCCACACGCTGACCCTGCACTGGGACGTCACGCGCCACCACGACACCGAGGGCGACGCCGCGTCGATCTACCCCGACCGTCCGTCGCGTCGCAGCAAGGTCGCCGGCGCTCCGCGCCAGCTCGACCACGTGACCATCGCCACCAGCGACGTCGACGCGTTCGTCCAGTGGTACGTCGACGTGCTGGGCTTCCGCTTCATGGCGCGCACGCAGCTCGATGAGGCGCCCATCTCGGTGTTCTCGGTGCTCACCACGAACGAGAAGTCGCACGACCTCGGCGTCGTCCTCGACGGCTCCACCCGCGCCGGCCGCGTCAACCACTACGCGTTCTGGGTCGACACGCGCGAGGAGCTGCTCATCGCGGCCGACGTCCTCGGCGAGAACGGCTACCCGATCGAGTACGGCCCGTCCATCCACGGCATCGGCGAGCAGAACTTCCTCTACTACCGCGAGCCGTCGAGCCTGCGCATCGAGCTGAACACCGGCGGCTACCGCAACTACGTGCCCGACTGGGAGGCCAACACCTGGAAGCCGTCGCAGGGGTCGAACAACTTCTACCGCAACAGCGCGATGCCGATGTCGATGACGGAGTCGTTCCCGCCCGCCGACGGCCCGTCGGCGACGGAGGAGGGCGTGCCCGACGAGATCAAGGAAGCGCTGTTCAACCCCTACGCCAAGCACGGCCAGGGCTGACCGACACGGCCAGGAGCGGAGCCGATCCCGCTCCTGGCCGCACCACATCGCACGATGGAGAGCGAGACACCGCAATGACGCAACACGACCCGACCGTCGGCTTCGACGCCCCCTTCGCCCTCGCCCGGTACCGCGAGGGCGCTGCCGTGCGCCTGGGCCTCGTCGCGGGTGGCCGCATCCGGCCCCTCGGACCGGAGGAGCTCGGCGCCGCCGACCTGAACGCCTTCCTCGCCGCCCCCGATTGGGACCGACTCGGCGCGCTCGCCGACGCCGACGGCGAATGGATGCCGCTGGCCGACGTCACGCTGACGGCCCCGGTCGAGCCGCGCCAGGTGCTGCAGACGGGTGCGAACTACCGTCAGCACGTCATCGAGCTCGTCGCCGCCGGGCTCACGCAGAACACCGACCGCACGCCCGAGGAGGCGCGGGAGTTCGCCGCCCGGATGATGGACGAGCGCAAGGCGAACGGCGAGCCGTACTTCTTCATCGGCCTGCCCGCGTGCGTGGTCGGCGACGACGTCCCGCTGACGCTTCCCGGGTACAGCGACGTGCACGACTGGGAACTCGAGCTCGCCGTGGTCATCGGGCGTGAGGCGTTCCGCGTCTCGCGCGAGGAGGCCTCGAGCCACGTCGCCGGGTACACGATCGTGAACGACGTGACCACGCGCGACCTGGTGTTCCGCAAGGACATGAAGGAGATCGGCACCGACTGGTACCGCTCCAAGAACGCCCCCGGCTTCCTCCCGACCGGACCGTTCCTCGTGCCGGCCCCGTTCGTCGGGGCGTCGGATCTGAACGTGCGCCTCGAGCTCAACGGCGACGTGATGCAGGACGCCTCCACCAGCGACCTGCTGTTCGACATCCCGGCCCTCGTGTCGGGGGCGTCCCAGACGATGCCGCTCCTTCCCGGCGACATCCTCCTCACCGGCAGCCCGGCGGGCAACGGCCAGCACTGGAGGCGGTTCCTGCGGGGCGGC
>Ga0160448_100371_pt1 | contig 16010 bp, 18 predicted proteins | sample HID1973M_E1MG_FD_108269 | JGI IMG/M metagenome (GOLD analysis project Ga0160448, IMG submission 108269) | Enriched mosquito-associated microbial communities from UW Madison campus, WI, USA - HID1973M_E1 MG | ecosystem: Host-associated > Arthropoda: Insects > Digestive system > Unclassified ...
AAGGAGCGCAGCGCCTTCACCTTCTCGTCGCGCACGGAGGTCGAATCCATCCGGGCCGGCGGCTCCATGGTGATGATCGAGAGGATCTGCAGCATGTGGTTCTGCACCATGTCCTTGAGCGCGCCGATGCCGTCATAATAGGAGACGCGCCCCTCGAGCCCGACCGTCTCAGCGACGGTGATCTGCACATGGTCGATCGCACTCGAGTTCCACAGCGGCTCGAACAGCCGGTTGCCGAAGCGCAACGCCATCAGGTTCTGCACCGTTTCCTTGCCAAGATAATGGTCGACGCGGAAAATATGTTCCTCGGGGAAGAGCGCGCCGATCGCGTCGTTGACGTCCCTGGAGGAAGCCAGGTCCTTGCCGATCGGCTTTTCCATGGCGATCCGCGTGCTGCCGCTTACGAGTCCCGCGCCGGCAAGGCCCTGCGCCGTGGGAGCGAAAAGGGCCGGCGGCGTCGACAGATAGACCGCGATTGGTCCCTTGCCGAGCGATCCGGCCCGCTCCGCCAACGCCCTGAACTGGGCCTCGTTGCCCGTCGACACGGGAACGTAAATGATCGTCTTCAGAAAGGCTTCGGCCCTGACATCGTCGAACAGCTCCGGCTGGGCATAGGTCTTGAGCGCCTCTGCGATCGTCGCGCGGAAAGCCGCGTCATCCATTTCTGTCCGACCGGAGGCGAGAATGTGGAACGGCTCCGGCAGCAACCCGTCGCACTGGAGGTGATAGAGCGAGGGAAAGAGCATCCGATGGGCAAGATCGCCCGTGGCTCCGAAGATGATCAGCGTCGCGGATTTTTCGAGCAAGGCGGCCTCTTTCAGGTCTGACGGGCAGGGGTCAGCGCTGTGTCCGCGGCAACTTACATCCGTCCCGCCATTGTGCAACCGCACAATGGAGCCGCCAACCGCGCTAGGCTCTGGACGGCGCCCGGCCCGCCGCTTATGGGCAATGCCTCACCGCGCGCGGGCGTGGCGAAATGGTAGACGCAGCGGACTCAAAATCCGCCGTAGCAATACATGTCGGTTCGAGTCCGACCGCCCGCACCACCCAGTCCTAAATTCCGGTTGTTTCGAGGAGGTCCGTGAGACCTCCGCAAAAATGGCGCAGAACTGCGCCATTCTGCACGCTCACATTCGTCGGCAGGGGTGGAGAGACCGGCGATGCTGAGAATCTGACGCCATTCTCTGGCCTTTTCTCAAAGCCGGTTTTCCAGACCTCCTGGATTGCCGCTGCGTCGCGGCGAGAGCGGATAGCTGGGAGAGGTGGGTTTACGCGAATCCCAACGATACGCGCTGGGCCTGCCAACTGATCGGCAGATCGGCGTTGAGCAGCATCTTGGTGGTCAAGGAGACCGGCTGGGTCCCCGCAATGCAGCTGGCCACAATGTCGGGCGCGAGTAACGCAATCCGCAACAACATCGCAGAGCGTCGCCGGCACTTGCCAAGCGCATCGGCGAGGCTCGGAACATTGTGCTGAGGCATTGCGAGCAGGCGATCATGCAACTCCTGTGCTTCGCTAATCAGGGCGAGCAGAGGCCGATTGACCGTGCCGGCGGACCGGTCGTGTTCATCGCGAACAACCATGCGGACATCCTTGCCCTGGCGAACGCGCGTCGTTTCAGCGATGAGCCGCAGCGGCACATCGTCATCGGAGAGTTTGGTCCCTAGCATCTGTGCGACGCCGGCTCGGTCGAGTGAAATGACGATCTGATCGGTTCCGACCGCCACAGTCGAAATCAGGATGGCCAATAGCCGCGGGCGCTCCGCCGTCTTCTCAAATTCGGTCGCAACGGCGCGCGCGTTCGACAGCGCCGAGGCCGCAGCTTCGTTCCCGACGAGATTGAGGATCGCGCTGCGGTTCTGCAGCCATTGCGACAGCCGTTCGACCACAATGCGTTCCACCTCAGGTGCGCTGATCCGCCAGGCGATCGATCCTGTCTCAATCATGGCGCTGGGATGGGTCACATAATAGCGATAGCGCTTGCCCTCCTTATTGGTGTGCGACGGCGTCATATTGCGGCCTTCACCGTCGACGATCCGTCCTGCCAGCAAGCTACGCCTAGGGGCCCGAAGGTGGGTCTCGCCATTGCGCTGCTCCTCCAACTTCGTCTCGACGCGGCGGCCGAGATCATCATCGATGATCGCCCGGTGCTCGCCGACATAGACGTTGCCCTTAGCCTTTGACGCAGCTTTCGCAAAAGACAGTGGTCTGCACGAATACCAATGTCTTCATACCTGCGCTGGCCGCGGCGGCAGCGATTGCGGCACTAGTCTCGTTGCCGTTGGGGGTTAGAGGCTTAGTAGCGTCTCTCCCGCCACGCCGGCACCATCGATAGGTTCGCTCGCCAAACCTCGCACTTGCGCGAAAAGCTCGCTCGCAGGGACGACACCGCCTGCCTCGGGCGGGAGGTCGACGCGCAGACGTAACTGCCGGGCGAGGTTGGTCACGCCACGCAGAAGCAGCAATCGGAGCGCATCGAGCGCCCGCAAGCCAAGATCATCGCCGTCGGTATCGATTTCCGGCTCATCGTCGGCGACTATCTCGCCAAGCCTTCCTTGCGCCAGGCTGCGAATTGCGAGGAGTAGCGCTCTGTCGATCGGCCCGGCATCGGCTGCGGGCATGATCCGCTTGGCGGCCTCGGAGGCATCTGCATGGGCTTCCGCCAGGAGAAACAGCAAGGTTGCGCAGACGTCGGAACTTACCGCCGCCATGTCCACATGGCTGGCCGGCTGCGCCTTGCGGAATGCCAGCGAGACCGCCTGATGTGCAGAGGCTGCGACGAAGGCAGCTGAGGCGCGGTTTTCGCGGTCGGGCAGCAAGGCGGCATAGGTTTCATGCGCTGCGGCGATACGGCGCAGCTCGGTCACGGTTGCGACCAGCGCTTCGTCCTCCGCGTCCACCGGCACGTCCTGCAGCCGAATGCGCGCTGAGACGACATCGGCAAAGGCTTCGGTTAGCCGCTTGGGAAGATTGTCGAGGTCGAGCCCTTCGAGCGGCGGCGCTGCGCGGATCAACGCCGCGGTGGTCGGATCAAACATTGGCGCTCGCCTTGATCTTGATGATCACGCGAGCAGAGAAACCGGCCATCCAGTTGCGCAGCGCCGGCAGATAGATCGTGTCGGCGCGACGGCGCGCGGCTGCACCCGGCGCGCTGTCATCAAACCCTTTGAACAGGTTGGCACGCGCCGAAGCATCGTTGTGTGTGTCGCCGATCGTGATGCTAACGCGATAGCGACGGGCATCATGCCAGAGCGTGTTGGCGATTGCGGAATCGAGGTCGAATTCGGGGTCGGCGGCGGCGCGCGCGTCGAGCATGCCGCTCACCTCCTGGCTTAGCTCGTTAAGCCGCTCGCCCTTTTCTAGCGCGACGATGCCGGGCCAAACATCGTCACGGATCGTGTCACGTGCGTTGTCGGTGGCCTTGTCTTCAAAGACTACGACCGAAGTGATTGCGGTGCCGGCCTCGTTGAGTTCCAGTTGCATGCCGTCAAACCCTTTATCGGCCTTGCGGATATGCGGCATGCGCGTGAGCGAGGCCGACGGCTGCTGATGGGCCGCAATCCATGAGATCGCCTGGAAAAGCCAACCGTCACGGTGCCAGGGATCGCCCCCCTCCGCGAGCGTCAGCTGTTTGATGGCAGCATTAGCCTGCTCTGCATTGGCGGCCGGTCCAGGTACGCCGGCGCCGTTCAAGATCTTCGCGACATGACGGTATTGGCCGAGCACGATGCGTGCGACGCGCTCGGCGAGTACATCCTCATCCTCGATAGTCCATGCCCAGCCATGGCAGAGTTCGCCGTGATCAATTGGGATAAGCGTCAGAGTCAAGAGCGAGAACTCAACGACAAACCTTTGGGAGTTCAGACAAGTCCGTGGCAGCGCTCACGCGAGTCTCTCGAATTGCTGCACCGAAACGGCAAGCACGTTTAGTAAACGCATAAAGCGAGCAATAAATAAATCGCTTCCATGCAGCTTCGCCATTGCCATTTCGTTCCCCGCCGGACCGGCCCTATCATGGAACCAAGAATTGATCGACAAGCGATCGCGTGTAAGGGCGAGAAGTTGACGCACTGGTTCGCCGTCCAAATCGTCCGCTTTTCAGATATGCACTCTTCAAAGAAGACGTTCCGGAGTGTGCACCGGCTTTGACGCCGTATCGAGGGCTTACGGCGCTCTAGAAATGACCGGTTTCGGCGTAGCCGGACATTTCCATTAGCGTCGGCGTCCGGCAGGAATGTCCCAGTTCGTGTCACTAGAATGGGGATGAACGAATGGCGGCTTTCGGCGTGCTCATTCGTCAGCCTGAACGTCTGAAATGTGGGCGGAGGCCGCCGATCAATCAGTTCGTCGCAATTACGCAGGAAACGGAATGCGGGGCTGTACCCATAGTTCGGTGAGAGACGTTGTAGGGGCACACATAGGAGAGTCACCAATGCGACGTTTTCTTTTCGCTGCCTCTGCAGCATGCTTGTTGGCCAGCGGAGTTCAGGCCCAGTCGGGACAGGCCGGTTCGCAAAACCCAGCGGTAAAGGATGGCGAGCCGCACCATGTCTCGAAGCCCGCCGAGGGCGCCAACAGCTTTACCGCCGATCAGGCGCACGGCCGCTTAGAAAAGGCGGGCTACACGCATATATCAAAGCTCGAAAAGCGCGACGGCCTTTGGCATGGAACCGCAGCGCGGAACGGGAAGACGATGCAAGTGATGCTCGATTACAAGGGCAACGTTACCACCCGTTGAGCTGCTTTTTTAGGAGGACATGTCATGTCCCAGACCATTACCCGCCTGTTCGACAATTATGACGACGCCGTCAATGCCGTCCACGACCTGGAAGAACTCGGCATCTCACACGATGATCTGAGCATCGTCGCAAACAATGCCGACGACAGGCATCGCGCCGCAGTCGCGAACCACGATGGCGGTATCAATCAGGATGGCGATGTCACTAAAGGCGCCACAACCGGAGCGATACTAGGTGGCGGTGCAGGCCTTCTTGCCGGCTTGGGCATGCTTGCAATCCCAGGTCTTGGTCCGCTTGTTGCCGCGGGATGGCTCGCGGCGACTGCGACCGGCGTAGGCGTGGGAGCCATTGGCGGCGGTGCGACGGGTACGATCGTGGGCGCTCTCAAGAACGCGGGGCATTCTGACGAGGAAGCGCACGTTTACTCCGAAGGCGTTCGGCGCGGTGGCACGCTCGTGAGCGCGAAGATTCCCGACGACCGGGTCGCAGAAGCTCAAGCCGTCCTCGAGCGCAACAGGTCGGTCGATGCCCTCACCCGAGGCGCTGCCTACCGCGAAACCGGCTGGACTCGGTTCGACGAATCCGCACCGGCTTACTCGCCCGATGAAGTCACCGCCGAGCGGGCCAGATACAGCGACGCGCGTACTTTCTAGCCGCGCCGCTTAAGGACACTCGCTCCGTGGGAGAGCGGGTGTCCTTTTGCTGCTGTCGATTGTGACCATTGATGGCGATCGTCACTTCGACCTCCATCTCGATTGCGGCATCGGCCGGTCCGATGAAGCCGTCAGAGATCGGCATGATTTGCTGATTGGTGCGGGCGATCGCCAGGCGAACCAGATTGGCTGATCCCACGCGCCGATGTGCGGGATCGAACGCAATCCACCCGGCTCCGAGCAGGAAGATTTCGGCCCACGCGTGCGTCGAACGACCATCTTATTCGTTGGCTAACGGATCGAACAAGTAGGCCGAGACGGCTCCCGCGCCGGAACCGAGATGGCGAACGACTTCGATGAGCAAGGCGGCGATGTCCCTGCATGACCCGCTACGCCGGGCCAGCATCTCTCGCGGAGACTGCGTACGGCTTCGTCGCGCACTCTGTAGGACACGATGCCCAGGATACCGGAATTTATGTCCTTGAGCAGCGCAAGGGTGCCTGTGGATTCTCCGACCACGACCCCATCGCCCAGTCCCTGATCTCGCCCGCTGGATCCTCGTAGAGAGGCGTCCGGAACTGCCCAAGATCGCCCAGAGTCTCGTCCAGATAGCTAAATGGAAAGAACTGGGCATCCACGCCGATGGCGAAGATCGGCCATGGCACCGCCATTTGTTCGACGGCTATTGTAGAGACGATCTCAAGGACATCCGTCGGTTCTGCGAATGTCGCAGTAGCGATGATGTTGCCGAACACGTCCTCCGTCCAACTCAGATCCGTCGTTGGCGAGCGGAGAACTGCCGTGGACCACAAACTCATCGCTTCCTCAGGGGAGTAGCAACAATCGATGCGGTGCAGCGTGACTTCCTGGCGATAACGATAGGTCGTCCGGTGATCGATGTTGAAGCGCACGATCTAACGCATCAGCCCGGCCGCACGCAGCGCGTCCTCGATTACTTTGCCGACGCCTGATGAAGTGGTTGGCGGGAAAGGGTGCGTCTGGTCGTGGGCGGCAGCACGATTGGCAACGTCCAGCCTTAGCGAGGACTTTTCTGCTTCGGCTGGTCGAAAGCTCGGCTCCGCCCTGCCGCCCTTCCAAGTCGCCGCGTCTTCGGCCAGCCCCCAAAAGCGACAAATGTGCCGGGTCGAGGAGATCCGCCTGTCCAGCATATATGGTCCAGCAGAACCGCAGGCGTCCGCACCACTTGTCGCAAGCGGAGTGCCATGCGCCATGCCTGTAACGGAAATGGATTGGATGCACTCGCGGCCCTGCGAGTCACACCAGATTTCCCGCGGATATCCATCGACAATGTCCCGTCGCGTCGGCTCTTTCTCCAGGCCTTGGACCGACCGCCACTGCGTTACTATCGCATCGGCATTGGACGGAAAGACGGTGGCATCGGAACTACCATGCCAGACCGAAATCGTCGGCCACGGCCCTACATGGTCGGTTGCGCGCCGCATCAAGCCGGCCAGTTCACGCTCACCGGGCAGTTCTTGACCCCGCATCCGTTCAAGAGCCTGAGGCACGTCCGTGGCGGTTCCGTATGGTAAGCCTGCGATAATCGCGCCGCTTGCGAACAGTTCGGGATAGGTTGCGAGCATCACGTTCGCCATAGCACCGCCGGCCGAGAGGCCGGTCACGAAGATCCGCTGCTCGTTCAGTGCATGCGTCTCGACCATCGCTGCGATCATATTTCTGATCGAAAGCGCCTCGCCGCGATCGCACCGGTTGTCCTGAGGCAGGAACCAGTTGAAGCACAGGTTCGGATTGTTGGCCGGCTGCTGCTGGGGATAGAGGAGCGCGAAGCCATACTCCTCGGCTACCGCCGACCATCCTGCACCCAGATCATATTGATCCGCCGTTTGCGTGCAGCCGTGGAGAACGACGACGAGCGGCGCAGCTGCCGACAAACCGTCCGGCAGATAGATCTTCGCACCAAGCGCGCCGGGATTGTGCCCAAAGTTGACCAGCGGTTTCAACCGACCGGGGACTGAGCCGGCTCGTCTGAGCCGGCTCTCAATCGCTGACAGTGACGCGAGTCTGGAAAATCGGCGCACGCATAATTCCTTCTGAAAGAAGCTGAGGGAGCATTCGGGTGCGAAGTCGTTTTGCTGCGCTGCACAAGAAGTGGGGCGTGCGAGGGTCCTGACAAGGCCGAGTCCCGGATTTCTTTTCCGCACCCAGATGTGCCTATCAATCGGGATTGGCGAGGGTCCACTGAACCGTGCTGATGAACGCGTCCGCGCTCCAAGGCTTTCCGACAAATTGGCCCTGGCCCGGGATGATTATCTCGGGAAGTGGATGGTCTCCCGACGTCAGGAGGAGGCGAATCTCGGGCCAGCGCTCGTGCACAATCCGGGCGAGTTCGAGACCGTCAATGAGCCCCGGCATGTCGATTGGGTTTCATCCGCATCGGCTGCCTCAAGAACGGTGAATCCGGCTCCCGCCAGAATGTCCATGCCGTGCATCCGCACCAGGGTCTCGTCCTCGACGACCAACACAGTCGTCTTGTTTCGCTCGTCCATGGGGCACTCCAGACTTTCTGTCCGGACTCCCAATGCGTGGCGAGGCACATCAGGCTCAACCTGGGGCAGATTTCCCTTCGTCGGGGGAATCGACCAAAATGGGCATGGTGAATGTGAATGTCGTTTCGGAAGTATCGGAGCGGACGGCCAATACGCCGCCATGCTCCCGAGCGATTTCCGAGGATCTTCGGGACGTCTAATAAAGCCGTCGCCATGGTAATGTGAACCTAGCCATCCTATATAAGGCTCATCGCATTGAAGCGCCTCGAGCAAGATTGCGGCTGAGAGATAGTTCATGCTCCCGCTCATTACTGGAGAAGAACGATGTCTCAGATTATTGGCACTATTGCTCGCACAGGTGATGCGGTCTCTCCGCTTGCTCTCAACACTGCGCCCATTCTTCAACAGCATGACCCAGGCCGTTTGTGGGGCGAAGACAACTGGGAGAATGAGGGCGGTCAAACCAGGGGCACCCGAGTCCTGGCCGTCGCCGCCGGTCCCTGTGCTGGGGACGTTGAGCGCCTGGCAGCGCAGGTCCTGATCCTGGAAACCACTCTGTCCACCGACTTTGTAAATGGACGGATAGGAACCCGCCACAACACCTACGCACATCGCTCGCGTGTCCTGCGTCAACAGAAGGGGAAGCTGGAGGCTATGCGCGTCAGCTATCTGTCGAAAGGATAAGCGGTGGAACTCTCCTCAACATTGTGCCGCGTGCAGGAGACCTATCAGCGTGACCGCGCGGCCAGCGCGAAGCTGGAGAACGTCCGTCTGGTTGCTGATCGTGCTGCCAAAGCATGGGAAGTTGAGGCACTCGCAGCAGAAGAACGCGATGCCCGCCGGGAGAAAACGCGCCTGTGGCGAACAAGGCCTTCAATTCAGCACGACCGACCCAGGAACGAGCCGGTCGCGCCCATGCCCAGCGCGCGTTCAGTCTAACTGACCGATCGGACCACAAGTTCGTCGTCCTCCTGTCATCCAGGAATTGGCAGCTTTGAAGGCGATCGACGCAAACTGTGCCCATCTCTCGATAGCGATGACGGGGGTTTATCCCGCGGTGTCGATCACCCATGGCGAGCGAGAAGCCGGGGCCCGGCGAGAATTAGCACCGGAAAGCGACAATTCTTCTCCCAGGTTACTGCGTAAACGCCCCTTCAAATCGCCGATCGAGTATTGCTCACGGGCTGAAAACCAGGACGATAAAGACGAAGAACAGGGAAAGGTGCGTAGCGCCTTCCAGCATGGTTGTCCGCGTGCCGGTGAACGTCAGCGTGTTGAGGACCAGTGTGACCGCCAGCAAGACCATATTGGCGGCGGAAAGGCCCAGGACCACTGGCTGGTTCACCAGGAGCCCCACCAAGAGAACGGCGGGCACGGTCAAGCCGAGAGTTGACGTCGCCGCACCCAGGCAAAGATTAATAGCGCGGGTCAGCTGGTTGGCGGCGACGGCTTTCAGTGCCGAGATACCCTCGGGCGTGAAGACGATCATCGCGATGATGATGCCACCTAGTGCATGGGGTGCGCCGGAAAGAGCGATTCCTTGATCCAGGATCTTGGCAACGCTCTTGGAGAGAATGATGATCGGCAGGATGTCGGCCAGGAGCAATAATATCCTCTTCCCGGTGCTCCCAGGTGCCCGTACGTGGCGCGGTAGGGGGAGACCCACCTCCTCCCCTGGTTTGCCGTTGGCCGGAACGAAAAATCCCTTGTGCCGGCCGGTCTGCAACCACAGGAACAGACCATATAGTGCGACGGTGAAAAGCGAGAAGAATGCCGCCTGACCGCCGGACAAGGTACCCGCGGGGGACGATGTCGTGAAATTGGGAAGCACGAGCGAGATCACGCTAAGCGGCGTTATCAAAGCAAGATAGGCGCCTGCGCCTTGCAGATTGTAGCTCTGCTGCTGATAGCGCAGCCCCCCTGCCAGCAGGCCGAGTCCCACGACGCCGTTGAGAACGATCATCAGGACGGCGAACATCGTATCCCGGCCGAGCGTGGGTGCCACTTTCGAATTGAGCATCGCTGCACTGATCAGTGCAACCTCAATAATGACGATGGCGAGTGTAAGGACGAGCGTTCCGAAGGGCTCGCCCAACCGGCTCGCTATTTCCTCTGCTTCGTGAACCACACCAAAGGCGGACCAGATAACGATGCCAAGAAGCCAAGCTAGCAGGGCCGCTATGGTTAGCGGGTGAGTCCCCGCTGTCAGCGCGGGTCCTACCGACAGAAATATGGTGACAGTGGCCCAGCTGGAAAGAATGCGAACAGGTAAGGTCATTTCAGAATGCTCGAGTAGAAATCCAACTGGCTTGAGATGCAATTGACCGGGGAGGTGCTTGTGGGAATCCGTGCTCCCGGAAGTCTTTCAACTGCTTTGAAAATCTATGGAAAAGAGACCTGGCTCGCTCTCCGCCTTTCGTTCTCAAACCTCTTGCGTCTGCCTAATCGTTGCGACACCCCCACCGATCTGAGCGCCTCGACGGCCTTCAGACAGCTTTGCTTGTTGCCGTAGCCCGAGCTGAAAGCCGGGATGTCACCATTGATCGAACGGAAGCGCCAGCGCCAATCTCCCCCGCGCCCTTTAGCAAAGCGGTGAATTGGACCTCGTCGACGCAATAAACTTCGAAATACACGTCTAGAGGATCACTTGACGCTCAGCGCGAACTCGACGGCGCTTGGAGAGGCGCGGCCGTCCACTGGGGTTCTTTTCTGAAGGAATCCGCAGTGGAGGGATATGACATCTCACAATCCTCCTTTTGGTTCGACAGTGCGAGGTCGCTTTCCAGATTTCGGCGAACGGGTGCCGATTTCATCGGCCCATTGGGCTGAGGCGGCATCAAGTCGGAGTTGCCGCTTCGCACTCCAGTTCGAGAAGTCCTCCGAGCCCCCCGGCATAGTCTGCAGGAGGCGGTGCCGGATAGTCGCGAAAAAGGTGAGACGGCGGCGAGCGCCTTCGCTGTTGTGCGTGAGGTCGATCATCAATTAGCTCCGACTTGGGCAAGCGGGAGCTCAAGGTCTCTCTGTCACGGGCAGCTTGCAGCTTAAGGATCGAGTGATAACCGACCATAGCACGTTTCAGAGCCTTGGCGGCATCATTTCGGGGTAAAGGGCGGGCGACTCTTAAGCAGGTGTCCTGATCGGAACGTGAGGGCTTTTACCGATGTGGAAACCGGCGCGAAAGCATCGGCGTTTTGTGGCCATCAACCTGTATGGAGGCGAATTATGTCGGATGACAAATCGCTTCGCGGCTCTCCGGACCGGTTCCGGATCTCGTTGAGCGAGGATTATGAAGTCGCTTACTGGACCAAGAAGCTGGGCGTTGATCGAGATCGCCTCGAAGCTGCCGTGGCCCAGGTAGGAAACGGCGTCGAGGCAGTCACCCACCATCTCAAGCGAAGTATTTTCCCTGCAAACTAGTGATTGACGAATGAAGTGCCCCGGCTGAAACGGTCGGGGCGTTTCGCATAAAATCGCTGCACCGCGCATTCTCACGCGGCAGGGAGGTGTTTTCGCGGTTCCGTAACTCAGCGACGTCGATTTTAAGCAATTATACTGTAAGCGATTATACTGACTGACTATTTTTGACTATCCCCTTATCATAACCGCGTCGCGCGTTCCCACCCTGCGGCAGAGGTGAGTCGGGTCATAGTTCGCCCACCCTCAACGGAGGCCGTGTCGCACAACTGGGCGACCTGTTGGGGCTCCTTTAACTTGCGTCTGGACATAATAACCCCCGGTCGCGACCCACATAATGCCGCACGCCCCATTCGCTCCCGCAAGTGGGCCGGCGGGTTCAAAAACACGCACCTGGTTCACGCGCAAGGATCGCCCGATCTTTGCATGCGTATGGCGCGAAAGCGAGGAGTGGGGCGGTCTATTCGGGCCTGATGACCGAGTGCAACGCTTCGTCGCTCAGGTTCACGATCGGATGCCGTGCTGCTCCATGTCGATGAATATGAACGCTAGTTACATGGCTCGCTTAACGACGTACGCGCTTTTCAGGACCGATGCTTTCCGCCAGGGCTGATGCTTAGGGCACGCACGTCGGAGCTCTGGAGCAAGCGCAGTTCAGCATCGCGCGAGACGGGCTCACTTCTATTGGGTCCACCATCTATGGCCTTCACGGGTTCCATCTGTGCCACTGATGTCGGCAAGGGCGGCAGGCAGTTCCCTAAAGGCGCCGGGCGCCCGACCGTCAGGTGTTCGCAGTGTGTTTATCGACAGACTAACTGTGCAATTGGGCCCATCATGATCTGCGTCGCGTGTCTCCCACCGCGCGGCGGAGGGTGGGTCGGGTCATGGTTCACCCACCCTCAACGGAGATTGGCGGGCTACCTACTATTTTAACCGGGGAGTCGCACAACAGGTCAACCTGCTAGGGCTCCTTTAGCTTGCGCCTGGACATTGATAACCCGCCCCGGTCTCAAAATCAGTTATGAATCTGCTCAGTACGCTGAGGAACCAGCGATCGCCGACGCCGAACGCGGGCACCGTCGCTAATCACCGCTCCGTACCAACTGAATGGCAAACTTAGCATTGTAGGCGTGGAAGTCGCCTTCCGGCGTGAGCACCAGCCCAGTGATGGTTGAGCGTTGAAAGGCGTCCCGCTTCGCCACATTCTCAATATTTAGGCTAACCATCAGCGCGCCATCCTGATCCCCCATCAATTTGAAATCATATTCGATAGGGCGACCGGACCACCTAATCTCCCCAATCCTAACTACCAACTCGACACTCGTATCGACCATGGATGTCCACCGACCCTGCATCTGTTTTGGAAGCGGCGCATCTTTCCCGAGACGCTCCATTGGGATCTCCCTTCGAGAGCGAGGCCCTCAGACATCTCGCCTCTCCTTCGATGCTCAAACGGTCCAAAAGTCGCAGAGTTTCCACCGATCGACATCTTCACACACTTGGTCGAGAATCTTCGACACACGGAACGTCTCCTCGCCGCTGCCATTTCCGAGAGATGAAGATCGCGACCTACAATGTGAACGGGATCAACGGACGGCTGCCGGTGCTGCTCCGCTGGCTGGAAACCGCGCAGCCCGACATCGACTGCCTGCAGGAACTCAAGGCGCCCCAGGACAGCTTTCCGGAGCGAGCAATCCAGGATGCCGGCTATGTGGCGATCTGGCATGGGCAAAGCCGCTGGAATGGCGTCGCGATCCTGAGCAGGGTCGGCGAAATCCACGAGACACGGCGCGGCCTGCCGGGCGATCCCGACGATGTTCAAAGCCGCTATATCGAAGCGGCCGTCAACGGTGTGCTCGTCGCTGGTCTTTATCTGCCCAATGGCAATCCGCGACCCGGTCCCAAGTTCGATTTCAAGCTGCGCTGGTTCGATCGGTTGCACGACCATCTGTTGGATTTGATCGGGCTGGCCGCGCCGGTCGTTGTGGCGGGCGACTTCAACGTCGTGCCGACGGATCTCGATGTCTATGCGCCCGAGCGCTGGCGAGACGACGCTTTATTCGCGCCTGAAGTGAAGGACGCCTATCCGCTCGATGAGCGTCCGCTCCTCCGACGGCGAGAGGAAGTCCGGTCGTAGAGCCAGCCCGGAAACGACGGGCATGTCGAAACAGGTCCGGCTGATTGGTCACCCCCGCACTCAGCTGCTCATTCGCTCGTCGCGGCGGTGTCGCTCGATTGCCTCGGGTTGTTCGTCGTCGATATGCTCAAGCGAGGTCCGTGCTTGAGGATTGTTGCGAAGGAGCTCGTCCAGCTTGGCGTGGATAGCTTGGGTGTCGCGATGTGCTGCGCGCTGAATCAACAGCGTCATAAGCCAGGTGGCGAGCACTGCCACCGCATGCCATTCAAAAGTCGCACGATCCAGCACGAACCAGGCGATGGCATAGGCCAGGACGATCGCAAACGCTGCGGGGCGAGAGGTAAGAACCCCGACTTGTGTGAGGCCAATCCTTACCCGGCTCATGGAATGGTTCATGAAACGACTACCAAGCTAAGACGGGATGCTCGAACTCGTCCAGAAGGTGGCATCGTCGCCTTCGTCCAGTTTCAACCCTGTGATCTGCCGACCCATGACACACTCAGTCAGATCATAGCAGGCCCTTGGCCGTGTTCAGATGCGCGGTGACGATCGGGACCAGCTCGCTCGCGAGCGATTTTAGCGACGGGATATCTCCGCCCGCGGAATAGGCCTTCAATGTATCCAGCGTTTTCTGATGGGCATCGGCCTGAGCCTGGGCATAGGCCCGATCGAAGTCAGCGCCGGACTTGCCTTGGAGATCGGTCAGCGTGGCCTGCTGGAACGCGTTGAGCGTGGGATCAGGGGCAATGGCCGGCGCAGCGTCCCCGGCAGCGGTTTTGAGCTTGGCCGTCGATTCGGTGTGCGCCTTAATCATATGCTCCGCGAAGCTCTTGATCTTCGCAGACTGACCGTTCGAAGCAGCGAGTTTTGAGGTCGCGATCTCAAACGCGTCGCTGGCAGCTGCCGCATTGGCGAAGGCCTGTGCCGGAGAGATGGCTACCGGAGAGGCCATGACGTCATTTGCCGGTGTGGTGGCGGTAGACGTCGCATTCTCTGCTGGCGGCGCAGCTTGCTTGTTGCATCCGGCGAGGCTGAGTGCCGCGATCGAGACTGCAAGCGTGACGGACGATTTCATGGGCGTGGCTCCCTCCTGATCGGGTCACCTCCTCAACGTGTGCGATCGATCATTGTTCCTCCGCGGACCTTTTTGCGCGTGAGGCGTTTTAGCTCCGTGGCGCTTTGCGACGGCGATAGGCATGAAGGAGAGCGGAACGTGAGCATCTTCGGCAACATCCTCGACAAGATCTTTCATCATGGCGCCGCAAAGGCGGCACCTCCACCGGCAAGCAACGCCGCGAGACCCGCGCCGGCCCCGTCTCCGGGGGCGGCACAACCTTCGGCCGCATCGCCTGCACCCGCTGCGCCGCCCACGGCTACGACGCCCACGTCGGTCGAGGTCGGCCCTGTGCTCGAAGCGATGGCTGCGCTCAAATCCGATCACGGCGGAAACTACAAGACGTCGATCGTCGATCTGCTGAAATTGCTGGATCTCGATTCCAGCCTGACAGCGCGCAAGGAACTGGCGCAGGAGCTGGGCGTCCATGCGGCTGAAGACGGCTCAGCCGAACAAAATATGGCGCTGCATCGTGCGGTTATGGAGAAGCTGGCGCAGAACGGCGGCGTCGTCCCTGACGATTTGCGCCACTAAACGCATTGCCGCTTTGGGCATTACGCACCCAATAGTTCCAGAATGAAGTCATTTCGACAATTTGGTCGTCCTGATTGTGGATGATATCGAACATCCCGCTGTGGCCCTCAGGCAATGGCGCACTGCAACGTAATCCGGAACTCTGGCATTGTTCAGACATTTACTTGAAAAGGGCCGGTCATGATTGAGGCATATAATCCCTTTGTCCGCATAATGACGGCCGGGTTCGACGCCTGGAAGCTTTCGATGCAAATTATCGAGACAATGATCGCGTCGCAGGCCGTGATCGGTGCGCGTATCGGCATGCTGGGCAAGGGGCTTGATGGCACGGGCAAGATGCCGTTCGCCGAGTTCAGTCGGCTGATCCCCGAGAAGAACGCGGCGTTCAAGAAGGCAAATGATGGCGCGTCGCGCGCGATGGGAAAAAGGGGTGTTATGCCGCCGAACTTGTCGGGCGCACTCATGAGCGACGGCCTGGCGATGTTCGATTGGTGGGAGCGCTCGCTGAGCGCGGCAGGCGCATGGTGGGTTACTTTCAAGATGCCTCGGTTACCACAACTCCGTCGACATGTTGCAGTCAGCCTGCCGGCCAAGGATGAGGAGGAGCAGCTTCCGGACTGCCTGACAGCCTTGGATGCGGCCGCGGGCCGCTATGCTGGCCCGGTAACGATCATGGTGATGGCCAATAATTGCAGCGATGGGACAGTGGCTCTGTTGAGGCGAACGCGGTTACGCCATGCCCGGCTCCGCTGGTGCGCACTCTCGCTCCTGCCCGCCTGCGCCCACGCCGGTTGGGCCAGGCGTCTGGCGTTTGACGCAGCCGCCGAGCTGCTTTGCGATGGCGACGACATTCTCGCGTCGACAGACGCCGACACATGCGTCGCGACCGAC
>Ga0160448_100372_pt1 | contig 16000 bp, 15 predicted proteins | sample HID1973M_E1MG_FD_108269 | JGI IMG/M metagenome (GOLD analysis project Ga0160448, IMG submission 108269) | Enriched mosquito-associated microbial communities from UW Madison campus, WI, USA - HID1973M_E1 MG | ecosystem: Host-associated > Arthropoda: Insects > Digestive system > Unclassified ...
CGAGATGGACGCCAACAAGGATGGCTTTGTCGACCGCGCCGATCACGAACTGCGTGGCAAGCAGCGCCGCGACCAGTGGTTTGCCCAGGCTGACACCGACAAGGACGGGAAGCTGAGCCGCGCCGAGTTCGACAAGGCCGACGCGCAGCGCCGCGATGCGTTCCGCAAGAAGTTCGACGGCCATCGTGGCGCGCCGAACGCCAGCGACGTGAAGCCGCAAACCAAGCAGTAAGCCGGTAAGGACGTAAGCCCGTAACGAAGTAATCCTGTCGTGGACCTCTCAAGGTCCCTTGTCCCTCCGCCGATGCTTCGGCGGAGGGATTTTTTTATCAGAACGCCAGCCGGCCGCTCAGGATCAAGCCGGCGACCAGGCCCACAGTGGCCAGGGTCATGCCCACGGCCAAGCCGATACGGCTGCGGATGCGTTCGCGACGCAGCCGTTGCGCCGTGCCGACCGGATCCCGCTGCAGATCACGCGCGCGCCGACGCGCCAGAATCCGCGGCAACCAGCGGCCGCAAGTCAGGCTGATGCCGGCCATGTAAGCCAGTGTCAGCAACAGCGGCATCTGCCAGCCCGGGTAACGCGCCACATAGCTGATGCCCACCACGAAGGCCAGGATCAGCAGCGTGTTGGTGGCGCCGTAACGCAGCAGGGTGCGGCGCTCCAAATCGTCGAGCGGATCGCGCAGATATTTGCGGATACCCCACCACACCGAGCCGATGCCGGCGACCAGGCCGAAGGCGACCGCGCCAAAGGTAGCGCCCAACACTTTCAGCACACCCTTGCCGGCAATCGCGGTACCGGTGCTCAGCACTGCAGCGGCGGCGGTGGGCGGCGCGGCCATCGCCAACGCTCCCAGCACCACCGAAGCAAACGCCGCTCCCGGCGCGCTGCTGCGGGCGAAGTCGCTGAAGTGCTTCATCAATTCCTCGCGCACCGTGCCGCGCGCACGCGACAGGCGCTTGCGCACCGCCGCGTCGGTCAGGCCCAGCAACTGCGCCACCTGCTGCGAGCTCTGGCTTTCGCGATAGAACAACAGCAACAGCTCGCGGCTGTCCTCGGGCAGGGCCGAGATGATGTCGGCCGCCACCTGTTCCTGCTCGGTGCGCAGCAACAGCTCGGCCGGCGTGGGCGCGCTGTCGGCGGCCAGGCTGATCGCCACTTCCGCGCTCTCGCCGGAGAGCGGGCGGTATTGCGCGGCACGCAGGTGATCGCGGGCCAGGTTGCGGGTGATCTGGCGCAACCAGGGCAGCAGGCTGTCGGGATTCTTCAGGCTGCCCAGATGCTTCCAGGCTTTCAGGAAGGCTTCCTGCGCAATGTCCTCGCTGGCTTGCACATCGCGGGTGATGGCCAAGGCGATGGCGGTAATCGCATTCTGGCAGGCCAGCACAATGCGCCCATAGGCATCGCGGTCGCCGCGTTGGGCGGCGGGAAACTCCTGGCGCAGGGTCAGTTCCAGCGTGGCGGTGGTCATGGCGTCGTGTTCTCCCCCGTGGCTATGGAAACACAGACGGGTGGGCAGGGGCGATGTGACAGCCCCTTGGCGTGGCCTAGAACCGGCCGGCCATGCGCATGGCGTAGAGCAGCGCCACCAGCACGAACACCGACGCCCACACCACGCCCAGCCAGCCGTACAGGCTTTCATAGCACCAGTGGATACGCTTGCCCGGCTTGCCCTGGCGGGCGGCGCGACGGGCCAGCAGCGGCCGCATGAGCCGGCGCAGCGGCACCAGGCATTGGTAGTTGAGGATGGCCATGCCGAGGGTGGCCACCGCGACCGGAGCCCACGCGCCGGCGGTCAGCAGCACCGCCAGATTCAGCGCGATGCCCACCACCGCCGCCGTGCTGGTGTTGATCAGCACGAAGCGGCGCAGCGATGCACGCTCGGCGTCGGTGTCGGCATAACCCAGCAGGTAGCGACCGCCCGCATAGGCGCCCAGCGCACCGCCGATGATTGAACCGATGATCGTGCCGCTGGCAAAGCCGGCGTTGAAGCTGGCTTGTGCGCCACTGTCCTGCAGCACGCCGAACACGCCGGCCAGCGACCCAAACGCCGTTCCGCCCGTGAGCGACACCGCGCCCAGCCCACTGGCGCCCAGCTTGCCGCCGCCAACGGTGGCGGCGGTGGCGCCGATGGCAATCGCCGCGCTGGCCACGGGTGCGGTGGTCATCAGGCTGGCCGCCACCAACACGGTGAAGGCGGTGCCCGGTGCGCTGCGCTTGGCGAAGTCGCCAAAGCGCCGCAGCATTTCCTCGCGCACCAGGCCGCGCGCCCGCGACAGGCGCTTGCGCACGGCGGCATCGCTCAGGCCCAGCAGGTCGGCCACCTGCTGCGAGCTCTGGCCTTCGCGGTAGTACAGCAGCAAGGTTTCGCGGCTGTCTTCGGGCAGCGCGGAGATGATGTCGGCGGCGGCGATTTCTTCTTCGGTGCGCAGCAGCTGCTGCTCCGGCGCGGGCGAAGGATCGGCGGCGATGCCGATCGCAATCTCCGCGCTCTCGCCGGTCAGCGGCTTGTGCTGCTGCGTGCGCAGGTAGTCGCGCGCCAGGTTGCGGGTGATCTGGCGCAGCCAGGGCAGGAAGCTGGTGCTGTTCTTCAAGCGGTCCAGTCGTTGCCAGGCGCGCAGGAAGGCTTCCTGCGCGATGTCCTCGCTGGCTTGCACGTCATGGGTGATGGCCAGCGCTATCGCGGTGACGGTGTTCTGGCAGGCCGAGACAATCCGCCCGTAGGCCGCCTGGTTGCCACGGCGCGCCGACGGCAATTCCTGCGCCAGCATCAGTTCCAGGGGTTGTGCGCTCATCGGGGCATGCTCGAGGGGAAGTCATCCCCTCGACGAGACTTGCTAAAAAATGTGACCGCGCCGGGATTCAATTCGTCGGCGTGGCGGGTTGGATGCGCACGCGCTCGGCATCGTCCTGCTGCTGATCGGCGGACTCGGCTGATGTGGCGGCGGGCGCGGGCGTGCTCGCCGGGCCCGCCGCCGGTGCACTGACCGGGACCGGCACCGGCGGCGCTGCCGCAGGCTTGGCCTGGCGATAGCGCATCACCGTGACAAACGCGGCCACCGCCAGACCCAGCAGCAACAGCACGCGGATGCGCCAGGCCCAGGAACTGCGCGCGGGCGCTTCGTCCTGAGTGCTGGTGAAGTTGAGCGTGGGGCCGCTACCGGGGCGGGTGGTTTCCAGCAGGCCGGCTTCGCGCAGGATTTCGCGCGCGCGCGGCTGGTCTTCCGGTCGGCGGATCCACACCGACGGCTGCAAACCCTTGGGCAGCGGCTCGGTGTAGCGGAACTGGCTGTTGCGCTGGCCGCGATAGGAACGCGCATTGGCCACATGCACTTCGATGCCGGCATCGGTGAGCATCTTGGCCACGCCTTCCACGGTTTCCATGCGTTGGCTGGTGAATATCTGGCGCATCGTTGTTAGCCCTCAGTCCTTGGCCGGCACCAGCGCCGCCGCTTCGGCATCCGGCACCACCCGGATCAAACCTTCCTGCGCGGTGCTGGCGACCAGGCGGCCATGGCGATCAAAAATCTGCCCGCGTGCCAAGCCGCGCGAACTCTGCGCGCTGGGGCTGTCGATGGAGTACAGCAACCAGTCGTCGGCGCGGAACGGGCGGTGGAACCACAACGCGTGATCCAACGAGGCCATCTGCACGTTCGGCTGGTAGTAGCTGATGCCGTGCGGATAGGTGGCCGTGCCCAGCAGCTGGAAATCCGAGGCGTAGGCGAGCAGGGCGCGATGCAGCTCGGGCGAGTCGCCGACCTTTTCCGCCAGCCGGAACCACACCTGCTGGAACGGCGGACGCTTGGGCGGATTGAGCTCGTCGCGCGGATACACATGGCGGAACTCGAACGGTCCGCGCCGCGACAGCCAGCGCTGCACCTTGATTGGCAGGGTCGCCATGACCTCGGCCGGCACTTGCGGCGAAGGCGCCACATCCTCCGGTTGCGGCACTTCCGGCATGCTCAACTGGTGTTCGGCCGAGGGCTCTTCGGCCTGGAACGAGGCGGCGCAGAAAAACACCACCCGGCCATGCTGGATGGCGGTGACCCGGCGCACCGAGAAGCTGCCGCCGTCGCGGGTGCGGTCCACTTCGTAAACGATCGGCGCTTCGATGTTGCCGGCGCGCAGAAAGTAGGCATGCAGCGAATGCGCGCGGCGTTCGCCTTCGCCGGCCACCGTGGCCTGCGCGGCGGACAGCGCCTGGCCCAGCACCTGGCCGCCAAACACGTACTTGGTGCCGATGTCGCGGCTCTGGCCGCGGAACAGGTTGTCTTCCAGGCGCTCCAGCGAGAGCAGGTCGATCAGCTCGCTGACTACGGGTTCAGGCGTCGGGGACACGGCGGCTCGCGCTGTAGGGAATGCCCGGATTATAGAGGTCCGGGTGGAAAGCTATGGCGTTGGCAGTTCGCCGCGGCGCAAAGCCACCGCTGCCAGCACGCGCGGCCAGGGGAAGCGCGGACCCGGATCCAGCTTGCGCTGCACCTGCACGGCGGGATCGTCGCTGGCCGCTTCGGTGGCGGTGTCCAGATCCTCGTGGCCTTCGATGAAGCGCAGCGAGGGATAGCGAACCGACAGCCCGTTCAACAGCGCAATCAGCGCGTCGATCTGCACGTCGGGGTAGGCCTCATCCATGCGCTGCGCATCGCGCGCCAGCCAGTGGGGATAACGGCCCGTGTTGACCAGCTCGATGCCGATGGCGCGCGCGTTGTAGCCTCGCACGTGGTGGGCGATGAAGGCCGGGTCCACGTACTGGTGCAGGCTGCCGTCGCGGTCGATGTAGTAGTGGCCGCTGTTGCCGGTGCCCGAGGCATAGCGCACTTCTTCGCCAAAGCGGCGGGCCATGGCCAGGTCGGGCAGTTCGGTGCAGTGGATGACCACCAAGTCGATGCGGGCGGGGTCGCGCGCCTCCAGGCGGTCCTGGTAGGGCAGGGGATCCACGTGCAGCGGCAAGGACAGGGCGAGTTCGGGCATGGCCGAATGCTAGCAGGGCCGGTTGCCGGGGCAGCCAAGGCAGAGGTGTTTGTCCCGTCTCCCACTGGGAGAAGGGCTGGGCACACCCCGTCCGGTAAACTGGCCGCCTTCCTCGCCGCATCCTCCCCACCATGCCGCTCAACCCCGACTCACCGCTGGCCAAGCTGATGGCCGAACTGCCACGCCAGGGCCAACTGCAGTGGATTGGCCTGCGGCCCTCGCGCGAGGCCCCGATGGTGGCGGTGGAGCACGCCCAGGCCAAAGCCGGCGGCGGCTTGCACGGCGACCGCTACAAGGGCAGCAATGGCGAACGCGGCGTCACCCTGATCCAGGCCGAGCACCTGCCGGTGATCGCCGCGCTGGCCGCGCGCCCGGATCTGCAACAGGCCTGGCTGCGCCGCAACCTGGTGGTGTCCGGCATCCCGTTGGTCGCGTTGAAGGGCCGGCGCTTCCGCATCGGCGAGGTGGTGCTGGAAGGCACCGAAGACTGCGACCCCTGCTCACGGATGGAAGCCGCGCTCGGCCCCGGCGGCTACAACGCCATGCGCGGCCACGGCGGCCTGTGCGCGCGGATCATCGAAGGCGGCGACTTGCGCATCGGTGATGCGGTCGAGGCGCTGTGATGCGCGGTCACTGCATCCTCTCGCATGGCTTTGAAAGCGGACCCGACGCCACCAAGGTGACCGCGCTGGCCGAAGTGGCCGAGCGCCTGGGCTGGACCCACGAACGCCCCGACTACACCGATCTGGATGCACGCCGCGACATCAGCTCGCTGGGCGATGTGCCGGCGCGTTTGCAACGACTGCATGCACTGGCCAGCGCCGCTGCCGCGCGCGGTCCGCTGGTACTGGCCGGTTCCAGCCTGGGTGCGTACATCGCCGGGCGCATCTCGCTGGAGGTGCCGGTGCATGGCCTGTTCCTGCTGGCGCCGCCCACCACCATGGGGCCGCTGCCGGATCTGGACGCCGCGCCGATCCCGATTTCAATCATCCATGGCTGGGATGACGAACTGATTGCCGCGCAAGCCGTGGTCGACTGGGCGCTGCCTCGCCGCGCGCGCCTGCTGCTGGTGGACGACAGCCACCGCCTGTCCGGCCATGTCGATGCATCGGCGCAGGCGTTCGCGCAGTTGCTCGCCTCGCTTTGATCATTTCCTTCCACCCGCCGCTGTTGGCGGGCTCAGTACCGGAGTTGTCGTGAAGTTTTTTGTCTCCTGCGCCAAAGGCCTGGAATACCTGCTCGCCGACGAGCTGCAGGCCTTGGGCGTGGCGCGCGCCACTGCCACCATCTCCGGCGTCAATGCCGATGGCGAACTGGTGGACGCGCAACGCGCGGTACTGTGGTCGCGTCTGGCCAGTCGCGTGCTGTGGCCGATTGCCGACTTCGACTGCCCCGACGAGCAGGCCATGTACGACGGCGTGTTCGCCATCGCCTGGGAACAACACCTGCGTCCGGAACTGAGCCTGGTGGTGGATGCGCACGTTTCTGGCGAGGCCATCACCCATGCGCGCTACGCCGCCCAGCGGATCAAGGACGCGGTGGTGGATCGTCTGCGCCAGCAGGGCCTGGAACGGCCGTCGGTGGATGTGGACCAGCCCGATGTGCGTATCAACTTCTCGCTGCGCAAAGGCCGCGCCACGGTCTCGATTGATCTGGGCGGTGGCCCCATGCATCGGCGGGGTTGGCGCAAGGATCAGACCGAGGCGCCGCTGAAGGAAAACCTGGCCGCCGCCGTGCTGATGCGCGGCGGCTGGCCGGCGCTGTATCGCGACGGCGGCGCGCTGCTGGACCCGATGTGCGGCAGCGGCACGCTGCTGATCGAAGGCGCGCTGATGGCCGCCGACGTCGCACCCGGCCTGCAACGCCATGGCAACGTGCTGCCCAGCCGCTGGTTGGGGTTCGACGTGGCCGCTTGGCGCGAACAGTTTGCCGAAGCGGTGGCGCGCGAGAGCGCGGGCCGCGCCGCATTGCGTCCGGCCTTCTTCGGTAGCGATATCGACAGCCGTGCCATCCGCGCCGCCAACGAGAACGAAGTGCTGGCCGGCCTGGCCGGTCAGATCCAATGGCAGACGCGTGACATCGCGCAGCTGGCTTCGCCGGTCGCTGAAGGCGTGCCCGGTCTGGTGGTCTGCAATCCGCCGTACGACGAACGCCTGGCCGCCGATGCGGATCTGTATCGCCTGATTGGCGATGCGCTCAAGCGTGCCGTACCCGAGTGGCGCGCCAGCCTGCTCTGCGGCAATGCCGACCTGGCTTACGCCACCGGTCTGCGTGCGCAGAAGAAGTACCAGCTGTTCAACGGCGCCATCGAGTGCTCGCTGATTGTTTGCCAGCCGATCGCGCCGCCGCAGCGCGAACGCAGCGAACCGCGTGAGCTGAGCGAAGGCGCGCAGATGGTCGCCAACCGCCTGCGCAAGAACCTGAAGAAGTTCAAATCCTGGCGCGCCCGTGAGCAGGTGGATTGCTACCGCGTTTACGACGCCGATCTGCCCGAGTACGCCGCCGCCATCGACGTCTATCAGCAGGAAGGCGGCGGTGCGGTTTATCTGCATGTGCAGGAGTACGCCGCGCCGGCCACGATTCCCGAAGCCGACGTGCGTCGTCGTTTCAGTGAGTTGTTGGCGGCCGCGCGCGAGGTGTTTGGATTGCCGCTCGAACAAGTGGCCATCAAGTCGCGTGCGCGCGGCAAGGGCGGCAGCAAGTACGGCCGCTTTGATGAGCGCGGCCAGGCGCTGTGGGTCAACGAAAATGGCGCGAGGCTCAAGGTCAACCTGTTCGATTACCTGGACACCGGCCTGTTCCTGGACCACCGCCCGCTGCGCAAGCGCATGGCGCAGGAAGCGCGTGGCAAGCACCTGCTCAACCTGTTCTGCTACACCGGCGTGGCCAGCGTGCAGGCGGCGGTGGCCGGCGCGGCCAGCACCACCAGCGTGGATCTGTCGGCCAACTACCTGGAATGGTGCGCCGAGAACCTCAAAGGCAACGGCCTGACCGGCACCGCGCACGAGTTGGTGCACGCCGACGCCATGCGCTGGCTGGAAGCCGAGCGCGCCCAGTACGACATCATCTTCTGCGACCCGCCGACCTTCTCCAACTCCGCCCGCGCCGAAGACTTCGACGTGCAGAAAGAGCATGTGCGCCTGCTGCGCGCGGCGGTCAACCGGCTGGCCCCGGACGGGGTGCTGTACTTCAGCAACAACTTCCGCCGCTTCAAACTGGATGACAACGCCATCGCCGAGTTCGCCCGCTGCGAGGACATCAGCGCGCAGACGATTCCACCGGACTTCGAGCGCAATGCAAGGATTCACCGTTGCTGGAAGTTGCAGCGGTACTAGGAGAGATACCCATGTGGTGGCGATGGATCGCAGGTATGTTGCTAGTGACTGGCTTGGGCGGATGCCTTTTGAGCGAAACGCTTGACTCGTCTTACGACGACATGGCCGATGCGCGTAAGAAGGGTGGCATCGGTAACGGTTGGATTCCGGAATGGTTGCCTGCGTCCACGCGAGCCATCCGCGAGGTGCATAACGTGGACAACAACTTGCAGTTAATCGCCTTCAAAATCGAGCCGGGACAATCCTGGCCGCTGCCCGACGGTTGTCGGTCGATTGCACCCGAGAGTCTGGCCCCCATGCGGTTTTCCCGCAGTTGGGCGCCGAGTATCGATGAGTTGCGACGTGCGCACGTCTTCTATCATTGCCCTTCGGCGCCGGCAGGCGATGGCTGGTTCATTGCAATCGACGCCAAGCAGGCCAGCGTGGTGATGTGGACGGCCTGGTACGAATGAGGGTGCGTTGGCGCTGATGAAAACGCCATCGCGGAGTTCGCCCTTTCGCTGCTTGCGCCCGGCTGGCAGGCTTGCGACCATGCCGCTTGGGGACTCCAAGGACGCACACGCATGACTCGCATCGGACTGCTGGTTCTGTTGCTGGCTACGGCCTCGGCGCACGCCGCGGAAACCACCCAGGCGCCGGCCACGGCCGCGCCGCTCACCCTTCAGATGGAAGTCGCCATCGCGGCCGACGGCCAGATCACCGAGGTCGTGCCGGCTGCCAACCTGCCCGAGCACATCCGCCAGGCTTTGATCGCGCGCGTCAGCCAGTGGCGCTACGAGCCGGCGACATGGCTGGGCCAACCCGCCGCGGTGCGCAGCAAACTCAACGTAAGGGCGCAGCTCGCACGAACCACCGACGGCAAGCAGGTGCTGCAGTTGGTCGATGCCTTTGGCATGCAGCCCATTCAGGAATTCCTGGGCACATCCACGCCGCAATATCCGCTGGCCGCGGCCAAGCGCGGCGTCGGCGGCACTTTCATCCACAGCATGTACCTGCACCCGGACGGCAGCGTCAGCGAAGTGGAGCCGCTGTGGTCGAGCGGCGAGGCCAGCCAGGGCAAGTGGGCGAAGCTGTTCGAAGAACTGCTGCGCGACACCTACGCGAAGGCACGGCGCGCGCCGATGATCGTCAATGGCCAGGCGATTTCCTGCCATACGCAGTTGACCATGAGTTTCTTCGTGGAAGCGCCGCCGGCGGAACCCGCTGAGGTCAAGCAGGCACGCGAAGCGGCGATTGCAGCATGGGAAGCGGCTACCCCCGACGCCTGTCCGGTCGCGAAGCTGGCCACCGACGTCAAAGGCATGCTGCTTTGATCTGCATTCACTGCAGCGTGATGGCGTCGCGGCTACGGTGCCGCCATTGCCCGTCGCAGGCTGCGCCATGGCTCGTCGCTCGACCCTTTCCATCGCCACCTTCAACGTCAACGGCATCCGCTCGCGGCTGCCGCACCTGATTACCTGGCTGCGCGAAGAGAAGCCGGACATTGTCTGCCTGCAGGAGCTGAAGTCGGTCGACCAGGGCTTCCCGCGCTCTGACCTGGAAGCCGAGGGTTACCACGCGCGCTGGGTGGGGCAGTCGTCGTGGAATGGTGTGGCGGTGCTGGTGCGCGGCGAGGAGTCCACCGAAGTGCGGCGCGCGCTGCCGGGTGATCCCTCCGATGCGCAGGCGCGCTATCTGGAAGTCGATGCGCTGGGCCTGCGCGTGGTCAGCCTCTACCTGCCCAATGGCAATCCGCAGCCGGGGCCCAAATTCGATTACAAGTTGAAGTGGTTTGATTGCTTCAACCGCCACGCCAAGAAGCTGTATGCGTTGGACACGCCGGTGGTGATGGCCGGCGACTACAACGTGGTGCCGACCGACTTCGACATCTACAACCCGCGCTCGTGGTTGAAAGACGCGTTGTTGCAGCCGGAGAGTCGTGAGCGCTACGCCAAGCTGTTGAAGATGGGCTGGGTGGATGCGATACGCGCGCTGCATCCGGACGAGTCGATCTATACGTTTTGGGATTATTTCCGCAAACACTGGGAGCGTGATGCGGGTTTGCGCATCGACCACTTGCTGCTCAATCCGGCGGCCGCGGCACGGCTGAAGGACGCCGGTGTGGATCGTTGGGTACGTGGTCTACCCAAGCCGAGCGATCACGCACCGACATGGATCAAGCTGAAACACGCAGCTGCAGCGAAGAAGGCCGCAAAGCGCTTGGCGAAATGATGTGGGAGGGGCTTTAGCCCCGACATGCAGAGCGTCGGGGCTAAAGCCCCTCCCACAGTGCTGCGCCTCATCAGCACCATCACTTCATCGTCGGCATCACGAACTCGGCGTGGCGCGCGCCCTCGGGCCAGCGGGCGGTGATGGTCTTCAGGCGGGTGTAGAAGCGCACGCCGTCGGGGCCATGCACATGCAGCGGGCCGAACAGCGAGCGCTTCCAGCCGCCGAAACTATGGAAGGCCATCGGCACCGGAATCGGCACGTTGATGCCGACCATGCCGGCCTGCACGCGATGGGCGAACTCGCGCGCCGCACCGCCGTCGCGGGTGAACAGCGCGGTGCCGTTGCCGTATTCGTGTTCGTTGACCAGCTTGAGCGCGCTCTCAAAATCGGGCACACGCACCACGCACAGCACCGGGCCGAAGATTTCTTCCTGGTAGATACGCATGTCGGCAGTGACATGGTCGAACAGGCAGCCGCCCAGGTAGAAGCCATCGGCGTGATCATCAATGACCAGACCGCGTCCATCGACCACCAGCTGGGCGCCTTCTTCCACGCCCAGATCCACATAACCCTTCACTTTGGCGCGATGCGCGGCGGTGACCAGCGGACCCATTTCCGGATCGCCCGCACCTGGCCCCACCTTGAGCGCGGCCACCTTGGGCGCGAGCTTGTCGATCAGCGCATCGGCGGTGGCATCACCCACACACACCGCCACCGATATCGCCATGCAGCGCTCGCCGGCCGAGCCGTAACCCGCGCCGAGCAAGGCGGCCACGGCGCCATCGATATCGGCATCGGGCAACACCACCATATGGTTTTTGGCACCCCCCAAGGCCTGCACGCGCTTGCCGTTGGCGCTGCCGCGCGCGTAGATGTACTCGGCAATCGGCGTGGAGCCGACAAAGCTCACCGCTTGCACGCGGCGATCATCCAGCAGCGCATCCACCGCTTCCTTGTCGCCATGCACCACGTTGAACACGCCGGCGGGCAAGCCGGCTTGTTGCAGCAAATCCGCCAGCAACAACGAAGCCGAGGGATCGCGTTCGGACGGCTTGAGCACATAGGTGTTGCCGCAAGCCAGCGCTACCGGGAACATCCACAGCGGCACCATCGCGGGAAAGTTGAACGGGGTAATGCCGGCGCAGACGCCCAGTGCGGCGTACTCGGTATAGGAGTCGACATCGCGGCCGACATTCATCGAGTGCTCGCCCTTGAGCAAGTGCGGAATGCCGCAGGCGAATTCCACCACTTCCAGCCCGCGGGTCACTTCGCCGCGTGCATCGGACAGCACCTTGCCGTGTTCGTAGGTGATGCGCAGGGCGACGTCGTCAGCATGGCGTTCCAGCAATTCCTTGAAGCGGAACAGCACGCGCGCGCGGTTGAGTGGGGTGGTGGCGGCCCAGCCGGGGAACGCCGCGTGCGCGGCGGCGACGGCAGTTTCCACTTCCGGCCGCGAGGCCAGCGGCACATGCGCGCTGATATGACCGGTAGCCGGATCGAAGAGGTCGCCCATGCGACCGCTGGTGCCGGCGATGGGCTGGCCGTTGACGTAGTGGTGGATGAGTTCGGGCATCGGGGGATACCTGGGGGTTCGGAGGGGCTCGGGGCTTCAGCCCCTCCTACGGACTACGGAGTTTGTGGGTCAGCCCAGCGCTTGCGCCGCGGGCACGTAGGGATAACCCAAGTCTTCGGCGACCGCGCGGTAGGTGACCTGACCGGCGTGCACGTTCAAACCGTTGAGCAGGTGCGGGTCATCGAGCAGGGCGCGGCGTGCGCCCTTGTTGGCCAGCTGAACTGCAAACGGAAGCGTCGCGTTGGTCAGGGCAAAGGTGGAGGTGCGGGCGACGCCGCCGGGCATGTTGGCCACGCAGTAGTGGATGATGCCGTCGACTTCGTACGTCGGGTTCTGGTGGGTGGTGGGCTTGCTGGTTTCAAAGCAGCCACCTTGATCAATGGCCACGTCCACCAGCACCGAGCCGGCGCGCATCAGCTTGAGTTGGTCGCGCGAGACCAGCTTGGGCGCGGCCGCGCCAGGAATCAGCACCGCGCCGATGACCAGATCGGTGTAGGGCAGGCGCTCTTCAATCGCATCGCGGGTGGAGTAGATGGTGGTCAGGCGATCGCCGTACAGCTCGTCGATGTACTTCAGACGATCAATCGAACGATCCAGGATGGTCACGTGCGCGCCCAGGCCCATCGCCATGCGCGCGGCATTCAAGCCGACCACGCCGCCGCCAATCACCAGCACTTCGGCCGGCTTCACCCCCGGCACGCCGCCGAGCAGGATGCCCGAGCCGCCTTGCGCCTTTTCCAGTGCATGTGCGCCGGCCTGGATCGACATGCGCCCGGCCACTTCGCTCATCGGCGCCAGCAGGGGCAGGCCGCCGCGGCTGTCGGTGACGGTTTCGTAGGCGATGGCGGTGACGCCGGAGGCGAGCAGGGCGCGGGTCTGATCCGGATCCGGTGCCAGATGCAGGTAGGTGTAGAGGACCTGGCCGGAACGCAGCATGGCGCACTCGGCCGGCTGCGGTTCCTTGACCTTGATGATCATGTCGGCGCGGCGGAAGATTTCCTCCGGGCCATCGACGATTTCCGCACCGGCGCGCTTGTACTGATCATCGGTCAGGCCAATGGCCTTGCCGCCATCCTTCTGCACCATCACCTGGTGACCGTGCGAGACCAGCTCGCGCGCCCCGGGCGGGGTCAGGCCGATGCGGTACTCGTGGTTTTTGATCTCCTTGGGAACACCGATCAGCATGGGTCTCTCCGTTGCGGGTTGGGTGCGCGTGGGGAGCGCTGGGCGGTCAGGCAGTGGTGCGGATGATGTCGCTCAAAATGCCGAAGATCTGATCAATATGCTGGCGCTCGACGATCAACGGCGGCGACAGCGCAATCACGTCGCCGGTGACGCGGGTCAGCAGGTTGCCTTCGTGGAAGGCGCGGGTGAACACCTCGTAGGCGCGCGTGCCGGGCGCGCCCGGACGCGGCGCCAGCTCAATCGCGCCGACCAGGCCAAAGTTGCGGATGTCGATGACATTCGGCAACCCGCGCAGGCTGTGGATGGCGTCTTCCCAATACGGGCCCAGTTCAAGCGCACGATCAAACAGGTTCTCTTCGGCGTAGGTGTCCAGCGTGGCCAGCGCGGCGGCGCAGGCCAGCGGATGGCCGGAGTAGGTGTAGCCGTGGAAGAGATCGATGGCGCCATCCGGACCATGGGTAAAGGCGTCGTGGATCTTCTCCGACACAAACACCGCGCCCATCGGCACGCAGCCGTTGGTGATGCCCTTGGCGGCGGTGATGATGTCCGGGGTCACGTTGAAGCGCTGCGAACCAAAGGCGTGACCAACGCGGCCAAAGCCGGTGATCACTTCGTCGAAAATCAGCAGGATGCCGTACTTGTCGCAGATTTCGCGGATGCGGCGCAGGTAGCCGTCTGGCGGTATCACCACGCCGGCCGAGCCGGAGATCGGTTCGATGATCACGGCAGCAATGGTGGAGGCGTCGTGCAGCGCGACCATGCGCTCCAGATCCTCGGCCAACTCGATACCCGACGGCGGCAGGCCGCGCGAGAACGCATTGCGCTCCAGATCCAGCGTGTGGCGCAGGTGATCCACGCCCGGCAGCAGCGGCCCAAACCACTTGCGGTTGTTGGGCAGGCCACCCACCGAGATGCCGCCAAAGCCAACGCCGTGGTAGCCCTTTTCGCGGCCAATCAGGCGGGTGCGCTGGCCTTCGCCGCGTGCGCGGTGGTAGGCCAGGGCGATTTTCAAGGCCGAGTCGACCGACTCCGATCCGGAGTTGGTATAGAACACGTGGTTGAGATCACCCGGGGTCAGTTCGGCCAGGCGCTCGGCCAGCACGAACGGCAGCGGGGAACTCATCGAGAAATTGGGCGCGAAGTCCAGCGTTTCGATCTGCTGCTTCACCGCTTCGACGATGCGTGGACGCGCATGGCCGGCATTGCAGCACCAGAGCCCGGCGGTGCCATCGAGCACTTCGCGGCCATCGACCGAGCGGTAGTGCATGCCCGAAGCGCTGGCCAGCAAGCGCGGCGCGGCCTTGAACTGCTTGTTGGCGGTGAAGGGCATCCAGAATGCCTTCATCGAATCCGGCGCCTGTTGGGCCTGGGCGCTGTAATGCTCGGCCAGTGCGCGGGAGGAGGGGGAAGCGTCTGCGCTCATGGAGGCTCCAGGGTGGGGCGGGAGTGCTGGCAGCTTACCTCGTTGAATAAACTTTACAACAGGGTAAAGTATTCGCAACATTCGCAGCGGTATGCCTATCGGGATGGACATTGGCGCGCGCCTGCAACTGGTCCGTAAATCCAAGCAGCTGAGCCAGCGTGAGCTGGCCAAGCGGGTCGGGGTCACCAACAGCACCATTTCCTTGATCGAGCAGAACAAGGTCAGTCCTTCGGTGAGCTCGCTGAAGAAGGTGCTGGACGGCATCCCGATTTCGCTGGCCGACTTCTTCACCCTGGATCTGGACGCGGGTCTGCCCGACACCCCCTTCTACCCGGCCGAGGAACAGCCGGACGTGGGCAGCAACGGCGTGCATTACTTCCTGATTGGCCAGCACCGCCCGCAGCGGCAGATGTGCATTCTGCGCGAGGTCATGCCGCCCGGCACCGACACCGGCGAGACCATGCTGCGCCACGACGGCGAAGAGGGCGGGGTGATCATCGCCGGCCACGTCGAGGTGACCGTGGGCGAGCAGATGCGCGTGCTCGGCCCCGGCGAGGCCTACTACTTTGAAAGCCGCGTGCCACACAGATTCCGCAATATCGGCGACAGCGATGTGGTGATCGTCAGCGCCAACACGCCTGCCACTTTTTAATACCTACTCACTGCGCGAGCAGGGAGCCATCCACTGGAGCACGATCGATGAACGCCCCCCGCACCTTCGACGATTGGCAAGTCCACGCCGCCATGCTGGAGATCCGCAGCCAGGCCTTCATCGACGGCCAGTACGTGGATGCCGCCAGCGGCAAGACCTTCGACTGCATCAGCCCGATTGACGGCAAGGTGTTGGCGAAAGTCAGCGAGGGCAGCGGCGAAGATATCAATCGTGCGGTCAGCGCCGCACGTCGCGCCTTTGAAGACGGTCGCTGGGCCAGCGCCAAGCCGACCCTTCGCAAGAAGGTGCTGCTCAAATTCGCCGCGCTGATTGAACAGCACGCCGACGAGCTGGCGCTGCTGGAGGCGCTGGACATGGGCAAGCCGGTCAGCGACGCGCGCAATGTCGATGTGGCCGCGACTATCCGCTGCGTCAGCTGGACCGGCGAAGCGCTGGACAAGATCTATGGCGAAGTGGCTGCCACCGGCCCGGACGAACTGGGCCTGGTCACCCGTGAAGCGTTGGGTGTGATTGGCGCCATCGTGCCGTGGAATTTCCCGATGCTGATGGCCGCGTGGAAGTTCGCCCCGGCCTTGGCCATGGGCAATTCGGTGGTGCTCAAGCCTTCGGAAAAATCCCCGCTCAG
>Ga0160448_100377_pt1 | contig 15833 bp, 8 predicted proteins | sample HID1973M_E1MG_FD_108269 | JGI IMG/M metagenome (GOLD analysis project Ga0160448, IMG submission 108269) | Enriched mosquito-associated microbial communities from UW Madison campus, WI, USA - HID1973M_E1 MG | ecosystem: Host-associated > Arthropoda: Insects > Digestive system > Unclassified ...
GCCGCGAGAAATCATTTGCGCCTTCGCGTGAAATAAAAAAATGGCCCTTGCGGGCCATTCAAAGTATGTCGAAAGAATTCCTAATCCTAGTTTCTCCACTTATCTTCCAGCATCTTAATATAATACCCTCCTACCACGCTTCTTGCCTGGAAGCCTACTTGTCTTCCGTCGGTGGTTTCGTGCCAGTCGCTTAATGGAACTCTTGTTGGCGTTTCTTCAGCATATTTCAAGAGCGGTTTTACAAATGCCTGGAAATCGTTTTGGTTGTCAGCGAGTGTTGCCGTCCACATGATCCAGTCGGATTTTGTGTAAGATTTTCTGCTGTCTAACGGTAATCCATATGCGTTTTGTTTAGTGAGATAATATTTCACTTCTTTGGCGTACACATCTTTGGAGAACAAATTCAGGCCAAGCAATTTGTCCCAAACCAGGTTGTATTTCTGGCTCCATGTATTTTTTCCGTCGAATGTGAGTGCGTAGTGGTCGCCATCAGCCGCCATAGTGGCCCATTTCGCAGCCATTTCGCTTGCTGATTTTCTATAGGTTTCCGCTGTTTCTTTTTCACCCAATTGTTCAGCCAGTTTTGCGTAAGCGCCCAATGCCACGATTGCTTTTACAGAAAGGTTTGCGTTTCGTGCGAGGTGTCCCGCAAAGTCGTCTGTGCACAATTGGTTTGCAGGATCGAAACCAGCTTTTTGCAAATAACCTGCCCATACTGATAATGTTTTCCAATGTTTGCGTGCATACTCAGCATTGCCTTCTGCTTTTGCTATTGCTGCGGTACAAATGATCATGTTGCCAGATTCTTCTACAGGCATGTCTTCGCCATAAGTCTGTCCGTTTGCCAAAGGATATGTGCCCAAATCATGTGCAGCAAAGGGTTTCGTCCATTTACCACTTTCACTGTAATAGAAAATACTGGTCATCATTCCTTTCAACAAATCTGGATTGTAATAAAGGTATAATGGTGCTGAAGGATAGGTAATGTCAACAGTATTAATAGAACCGTTGCTGAAATTCTCTTTTGATAAGAAAAGAAGATCACCTTGTGGGCTCTTTACCAGCTTGTGTGCAGCAATACTTTGTCTGTAGGCTAATACACAAAGTTGAGCGTAATCTTCTCCGCCGGATTTAACTGCGTTGTTGTACAAATCATTGTCAAATGTATTGCATGATGCGATTACTGATTTGTATGAGGTCTGCGCATCAGCAAGCTCTGATTCAATGGTGCCGCCGTTTTCTTTCCACCATGGCAATAAATTTTTACCAAAGTATTGAACAGGGTTGATATCATCGTAGCCCAACATTATGAATTGTTCTGCTTCAGCAGTTCCTACTTTGCCAAAAGGAATAACTGTCGCCAATGTCAAATGTTTGTCGGCTGATGTTTTTGCTGTTGTGCCTCTTTTAAAAGCGGCAAACGCATCCTCAGGTGTTGCAATGAATTGCGTTGCTTTAGAACTTTTTGGTGCAGCTACATATAAGTAACCCCAATCGATGCGAACGTCGTCTCCTTTCTTTTGCAGTATTGGTTGTGCAACAGTTCCTGCTTTTAGTATTGATAAATTGCCAGTTGAGTAAGCATTTGCTGTCACCTGTTGGGTTGCTTCATTTACCGCAAGGTCCGAAGATGTGCCCAAATACACATTCACATCATGTTGTTTGCCATCTGCTGAAGCAATTTTTGTAGTGATGTAAGAAACAGGACGTGCAAGAATTTTAAGATTGTTCATCAACAGCGGACTGGTGAAGGTAACATCCAATTTAACGGCGCCGCAGATAAAACTATATGCAGTTTGCGTAGCGCTGATGTTAACATCTATTTGCTTCGCATCCAGAAGTGTAGAACCTTCTGTTGTTTGTTCCATAACAATGCCAGCATCCAGATACGCGCCACCGGCGGTGTTTGCAACATGTATTGCCAAGACGTTACTGCCTGTTTTAAATGCAGACAAGTCAATAGGAATGTAAATGAATTTATGCACCCAGCCTTCTTTACTATATATTTTCTTACCATTCAGATACACGTCTACATTATCATCATGGTTTAATTTCAGGTAAACTTTTCCTGTAGGCAAACTTGAAACATTGAAAGATCTTCTTACCCAAAGGTCCTTGCTTTTCCATGTAGTAGCGGCTTTCGCATCTGTGTTATCGCTGAAAGGAGCATTACCGGTTTGCCATGCTTTATCGTTGAATGCAGCGTTCATCCAATCGCTGCCAGGGTTTGTTTCAGTATACTGAGTTGAGTAGTTTTTTTCATCTGCCGCAGGCAAAATAGTTTTGTAGCTTTTCTCATCCATGCCCATGAAGCGATAGATCTTGTTATCCACTTTCACCAATCCGACAAGAGACTGATCTGCGCCTGTCCAGTGTTTTGTAGTTGATGCATTTAGTTGATCCGTAAATGACCAAACGCTGAAGTAAGTATCATGTGTAATCAAGGGATAAGCGGGCGCCTTGTGAAGCTGCGCTATCGATTGCACACCGAATCCTAATACACTTGCTGCAAGAAGTAATCTCTTCATAATGTAAGCGATCTTTTTATGTTTTATAATCAAAAGGATGTCTTAAGGTACTTTACAAAGTGCTTAAAGACAATTACCCAACTTTTTCAGTTCTGTAATTTATCAAAATAAGCACGGCTTTCCGAAGACTATATCTAAAAATTTTGTTTTGGTACTAGACAGTATGCGTTTTTATTTTCTTAAAACTGATTTCGCTTTAATAAGAGTCTGTTTAGAACCAAAGTCCCCAATTGCTCTCATTTTTTTTCCTGTAATAAAATCCATACATTTATCACCTCTTATGCTTAATGTTCTGCAAATACAAAACGTTTATTACGAACATCATTTCGGATTTCTTCCCGAAATGTAGCACCGGCTTAGCGTCCGGCGATTTTTCGTACGCAGAACTTCCCTGATTTTTTCCATTTAATAAATTTTATGGCAACAAACACAAACGCATTGATGGTTTCATCAGAAATCGGCACATTGAAAAGATTACTCGTTCATAGTCCTGATAGTGGCTTGGGAAAAGTGGTTCCCAGCAAGGCGCAGGACTGGCTTTTTGAAGACATTGTTCACCTTGATACCATTCGCAGAAAAGAGTACGATTACTATACCAAAATCCTTTTATACTTTCTCGATCCCGGTAAAATAAAAGGGAATTTGCACACTATTGATAATACCAAACGGGATTTTTACAAACCCGATCATGAATCTTTTTTTAAATCAGATAAAGTAATTGAGCTGCAATGGCTATTGGGAGAAATCTTGGAAGAGCACGATATCAAATTAAAACTGATCGCTTCTGTTTGTGCGATTGAAAATTGCCCGCACGCTACAGAAATGGAGCTAACAAAGTTTTCCGGCCCGCAGCTAGCAAAAGTATTTATTACGGGAAGCCTTAATGAAGATCACATGATCTTCCCTCCTATTCCTAACTTTATTTTCACAAGGGATATCGGTATCATCATTAACGATCACGTGTTGCTGAACAAACCTGCAAAGAAAGCGAGAACCAGAGAGTCGCTTCTTGCAAAATACATTTTCTTTTATCACCCGTACTTTAAAGAGTATCATGACAAAGTGATTGAAATACCAGACACCACGCACCATTTTCTTTTGCCTAAAGGCGACGAGAAAAAAGTAACGCTTGAAGGTGGTGATGTAATGGTGGTTTCAAAAGACCACGTGCTCATTGGTGTAAGCGAGCGTACAAGCATGGAAGCCGCGCACCGCGTAACGAATATTCTGTTTGAAAAAAATATAGTAAAGAAAGTAAGCATTGTAAAAATTCCGAAGAAGAGAGATTACATGCACATTGACACTGTCTTTACGCAAGTGAAAAGAAACATGTGGGTGATGCTTGGCAGCTTTTCACGCAAGGCAATTAAGATGGAAGATGCCGATGCGGTTCAACGCATTTTGGAGGGCCATAAAAAAGAAGATAGCTTAAAGATCATACAATTTAAAAAGAAGGATATCGAGAATCCGAAATTCTTCAGCAACCTTGAAGATCTGTTAGTTGACATTAGTGAAAATGATTTGAAGTGCGAGGAGAAAGTAAAATTCGTTTACTCGGGTAACAATCAATTTCCCTTTGATACACGTGAGCAGTGGACAGACTCGTGTAATCTGCTGGCGCTGAAAGAAGGCGTTGTGTTGGGTTATGATAGAAATGATAAAACAGTAGAGGCTTTTAAAGAAGAGGGTTTCAACATCATCCACGCAAAAGAGCTGATCGAAAAATTTGAGCACGACGAGATCACTCCTGCTAAACTGAAAGACACTTTGATACTCATGCCATCTGCTGAGCTATCCCGCGCCCGCGGCGGCTTTCATTGTATGAGTATGCCACTGCTTAGGGACGAGGTGGAATAATTAACAACTGAACTTAATTGAAAATTGAAAGTTGAAAATTGAAAATGAACAGCCGTTGATTTCATTTAATCATAATAAATCATGACAATCATGAATATCTGCGTTCTCTCTCCCATTTTCAACTTTCAACTTTCAACTTTCAATTCCTCATCTCTCTCACTTCCGCATATCCATCAAATTCAAATATTGGGCAGGATCGAGTGATCGCAACGGCTTCATCTAAATTTTCTGCTTTTAACAACAGAAAACCGCCGACGATTTCTGTGCCTACTTTATGAATGTCATCTACAACAATGGCATCTCTTCCTTTGATCATTTTACCATTTAAGGTCAATGAATTGCCACCGCTAAGTCTTTCACCCCACTTTGCTAACCACGTTTTCCAGTTGTTTTGATGAGCTGTTATATCTTCTGCAGAATGGTCATCCAATCGGCCATCAGGCTCGCGAAAAAGAATAAGAAAGGTTTGCATGATAAAATATTAAAGTTGAGAGTTAGTTGAAAACTGAAAATGAACAGCCGCTGATTTCATTCAATCATAATAATCATGACAACCATGACAATCTGCGTTCTCTCCCATTTTCAATTTTCAACTTTCAATTTTCAATTATTAAAGGTCCGTAATTGGTTTATACTTCGGTACCAGCGCTTTCATGATGAACCATGCAAGTAAATATGCGATGGCGCAGAATGAGAACATGATGGTGTAACCTGTTTGTATATGACCCAACTTTTCGTAATGATCGAATAATGCACCACCAACCTTTGTTACCAATACACCGCCCAATCCGCCGGCCATACCGCCAATACCGGTTACAGAACCGACAGCTTTTTTAGGAAACATATCTGATACGGTGGTAAAAATATTTGCGGACCACGCCTGGTGCGCAGACGCGCCAACACCAATTAATAAAATGGGCATCCAATAACTTATTCCTCCCAATGGCTGTGCCATCAATACCACTAACGGAAACAATGCAATGATCATCATTGCTTTCATGCGGCCATCATATGCCTCGTACCCTTTTTTGATGAAGTACATAGGAAACCAGCCACCGGCAATGCTTCCGACCATTGTCATGCTATACAGCACAAACAATGGTAGCGCAATTTCCGTTTTCGTCATGCCATATTGTGCCTTTAAATAGGCCGGTAACCAGAAAAGGAAGAACCACCAAACGCCGTCTGTTAAAAACTTACCAACAGCAAAGGCCCAGGTCTGATTGTAGCCAAGCAGCTTGAACCAGGAAACTTTCTGTTTTACATTTTCCTGCGGAACAGTTTCTACGACTTTATCACTATTGATGTATGCCAACTCTTCGGCGGAAAGACGTTTTTGTTTCTCAGGTCTTTCATAAAAAGCAAACCAGAAGAGCAGCCACAGGAAACCAATGGCACCGATAATGATGAACGCCGTTTCCCATCCCCAGTTCGTCGCGATCCACGGAACAGTAAGCGGCGCAAGGATGGCACCAACGTTTGATCCGGAGTTAAAAATACCGGTTGCGAGTGAACGTTCTTTTTTAGGAAAATATTCTGCTGTGGCTTTGATGGCAGCAGGAAAGTTACCGGCTTCGCCAAAACCCAATACAGCGCGGGACACCATGAATCCTGCAATAGAAACAGGAACCGCTCCCAGTCCAATTAATGTAAACAGGCTTGAGGTAGCATGACCTATCCTCATTGCTTCAGCGTGCATGATCGCGCCAATTGACCAAATGATCAATGCCCATGCATATCCCCATTTGGTGCCTAGCTTATCGATGATGCGACCTGCAAACAACATTGATATCGCATACACAAACTGAAACACAGAAGCAATGTTGGCGTAATCGCTATTGGTCCATTTAAACTGCTCTGCAAGCGTTGGCTGCAAAAGGCTCAAAACCTGTCGGTCGAGATAGTTAACTGTAGTGGCAAAAAAAAGCAGCGAACATATCGTCCAGCGATACTTTCCAATCGTTTGTTGATTCATTCGTAAGTATTAGTTTCTAAAATACATTTCCAAATTGGTGTTACTTATGGGAACGCTTTGGCGGTCATCGTTTCTGTGTGACAGGGCTTCGACAAGCTCAGCCTGACAGCGCGATTAAGGTGTCACGCTGAGTTTGTCGAGGCCCTACCCAACCACCAACAATTTTCAAATTTTCAAATCATCACATTTTCAAATTATCTCCCCATCCAGCCACCATCAACCGTCAAAATAGTACCGTGTACATATTTCGCAGCATCTGATGCAAGGAAAACAACGGCACCTTTGAAATCTTCTGCTTCACCCCAGCGACCTGCAGGAATGCGATCCAGAATAGACTTGCTTCTGTCAGGGTCATTTCTCAACGCCTCTGTATTGTCGGTTGAAATATATCCCGGTGCAATACCATTTACATTGATGCCTTTTGAAGCCCATTCGTTTGACATACCGCGAACCAACGCTGCGATGCCGCTTTTGCTGGCTGCATATCCCGGTACATTGATACCGCCCTGAAAGCTCAACAAAGAACAAGTGAAAATGATTTTACCACTTCCTCTTTGCAACATATGATTGCCTATTTCGCGTGAAAGTATAAACGGAGCATCAAGATTCACCGCCATCACTTTGTCCCAATATTCATCAGGATGTTCTGCGAAAGGCTTACGCATAATGATGCCGGCGTTATTTACAAGAATATCAATTTGTGGGTTCTCTGCAAGCACTTGCTTGATGAAAGCATATACTTGTGTTCTGTCTGAAAGATCGGCCTGATAAGCTTTGTACTTTCTTCCAAGCGCTGTTATCTCTTTTTCAACATCACTGCCTGGTTCTGTTTTGCTGCTGGCAACACCAATAATATCAGCACCTGCTTCTGCTAAGCCAAGTGCCATTCCTTTACCAATGCCCTTGTTAAAACCCGTTACCAATGCGGTTTTTCCTACGAGACTAAATTTTTCGATGATGCTCATGTCAGTTATTTTAAACTATTTATTATTTCTTTCTATTCGTCGTCGCAGGGCGAATGCGATTCGCCCCTACCATTTTTCAATTTTCAATTATTTCAACTGGTTCCACCCAAAATATTCCTTCGTATTATTATAGCAAATATCCTGTACCATCTTTCCTATCCATACAATATCGTTTGGCAATTCTCCATTCTCAATTTCATCTCCCAAAAGATTACAAAGAATTCTTCTAAAATATTCATGTCTTGGAAATGACAGAAAACTTCTTGAGTCTGTAAGCATGCCCACGAAACGACTGAGCAGTCCCATGTTTGACAAAGTGTTCAATTGTTTTGTCATACCATCTTTCTGATCAAGGAACCACCAACCTGAACCCCACTGTACTTTTCCTGCAACGGAACCATCGTTAAAGTTGCCGATCATTGTTGCAAACAACTCATTGTCCGCCGGATTCAAGTTGTATAAAATTGTTTTTGCGAGCTTATTCTTATTGTCAAGTGTGTCGAGAAATTTAGACAATGTTCTCCCCTGCGGAAAATCGCCGATCGAGTCCCAGCCTGTGTCTGGGCCGACATCGCGCAGTCCTCTCGTGTTGTTGTTGCGTAACGCGCCAACATGATATTGTTGCACCCAACCCTTTTCCCAATCCCACTCTGCAAAAGTTACAAGCATGGCAGATTTGAATTTTCTTATTTCATCTGCTTCCGCCTTTTTTCCACTGCGAACTTTTGTAAAAATATTTTTGATCTCTGCTTCTGTGTAGTCATCTGCAAACAAATGCTCCAAACCATGATCTGAAACAGTACAACCATTTGCTGCAAAAAAATCGTGACGCTTTTTCAACGCGTTGAGATAATCTTCGTAAGATGAAATGGAAACGTCCGCTGCTTTTTCCAACCTGCCCATGTAATTTTTAAATGCAACAGGATTGTCGATGTTCATCGCAACATCTGGTCTGAAAGCAGGTCTCACTTCAACTGCACAATTTTCATCTCTTAGTTGTTTATGAAAAAACAAATCATCTACGGGATCGTCTGTTGTACAAACCAATTGCACGTTTGCTTTTTTCAATAACCCGCGTACTGCGTATTCCGGAGTTTGTAATTTCTCCGAACAAATATTGTAAATGCTTTTTGCAGTCTCGGGTTTCAAAACATCGTGCACATCAAAATAGCGTTGCAATTCTAAATGCGTCCAGTGATACAAAGGATTGCGCATGGTATAGGGAACTGTTGCGGCCCATTGTTCAAATTTTTCCCAGTCGCTTGCACCGCCTGTACAATAGTGCTCATCCACACCGTTTGCGCGCAAGGCTCTCCATTTATAATGGTCGCCATACAACCAAGCCTGCGTTATATTTTCAAAGGTTTTGTTTTCAGCGATCTGCTGTTGCGGTAAATGATTATGATAATCGATGATGGGCATTTGCTTCGCGTATTCATGATAGAGACGCTGGGCAGTTACCGTATGTAGCAGAAAATTTTCGTCGAGAAATTTTTTCATAAAGCTTTTTTTGGCTGAACGCCGAATGCTTAATGCTTAACGCAAAGTGCCACATTCGGCATTAAGCGTTGGGCATTAGGCGTTCAGCACTTAGCATTCTGCGAGTTTACGCAATATATTGTTTATTACATGAGTCTTTGATCAAAATTAATTGCGCAACCGATAGTACTGTGTTGCATGATCAAAAAACAAAAGCTGCTTTGCAAAGGCATCCTTTACAAAGCAGCTCTCATGTTATTGATTGGTCGAACCAATTTTAAGTTTGTTGGGCGAATGCTATTCGTGAATAACACTGCGAATTTGATTCGTGAATAGTAGGACGAATTCGATTCGCCCCTACGCCAATACCGGTTGTGCTTGCTTCAAACCGAGCAGTTCGCTGGTTCGTTCGCGCGTTTGCAAAGCAAGTTCTTTGTTCTTACTTAAAGGAATTCCATAAGACGGAATCATTTCTCTCAATTTCACACTCCAGTCTCCGGTTACTTCATTTTTGAAGCAACGTTCGATCAGATTGAGCATAATGGAAACCGCAGTAGACGCTCCGGGAGATGCTCCAAGCAACGCAGCGATGCTTCCGTCTGCAGCGCTTACCACTTCTGTTCCAAATTCCAATACACCACCTTCTTTCGGATCTTTTTTAATTACCTGTACGCGCTGACCTGCAATTTCAAGTTCCCAATCTTCCATTTTTGCTTCGGGAAAATATTCTTTCAACGCATCAAGCCTATCTTCAGGAGACTGACGAACCTGCTCGATTAAATATTTTGTAAGTGGAATATTGTGGAAACCCGCGGCCAGCATCGGGCGGATATTATTTACTTTAATAGATAATGGCAAGTCGAGATAAGAACCATTCTTCAGGAACTTCGTAGAAAATCCCGCGTATGGCCCAAAAAGCAACGCTTTTTTCCCATCGATCATTCTTGTATCAAGGTGCGGAACAGACATAGGAGGTGCGCCAACTGAAGCCTTTCCGTAAACTTTTGCGTTGTGCTTTTCTATTATGTCAGGATTGGTACATTTCAACCACTGGCCGCTTACCGGGAAACCGCCGAAGCCTTTTCCTTCCGGTATGTCAGATTTTTCCAGTAATGGCAAAGAACCGCCGCCCGCGCCGATGAATACAAATTTTGCTTTGATATCCCTTTTGCGTTTCGTGGTCATGTTCTTTACACTGATGTCCCATCTTTTGCCATCTTTCGTTCTTTCCAGGTCCTTCACATCGTGGTTAAGATGAAAATGTACACCTGGCTGCTGTTTCAGGTAATCAAACATGCTTTTGGTCAAAGCACCAAAATTCACATCTGTACCTATATCCATGCGAGTTGCCGCTACTTTGTCGTCTTCGTTACGACCATCCATAATCAGCGGAACCCATTTTTCAATTTCATTATTGTTTTCAGAATATTGCATTCCTTCAAACAAATGATTCTTCGTTAACGCTTCGTGGCGTGTTTTCAAATAAGAAACATTCTTTTCTCCCCATACAAAACTCATGTGAGGAATGCTTCTGATAAATGTATTGGGATGCTTTACTATATTATGCTGAACGAGGTAGGCCCAAAACTCTTTTGACACTTCAAAGGATTCTGCGATCTTAACGGCTTTTGATATTTCAACAGAACCGTCTTCTTTTTCCGGAGTGTAATTTAATTCGCAGAAGGCGGAGTGACCTGTACCGGCATTGTTCCATGCGTCGGAGCTCTCTGCAGCGGCCACATCCAGGCGTTCAAAAATTTCGATTGTTAAATTTGGCTGTAATTCTTTAAGCAAAGTTCCAAGTGTTGCACTCATTATACCTTCCCCAATTAAAACCACATCTGCTTCCTGTAAATATTTGTCTTTACCCATTGGTTTCCTTTCAGGCCGCAAAATTCTATCAAAATCATTTAATCTGGATATTTTTTTTAATTAATTTCTTACGATAACAGTAAAATTCACATTGCGAAAGGTGCGAAACTGCTCTATTTATATATATAGAAATGAAAATCATTTATGAATGACGTGAAATTCAAAGCCTAACGGGTAAATACTTACAGGCGTTAGCTACGTTAAGAAACTGAATAACTGATTAACCGAATAACTGAAATGTTGAATGACTGAATCATTGAATTAATAAAGAAGGAGTCCGGGAACGATTGCGTGGGAGACATACTCATAAACTTCAATTTGCTATGGCACGTCTCAAATCAACTTACCATTTTTTTTACCACAGAGATAACGGAGATTTTTTTCACAGAGGGAAGGAGAAGGAACATTTAAACAAGATCTGAACCACAAGAGAGTTAAAGAACAGAAAAGTTATTGTACAAATCTCCTTTCCTCTGTGAAAAAAAACTCCTTTCCTCTGTGGTTAAAGAACTGCTCGCAATCCATGCAACACTTCACGAAAATAAAATGTCAAACCACACATAGTAATATGCAACAAATCATGTGAACCGTAATTATGCAAACAGCGTATCGTAAAAAAACTTGTTGCTTTTACTAACACAAACGTATATGCGATACGCCTCAGTATTTTTACATTCTGAAAAGAATTTGAATTTTAATGAAGCCCGTAATTGATTTGCGTTATTCTGATTTTTTTGAAATTACTGTGATGGTCATTCGCATTTTTTCCATCAAATTTTTCATGAAATTATTTTCTCGATTTGTAATCTATTGAAAGTAAAAGGTCGCCGCGGGTAAAAATTCACTGGCATAAACGAAAAATTATTGATCAGGAACAAGAAATAAAAGTTCTGATTTTGCGTTGTAAGGTAAAAATGTAAGATCGGACAGATTAACAATTCATTTTTGGGTGATGCTTTTGTACGATGAACTATTTAAGCAGGTAAAAGAAAACACTTAGACAGAATAAAAAGGAAAACTTAGAAAAAATGAATTGATGGTTTGGGTATTTTACGAAGACTTATCGCGTAGAAACTCAAAAAAAGTTATTGCATTAAAATATTTTTATTAATATTACCCTGTGAATTGAAGAAATTCAACACAAAATCCAAAACCATGAATCAAATTACTAAATCCCTTACCCACATGTCACATCGACTAAAACGCCCACCCATAGCTGGTTTTACGAGACAGCTACAATTCAGTCAACCCATTTTGTGCAATCACTGCAAAGCAATTGTCCTTCGACGTGAGTATAATTGATCAGCAATAAGCCTGCTAACTGTAGCAAGCAAAAAGTTGTTTTGAACGGTGAAATTGATGCAAGCATTTTAAAAAAATGTGGTGGAAACTTCAGCTCCCGCTATAGCAGATATCGTATATCTGAACAGGTTTTTATTGACCGGCAATTCGCTTGTTATAAATCCTATACACTATGTTTACGCATAACATACATTCAACATCCTGCGTGCAATACTGTTTAAAAAAATCCAAGGGCTTACTTTGTTTAGCCTTCACTACCTTATTATTATTATCTGGTCTTTTTTCTTACGCAGGTGATGCAGTTCCTACTTCTACATTATCTATTATCAAGACTCATGCCACAGCAGATAATCTTGATAAAAATATTGTAAAGGTTAATGTAGTTGACGCATCAAATAATCCTCTAGCGGGGCAAAGTGTTGTATTTACTATAACAAGTGGCACTGCCACTTTTGTGGGTTCTTCAACCGTTTCGACAAACGCAAGTGGCGATGCGCAAATATCTTTGGCAAGCACGCTTGCCGGTACAGTTAGTATCTCAGCAACAGTTAACGGTGGTTCATTAACCAGCGGCGATCCAACTGTTGTAGACTTCATAGCCGGCTCACCGAGTGTTGCAAATCCCTTAACCACCCTGGTTGTTGTAGTAGATAATCAGCCGGCAGATGGATCTTCAAAAAATATTGTGACGGCGCATGTCGTTGATGCTTACGGAAACCCATTGGCCAACCAGGACGTAAGTTTTAATGTAAACATCGGAGGTTCCGGTGTTAGTTACGTTGTAAAAACAGATGCGAATGGCGATGCTATCTTGCCGCTGAGTAGCACAACCGCAGGAAGCGTTGCTGTTACCGCCAAGGTAAACGGAGCAGCCATTGTTAACGGCAGTCCAAGTACAGTTCATTTTGTGGCAGGCCCTCCGGATGTAACTAAAAGCGGCACAAAAATGTATATTTCCTTAAATGGTCGCGTTGCAAATGGAACCGCTTTTGACCAGGTGACTGTAGTAGTCGTAGATGCAAATAATAATCCGGTTTCAGGAGCTACTATATCATTCACCATTACCAGTGGTAGCGCTACATTTAGTGGTTCTTCAACAGCTACAACCAACGCTTCAGGCGTGGCAGTAATAAATCTTACAAGTTTAGTTGCCGGAAGCAATTATATTACTGCTAAGGTTAACGGCATTCCTATTGTTAATGGAAGTCCTGTAGTTGCATTATTTATTGCGGACGCTCCTTCTGTAAGCAATCCTCAAACAACTTTATCTGTAACTACTAATAATGCAGCCGCAAACGGTACAGCGAATGACGTGATAGTTGCCCACGTTGTTGATGCAAACGGCAATAAAGTAGCCGGAGCCGTAGTAGTATTTACGCAAACAAGTGGTAGTGGACTCTTTGTAGGTTCTACTACAACAGTTTACACCGATCCAAGTGGAAATGCGACTATCAGAATGACTAGCACTGTTGCCGGTGACAACAATATCACTGCAACTGTAAACGGAACGCCCATTGTGAATGGAAGCCCCGCGGTTGCGAAGTTCGTTGCCGGTGCTCCTTCTGTAAGCAATCCTGCAACAGCCATATCTGTTGTTGTCGATAACTCAAAAGCAAATGGTTCTGCGACTGATAAAGTAAAAGTACATGTGGTAGATGTAAACGGCAACCCTGTTGCCGGTGCCACAATCGTATTTACCAAAACGAGTGGAAGCGCATCATTTTCGAGCCCTGCAACTGTAGTAACTGATGCTAACGGCGATGCCTTCGTTACAATGACAAGCACCGTAGCGGGATCAAATACTGTTACTGCTACTGTAAACGGAACAGCGATTGTGAATGGCAGCCCTGCTAAACCAAACTTTGTTGCCGATGTTCCTGCTGTATCAAATCCTTCTACAACAATTAGTGTAACACAAAACAATGCTGTTGCAAATGGAACAGCAACGGACCAAATTAAAGTGCATGTAGTTGATGCCAACGGAAACAAAGTGGCAGGTGCAACAGTGGTATTTACACAAGCCAATGGCGGTGCTTCTTTTACCGGTTCCACTACAGTAACAACTGATGCAAACGGTGATGCATTCATTACTATGATCAGCACTGTGGCAGGTTCTAACGATATAACCGCAACAGTTAACGGAGCAACTATTACCAACGGCAGCCCTGCAAAAGCGGTGTTTGTTGCTGATGTTCCTTCTGTAACGGCTCCAACAACAAAAATTACTGTTACTAAAAATAACGCGACAGCAAACGGTACGGATGCAGACAAAATAACTGCACATATAACTGATGCCAACGGAAATCCTGTTGCCGGCGCAACGGTGGTATTCACTAAAGCAAACGGAAGCGGCTCTTTCTCAACTTCAGTTACTGTTGTCACAGATGCCAATGGCGACGCGGTTGTTAGCATGACGAGCACTACTGCCGGTTCCAACGATATTACGGCAACGGTTAACGGAACTGCGATAACAAACGGCAGTCCGGCAAAAGCAATATTCAAATCGGATGTTCCTTCTGTTACCAATCCGGCAACGACAATGACGGTCGTTCAGGACAATGCAAAAGCAAACGGAACGGATGCAGACAAAATAAAAGTTCACGTAGTAGATGCCAACGGAAACCCTGTTCAGGGAGCAACTATTGTGTTTACTTCAGCGGGCGGAAGCGCAACATTCAGCGGTTCCAATACGGTGACTACAGATGCTAACGGCGACGCGATAGTTTCTATGACAAGTACTGTAGCGGGTTCAAATACGATCACAGCGACAGTGAACGGAACAGCTATTACAAATGGCAGTCCGGCTACTGCAACGTTTGTGGCGGATGTACCAACTGTAAACGCACCAACGACTAAAATAACTGTTACAAAAAATGATGCAATAGCAGATGGTACGGATGCGGATAATGTAACCGTGCATGTTACCGATGCGAATGGCAACCCTGTTGCAGGTGCAACGGTTGACTTCGCGAAATCGGGCGGTGCAACTTTTGTAGGCGCCACTACCCTTACTACAGATGCAAACGGCGATGTAACCATTTCATTAACCAGTACCGTATCGGGCATTACGAACGTAACTGCGAAAGTGAACGGCACTGATATCATCAACGGAAGTCCTGCAAAAGCAAACTTTAAATCAGGCACTGTTGTGGTAACCAATCCTGACACGAAGATCACTGTTGTAAAAGACAACGCGTTTGCAGATGGCGTTGATGCCAACATTGTTAAAGCGCACGCTGTTGATGCCAACGGAAACCCTGTGGAAGGTGCAACGGTAGTGTTCACGAAAACAGACGGCAATGGCGTGGTTACAGGTACAGTTACCGTGCTTACAGATGCGAACGGCGACGCGATTGCAAATTTCACAAGCAATGATGCGGGCGAAATAAATATCTCTGCAACCATCGATGGTTCACCTGTTACAGGTGGTGCAAAAATCACGTTCAGACCTGCTATAGACTTCACCAATCCGCTTACGGCGATTACGGTGGTGAAAGACAACGCAGCAGCAGACAACATCGGGGTAAACAGTGTGAAAGTTCACCTGGTTGACATGGCAGGCAATGCGGTTGCTAACGCACAGGTTGATTTTGCTATAGCTTCCGGTACTGCGATCATTACAACGCCAACGCCTATAGTAACGGATGCAAACGGAGATGCAATCATCACACTTACGAGCGGAACGCCTAACGAAGTTTCGATCACCGCAAAAGTGAACAGCAATGACATCACAAATGGCAGCCCTGCTAAAATTCACTTTATCGCAGCTTCGATCGATATTATTGTTGCGAAAGTATTTACACCAAACAATGACGGCATCAATGACATTTTGAAACCAATTGTAAGCGGTGTTCC
>Ga0160448_100378_pt1 | contig 15817 bp, 12 predicted proteins | sample HID1973M_E1MG_FD_108269 | JGI IMG/M metagenome (GOLD analysis project Ga0160448, IMG submission 108269) | Enriched mosquito-associated microbial communities from UW Madison campus, WI, USA - HID1973M_E1 MG | ecosystem: Host-associated > Arthropoda: Insects > Digestive system > Unclassified ...
AGTCGCTGGGTGAGATGTAGAACCTGTCGTAGGGGCCGGTCTTGTAGGCGCTGTCGACGACGTCGTACCCGAGGCTGCGCATCGAGGTGGCGACGGACTCTGCTCCGAAGTTCATGATCAGCACGTCGGTGGAGGGCTGGATCTTGGTGTTGTTGACCCAGATCATGGCGCGCTTCCCATGCGATTCCACGGTCGTCTGCAGGGCGGCGATGTATTCCTCCTGCAGGTCGTCGATGGTCTCGCCGCTGGCCAGCTGGGAGGTCAGGTAGGCGCACGTCGCGAGCGACGAGGGGACCTCGTCGTTGCCGAGATGGATGTAGGGGGCGCTGAACCAGGGGACGAATTCGTCGAGGAGCCCTTGGAACCACGCGACGACGGAGGGATCGGTGAAGTCGATGGTGGACGGGTCCGCGCACGGGGTGTTCAGCGACCGGTCCACCCCTCCCAGCCCCGCGATCGGCTGCATCTTGGTGGGGTTCTGGATCTCGGGCACCACAGTCACGTGATACTCGGCGGCGACGGCCTCGATGGCGGCGATGTCGGACTGGGAGTACCGCTGGCCGGGGTCGGTCGGTGCGGCCGCAGCGTAATCCGGCGAGTACAGGCGGAACGCGTTGGCCTGGTTGAACATCAGCTGCACCACGTTGAGCTTGTTCCAGGCGGCGCGACGGATCTCATCCTGGATCTCCTCGACGCTCATGTAGCGACGAGACACGTCGAAGTGCTCTGCGCGGTAGTCGAGGTCCGGCCAGTCCCGGATCGTTCCCTGCGGCAACGACACCGCCGGGGCAGCCTGCCGAAGAATCTGCAGGAGCGACTGCGACGCGTAGAACACACCATCGGTGGCGGGTGCCGTGATCGAGATCCGATCGGTCGCCGACAGCTGGTACCCCTCGTCGCCCAGTCCCGCATCGGCTGCCAGGGCCACCGTGATGTCGCCGGGCAGGCTCGATGCACTCTCGACGATGTCCAGGTCGAAGGAGGTGACCGTGAGGAGGTCGTCGTGGATGCGCTGGGCGGTCTCGCGCAGCGTCTGGGCGGAACCGAGCAGGGGCGCTGCGCCGGCGGCGACGGCGTCTGCCGACACGGGATCGACGACGATCCGCGCTGCGGCAGACAGCGCGAGCGAGCCGGTCCCGCCGACCCACTCCTGGATTCGGGGGACGACCAGCGGCGCCGTATTGGCGGCGACCGCGGCCGGCGCGGTGAGCAGGGAGGCGACGGTGACGCCGACCCCGATGAGGGCGAGCGTCGTCTTGCGGTGGCGTGTCATAGGTCGATCTCCTCGTCGAGAGTTTCCAGTCGGGCGGCGAAGACGTCCGGCAGTGTGCCCTGGCGCAGGCTGCGCGCGACGAGCGCAGCCCCCACCTCGGCGGGCGCGGCGGTCGGGCTCAGGTCGATCAGGCCCTCGAGACGGCGGCGCATCTCGCCGTGGGCGGTGACCAGACCTCCCGTCGCGACCGACGGTCCTTCGATGCCGTCGCCGGCCGCACGCAGCGTGTGGGCGAGTTCGGCCGCGGCATCCTGCAGAAGCCGATCGGCGATCGGGTCCCCGTCTGCTGCGACCTCGATCACGTCCGGGACGAACGACGCGAGGATCGCGGCACGGTCCGGCGAGCCGTACAGCGTTCGGACCAGGTCCCCCACATCGCCGAAGCGCGTGCGCAGGGCGGCGAGCAGGGCAGGCGAGGAGCCTTCCCGCCCGGTGGTCGCCGCGGCCGCAGCCTCGAGCGCACGGCGACCGATCCAAGCGCCGGAACCGCGGTCGCCGATCAGGTGGCCCAGACCGTCGACAAGTCGGTAGGTGTCGACCAGATCGGTGCCGAGGGCGACGGCACCTGTTCCCGCCGCGAGGACGGAGCCGGAGGCGAATCCGATCGCGCCGACGAAGGACGGAACGATGTCCGACACGATCGAGATCACGCGGGCCCCGGTGAGAAGGCGAAGATCCTGGCCCAGCGCGGAGCTGGAGGCGGGGAAGTGGGCGGCGCCCGCCATGCCGACGACGACGCCGTCGATGTCCACCTGGCCGACGCCGGATGAGATCGCGGCCCATGCGGCACCGAGTTCATGGACGATCGCCTCGGCGCTCACGCCGCCACCCACGATCGCAGGGCGGGACGCTCCCCGTTCCTGGGCGATCGTCCGGCGTGCGTCCACAACGGCGATGCGGAACCCGCTCGCGCCGATGTCCACACCCAGCCAGTGGGTGCCCGCCGTGGCGCGGCGGGCACGGGTGCGCGCCTGGGCGGCGGCCACACGCACATCTCCGGCCCCCTCCACCAGTTCGTGACGGGCGGTCGCCGCGTCGAGTCCGGCCAGCAGCATCACCAGTGCGGTCTTGGTGTCCCCTCGCGACTGCGTCAGCGCGGCCGCGGCGTCGTCATCGCTCGCACCGGACGCCTCGCTGAGCAGTCGCACGACTCGTCGGCGCAGCTTGTCGTTGGTGGGGACGACGTCGATCATCAGGTTGGAGAAGGTGCGACCGAGCTTGACCATCAGCGCGGTCGAGAAGGAGTGCAGGACCAGCTTCTGTGCAGTGCCGGCCTTCATGCGCGTCGAACCCGTCACGACCTCCTCGGCCGTGTTCACGCACAGATGGGTGTCGGCGTGTCGCGCGATCGGTGCGTCCGGATTGGAGGTGACGGCGATCGTGTAGGCGCCGATCTCCTTCGCCTTGGCGAGCGCACCGGCGATGTACGGCGTCCGGCCCGATGCCGCCAGGCCGAAGACGATGTCGGCGGCCGACACGGTGGCGACCGCTTCGGCGGCGCCGGTGGCCTCGCTGTCCTCGGCATCCTCCACCGCGGCGACCATCGCACGCTCTCCGCCCGCCAGGTGAGCGGTGAACAGGTCGGGAGACACACCGTAGGTCGGCGGGACCTCTGCGGCGTCGAGCACCCCGAAGCGCCCCGACGTGCCGGCGCCGAAGTAGTGCACGCGCCCGCCGCGGTCGATCGCGGCGGCGGCGATGTCGACCACGCTCGCCAGCTGGGGCAGCAGCGCACCGACGGCAGCGGGCACGGTCGCGTCCTCGTGGTTGATGAGGGTGAGCAGCTGCAGCGTCGACATCCTGTCGATGTTCGTCGACCGGGTGGATCGTCGTTCGGTCGGCGGCGGGACGGGGGCGGAGGAGAGCTGATCCACGGTCACTTCGTGCGCTCCGAGCCGATCACGTGGCCCGAGACGGCGTCGTGCATCTTGTCTGCGGCCTCGACGGCGGCGTCGAACCGTCGGTGGGCGAGGAGGACGAAGAAGGCGTCGACGACCGCCAGCTGCGCCATCCGGGATGCCACGCCACCGCTGCGGAAGCGGAGTTCGCGGGCGGCGGTGAGCAGGACGGCGTCGGCGTTGCGCGCGGCGGGCGACCCCGGGTCGCTGGTCACCGCGACGGTGTACGCGCCGCGAAGGCGGGCCGCGGTGAGCACGTCCACGACCTCTTTCGCCCTGCCGGAGTGGCTGAAGACGAGCACGACATCCTGGTCTCCGAACAGCGACGTGGTCATCAGGGCGCCGTGGATGTCGTGGACGACGGTGGCCGCGCAGTCGGAGAGCGTGAGCTTCGCCGCGGCGTCGATGGCCGCCGTGGCGGATGCCGCCACACCGAACGTCAGTATCCGCCGTGCCCCGGCGAGCTTCTGGACGACTGCGGTGAGCACCTCGATGTCCAGCTGGGCCAGGGTCAGTTCGACGGCACGGGTGTCGGCGTACGAGATCTTGCGGATGATCTCCGTCACCGGATCGCCGGGATCGATGTCGCCGAGCATCGCCATGCCTGCTTCGGGCTCCTCGTCGCCGCGGCGACGCTCGGCGGAGACCGCCAGGCGCAGTCTGAGGTGCGAGTAGCCGCGCAGCCCCATCGTGCGGCAGAAGCGGGTGACGGTCGCCTCCGAGCTCCCCGAGGCGATCGCGAGCTGGCCGATCGACTTCTCGGATGCGGCGGCCGGATCCTGAAGGATCGTCTCTGCGATGGCGCGCTCCGCGGCCGAGAGCGAGTCCAGCCGGACGGCGATGAGCTCGACCAGGTCGGGTGCGGCGGTGTCGATCGTCATCAGGAGGTTCCTTCCAAACGGGGCGTTGCGATGAGGTCGGTCCGGGGCAGCGGCGCTTCGCCCGGAAAATACGTGATGCCGGCCAGGCGGCCTTGGCGGGTGGCGGCGTCGAGCGCGGACACGTGTGCGGCCAGGTCGACGGGATCGACCGGCGGCCCCCAGTCCCACTCGCCCGCGTAGGCCGGGTCGGCCGACACCTGCGTCATGGCGATCACCCGCGCCTGGGTGCTGTCGGTGATCTCGTCCGCCAGCGCAAGCACGTCCGCGCTGCTGAGGCGGAGCATCTGCTGGTACGCCATGATCGCGAACACCGACATCGAACGCGCGAGGTCGACCGCATCCTGCCCGTAGTCGGCCCGGCGCACCGGGTGGCCGACCGGCACGAGGAACGCGCCGGGTTCGGCTCCTGCGGCACGGATCACCTCGGCCAAGCGCGCCGCGATCGCCGAGACGGTCTCCGCGCGGAAGTCGTCCCAGGCGCGCCGGTGCTCGGTGAGGATGGCCCGAGGGGTGAGGCCGGAGCGGCCGATCCGCGACGAGAACCGGCTCATCGTCGCGGCGTCGAACGACGCGGCACGCGGGTGCCCGCCCGCGCGGGACTCGATCTCCCAGTGGCCGGGCCAGCGCAGGAAGTCGAGGAGGATCATGCCCACGCCGACGTGTGCGGCTTCGGCTCGGAGCCGCTCGACGAGAGCATCCTCGTAGCCGGAATCTCCCGGTACGGCGCCCCGGTACCACTCGATGGCGCTCAGTCGGCGGCCGTCGATCCCGACGGGACGGACGATCCCGGGCAGCTCGTCCGGCCGGGCATGATCCGAGTAGCACGCGAAGGCGCCGACCGCGGCGATGCCGTCCGCGGCCAGGACCGCCTGGAATTCCGGCGAGATCGCGTCGAGCTTCGTGATCGCTGCGGTGATGCCGGCCGCCGCGGCACGGGAGGACCAGCGGGCGAGGTCGTCGCGCGTCCACCCGGCGATCGTGGCAGGCCGCAGGAAGGCGGAACGGGTGAGGGCGGGCGTTGCCATCAGCGATCCGTCCCCTCTCCTCGCCTGCGAGCGTCGCCGCCCCCGGGGTCGACCTCGGGGATGGGCGACGCGGCCAGGAGCTGTCTCGTGTACGGATGGCTGGGCCGGTCGTAGACGTCGGCGACGCTCCCCGTCTCGACGATGCGTCCCTTCTGCATGACGGCGGCCCCGTTGCCCCTCTGCCTCACCCCGCCCATGTCGTGGGCGATGAAGAGGATGCCGACGCCCACCTCGTCGCGCAGGCGGGCCAGCAGCGCGATGATCTGGGCCTGGATGGACACGTCCAGAGCCGAGACCGGCTCGTCGCACAGCAGCACACGCGGGCGGGCCGCGAGGGCACGCGCGATCCCGACCCTCTGGCGCTGCCCGCCCGACAACGCCCCGGGGCGCCGTTCGAGCCAGTCGGCGGGAAGCCCGACGAGCTCCATGAGGTCCGCCGACGAGGGGGCGGGGTCGTGCCGCGGCGCCGCCGCGCGGGCCTCCTCCAGCGACTGCCGGATGCTTCGCAGCGGGTTGAGGGCCGCAGCCGCGTCCTGGAAGACATACTGCAGCGAGCGCCGGGCGGGATCTCCGACCTTCGCGGCGGTGACATCGACGCCGTCGACGAGGACCGATCCCGCAGCGGCCGGAAGGAGGCCGGCGATCGTGCGGGACAGCGTCGACTTGCCGCAGCCGGACTCGCCGACCAGCCCCAGCGTCTCCCCCGCGCGGATCTCGAGGCTGACGTCCTCGACGGCGAAGGTCGCCCGGTGCTGACCGAACATCCCCTTCTTCGGCGTGACGTCCACGCGGAGCCCGCGGACCTCCAGCGCCGCCGGGCCGGTGCCGGCGACGCCGTCCCGGCCGGCAGGAGGAGCGTCGATGCGCGGCACGGCGGACAGCAGAAGGCGGGTGTAGTCGTGCGCGGGCGCGGTGAAGATCTGTGTGGCGGTGCCGCGCTCGACGACGGCGCCCTGGCGCATGACGGTGACGTCATCGCACAACTCGGCGACCACTCCCAGATCGTGGGTGATGAACAGCGTGGCGAGGTCGAACTCATCCCTGAGCTCGCGCAGCAGAGAGAGGATCTGGGCTTGGACCGTGACGTCCAGCGCCGTCGTCGGCTCATCGGCGATGAGCAGCGACGGGTTGTTCGCCAGCGCGGTCGCGATCACCACGCGCTGCCGCTGACCGCCCGAGAATTCGTGCGGGTACGAGCGGTAGCGGGCCTTCGCCTGCGGGATGCCGACCCGGTCGAGCAGTTCGATCGCGCGAGCACGCGCACCCTCGCGGCCGACGCCGTGCGCCTGCAGGGCCTCTGCCACCTGGTCGCCGATACGCATCGACGGGTTCAGAGCGGACAGCGGGTCCTGGAAGATCATCGCTATGCGATTGCCGCGCACGGATTCCCATTGCCTGGCAGTCAGGGCGAGCAGGTCCTGGCCGTCGAAGTCGATCGAGCCCGCTGTCACCCGCCCGGGCGGGCGAAGGAGGTTCAGGACGGCACGGCTGGTCACGGTCTTCCCCGATCCGGACTCCCCGACAAGACCCATCACCTGCCGCGGGCGGACGTCGAGGTCCACCCCGTGGACGACCTCGGTCGAGCCGAAGGCGATGCGCAGGTCGCGGATCGACAGGAGCGGGCCGGCGGCTGTGCGAGTGGTCTGCGTCATCGTCTCGGGCGTCGAAGCCAGCGCGGTCATGCCTTGTTCCCCTTGTCGGTGACGGCGTCGGCGAGCAGGCTGAAGCCGAGCACGAGCAGGAAGAGGACCAGCGCGGGTCCGAGCACGTAGAACGGCTGGTCTTCCATGTAGCGGGCGCCGTTGTTCAGCAGCACACCCAGGGACGGCTCCGGCGGCTGCACGCCGAGGCCGACGATGCTGAGCGAGGACTCGAGGTAGATCGACGCGACCGCTGCGACCACCATCTGCGCCACCATCGTGTCGAGCGTGTGGGGCAGGATGTGGCGTCCCATGATGCGAGACCGGCTGACGCCGAGCATCCGCGCCGCCGAGACGTAGTCGCGGTTCTCCTGGGACAGCAGCGTCGCTCGCGCGAGCCGCCCGAACGCCGGGAGCGCGTAGATGGTCATCGCCAGCACCAGCGCCGGCCAGCCGGGTCCGAGCACGAGCGTGACGCAGATCCCGAGGACGAGCGACGGGAATCCCATGATGAGGTCGAGGAAACGCTGGGCGAGGTTGCCGGCGGTGCGGTTGACGATGCCGAGGAGGCCGAGCAAGGTCCCCACCACGGCGGCGATGGGAACGGCGATGGCCACCAGCGACAGATCGGTGCGAGTGCCGTACACGGCGCGGACGAACACATTGCGGCCGACCTCGTCGGTGCCGAACGGCGCAGACCACGTCGGCAGCGCGAGCGCGTCCCTGCTCTGGACGTCGTACCCGCCCGGGAAGAGCAGCGGAGCGGCCACGGCGAGGGTCACGAGGACGAGGAGCAGGATCGCTCCGGCCGCTCCGCGGGGAGTGCGCAGCGCGCGTGAGTATCGGGCCAGTCCGGCGCGGCCGCCGCGCAGCGGTGGCGACATGCGGCCGGGCGCCGGCTTCTCGTCGATGGCGGTCATGCGGAGGCTCCCAGTCGGATGCGCGGGTCGAGGGCGGCGACGCCGATGTCCGTCAGCACCTGCATCAGGACGGCGATGGCGACCGCGCCGAGGATGAGCACCTGGATCACCAGGTAGTCGCGGGTCTGGACGCTGGTCACTGCGAGCGAGCCGAGGCCGTGGCGCGCGAAGATGGCCTCGATCACGATGGCGCCGGCGAGCAGCTCCCCGAATCGCAGGCCGATCGTGACGAGAGCCGGGCCCATGCTGTTGCGCAGGATGTGCCTGCGGACGATGCGTGAGCGGGACACGCCCTTCGCCGTCGCAAGGTCGACGAAGTCCTCCTCGGCCGTGGTGCGCATCGAGGTCGCGACCAGACGCCCGATGCTCGCCGCTTGTGGGAGCGCGAGCGCCAGAGCCGGAAGGATCAGGTATTGGATGCCGATGATCGGGTCCTCGAAGAGGCTCACCTCGCCCGAGATCGGGAGGATCGGCACGAAGATCCCCAGCAGCAGGATCAGGAACAGCCCGGTGAGGAACGGCGGTGCCGCCAGCAGCGCGGAGTTCGCAGCATCCAGCACGGCCCTCACCAGAGGGCGGCGCGTCGTCGCCGTCGCGACTCCGAGGGCGATGCCGATCACGACCATCAGCACGCCTGCGACGATCGCCAGTTCGAGGGTGCTCGCCAACCGCGAGCCGATCAGCTCCGCGACCGGGCGGCTGGTGGTGAAAGACATCCCGAGGTTTCCGGTGAGGATCCCTCCCACCCACGCGAAGTACTGGGCGATCGGAGGCCGGTCGAGCCCCATCTCGTGGCGGATGAGTTCGAGGGTCTCCGGTGAGGCATCCGGTCCGGCGACCGCGATCGCCGGGTCCCCCGGTGTCAGTCGAGGCAGCGCGAACGCGACGATCGACGTGGCGACCAGCAGGAACGCGACCGAGGGCAGCCGCCGGACCAGATACGTCAGCATGGGTTACTCCGAGAGGTACGCGCCGGTGGCCACGAGGCTGCCGAGCGAGACGACCTGCAGGCCCTGAAGGGCGGCCGTGTGGACGTGGTACTGCGGGGCGACCGCGATGATGTGGCTGAACGACTGGTCGAGCATGTACTCGCTCAGTTCCGTCAGTGCCTCTTCGCGGGTCGAATCGTCGGCGGCGCGGACGGCGTCCTTGAGCCCGCTGTACTCCGGCGTGTCGAAGTGCGACGGGTTACCGGCCCGGATCGACGGCATCGCGTCGATGAGCGTCGCCGACGAGAAGCCGACCATGCCGTGCAGCAGCAGGAAGGACTGGCCGATCTTGCCGTCGACCTGGCGCTTGTCGTAGTCCGGGAGGTCGAGCGCCTCACCGGTGACGTTCAGCCCGACCTCTGCGAGGTTGTTCTGGACGATCTCGAACAGGCTCTTCATCACCGGCAGATTGGCATACGTGATGGTCAGCTGAGCGCCGGCAGCACCGGAGGACTCCAGCAGCTTCTGCGCCTTCGCGGGGTCGTAGCTGAAGTGCTGTTCGAGCTCGGTCGGGTACCCGGGGCTTCCCGGGGTCCACCACAGGTCGGTGAGGATGGCGTCGCCGCCGAAGACCTGGTCGCTGATCCGCTCGCGGTCGATCGCGTAGCCGAGCGCCTGGCGCGCCTCCGGGGTGTTGAACGGCGCCTGTTCGACGTCGATGCCGAAGGGGTAGAAGACGCCGCCGGCGTTCTCGAGCACGTAGGCCGGATCGTCGGCGAGACGCAGCACGTCGCTCTGCGCCATGCCGATGGCGACATCGGCTGCACCGCCCTTGATCGCGGACTGGAGCGCGGTCGGGTCGGAGATGATCGAGATGTCGACCTCGTCGAGGTACGGGCCGTCCTCGGCCCAGTAGGCGTCGTTCTTCTGAAGCACCAGGGACGCGCCCGGCACCCACTCGTCCCACGTGAAGGGTCCGGTTCCGATGACCTCTTTGCCGTCGGCGATGGAGGCCCACGTCTCGCTGTCGACGATCGGCGTGAGGTCGAGCAGGTCGAACAGGCTGTCGCTGGGGGCTGCGAGGTCGATGACGACCTCCGTGTCACTGGTCGCGGTGACGGTCTCGATGTTCTTCGCGACGCCGGCGAGCTGCGATGCGTTGGCGGGGAGCTTGACCTGCTCCAGCGAGTAGACGACATCGTCGGCCGTGAACGGCCGACCGGAGTGGTAGTTGACGTCGTCGCGCAGGGTGAGGGTGAGTTCGGTGCGGTCGTCGTTGTAGGACCATTCGGTCGCGAGCACCGCCTGCGGCTGCGAATCGCTGTCCAGCTGGATCAGCGAGTCGAACACCAGTCGGCGCCACGACCAGTTGCCGGCCCGGTTGGCCATGGCGAACTGCGGCTGGGCGTCAGCTGCGGCGGCGACCTGCAGTGTGCCGCCTTCGACGGGATCGGCCGAAGGGGCGGCGGGACCGCCGGCGTCGGCTTGGGCGACGGCGCAGCCGGTGAGCGCGACCGCGACCGCGGTGGCGGCGGCCGCGCCTCGCGCCCATCGCATGGCGCGGCGTGCTCCGGATGTGGGACGGGTCATCTCTGGGTGCTCCTTTGCGCAGGTTCGGGATGTGAGGAGCCTATGAAATTCTCTACCGCGCGTCAACAGTTTGTGTGAAAGTTTCAATCGCGTCGTCCAGGAAGGACGTCATCACGACACTCGGCATCGGCTCGTCGCCCCCTACACTCGGGCCATGCGCTTCCTCCGGGCCGTGTTGTCGGCCGTCGTCGCAACACTGCCCGTCCTGGTCGTCCTGCTCGTCCCCGCGCTCGTCCGCGGCGACGTCGACGGCGGGTCCGCAGCCAGCGTCGGCACCACGATCCTCAACGCCGCGTTCATCGCCGCGATCATCCTCGCCCCGCGGGTGAACGGGTGGATCGACCCGGAGGTGCCGGACTGGACGTCCTCGACCGCCATGGCGGCGGTCGGGCGCGTGTGGCGCAGCCGCATCTGGCTGGCGCTGCTGGCCGTGCTGGCGCTGCTGGCGATCCTCGCAGCGGGCCAGACGGCGGCCTACCTGCTGAGCCAGGGCTCGCCGGCCGTCATCGACGGCGAGCTGGACTACAGCAGGTTCCTCGCGCAGGAGCTGGTGGTGTACCTCGTGGGCTACGTGCTGTCACTGACGACATACCTGCTTCTCGTGCGGGTGCTCGCCCGTCGCGCCGAATGACGGCCCGCACCGGCTGAACCCCGGCCCTGCGTCCCCCCGGACACCCCCGGACACGATAAAGGCCCCGGGTGCTGGGGACACCCGGGGCCTGTCGTCGTCTGCTCTCGCTCACCAACCCCCCGGTTAGCGGCGTGACGACGGAAGGGAAGGGATTCTTGGGGAGGGCCCTTCCCAGAGATGCTGGGGACATCTCCCCTAAAGCTTAACCCGTGCAGCAGAAAGTTCGCTGTCCCCTCTTCGGGGGACATTTTCGTCCAGTGCGACGTATGCGTGCACCCAGCGGTAAAGAGCATCGTACGCGATCGCGCGCGCCTGAGGGGCGGAAAGGAAGACATCGTGTATAGCGCCGTCCACGCGCGCGATCGTCACGAGCTCGCCGATCCGCGTCGCGGCCCGCGCGATGTCGTCGACCACGAGCACGGAGTCCGTGGACGTCATGGATTCCTTCCACGCCAGCGGCGTCGTCGATCCGGCCGACAGCAGCACGAGGACCGGGCAGCCGACGTCGACGCCGGCCGCGACGCGCCGGTGCCCCTGCATCACGGCCGACAGCCACCCCGGCGCCGTGGGGAACCCCCGGTCGGGACGCCAGAGGGCGCGGTGCTCGTCCTGCGGCAGCGTGCCGAGCTCCTCCTGGGCGCGCGTGTAGTAGCCGAAGTCCACCGCGGGCTGCGTCCCGCGCGGGTCGAGCCTGGCCCGCATGTCCACCAGGGGCGCCAGCGCCTGCCTGCCGAGCGGGCCGAGCTGCAGCTCCAGCCACGGGCTGTTCAGCACCACCGCGTGCGCGCGGCCCGGGTGGCGGGCGGCCCACAGGGTGAGGGTGAGACCCCCCGTCGAATGGCCCACGAGCACGAGCCGCCGGCGCCGGGTGCGCCCGTCCGGTTCCGGGCCTGACGGCTGTCCGGATGCCGCGGGCCGATGCCCCATCGCCACGAGGGCCGCCGAGATGTCGACGTCGTAGTCGTCGAGGGAGTCGATGTACCCCGGAGACTGCCCCTCGCGCAGACTGCGCCCGTAGCGGCGGAGGTCGAGGGCGTAGAAGCGCGCGCCCCGGCCCGTCCAGAACCGCGCGAGGTCGCGCTGGAAGAAGTAGTCGGACCAGCCGTGCACGTAGAGCACGTCGACGTCGCGCAAGGGCGCGAGCAGCGCGGCGAGCGGATTCGGGATGCTGCGCACGAGCGTGGCGACGAGCGCACCGTGCTCGCCCTGCACGCCGAGCGGCAGCGTCAGCTGCTCGAACGGCTTCCCGAGGATGTCGGGGACCCAGGTGAGGGATGGCCCGGCCATGCCCTCAGCCTAGGGGCGAGGGCGCTTCGACCGGCTCAGCGACCCCGGGCGGGCTCAGCGACCCCGCCCGGGTGCGGCGGTCACTCGCCCCGGGAGATCGTCACCATCTCGTCGCGGGGCACGACCTTGATGCGCGCGCGCTCGTGCGGGGCGCCCAGCGCCATCTCGTGCTCGTCGAGGCGGTGCCAGCCGTCGAGGTCGGTCCAGGCGACCCCGCGCTCGGCGAGCAGGGCCGGGATGGCCGCCTCCGACGGGTCCACCGGCTGCCACCACGTGCCCTGGTCGTTGATGAGGTGACGGACGGTCTCCATCGCATCGGACTTGGTGTGCCCGATGAGGCCGACCGGGCCGCGCTTGATCCAGCCGGTGGCGTAGACGCCGTTCACGCGCTGGTTCGAGTCCTTGCTCAGCACCTGGCCCTCGCGGTTGGGGATGACGCCGTGGCGCTTGTCGAACGGCACGCCCGGCAGCGGTGAGCCGAAGTACCCGACCGCGCGGTACAGCGCCTGGATCGGCACCTCGCGCAGCTCCCCGGTGCCCACGACGCCGCCCTCGCCATCGGGACGGGTGCGCTCGTAGACGAGTGCCGACACGCGCCCCTCGGCATCCGTCTTCACTTCGATCGGCTTGGCGTAGAAGTGCAGGTGCAGGCGGCGCGACGCCGTGCCGCCGGCGTTGTTCACCGAGTCGCGCTGACGCCACGACTGCAGCACGCGGTCGATGACCATGACCTGCTTGTTGCTCGCGATCGCGGCGCGGGCCGCGTCGTCGTAGTCGAAGTCCTCGTCGTAGACGACCATGTCGACGTCGCGCAGCTCGCCCAGCTCGCGCAGTTCGAGAGGCGTGAACTTGACGTTCGCCGGGCCGCGGCGGCCGAACACGTGCACGTCGGTCACGTTCGAGGCGACCAGCCCCTGATGGACGTTGTCGGGGATCTCGGTCGGGAGCAGGTCCTCGGCGTGCTTGGCGAGCATGCGCGAGACGTCCAGCGCGACATTGCCGTTGCCGACGACGGCCACCGATGCCGCCTCCAGCGGCCACTCGCGCGGCACGTCCGGGTGCCCGTCGAACCAGCTCACGAAGTCGGCGGCGCCGTACGAGCCGACCGCGTCGATGCCGGGGATGTCGAGGTCGGTGTCGCGGATCGCGCCGGTGGCGAAGATGACGGCGTTGTAGTGGCGCTTGAGATCGTCGAGGGTGATGTCCTCGCCGAACCGGACGTTTCCGAAGATGCGGATGTCACCGCGGTCGAGCACTTCGCGCAGGGCGGTGATGATGCCCTTGATGCGAGGGTGATCGGGTGCGACGCCGTAGCGGACCAGGCCGTAGGGGGCGGGGAGCTGCTCGAACAGGTCGATGGACACGTCGAACTTGCGCTCGGCCTTCAGCAGGATGTCGGCGGCGTAGATGCCCGCCGGTCCTGCACCGACGATCGCCAGCCGGAGCTTGGTCATGGTGGTCCTTTCGGGAAGCGCCCCGCGCGGGGCTGGTCCCTGAGCTTGTCGAAGGGCTCGAAGCCCGAGCCCTTCGACAGGCTCAGGGACCGGGAACGTCTAACTGGAGCGGTCGGCGACGGCTTGCGCGAACCGGGTCAGGGCCTCGCGGACGGCCCCGTCGGGAAGCGGGGCCAGCGCCTCGATCGCCTCGGTCGACCACGCGTTCGCGAGGTCGAGGGTCGCCTGGGTCGCCTCGTGGTCGCGCAGCTGGTTGAGCGGCTCGTCGAGGATCGCGGGGTCGGCGCCGTCGGCGATGAGCGCGACGCCTTCGTCGATGCGGGCGCGCAGATCCAGGGAGGACGCGTCCGTGCGCTGTCCGAGCACGAGGTACGGCATGGTCGGCACTCCGGCGCGCAGGTCGGTGCCGGGCACCTTGCCCGTCTCGTCCGGATCGGCCGACAGGTCGATGACGTCATCCAGCAGCTGGAAGGCGACACCCGCCTTCTCGCCGAACGTGACCATGGGCTGCTCGAACTCCTTCGGCCCGTTCGAGAAGATCACGCCGACCTGAGCGGCGGCCGCGATCAGCGAGCCCGTCTTGTCGGAGAGCACCTGGAGGTAGAACTCGACGCGGTCGTCGTCGGCCGATGGCCCGACGGTCTCGTGCATCTGCCCGAGCACGAGCCGCTCGAACGTGTCGGCCTGCAGCCGGATCGCATCCTCGCCGTGGCGCGCCATGATCTGGCTCGCACGGGAGAACAGCAGGTCGCCGGTGAGGATCGCGACGTTGTTGCCCCACACCGCGTGGGCGCTGGGCACACCGCGCCGCTTGTCGGCGGCATCCATCACGTCGTCGTGGTACAGGGATCCGAGGTGGGTCATCTCGAGGGCGGTGGCGGCTTCGATCACCTCGTTCGTCGCGCCGTCGCCGAGCTGGGCGGTCAGCAGCGCCAGCATGGGGCGGATGCGCTTGCCGCCGGCGTCGTACAGATAGCGGCTGGTCGCGTCGGCGAGCGTGTCGGCTACGCGCAGCTCGCGCTCGAGGGCGCGGTCGACGCGCTTCAGGCCCGCCTCGACGGTCTTGAGCAGGCTGCGCGATCGCGCCCCCGCGAAGATGCGGTCGGTCAGGCCCAGCTTGCCCGCGATGTGCGAGCCCGGCGCTGTCGGTGTCACACGCCCAGCCTACCGGGGGCTCGTTTGGTCTCTGTCCGGTGAGCCGAGATGGCCGCTACGCCCGGGGCTTCGTGGCGCGATGCAGCGCGACGATGCCCATCGACAGGTTGCGGTGCGCGACGTCGGTCCAGCCCGCGTGCCTGATCCACGCCGCGAGCGTGCGCTGGTCGGGCCAGTCGCGGATGGACTCGTTCAGGTAGTCGTAGGCCTCGGCGTTCGAGCTCACGGTCTTCGCGACGACCGGGAGGACCCGGTCGTTGTAGAACCGGTACAGGCCGTTGAACGCCTTCGACGGCGGGTGCGAGAACTCGCAGACCACGAGCTTGCCGCCGGGCTTGGTGACGCGGAGCAGTTCGCCCAGGGCCTTCCGGGGCTCGTTGACGTTGCGCAGCCCGAACGACATCGTGACGGTGTCGAACTCGTCGTCGCCGAACGGCAGATCGGTGGCGTCGGCCTGCACGAAGGAGAGGTTGCGGATGCCGCCGTGGCGGCGCTGCCCCTCCGCGATCATGCCCGGCGAGAAGTCCGCCGCCACGACGGTGGCGCCGCGGCCGGCGAGGGCGACGCTGGAGGCGCCGGTGCCGGCGGCGAGGTCGAGGATGCGCTGACCGCGCCGGGGGTCGACGGCGCGCGTGGTCGCGGCACGCCAGAACCGGTCGTTGCCCATGCTCAGGACGGTGTTGGTGCGGTCGTAGCCGGCCGCGACCTGGTCGAACATGCCACTCACGCGCGAGGGGTCCTTGTGGAGGTCGGCGCGGTTCGGCTCGTGATCGGAGGGGTGGGATGCCACGGGTTCGAGTCTAGGTGCGATGCTCAGGCGCCGCCGGGGCCGGGGCCCTCGCCCGCGTCCGCGAAGGTGACCGGAGGCGGGGGCGCCGCGTCGTACGCGCCGAGCCGTTCGAGCCAGGCTTCCGGGGTCGCGTCGTCGAACGGCGCCTGCGCCGCTGCCACCCGCCCCTCGAGATCGACGGCCAGCGCCTCGAGTCTCGCGACGATGTCGAGCGGGTACCCGTAGGCGACGCGGTGCTCGTCCCACTCGTCGCGGTCGTCGATGAACAGACCGCGTCCGTCGATCGCCTTCACCACGTCCAGGTCCATGTCGATGCCGCGCGGCTCGCGGCCCTCCCAGCGGAT
>Ga0160448_100380_pt1 | contig 15790 bp, 14 predicted proteins | sample HID1973M_E1MG_FD_108269 | JGI IMG/M metagenome (GOLD analysis project Ga0160448, IMG submission 108269) | Enriched mosquito-associated microbial communities from UW Madison campus, WI, USA - HID1973M_E1 MG | ecosystem: Host-associated > Arthropoda: Insects > Digestive system > Unclassified ...
CCCCAGCCCTCGCGCTGACGATCACGCCCTCGCCCTCGCGCCGCCCCCCGCGGGATGCGTTGCCCCCCCGCCGCGCGCGCCGCGCCGCGCTCCGCTGCGCCGCGCTGCGCTGCGCTGCGCTGCGGGGTGCGGTCTCGTTGCTGCCCTCCTTTGAGTCGCCAGAACACGCCGGGAGGCCGCGCGCTGGCGCGGCGTGTCTTGGCGACTCGAGTACGGAGCGAGGAGTACCGCAGCAGCTGGCACGGAGCCAGGGACCCGAGCCCGCTGTGTGTGTGTGGGGGGGGGCTTGTCGAGTCGCCAGAACACGCCGGGAGGCCGCGCGCTGGCGCGGCGTGTCTTGGCGACTCGCCGGGATGGGCCGGGTCCCGCAGGTCGGCCGATACGGCCGCCCCGAGCTGGGACGAGCTTGTCCTTCGAGTCGCCAGAACACGCCGGGAGGCCGCGCGCCGGGACGGCGTGTCTTGGCGACTCGAGAGCGGGACCCGAGCGGGACCCGAGCGGGACGAGAGCGTGACCCGAGCGTGACCCGAGCGGGACCCGAGCGGGACCCGAGCGGGACCCGAGCGGGACCCGAGCGTGACCCCCAGGGGGCGAGCGGGCCGCGGGCCCGCGCGGGTCAGGACGCGGCGCGGGCGCGCGCCGGCGCCTGGTCGCGGGGGAGCGAGATCGGGGTCGTGCCGGCGACCTCGTCGCTGAACTCCTCGGGTGCGACCACCGTGAGCGGCCGCGTCTCATCGAGTGTGAGGCGGAACCGCTTCTGTTCGTGACGATGCAGGCGCCCCGACCACAGCAGCCACGTGGCGCCGATCGCGAAGGCGACGAACGCGGCGACCGCGCCGACGAGGATGGCCATGCGCGGACCGAACTCGCCCGCGACCCAGCCGACGATCGGTGCGCCGATCGGGGTGCCGCCCATGAGGATCGCCATGTACAGCGCCAGCACGCGACCTCGCAGGACCGGGTCGGTCGTGGTCTGCACGTAGCCGTTCGCCGTCGTCATCATGGTGACGACCGAGAAGCCCGTGAACATGAGGGTGACGGCGTAGAGCCAATAGGTCGGCATGAACGCCGACACGACGGCGGCGACGCCGAACATCGCGGTGCCGATGATGAGCACGCGCAGGCGCGCGCGGTCGCGACGGGCGGCCATCAGGGCGCCGGCCACCGAGCCGATCGCGAGGATCGAGCTGAGCAGGCCGAACCCGTCGGCCTCCTTGCCGAACTCGACCGCCATGGTCGACGCGAGGATAGGGAAGTTCATGCCGAATGCGCCGATGAGGAACACCATGGCGCACGTCACGATGAGGTCGGGTCTGCCCGCGACGTAGCGGAAGCCGTCGGCCAGACGCGAGGATTGCGGCGCCTTGACCCGCGGGACGAGCTCGCGGGTGCGGATGAGGAGGAGCGCGGCGAGCATCGCGAGGAACGTCACCGCGTTGGCGACGAACACCCATCCGGTGCCGATGGCGACGATGACGATGCCCGCGACGGCGGGGCCGATCATGCGGGCGCCGTTGAACGACGCCGCGTTGAGTGCGACCGCGTTCGACGCGTTCTCACGGGCGACGAGGTCCGATACGAACGCCTGGCGAGCCGGGTTGTCGAACGCGGCGACGACGCCGAGCGCGAGGGCGAAGAGGTACATGATCGGCAGCGTCATCGCGCCGGCGAAGATGAGCACGCCGATCGCCACACCGAGCAGGAGGAGCAGGCTCTGGGTGAGCAGCAGGAGCTTTCGGCGGTCGAAGCGGTCGGCGACGAGCCCCGTGACTCCCACCAGGAGCAGCGGCGGCGCGAACTGCAGCGCCATCGTGACGCCCATCGCCGCGGCGTCGTTGTCGGTGAGCTCGGTGAGCACCACCCAGCTGATCGCCGTCGACTGCATCCATGCGCCGATGTTCGACACCAGAGCGCCGATGAACCAGACGCGGTAGTTGAAGGCGGAGAAGGACCGGAACATCGCGCTCATCGGGTGGCCATCCGCTCCATGATCGCCGCGGCGGCCGCGAGCGTCTCGCGCTCGGCGGGCGTCAGCTCGGCCAGCGACGACTCGACCCACGCATCGCGGCGGCGGGCCGTCTCTTCGACGACCGACTCGCCCTCGGGGGTCAGCGAGATGACGACCTTGCGTCCGTCGCGTTCGTCGGCACCGCGCACGATGTAACCCGAGTCCTGAAGGCAGTTGACCGTGCGATTCATCGACGGGGCCGACACGCGTTCACGCTCGGCGAGATCGCCGAGCGTGTGGGGGCCGTGCACCCGGAGCGCCGCCAGCACCGCGAACTGCCCGTCGGACATCGAATCGACCGCGCGCTGGGTGCGCATGCGTCGAGCGAGGCGGAACGTCGCGATGCGCAGCTGCGAGGCGGCCGGCGAGAGATCTGCGTGATGGCCGGCGTCGTGGCCGGTGTTCTGTGACGTCTCGTTGCTGCTCATCCGGTTAGTTAGCATAGCTCATTAGTTTTGCTAAAGAAAGTCGAGGGATGCCGCCGGCCACCGTCGCCGCACGCCTCAGACCCCGTGCGCCCTAGACTCGCCGCATGCCCGAGTACACCGACGCGTACGGCGTCGCGATCGTCTACGACGTCCATCCGGCCAAGACGGGACCGCGGGGTGTGGTGCAGCTGCTCCACGGTGTCGGAGAGCACGCCGGACGCTACACGGCCCTGGTCGACGCCCTCACCGCCGACGGGTTCACGGTGTACGCCGACGACCACCGCGGCCACGGCCGCACCGGCATGGGCCAGCACCACGGCGACATCTCCAAGCTCGGGCAGCTCGGCCCCGGAGGCCTGCGCGCCGCCATCTCGGCGCTGTGGCAGTTCACACAGCAGATCCGTGCCGAGAACCCCGGCCTGCCGCTCGTGCTGCTCGGCCACTCGTGGGGCTCCTTCATGGCGCAGAAGCTCATCAACGATCACCCCGATGCCTACGACGCGCTCGTGCTGTCGGGGTCGTCGCTGCTGTGGCCGGGCTCGCTCAACTCCGGAGACCTCAACAAGCCGTGGAACGGGCCGCAGGCCAACGGCATGGAATGGCTGTCGTCCGACCCGGCGGTAGGCGCGGCGTTCCTCGCCGACGGCCTCACCACGCATGAGACGCTGCCGAAGCTGTTCGGCATCGCCGACACCTTGCGCCTCATCGGCAAGCCCCGCAAGGACCTCGGCGTCGACATCCCGACCCTCCTCATGGTCGGCCGTGACGACACCGTGGGCGGTCCGCGCAGCGTCCATCGGCTCGCCGACGCCTACCGCACGCGCTCGGGCTTCACCGACGTCACGACCCTCGTGTACCCGGGTGCACGCCACGAGATCTTCAACGAGGTCATGCAGGCCGAGGTGCGCGCGGACCTTCTCGCCTGGCTCGACAAGCACATCGCCGTGCGGGACTGAGGGCGTCCGCCTGCGCGGATCCCCGCAGACGACGGATGCCTCGACCCCGCGTCGCGCCGACCCCGATACCAGTCCGCGCAGGCGCGCGTCCAGCCCCCCGCCGTTTCCGGTGGCGAACAGCGGTGCGTCGGTAGGCTGACGGCCGCCGCAGCAGCCGTTGCGGCGCTTCCTCGCGAAAGGTTCCCCCCGCCTTGATCACTCTCAGCTGGCTCCTGCTCGTCGCACTCGTCGGAGGCGTGCTCGCGCTCGTCGACGGCATCCTCCGCGTCCGCGGCAAGGGCAACACCCTCATCGGCATCATCGAGATCATCGTCGCGGCGCTGTTCGTGCTGTCGCTGTTCCTTCCCGGCATCCCGTTCGGGTCGCTGGTCCTCGCTGTCGCGACGCTCATCGTGATCGTCGTCGGCATCGTGTTCCGCGGACGCCAGGGCGTCGGGGTCGCGATCGCGGCGCTCGCCGTCATCGCGCTGTGGATCGTGCTCGCGAACCGCTGGCTCGTCATTCCCGGCATCAACTGAGCCGGTCGGCCGGATGCCGGGGTCCCATGTCCGCATCGGATTCCGGCATCGCGGTCCCTTGCCCGGGCGGCCGGAGCGGCGCCCCTGCCCGCCGCCCGAATAGGCTGAAGCCCATGCACGGCGAATACAAGGTGCCCGGCGGCAAGCTCGTGGTCGTCGACCTCGAGGAGCGCGACGGCCGGATCGCGGACTTCCACCTCGCGGGGGACTTCTTCCTCGAGCCGGACGACGCGCTCGCAGACATCGACGCCGCGGTCAACGGACTGCCGATAGAAGCGGATGTCGCGGCCATCGCCGCCGCCGTGCGCTCGGCGCTCCCGGACGGGGCGCAGCTGCTGGGCTTCACGCCCGAGGCGGTCGGCACCGCCGTGCGCCGGGCCCTCGTCACCGCACCGGGCTGGCGCGACTTCGACTGGGAGATCGTGCACGAGGGGCCGGTCTCGGCCCGCATGAACCTCGCGCTGGACGAGGTGCTCACCGGCCGGGTCGGCGACGGCCGCCGCCGGCCGACGCTGCGCATCTGGGAGTGGGATCAGAACGCCGTGGTGATCGGCTCGTTCCAGTCCCTGCGCAACGAGGTCGACCCCGACGGGGCGGCGGCGCACGGCTACGACGTCGTCCGCCGCATCTCGGGCGGCGGCGCCATGCTGATGGGTGCCAACTCGATCGTCACGTACTCGCTGTACGTTCCGGCATCCCTCGTCGCAGGCCTCACCTTCGCCGACTCGTACGCGTTCCTCGACGACTGGGTGCTGCAGGCGCTGCGCGCCCTGGGCATCGAGGCGACGTATCAGCCGCTCAACGACATCGCCTCGCCGCAGGGCAAGATCGGCGGGGCCGCACAGAAGCGCCTGGCCAACGGGGGAGTGCTGCACCATGCGACCCTCAGCTACGACATGGACGGCGAGGTCATGACCGAGGTGCTGCGCATCGGCCGCGAGAAGCTCAGCGACAAGGGCACGACGTCGGCGGCCAAGCGCGTCGACCCGCTGCGTCGCCAGACCGGGCTGCCGCGCGAGGCCATCATCGCCAAGCTCGAGGAGACCTTCGCGAACCTGTACGGCGCCGTGCCCGGCCACATCACCGACGACGAGTACGCCGAGGCCGAGGCGCTCGTCGAGTCCAAGTTCGCGACGGACGCATGGCTGCGCCGGGTTCCGTGAGCCGACCCGCACCCGCGTCGGTACCGGTGCCCGAGTCCGCGGCGGTGGCTGAGCCTGTGGCGCTGCCTGAGCCCGTGGCGCTGCCTGAGCCCGTGGCGTTGCCCGCGCCCGAGTCCGCGGCCGTGCCTGAGCCCGCGGCATCCGTCCCCGCCGCGGCATCCGTCCCCGCGAGGGGATCCGTCCAGATCCACCACGGCGACAACCTCGACGTCACCCGCCGCCTGCCCGACGCGTCGTTCACCCTCATCTATCTCGATCCGCCGTTCAACACCGGCCGCTCGCAGGAGCGCTCGATCGAGACCGCGCGGGCGCGTGCCACAACTCCGCCCGAGCGCGACGAGACCGGCGTCGCTGCCCCGGATTCTCGCGGCGGCACCCCCGAGCCCGACCTGGCGGGGCGGAGCAGTGGCACGCCTGGTGAGGCCTCTGTCGTGCGGCGGGGGTTCCACGGGCGCGAGTACGAGCGGATCCGCGGCGACCTGCGCGCGTACGACGACCGGTTCGACGACTACTGGGGCTTCCTCGAGCCGCGGCTGCTCGAGGCGTGGCGGCTGCTCGCCGACGACGGCACCCTGTACCTGCACCTCGACTACCGCGAGGCGCACTACGCGAAGGTGCTGATGGACGCGCTCGTCGGGCGCGAGCGCTTCCTCAACGAGCTCATCTGGGCCTACGACTACGGGGCGAAGACGCGCAAGCGCTGGCCCACGAAGCACGACACGATCCTGGTGTACGTCAAGGATCCGAAGGGCTACTGGTTCGACTCGGATGCCGTGGACCGCGAGCCGTACATGGCGCCGGGGCTGGTCACCCCCGAGAAGGCCGAGCGCGGCAAACTCCCCACCGACGTCTGGTGGCACACCATCGTGCCGACCACCGGGCGCGAGAAGACCGGGTACCCGACCCAGAAGCCCGAGGGCATCCTGCGGCGCATCGTGCAGGCCTCGTCGCGCCCGGGCGACCGCGTGCTCGACTTCTTCGCCGGCAGCGGCACGACCGGCGCGGTGGCCTCGGCGCTCGGCCGGGACGCCGTGCTCGTCGACCACAATCCCGAAGCGATCGCGGTGATGCGCGAGCGGATGCCGCACGCAGACGTGGTGTCGGCCGCTCAGACCGGAGTCTGAGCGGCCGACCAGGGGGATCCGTCAGTCGTCGAGAGAGTTGATCCAGCTCACGATCGCTCCACGGGACAGCCCGAACTTGGAGTGGCCGTTGCCGAGACCGGCCGACTCGATGATCTGAGCGCCGGAGCACCCTGCGGTGTCATCGAGGGAGAAGCCGATCCTGCCGTCGCGGTCGACGAAACCGTCCGCGGTGGCCTTGTAGTGGTTGGGCCGGAGGTCGCCGGAGGGCAGGTCGGGCAGCATCGTGTCCGCGCAGACGTCGAACGAGTCGGGTACGCCGTCCTTGTCCTGGTCGAACGCGACCTCGCGGAGGAAGTGGTCCAGCAGCGGACGCCAGGCATGCCAGGTGTGGCCGCCGGGGACGTTGTAGGCATCGATGTCGACACCCGCTGCCAGCAACTGAGCCTGTCGCTGCTGCACGCCGGTCGCGATGTTCGCGAGGCGGTCCTGCAGTCCGGTCCCGATCGTGATCCCGCCTTCGACGTTGTTCATGCGCTCCAGCTGGGCGGCGTTGAACGCGGGGGGCGCCCAGCTCCACACCGCGTGGTAGCCGAACAGGTCGGTGTGGTCGTACAGGATCGTCGCGGCACGGCTGCCGCCGGCCGAGAAGCCGCCGAAGGCGCGGTCGATCACCGCGGTGGAGACGTTGTAATTCGCCTCCATGTAGGGGATCACGTTGTTGCGCAGCTCGTTCGCGAAGCCGTTGTTGCCGCCGGGGAGGCCGTTGAAGTCCGTGGACACGACGATCATCTCGGACGCAGCGCCCTCGTTGATCGCGTTCTGGGCGATGTAGTGGGCGACTCCCTGCATCGTCCACGCGGTGGAGTGGTCGCCCGACCCGTGGCTGATGTACAGCGTCTGGTACGGCTCGGCGCGGTTCGGGTCGTACCCGAACGGGGTGTAGACGACCATGTCGTGCACCCCTGCCGGGTTGGTCGACTGCGGCGAGGGGTATCGGACCGATTCGAGCGTTCCGAGCTGGTCCGCCGCCAGCGGGCGCTGGTAGTCCGTGTCATAGGTGGGGAAATCGGGGTGCTGCGGTACCCAGGTGGTCGAGCGCACCGCGCCGGGAGCACCAGGGTACTGCGGGAAGATCTCCCACGGGTTGGCCGGGTCGTAGTGCAGTGCGCAGTTCGTCGCGACGCTGCTGGTGCAGTCGTGGGTGAACGCGTAGCGGAAGGTTCCGGCCGGCAACGGGACGGTGACCTCCCAGACCCCATCGGCTCCGAGCGCCATCGGGATCGTCCGCCACTGGGTGGCGGCCACGTCCCCCGGCCTCCAGTCCTGGGGCAGGCGACCGTCTCCGCAGCCGTCGCAGGTGACGTTCTCGGGCACCGAGTACGTCCAGTCTCCGTAAACGTGGACCTGGGTCACGTTCGACGGCGCCTGGTAGCGGAACTTCATCGCATAGCCCGTCGGCGCGGTGCTCGTCTCGACGAGGCTGGGGCCGAGATCGAGGTCGTCTTCGGCCATCGCGGCGGGGGCGGCCGCGATGGCGCCTACGGCCAGCGCGGCGCCGGCGGCCATGGCCACCAGGGATCTGCGCAGTCTTCGACTGCGCGGCCGGTCTTCTGTCACGAACGTCATTTCTTCTCCCTTGAATGTGTGAACCGTTCGCTCACCCGGTGCGGGCGTGCCCGCGGGGAACGGGATCATCTGCGCAGCACCTCGCTGCGCGGCTCAGCATCGGGTCGTGCGCGCAGAGTCGTCAACCATCGGTTGCGTAATATGCAACAAACGTTGCGAGATACTTCGTCGACGCGCACGAGACCGCCCACCCGAGGTGGGTCGCGGGGCCGGCGGGTTGACGGGTCAGCCGATGCGGCTCATGCCCGGTCTGCGGAGCTCAGTCTTCCTGCGCCTCTCGAGGGGACGGCTTCGTCGCCGAGGCGCCGACCCAGCCGAGCTCGAGCGACAGGGCGGTCGCGGTGTCGAGAAGCTGCGGCAGGTACCCTTCGAGGGTCGCAAGGCTCGCGACGAACTCGACGGCGGTGATCGAGAGTGCGGCCACGACCAGCCCGCGGGAGTCTCGGACGGGCACGGCGACGCACATGACGTAGGCGTCGTGCTCGCCGTTGTCGACCGCCCAGCCGCGGGAGCGGATGCCGGCCAGCTCGATCTCGAGGGTATCGCGGTCGCTGAAAGTCGTGGCGGTGTACCGCTCGAACTCCACGTGCTGCAGGAGGCGATCGCGTTCGTCACGGGGCAGGTGCGCCAGGATCACTTTGCCGACGGCGCTCGCGTAGATCGACACGGCGTGGCCGACGCGAGAGGGGAGCTGGATCGTGGTGGGCGTCGGGCTGCCCACCTTCTCGATGTAGATGATCTCGTCGCCGGTGAGCTGAGCGAGGTGGACGGTGTGGCCCGTCCGTCGCTGGAGCGTGCGCAGCAGTGGCGTGGCGAACGGCCGCAGATCCATCGAGTTGAGCGTGAGCTCGGACAGCTCGATCAGCCCGCTCCCGAAGACATAGGTGCCCGCGCCCGTCTTTCGCACGAACCTGGCAGCTTCGAGGGTCTGCAGCACCCGGAGGGCTGTGGACTTGTGCACGTCGAGCAGCTCGGCGGCGTCCGTGAGCGACAGCGGTCCTTCCGCCGATCGCCGGATCAGGTCGATGGCGCGCTGGATGGACTGTGACACGAAGCCTCCGTTCCCCCATCCGCCATTACGGAGGCTAGTGCGCCCGCCGCGGAAGACAAAACCACTCGCCGCGCAATGACTTCGCCGGCTCCTCGGCTCACGTCGCGTGCCCCAGATCCTCGGAGATCGCCCGCGCTGCGCCGAACAGTTCGGGGAGCTGCTCCTCGAGACGTGCCAAGCTTGCGACCATCTCGAGGGCGGTGAGCGAGATCGCCGCGACGACCTGCCCGCGCGGGTCGCGGACAGGCACGGCCACGCACCGGATGAAGCTGTCCAGCTCGCCGTCGTCGCAGGCCCAGCCCCGTGTGCGGACCGCGGCGAGCTCCACCTCGAGCTCGTCCCGATCGCGCACGGTGGTCGGGGTGTGGCAGGTGAACACCGTGTGCGCCAGCAGCCTGTCGCGTTCGACGCGGGGAAGGTGCGCGAGGATCACCTTCGCGACAGCGGTCGCGTAGATCGACACGGCGTGCCCGATGCGCGAGGGAAGCTGGAACGACTTCGATGCCGGTCCATCGATCTTGTCGATGTAGATGATCTCGTCGCCGGTGAGCTGGGCGAGATGAACGGTGTGCCCGGTGCGTCGCTGAAGCGTCCGCAGGATCGGACCCGCGTGCTGCCGCAGATCGATCGAGCCGAGGGTGAGCTCCGACAGTTCGATGAGTCCGCTGCCGAACACGTACGTGCCGACACCGGTCTTGCGGACGAAGCGCTCGGCCTGGAGCGTCTGCAGGATCCGCAGGGCGGTCGACTTGTGCACGCCGAGCACCTCGGCGGCGTCCGCCAGCGAGAGGGGGCGTTCCGCCGAGAGGCGGATGAGGTCGATTGCGCGTCGTATTGATTGAGACATCCGGGCTCCGTTGCAAGATGTGCAACAGAGATTAGCATTCAGTGAAACGAGACGCTAGCGTTGCAACATCTGCGATGGGGATTGCAGATTCCTGCACTGTCTACAAAGGAGTGACCAATGAACAGACTCGGCCGCGGCATCATCGCGGCATCCGCCGTCGTGGCGAGCGGAGCGCTCGTCTTGAGCGGATGCTCCGCGGGCTCCCCGGAAGCCGAGACCGGCGAACCGGGCGGAGTCACGACCGTGACCTTCGCCGCCTCCACGTTCGGCGACCCCGGCCGTGGGCCGCTGCTGCTCGAACTCATCGATGAGTTCAACACGAGCCAGGACAGCATCCGCGTCGCGGCTGCCGCCGTGCCGTACCCGACGTTCGGGCAGACCATCCTCACGCAGATGGGCAGCGGCCTCGGCCCCGACCTCATCCGCTTCGACATGCCGGAGTTCGCGTCGGCCTCCGACGCCGGCCTGATCCACCCGCTCGACGACCTCATCGATGCTGGCGACTACGACCTCCTGAAGCAGCCCGACCAGTTCATGGTGCATGACGGAGTCCGCCACGGCATCATCTTCGAGGCGTCCAACTACGGCATGTTCTACAACACCGACCTGATCCCGGAGCCGCCGACCGACTACGACGAGTTCGTCGAAATCGCCCAGTCGCTCACCGGCGGCGACACCTTCGGTCTCGCCTTCCGGCAGACGGAGGCGGAGGAGGCGGGGGTGTGGCAGGACATCTTCAACTACGTCTACGGCTTCGGTGGAGCGTGGTCGGACGGCAAGAAGCTGACGATCGACAGTCCCGAGAACCTGGAGGGTCTCGAGGCCTACCAGGCGCTCTATGACGCGGAGGTCATCCCGAAGGGCGCGGATGCCGCGACCTTCCGCCGGATGTTCGCCGAGGGCAAGGTCGGCATGGAGCTGAACAACGGCGGGTACGTCTCTGCCACGAAGGGTCAGGCACCCGACCTCAACTTCAGCGTCGCGCCGATCCCGTTCCCGGTGCGGGCGCAGGGCGCCATCCTCGCCCCGATCGTCATCAACGAGGCGAGCCCCGCCAAGGAGGCGGCGGCCACCTTCATCGAGTGGGTGCTCGAGCCGGAGCAGCAGGTGAAGCTCCAGGAGATCCTGGGGGCCAGCAGCGTGGCGACAGCAACGGAGCGCAGCGCCGCCTCCCTCGAGGAGACGCCGTTCCTGCCGGTGTTCGATGAGCTGACCGAGACGAGCCTGCCGCACGTCGTGCTCGGCTTCGAAGCGATGACGCCCGACATCCGAAAGGTCGTCGTCAAGAACGTGATCGCGGCCCTCCAGGGTGAGCAGACCATGCAGGAGGCGCTCGACAACGCACAGGAAGAGGCATCCGACCTCGTCGGCTGAGCCCATCCGCATCGCCGGGGCGCGCGATCCGTGCCCCGGCGATGCCCTATCTCGGAGAAGAAATGACAGCGGTTCAAGCGCCGCCCGAGGCGCGGGGGCAGGGCACCATGGCTGCCCGCCCGCGCCGGAAGCGCAGCCCACTGGGCAGTCGATGGACGCCCTTCCTGTTCCTCGCCCCGGCGGTGGTGTTCATCCTGGTGTTCCAGGCGATCCCCCTCCTGCAGCAGATCTACATGAGCTTCACCAAGACCACGTTGCTCAATCCGACGCGCAGCGAATGGGTGGGACTCGACAACTATGCGTGGATCGTCGGAGATCCCGAGTTCCAGCGGACCCTGGCGACCACCTTCGTCTACGTCGTGATCTGCGTGGTCGGCTCGGTCGGCCTGGGTCTCGGGCTCGCGATGCTGCTCAACAGGGCCTTCGTCGGCCGCGGATTCGCACGCGCCCTGATCACGGTGCCGTGGGCGGCGCCGGGGATCGCCGTCGCGCTCATCGCGACCTGGATGCTCAATGCCCAGTACGGGATCGTCAACCGCCTCCTCGACGCGATCGGTCTCGGCGTCCCCGGCGGTGCGATCCTCGACAGCCCGACCTACGCGCTGCCGGCGATCCTGGTCACCACGATCTGGCAGCTGTTCCCGTTCACGTCCGTCGTGCTGTTGTCGGCGCTGCAGGCCGTGCCGCAGGAGCTCACCGAGGCGGCGACCATGGACGGCGCCGGTCGATGGTGGACGTTCCGCGCCGTCACCTGGCAGGTGATCAAGCCGACGGTGGGCCTGCTCGCCCTCCTCATGACGATCTGGTCCATCCGGCGGTTCGAGCTCATCTGGCTGATGACGCGCGGTGGTCCCGTCGGAGCCACCGAGACCCTCGTCATCGACCTGTACTCGCAGGCGTTCGAATCCCAGCAGCTCGGTCGGGCGGCGGCCATCGGCATGGTCGGCGTCATCATCTCGCTCGTCGTCATCCTCGCCAGCCGGATGGTCGCACGGATCGCGGAAAGGAAGGATGCCTCGTGAAGACGTCCACCGCCGGACTGGTCATCCGCATCCTGGCAGTCGTGGTCGCGCTCGGCATCGCGATCTTCCCCATCTACTGGATGCTGGTGACCGCGCTGACATCGAATGCCGACCTGTTCGCCCCGACCCCTCGACTGATCCCGGACCTGAGCCAGCTGGGGGTCTTCGGCACCGCCCTCGCAGACGGGAAGGCCCCTGTCTGGCTGCTCAACAGCCTCATCATCGCGGTGGGCACGATGGTGGTCTCGATCACGCTCGGCCTGCCGCTGGGCTATGCGCTGTCGAGGTTCTCCTTCCGCGGCAAGGTCATCGTGACGGTCATCCTGCTGTTCACGCAGATGCTGCCGGAGGCGCTCATGGTGGTGCCGCTGTTCTCCCTGTTCAGGCGATTCGGTCTGCTCGACTCGCTGCTCGGCCTCATCCTCGCGAACTCCGCTTTCGTGCTTCCCATCGTCGCACTCGTGCTCAAGGGGGCGATCGACGGCATCCCCCGGGAACTGGAGGAGGCGGCCCGCGTCGACGGCGCGCGCCCGCTGGGTGTGCTGCTGCGGATCAATCTCCCTCTCATCGCCCCGTCGATCGCGGCGACCGCGGTGATCGCGTTCTTCCATGCCTGGAACGAGTACGTGTTCGCGGTCACCTTCATCTTCACTCCGGGGATGCAGCCCGCATCGGTGGGCATCGCGAACTTCATCGGTGAGCTGGGGACTCCGATCCAGACGGTGATGGCGGTGGCGCTGATGTTCACCCTTCCCGCGGTGATCTTCTACTTGTTCGCACAGAAATACGTCGTGGCCGGGATGACGGCCGGGGCAGTGAAGGGATGATGTGGTGAAGATCACCGCTGTGAAGACCCATACGGTCGACTTCTATCGGACGAACCTCGTCTTCGTCACCGTTCATGCCGACAACGGGCTGGTCGGCACGGGCGAGGGCACGCTGGAGGGGCGCGAGAGGGCCGTGCAGGGAGCCGTGGCCGACATCTCCGATTCTCTGATCGGTCGGGACCCGACGCGCATCGCCCACACGATGTACGAACTGGTGCGCGACGGCTACTGGCGTGGCGGACCGGTCGTGATGACCGCGCTGAGCGCGATCGAGGTCGCGCTGTGGGACCTCTCGGCCCGTGCTCTGAACGTGCCGATCCATCGGATGATCGGAGGGCAGACGCGCGACCGCGTGCGGGCATACGCGAACGGCTGGTTCTCGGGAGCGCGCACGCCCGAGGACTACGCCGACGCGGCGGTGCGCACGGTCGCCACCGGGTTCCGGGGACTGAAATGGGATCCGTTCGAGAACTTCGATCTCGTGATGTCGACCGCCGAGCTCGACCGGGCTCTCGCCCAGCTCGACGCCGTCCGCTCCGCCGTCGGGAAGGACGTCGAGCTGTTCGTCGAGGGCCACGGTCGCTTCGACGTGGCGACCGCCACCCGTGTCGCGCGCGAGATCGAGCAGTTCGATCCGGTCTGGTTCGAAGAGCCGTGCCCGCCCGACAACCTCGACGCCCTCGCGGAGGTCCGGCGCACGTCGCCCGTGCCGATCGCCGCGGGTGAGCGATGGTTCGGGCGACAGGGCGCCGTCCCCGCCATCTCGCGCCATCTGGTCGACTTCATCCAGCCGGACGTCACCCACGCGGGAGGGATCTTCGAACTGGCGTTCATCTCGACGATGGCTTCCACCGAGTACATCGGCTTCGCCCCGCACAACCCCAGTGGTCCGATCAGTACTGCGGCGAGCCTGCAACTGGGAGCGGCGCTGCCCAACTTCCGGTACCTGGAGATCATGGCGACCGATGTGCCGTGGCGCCCGGACATCTCCTCCGAACGACTCACGCTCACACCTGAGGGCGACGTGCTGATCCCCGATGCGATCGGTCATGGCATCGAGCTCGACTTCGACGCGATGGCGGAGCACCCGTTCGTCCCGCACCCGCTGAGGCTGTTCGAGGAGGCCGTGTACGACATCCGGCCCCGGGACGAGATCTCGTTCTTCAACCTCGAGGGAGCGCGATGAGCATCACGGGAACCGTCCCGGCCGCCTGCAAATCCTGGGCGGGAGATCCTCGCGAGGTGCTGCCCGCAGACCACCTCGACGCGATCCTCGTCGGACGGGTGTGGGATCCGCGCGTCGACGGCCCGACGCCCGTCGTCGTCCGCGACGGGAACGTGCTCGACGTCAGCGAGAGCTATGCGACCGTGCGCGACATCTGCGAGACGCCCGACCCGGCACGGGCGGCCGCGGCCGCCACCGGCCGCGTCCTCGGGCCCGTGCTGGAGATCATCGCGAACACCACCGCGCCCGATGGCCGGCCGACCCTGCCGACATTGCTGGCGCCCGTGGATCTGCAGGCGCTCAAGGCCGCGGGGGTGACGTTCGCCGCCTCGATGATCGAGCGGCTCATCGAGGAGCGCGCGGCGGGGAACCAGGCGGAGGCCACGCGCATTCGCAAGACCCTCGCGGAGCAGGGCGTGACGACCGACCTCGCCGATCTCGAACCCGGCTCCGCGGCGGCAGCCCGTCTCAAGGCATCCCTCGTCGCGGAAGGGTACTGGAGCCAGTATCTCGAAGTGGGGATCGGCCCTGACGCGGAGATCTTCACCAAGGGTCAGGTGCTGTCCGCCGTCGGCACCGGCGTCCCGGTCGGTGTCCGGCGCGACTCCTCCTGGAACAACCCCGAACCGGAGGTCGCGCTGCTCGTGCAATCCAGTGGCCGGCCGGTCGGTGCGACGCTGGCCAACGACGTCAACCTGCGCGACGTGGAGGGACGATCGGCTCTCCTGCTCGGGCGTGCGAAGGACAACAACGCGTCCTGTGCGCTGGGTCCCTTCATCCGTCTGTTCGACGACGATTTCGGGATGGACGATGTCCAGGACATGACGGTCACCCTCGACATCAGGGGCGAGGACGGCTTCGCGCTCACTGCGACCTCCGAGATGGCCGAGATCTCGCGCACGCCGATGGCGCTGATCCGCCAGATGATGGGCCAGCACCACTACCCGGATGGCGCAGTCCTCATGCTCGGGACCGGCTTCGCACCCGTCCAGGACCGCGGTGCGGCGGGCGAAGGCTTCACCCACGCGCGGGGAGACATCGTCCGCATCGCGACGGATTCGCTCGGCACGCTCGTCAATCGGGTGCTGCCGTCCGACGAGTGCTCGCCATGGACCTTCGGCGCGGGGGACCTCATGCGCAATCTGGCTCGGAGAGGCCTGCTGTGAGCGACGTGACCACGACAGACCCCACGACCGGCCTCGCGACTGCCACCGGCATCGCCGAGACGCAGGCGTCCGCGGTCTCGGCAGCAGGGGCCCGTGCGGCCGAGATCGGCCGCGAGTACGCGGGACTCGACCGCCGAAGCCGTGCGGCGCTGCTGCGCGGCATCGCCGCGTGCATCCTCCGCGATGCGGATGCGCTGTGCGCGGCGGCCCGCGCAGAGACGGGCCTCGCGCCCGCGCGGCTGGAAGGCGAGGTGCTCCGGGCGTCGAATCAGTTCCTCCTGTTCGCCGACGTCGTCGATGACGGCGCCTATCTCGAGGCGATGATCGACACCGGCCGCAGCCCGGGGGAGCCGGATCTGCGCCGAATGCTCGTGCCGCTGGGCCCTGTTGCGGTGTTCGGTGCGAGCAACTTCCCGTTCGCGTTCTCGGTGCTCGGCGGCGACACCGCGGCCGCTCTCGCGGCGGGCTGTCCGGTGATCGCCAAGGCGCACCCC
>Ga0160448_100387_pt1 | contig 15635 bp, 12 predicted proteins | sample HID1973M_E1MG_FD_108269 | JGI IMG/M metagenome (GOLD analysis project Ga0160448, IMG submission 108269) | Enriched mosquito-associated microbial communities from UW Madison campus, WI, USA - HID1973M_E1 MG | ecosystem: Host-associated > Arthropoda: Insects > Digestive system > Unclassified ...
CCCCGGAGGACATGCCCGATGCCCTACTCCGCGGCATCCGATCGCACCCGCGACCGGATCCACGCCCTGTCCGTCATGTGCGTCCTCGCGGCTGCCAGCGTGGTGATCGCCTTCCTGGGAGCGACCCCCGCGCGCGTCAGTTCGCGCGAGCAGATGGGCGACGAGCGCACACCCGGGCAGGCGGCCTTCATCGCGAGTCATCGCGGGGGAGCGGCGACCGCACCCGAGAACACGCTGCCGGCGATCACGGCCGCGCTCGCGGCAGGGTTCGACTACGTTGAGGTGGACGTGGCGCTGACGGCCGACCACCGGCCGGTGCTCATGCACGACAAGACCGTCGACCGCACCACCGATGGTCACGGCCGGCTCGCGGCCCTGACCCTCGCGGACGTGAAGGCGCTCGATGCCGGATCCTGGTTCGGCCCCGCCTACGCCGGCACGCCCGTTCCCACCCTCGCCGAGTTCCTCGACGCGCTCGTCGCCGCCGACGGCCGCGCGATCGTCGAGCTGAAGGGCGAATGGGATGCCGCAGCCGTCGAGGCCGCCGTCGGCGAAGTCGCGGTGCGCGGCCTCGAGCGCCGGATCGTCTTCGCGAGCTTCGACGCGCGCACGCTCGCGCTCGCTGCGGCCGGATCGGACGTGATGTCGCGGCTGCTCATCCTCAAGCAGCTGCCGTCGGACGTCGTGAGCGCCGTCGCAGAGGCGGGCGCGCGGGGGGTCGTGGTCAACCGCAAGGCCGTCCTCGCCCGTCCCGGCATCGTCGACGAACTGCACGCGGCCGGGGCGCGGGTGGTCGTCTACACGCTCAACGACGACGCCCAATGGGACGAGGTGACGGCGCTCGGCGTCGACGGCATCGTGACCGACGACCCCCACACGCTCTCCGAATGGCAGAGCGCGTACGCGGGGCCCTGACGGCGGTGCTCCTGCGCGCGGCGTGGCCTGCGGCATCCGGCTCCCGTCGTCGTTAGGGTCGAAGGCGCGCCGCCCGCCTCCTGCCGCGGCGCGCGACGAGAGGTGGCGTGGGGATGGTCGTGCAGAGCCGGTGGACGCGGATCGTGATCGGGTGCGTCGCGCTCACAGCCCTGGCCACCGTCGTCACCGGCTGCCGTCCGGAGCCTGCCGCGACCCCGTCGGCCAGCCCGTCGGCCAGCCCGTCGGCCACGCTCGAGGAACCCACGCCCGGTCCGTCCGTCACGCCGACCGAGACCGAGAAGCCCCAGGCCGACTTCGCGGTTCCCGGCGCATGCGAGCAGATCTACTCCGCGGAGATGCTCGCGCGCCTCCAGTCCGCGAACCCGCCGCTGAACGACCCCGGCGTGACCCTGCTTTCGACGCAGAACGCGGACCTTCTCGACATCATCAACGGGGGCGCTGCGACGCTGCGCTGCTCGTGGGGGCAGCCCAGCGAGTACGGACTCGCGACGAACGTGACGGCGATCGACGACCCCCAGAAGGACGCTGTGCTCGCTGCGCTGCAGAACGCCGGCTTCGGGTGCGAGGCGCTCGGTGGCGGCACGGTGTGCCGTATCGAGCAGAAGGGCGTGTCGCTCGACGACAAGGAGTACACCCGCGGCGAGACGCACTACGTCGGCAGCGGTGGGCTCGTGACCACGGCATGGGTCAACTTCGCTCCCGAGGGCTATTCCGAGGACATCGTCGCCACGCTGTGGGGCTGAGTCGACCCTTCGCGCGCCGTGTTCCCCCGTTGAGGAGCCCGTTCCCCTAGAATGGTGTGCGGGGATACCGCTGACGACGTCGCAGCTCGCAGAAGCGAGTGCCCGCGACCGCCCGCGGTCCATCCCGATCCCGCGTTCGCGACGGCGTTCGCGCCGCCCGCGGGAGCACGCAGAACCATCGGTGTCATCCGATCCTCGCCGGCCCGATCCGGCACTCACGCTCAGGAGGAGCATGCCGACCACGGCACCCGCCCAGACGGCGCAACGTCGCCGCAAGTCCTCGTCGGCGCGCCGCGACGACGAAGCGCCCATCATCCCGATCCTCGCCCGCAAGGTGCGCGAGGTCGAGGCCAAGGCCCAGCGCGGCAAGCTCGGGCCGACCAACCGCGTCAAGTTCCAGGTGATCGCCTTCCTGGTGCGCGAGGAGCGCGCGCGGGTGAAGGGCGACACCGACCTGACCGATGCCGCCCGCGCCGAGCTGCTCAAGCGCCTCGACGGCGTCGCCACCATCCTCGCGAAGACGGCCGCCCGCGACACGTCGCTCATCCAGCTGCTCGAGGTGGATCAGGCCACATCGCCCGTGGCGCGCCGCATGCGTCGCGACTGGCTGCTCGAATCGGGGGCCGAGCTCGCGCCCGACGAGCTGATCATCACCGACGTCGCGCCGGTCGTCACGACGGTCGTGCCGGCGGCGCTCGCCGAACGCCAGGTGGTGCCGCCGCAGGTCGAGGCGCGTCGCGAATCCAACCCCTTCCTCGCGCCCGACCTCACCATCCGCGCCCCCAAGCAGACGCCGCGCCGTCGCCTGGACAGCTGGGAGCTCATGGGTCCGCTCTACAAGGCCTTCGAGACCGGCGCGGGCGGTGCGAGCGCCTCGATGGAGCTCCCGCCGGTGCCCGAGTTCGATCGGCTGTCTCCCAAGGGCCTCGAGGTCATGCCGCATCAGTCGCGGTTCCTCGAATCCGTGCGCGCGGGTCACCGCTCGTTCCTCCTGGCCGACGAGCCGGGCCTGGGCAAGACGGCGGAGTCGGTGCTCGCAGCATCGGTGGCGAACGCGTACCCGCTGCTGGCCGTCGTGCCCAACGTCGTGAAGATGAACTGGGCGCGAGAGGTGGAGCGCTGGACGCCCCACCGTCGTGCGACCGTGATCCATGGCGACGGCGAGGACATCGACGCGTTCGCCGACGTGTTCATCGTCAACTACGAGATCCTCGACCGCCATCTCTCGTGGCTCAGCTCGATCGGGCTGAAGGGAATGGTCGTCGACGAGGCGCACTTCATCAAGAACCTCACGTCGCAGCGATCCCAGAACGTGCTGGCGCTCGCGACGCGCATCCGTGAGCAGGTTCCCGACCCGCTGCTGCTCGCCCTCACCGGCACGCCGCTGATCAACGACGTCGAGGACTTCGACGCGATCTGGCGCTTCCTCGGCTGGACCACGGGCGAGAAGCCGGGCCCGGTGCTCATGGAGAAGCTCGACGAGACGGGTCTGACCCCCGCCGACAAGGCCTTCTATCCCGAGGCGCGCGATGCCGTCATCTCGATGGGGATCGTGCGGCGCAAGAAGAAGGACGTCGCCGCAGACCTGCCCGACAAGCTCATCGCCGATCTCCCCGTGGAGCTCGACGACGAGTTCGGCCGGTCGATCCGCCAGGCCGAGCGCGAGCTCGGCGAGCGACTTGCCGCGAAGTACCGACGCATCATCGAGGCGCGCGGCGACCGAGGCCACGGCCCCGGGCACATCGACGAGGACATCGTTCGCCTGGTGGCCCACAACGAGCTGGAAGAGTCGAAAGCCGCAGGCACCGGGTCGGAGAACGTCTTCACGATGGTGCGCAAGATCGGCCAGGCCAAGGCGGTGCTCGCCGCCGACTACGCCGTGCAGCTGCAGCGGTCGGTCGGCAAGGTCGTGTTCTTCGCCAAGCACATCGACGTCATGGACACCGCCGAGGCGCACTTCGCCGCGGCGGGGCTCAAGACCGTGTCGCTGCGTGGCGACCAGGCCACGACGGCCCGCCAGCAGGCGATCGACGCCTTCAACAACGACCCCGAGGTCGGCATCGCGGTGTGCTCCCTCACGGCGGCAGGCGTCGGCGTGAACATGCAGGCGTCGTCCAACGTCGTGCTCGCCGAGCTGTCGTGGACGGCAGCCGAGCAGACTCAGGCGATCGACCGGGTGCACCGCATCGGCCAGGACGAGCCCGTCACCGCGTGGCGCATCATCGCCGCGCACACGATCGACACCAAGATCGCCGAGCTCATCGACTCCAAGCAGGGCCTCGCCGCCCGCGCGCTCGACGGCGAGGCCGTCGATCCGCAGTCCAGCGACTCGGTGCAGCTGTCGGCGCTCATGCACGTGCTGCGTCAGGCGCTCGGCGCCGCGTAGACGCTCGCTTCACGAGGGACGGCGCGGATTCGCGCCGTCCCTCGTCCCGTCCGCCTGCGCTGCCCCGGCCTCGCTAGGGTGGCGGGATGACTGTCGACGCCGACGCGCTGCTGGCCGGTCCGCGCGGGCGGCGGCTGTGCCTGGAGTTCGCGCTGGCCTGCGCCCACCGCGCGGGCACCCGGGCGGCGCAGGATGCGGCATCCGCCGTCTTCTGGGCGGCGCACCACCCAGAGTCCGGCGCCACGATGATCGTCCTGCGTTCATCCGGCGACACCGGCCCGCTCTCACCGCCGGCCGTGTCACCCGCGGACGCGGCAGCGGCTCTCGCGACGATCTCGCTGGAGTCGCCGACCGAGATCGCCCTCCGCGACGCGCTGGCGGCGTCCGTGGGCTCGGCGATGTACTGGCAGCCCCCGGATGGCGCGGATCTCCTCTGCGCGACCGACGAGGTCGCCGCCGCACTGCAACGCGTGGCGTCCACCGTCGCCGGCGCGCCGGCGACGGCCTGGTGGGGGAGCGGCATCGCCGAGGACGACCAGTGGTCGGTCCCGTGGGAGGGCGCGGGACGCGCGGAGCCGGACGTGGCGGCGGACCTCCACGCGTGGCGGGAGCGGACGCTCGCCGACGACGCCCGTGCCGCGATCGAGCGCCCCGACGACCCGGCCGCGCCGTGGGGCGGTCCGTGGTGGTCGATCCCACCCACCTCCCTCGTGCGGACGACGCGGAGCCTCGGCGACGACGGGCCTGCAGGGCTTCGGTTCGTCGAGGACTCCATCGGCGGCGACGAGGCCGTTGCGACGCCTGTCGACGTGTACCCGGCGCGAGTCATCGAGATCCGCGGGCCCGAGGACTGGGCCCGGCTGTGCGCGCGGCATCCGCTCGATGTCACCGCTTCGCGCCGCCAGGAGTGGTTCAGCGTCACCGGCAGCGACCGCACCTGGGTGATCCCCGACTGGGCGGCCGTGTCGGCGGAGGCGGACGCCGTGCACCTCACGGCCCTGGGCTACCTGTCGTCCGCGACGCGGCTCATCGAGGTCGACGGCGGCCGGGCATCCGTGATCGCGGGGTGGAACCCGGATGAGACCTACTGGTTCCGCGGCGTGTCGGCCCGACCCGCCGCCAGCCGCTCCTGGCGGCGGGACGACGACGTCTGGCGGCCTGTCTCAGACTGACCGGCTGGAGCTCCGTCGCTCCGTGTGGCAGCCCGGCCCTTCCGGCACTAGTGTCAGGGGAGGCAGCGACGCCGACCCTCTTCACCGACCCGACAGCGAGGAACACAGCAATGAAGATCGGCATCCTGACGAGCGGCGGCGACTGCCCCGGGCTCAACGCGGTCATCCGCGGTGTGGTGCTCAAGGGCACGACGACCTACGACCTCGAGTTCGTCGGCATCCGCGACGGCTGGCGCGGTGTCGTCGACGGCGACTTCTTCCCCCTCACCCGTCACGAGGTGAAGGGCCTGTCCAAGGTCGGCGGGACGATCCTCGGCACGAGCCGCACGAACCCCTATGAGGGACCCCGCGGCGGCGCCGAGAACATCGCCAAGACGATGTACGGTCACCGCCTCGACGGCATCATCGCCATCGGCGGCGAGGGCACCCTCGCGGCCGCGAACCGCCTCGCCAACGACGGCATCAACGTGCTCGGCGTCCCCAAGACGATCGACAACGACCTGCGCGCGACCGACTACTCGTTCGGCTTCGACACCGCGGTCAACATCGCGACCGACGCGATGGACCGCCTGCGCACCACCGGCGACTCCCACCAGCGGTGCATGGTCGCCGAGGTGATGGGCCGCCACGTCGGCTGGATCGCCCTGCACGCCGGAATGGCCGCCGGCGCGCACGCGATCTGCATCCCCGAGGTGCCGATGTCGATCGACGAGATCACCGCGCTCGTGTCCAAGGCTCACGACCGTGGCCGCGCGCCGCTCGTCGTCGTGTCCGAGGGCTTCACGCTCACGGGCATGGACGAGGCCTACAGCGACAAGGGACTCGACGCCTTCAACCGGCCGCGTCTCGGCGGCATCAGCGAGGTGCTCGCGCCCGAGATCGAGCGCATCACCGGCATCGAGACCCGCGCGACCGTTCTCGGGCACATCCAGCGCGGAGGTTCTCCCTCGGGCTTCGACCGTGTGCTGGCGACGCGCCTGGGCCTGCACGCCGCCGACGCCGTCGTCGACGGCGCCTGGGGGCAGATGGTGGCGATGCGCGGCACCGACATCGTGCGGGTCCCCTTCGCCGAAGCTCTCGGCGAGCTCAACACCGTTCCGCTGTACCGCTACGAAGAGGCCGCCGCCCTCTTCGGCTGAGGCCGGGCTCTCGAGCGCCGAGGCAGGGCACTCGCGCCGAGACCGAGGGTTCGGTCCCCGGTCTCGACGAGGATCCGCGGTTTCGGCACGGCGCCGTGGCGCGACGGATGCCTCGACCCGAGGCATCCGTCGGTCGGGTCAGGCGTCGGCGACCCCGAGCACGTCCAGGAGCCAGGCGAGCTCGAACGCGCGCTCCCGCCAGGCGTTGTAGCGACCCGAGACGCCGCCGTGGCCCGCCACCATCTCGCACTTGAGCAGGGCGTCGGCGCCGACCTCGCGCAGGCGTGCGACCCACTTGGCCGGCTCGACGTACAGGACGCGCGTGTCGTTGAGCGACGTGACGGCGAGGATCTTCGGGTACTCGACATCGGTCCGCACGTTCTCGTACGGCGAGTACGACTTCATGTAGGCGTAGACGTCGGCGTCGTGCAGCGGGTCGCCCCACTCGTCCCACTCGATCACCGTCAGTGGCAGCGACGGGTCCAGGATCGTCGTCAGCGCGTCGACGAACGGCACGTCGGCGAGCACCCCGGCGAACAGCTCGGGCGCGAGGTTGGCGACGGCGCCCATGAGGAGCCCTCCGGCCGAGCCGCCCTCCGCGACGAGCTGCGAGGCCGTGGTGTACCCGTTGTCGATCAGGTGCAGGGCGCTGTCGACGAAGTCGGTGAACGTGTTGCGCTTGTGGAGGAGCTTGCCCTCCTCGTACCACTGTCGGCCCATCTCGCCGCCGCCGCGCACGTGGGCGACCGCGAACACGACGCCGCGGTCGAGCTCCGACAGCCGTGGCACCGAGAACCCGGGCTCGATCGAGTGCTCGTAGGAGCCGTAGCCGTAGAGGTGCACCGGGCGCGGCGCGACGCCGGCGTCCCCGAAGGACTTCTTGTAGACGAGCGAGATCGGGATCTGCGTGCCGTCCTGCGCAGTCGCCCACACGCGCGCCTGGGCGTAGTCGTCGGGCTCGTAGCCGCCCAGCACGGGCTGGCGCTTGCGCAGGTGCAGCTCGCGGGTCGCGATGTCGAGGTCGTAGACCGTGCCGGGGGTGATGAACGACCCGTAGCCGAGGCGCAGCAGCGGAGGCGCCCATTCGGGGTTGCCGCCGGTGCCCACGGAGTACAGCGGCTCGTCGAACGCGATCTCATCGACGGCCCCGGTGGAATAGTCGAGCATGCCGAGGCGTGCGAGGCCGCCGCGGCGGTAGCCCACCACGCCCCAGTCGCGGAACGTCGAGACGCCCAGCAGTCGCTCGCCGGGACGGTGGGGGATCACCACGGTACGGCCGCCGGCCGGATCGGATGCCGCCACCCGCACGAGCTCGAAGTCCAGCGCTCCGTCGTTGTGGAGGATGAACAGCACGTCCTCGCCGTCGACCACGGCGTGCTCGGAGTCGTACTCGACGCCCTCGGTGCGCGGCCACACCACGCGCGGCTTCCCGCGAAGGTCGTCGGCATCCAGCAGCCATTCCTCGGAGGTGATGGACGAACCCAGCCCGATCACGAGGTAGCGGTCGCTGCGGGTGAAGCCCGCGCCTACCCAGTACTTCTCGTCGGGCTCGTGGAAGAGCTTCGCGTCATCGGCGACGGACGTGCCGAGCTCGTGGAGCCACACCGTGTCGGGGCGCCACGCGTCGTCGACCGTCGTGTAGACGATGAAGCGGCCATCGGGGGAGAAGGTGGCGCCGGCGAACGTGCCGGGGATCTCGTCGGGCAGCTGCTCCCCGGTGACGAGGTTGCGCACGCGCACCGTGTAGCGCTCGTCGCCCGCGACGTCGACGCCGTAGAGCATGAGAGCGCCGTCGTTGGAGACCTCGAAGCTGCCGAGCGAGAAGAACTCGTGGCCCTCCGCCTCGACGTTGCCGTCCAGGAGGATCTGCTCGCCGGCGACCTCGGTGTCGGGGGAGAGGACGGGCGGCGTCCAGTCGTCGGCGGACGCGAGCGGGGCGCGGCACTGGATGCCGTACTGCTTGCCCTCCAGCGTCCGCCCGTAGTACCACCAGTCGCCGCGACGCGTCGGCACCGACAGGTCGGTCTCCAGGGTGCGGCCCTTGATCTCGCCGAAGATGCGCTCGCGCAGGGCTTCCAGGTGTGCGGTGCGCTGCTGCGTGTACGCGTTCTCGGCCTCGAGGTGCGCGATGACGGCGGCATCCTCCTTCTCGCGGAACCACTCGTAGCGGTCTTCGACATCATCTCCGTGATGCGATCGGACGCTCGGACGGATGCCGGCGACGGGAGGGGATGGGACGGGTGCGGAGTCGCTGAGAGTCACCGTTCCACGCTAGTCGCCTCCGAGTTGACCGCCAGGGTCGCCGATGTAGGATTCTTCCTGGCCGGTTGCCGGTTCCTGAATTCTTGGTGAACTGTTCGTTCGTCGCGCCGATCTCGTCGGCACACCCTTCTCCACTCCTCCTCCCCGAAAGCGAACGGTGGAAACCGCAACCCTCATCATCGTTCTGGTGATCGCGCTGGCGCTGTTCTTCGATTTCACGAACGGCTTCCACGACACCGCGAACGCGATGGCGACACCGATCGCCACCGGCGCGCTCAAGCCCAAGACCGCCGTGCTCCTGGCCGCCGTCCTCAATCTCGTCGGCGCGTTCCTGTCGACCGAGGTCGCCCAGACCATCTCCGGCGGCATCATCAACGAGGATCAGATCTCTCACGACATCTTCCCCGAGATCATCCTCGCCGGCCTCATCGGCGCGATCACGTGGAACATGCTGACGTGGCTCCTCGGCCTTCCCTCCTCGTCATCGCACGCGCTGTTCGGCGGGCTCATCGGCGCCACCATCGTCGGCGTCGGCGTCACCGCCGTGAACTTCGGCGTGGTCATGTCGAAGGTGATCCTGCCGGCGTTCATCGCACCGGTCACCGCGGGGGTCATCGCGTTCACCGCGACGAAGCTCGCCTACACGCTGACGAGGCGCTACGACAGCAAGCCCGACGGCCGGGACGGGTTCCGGTTCGGCCAGATCTTCACGTCGTCACTGGTCGCGCTGGCCCATGGCACCAACGACGCGCAGAAGACGATGGGCATCATCACGCTCCTGCTCATCACGGCGGGCCTGCAGTCGGCCTCCCACCCCGAGCCGCAGACCTGGGTGGTCTTCGCGTGTGCGATCACGATCGCGCTGGGCACCTACATGGGCGGCTGGCGCATCATCCGCACGCTCGGCAAGGGCCTCACCGAGGTCAAGCCGGCGCAGGGCTTCTCGGCAGAGGCGTCGACCGCTTCCACGATCCTCGCCTCCAGCGCGCTCGGCTTCGCGCTGTCGACCACGCAGGTCGCGTCGGGGTCGGTCATCGGCTCGGGCCTGGGCCGCCGCGGCTCCCAGGTGCGCTGGCGCACCGCGGGCCGGATCATGGTGGGCTGGATCCTCACGCTGCCCGCCGCCGGCGCCGTCGGCGCCGCGGCCGCGCTCATCGTCGTCTGGCTGCCGGTGTGGGGCGTCATCATCGACGCGGTCCTTGCCGTCGTCATCATCCTGTTCCTCTTCATGCGCTCGCGTCGCGACGAGGTCACCGCCTCGAACGCGATGAGCGAGGTCGCCGACTCCGGCCGCGCCGTCAAGGTCAAGCGCAATCCGCCGCCCACGCGCCGCCAGCGCGCGCTCGCGCGCGAGGAGGCGCGGCGTGTGGCTGCGGCGGAGGCTGCCACGAAGAAGGCCGCCAAGGCGGCGAAGGCGGCTGAGCGATCCGAGAGCCGGCCGAAGGACGGGGGCCCGCGATGACGATCAACTGGCTCGCGTTCGTCCAGGTCTTCATCGCGGCGTTCACGTCGGCGGTCATCGTCGTCGGGTTCTACGCGCTGGGCCTGCGGCTCCTCGTCCGTGCAGGGCGGGCTCCCGTCGTCGCTCCCGCGGAGTTCACCGACGCCATCACGGTGATCTCCGAGAAGGAGGCGCGCCGGGCCGAGAAGGCGGCCGCGAAGGCGGCCAAGCGCAGCCCGCTCACCGAGGGCCAGAAGCGGTTCGCGCTCATCGGCGCGTACGCGTGCTTCGCGGTGTGCGCCCTGGCGGTGCTCGGCGGACTTCTGCTCATCGTCTTCAACCACTGAGCGCAGCGGAAGGGGCGCTGTCGGCAGGAGCGCCTAGGCTGAGCGCATGGTGGCCACGCCCTCTCCCGACGCCGGCTCGTCGTACGGGGCCTCCGGGCGCGGAGGCCCGGAGGCAACCGTCCAGTTCGGCCAGTATCCGCCCGCCCGACGCACTCTGCTGCACCTGAGCGACACCCACCTGCTCGCGGGCGACGCGGCTCTCGGCGGCCGCTTCGACACCGCGGCGAATCTCGCCCGCACGCTGGAGGCGGTCGAGGCCACCGGCATCCATCCCGACGCGATCGTGTTCACGGGCGATCTCACGGACCTGGGCGAGCCCGAGGCCTACTCGGCGCTGCGTGCGGCGGTCGAGCCGTTCGCCGCGCGTCTGGGCGCCCCCGTGGTGTGGGTCGCCGGCAACCACGACGAGCGCCCGGCGCTGCGCCGCGACCTGCTCGGACTCGAGCCGACCGAGGATCCGGTCACCGGCGTCTGGGACCTGGGCGGGCTGCGCCTGATCGGCCTGGACTCGACGGTGCCGGGCTGGCATCACGGCGACCTCGATCACGGTCAGCTCGAGTGGCTGCGACACGAACTGGCCAGCCCCGCGCCGCTGGGCACGATCCTGGCGCTGCATCACCCGCCGCTGCCGTCGCACGTGCCGCTGTTCGACATCCTCGAGCTGCGCGACCAGGGCCGCCTCGCCGAGGTGATCGCGGGCACCGACGTGCGTGCGATCCTCGCGGGGCACCTGCACTACTCGACCAGCGGAACGTTCGCGGGCGTGCCGGTGAGCGTCGCGGCAGCCACCTGCTACACGATGAACCTGGCCAGGCCGGCGGTCGAGGTCAACGGCATGGACGCGGGGCAGTCCTTCCACCTCGTGCACGTCTACGACGACACGATCACCCACGCGGTCGTGCCCGTGGTCGACGCGCCCACCGGCGACGTGTTCTCCGCGGAATGGGTCGAGCGGATGTCGCGACTCACGCCGGAGGAACGGCTCGAGTCCTTCTCGCGCAAGCGCCGCTGACCCCTCGACCCGCAGGGTGCGCCACCGCCGCAGTGTATGCCGCAGGCGCCCGGTGTATACGCGGTGTACAGCCCGGTCGGCGGGGTGCGCGGGTAGTCTCGAAGGCAACCCGCACACCGCTGTGAACGACCCACGAGGACTGCACACATGGCTCTGGACGCAATGACGCGAACCCGCATCGAGACCGACTCCCTCGGATCCATGGAGATCCCGGCCGACGCGTATTGGGGTATCCACACCGCCCGCGCGCTGGAGAACTTCCCGATCTCGAAGCGACCGATCTCGGTCTATCCGGATCTGGTCCGGGCGCTCGCGATGGTCAAGCAGGCCTCGGCCCGCGCCAACCGTGAGATCGGCGTGCTCGACCCCGCCAAGGCCGACCTCATCGATCGCGCGTCCCAGCTCGTCATCGACGGGGAGTTCCACGATCAGTTCGTGGTGGGCGTGATCCAGGGCGGCGCCGGCACGTCGACGAACATGAACGCGAACGAGGTCATCACCAACGTCGCGCTGGAGCTCGCCGGGCGCCAGAAGGGCGACTACGCGTACCTGTCGCCGATCGACGACACCAACCGCTCCCAGTCGACCAACGACGTCTACCCGACCGCGATCAAGGTCGGCCTCGGCCTCGATCTGCGGACGCTGCTGGAGGAGCTGGACCTGCTGCGCCTGTCGTTCCTGGCGAAGGCGGTCGAGTTCCACGACGTGCTGAAGGTCGGCCGCACGCAGCTGCAGGATGCCGTGCCGATGACCCTCGGCCAGGAGTTCCACGGGTTCGCCACGACGCTCGGCTACGACCTGCAGCGCCTGACCGAGAACGCCTACCTGCTGTACGAGATCAACATGGGTGCGACGGCGATCGGCACGGGCATCACGACCAACCCCTCCTACGCGCCCGCCGTCCTGCGCCACCTCCGCGCCATCTCCGAGCTCGACCTCGCCACCGCGAACGACCTGGTCGAGTCGACGAGCGACACCGGGTCGTTCATGTCGTTCTCGGCGTCGCTGAAGCGCAACGCGATCAAGCTGTCGAAGATCTGCAACGACCTGCGGCTGCTGTCGTCCGGCCCGCAGGCCGGGTTCGGCGAGATCAACCTGCCCCCTCGGCAGGCGGGGTCGAGCATCATGCCCGGCAAGGTGAACCCGGTGATCCCCGAGGTGGTCAACCAGGTGGCGTTCTCCGTCGCCGGTGCCGACCTCACCGTGACGATGGCGGTGGAGGGCGGGCAGCTGCAGCTGAACGCGTTCGAGCCGGTCATCGCCCACTCCATCTTCCAGTCGATCACCTGGCTGCGTCAGGCGATGTACACGCTGCGCGTGAACTGCGTCGACGGGATCACCGCGAACCGCGAGCGGCTGGGCGCGATGGTGGACTCGTCGGTCGGCGTGATCACCGCGCTGACCCCGTTCATCGGCTACGCGGCCGCCGCGGCTCTCGCGAAGACCGCACTGCTCACCGGGCGCGGCGTCGCCGACCTCGTGGTCGAGGCAGGACTGATGTCGCGCGACGAGGTCGCCAAGCAGCTCTCGCCCGCCCGCCTCTCGGGACTGGAGACGATCACCGCCGCCATCCCTGTGGTGTCGGTGGCGGGGGACGTCGTGGAGGACGCGCCTGCGGACACGCGCTGACGTTGTTGCCGCGGGCGGCTCCTGATCGATAACGTCAGGAGACTCGAACGAAAGGCGAGAAATGACCGATCCGCAGAACCCGGCCGCGCCCGAGCCGCCGCAGCAGCCCGCGTCGCAGCCCACTGCGCCTCAGCCGCCCGCCGACGCGCCGCTTCCGCCGGCCGAGGCCCCTGCTGCGCCCGCCGCGCCGGAATACGCAGCGCCCGCGGCACCCGCCCAGCCCGAGTACGCCGCGGCCCCGCCGGCGTACCCGGCGGCAGCGCCGACTCCCAGTGCGGCACCCCCGGCCTACGGCGCGGCGCCGCCCGCGGCGTACGGTGCTCCGGCCGACGCGCCGGTTCCCGGCAAGACGCTCGGCATCGTCGCGTTCGTGCTGTCGTTCTTCGTCCAGCTCGTCGCGCTCATCCTCGGCATCGTCGCGCTCGTGCAGAGCCGCAAGGCCGGGGTGAAGAACGGCTTCGCCCTCGCCGCGATCATCATCTCGGCGGTGCTGATGGTGGTCGGCATCATCGTCGGCGTGCTTCTCATCGTGGCGTTCTTCGCCGGCATCGGCGCCGCCTGCGCGGAGCTCGGCCCGGGCGTCTGGGAGCTTCAGGGCGGCGGGACCATCACCTGCAACTGACGCTGGTCGCTGTACCGAAGGGCGGGTCCGCACACGTGCGGGCCCGCCCTTCGCGGTCCTCCGAGTGCTCAGCCGAGGATACGGCAGTGGGTGGTCAGCGCTCCGATGCCGTCGATTCCGACCGTGACGGTGGAACGGTCGCGCAGGAAGACCTGCGGGTCGCGCGAGTAGCCGGCGCCGCCCGGGCTGCCGGTCGAGATCAGCGTTCCGGGCAGCAGCGTCGCGGATTTCGAGAGGTGCGAGATCAGCGTCGCGACCGGTCGCACCATCTGCCCGGTGGAGGCATCCTGCAGCGTCGTGCCGTCCAGCACCGTCCAGATGTGCAGCGCCTGCGGGTCCGGCACCTCATCGGCGGTGACCACGAAGGGGCCGGTCGGAGTGAAGCCGTCGAACGACTTGCAGCGCGACCACTGCGCCTCGGAGTACTGGATGTCGCGCGCGGTGATGTCGTTGACCACCGTGTAGCCCCAGACATGGTCGAGCGCATCCTCGGGGGAGACGTCCTTCGCGGGGCGGCCGATGATGACTCCCAGCTCCGCTTCGTAGTCGACGGACTCGCTGAGGGTTCGCGGCCAGATCGTGGTGGCGTCGTGCCCTGCCAGCGAGTTCGGCCAGAGCACGAAGACGGTGGGGGTCGAGTCGGTCTTGAGGCCGAGCTCGCTCGAGTGGGCGGCGTAGTTGAGCCCGATCGCCAGGATGACCGGCGGGGCGAGGACGGCGGATGCGAATCGCAGGCGGTCCAGCGGATGCCGCGTCCCTCCGTCCGCGGAGTCCCGCACGCGTTCGAGCAGCTCGTCGCCGCCGGCGATCAGCTCCTCGAGGACGCGAGGCGCGCCGTCGAACAGCTCTTCGACGAGAACCGCTTCGTCGCCCTCGACGAGTGCGAGCCTCGGCTCGCCCGACTCCGGTGGCACGACATGGGCGAAGCGCATTCCCCCAACCTAGTCGGAGGCACGCGCCGGCGGACGGTGCGCGGCCCGTATCACGGGTGAGCGTTGTGCACCCATAGGCTGTGCGCATGACGCTCGATCCCGGTGCCGCCCGCCAGCGGCCCTCGCTCACGCCGCCGGAGTTCGCCTCCGCCCTCGCGCAGCCGCGCGTCGCCGCGCCCGCGTCGATCGCTCCGCCCGCGACCTCGCCCGCGCCCGTGCAGATCCCCTCCGCTGCGGCGACGACTTCACGCCGCGGGCGCAGCGCGTCGATCTGGATCGTCGGCGTCCTGGTGCTGGTGCTGATCGTCCTGGTCGGCTACTTCCTGAGCGCGCTGGGCGCCTGGGCGTCGCTTCTCGGGATGGTGCTCGCGCTGGTGCCGCTGGTCGGCGTGCTGCTGGCCGTGCGGATCGTCGACCGCTGGGAGCCCGAGCCGCGAGGTCTGCTCGTCCTGGCCGTCGCGTGGGGGGCCATCGCGGCCGTCGGCATCGCTCTGGGCGTCGATCTGGTGCTGTCGATGCTGTTCGGCCCCGCGACCGGGGTCCGTGAAGTGCTGCAGACGGTCGTGCAGGCGCCGGTGGTCGAAGAGTTCGCGAAGGGGCTGGGCGTCTTCCTCATCTTCGCCACGGCGCGACGCGCGTTCGACGGTCCGGTCGACGGCATCGTGTACGGCGCGCTCGTGGGCGCCGGTTTCGCGTTCACCGAGAACATCCAGTACTTCGCGGTGAGCTTCATCGAGGGCGGTGCTGCCGAGACGACGACGACGTTCTTCGTGCGCGGCATCATGTCGCCGTTCGCGCACGTCATGTTCACCAGCGTCACCGGGTTCGCGCTGGGACTCGCCGCGCGGCGCGGCCTGTCGGCGGGGCAGGCGATCGGACCCGGCCTGGTCGGGCTCGCCGGCGCGATCGCGCTGCACGCGTTCTGGAACGGCTCGGCGATGTTCGGCGACTTCTTCTGGCTCTACCTGACGCTGCAGGTGCCCCTGTTCATCGGATTCATCCTGGGAATCGTCG
>Ga0160448_100392_pt1 | contig 15503 bp, 13 predicted proteins | sample HID1973M_E1MG_FD_108269 | JGI IMG/M metagenome (GOLD analysis project Ga0160448, IMG submission 108269) | Enriched mosquito-associated microbial communities from UW Madison campus, WI, USA - HID1973M_E1 MG | ecosystem: Host-associated > Arthropoda: Insects > Digestive system > Unclassified ...
CCGGTCGAAGCAAGCCTAATGGATCGCTGCCGACCCGCCGCGCACGCCCCCGCGCCCCGGCCCGGCACGCATCGCCCCTCGGGCCTCCGCATTGACAATCCGGGGCACATCCGACATGGTATACAGCATCCGGTAGCCCAGTCAGGATCCCGATGCGGCGAAAGGAGACGGATGCGCACGTCGCCGTCCTCCCTGCCCCCTTTCGCGGCGCTGTCGATGGACGCCGAGCTGCGCCGTCTCACGCAGCGAGGACGAGTGCGCGGACACGTCCATTCCGCCTTCCGCCACGTCGTGAACGTCATGACCGAGCGCGGCACCCTGATCTCGCTGTGCAGCCGCTCGCTCGACGACGCTCCGTGGTCGGTGCGCATGGACGTCCCGCAGTGGCAGCCGGCCGACTGGCCCGTCGGAGCCGCCGTCACCGTCGAGTCCGACGGGGTGTACACCGCCGGGCCGCACGGCAGGGCCGCCGTGTTCGGCGATGCGATCGAATGGTGGCCGGCCTCCTCGGACCCGCTCCCGAGCGAGGGACTGGCCGGCCGCGTCGCGACGATCGGCGCCCTCCTCCGCGAACGCGGTACGGGAGGCGGCGCCTTGGCTGCCACCGGATCCGACAGCTTCCAGCAGGCGGTCGCCGCACGCATCTCCGAGTGCCTCGAACTCATCCGCCGCGGCGAACGCGACGATCGCTCACCGGTCGTCGACCACGGGGTCGCAGGGATGATCGGGCTCGGCCCAGGGCTGACGCCGGCAGGCGACGACGTCCTGACCGGACTCGCCCTCACCGCGGCCCTTCCCTCGAGCCGCATCCGCCACCTGACTCGTTCGATCGAACGCGGCCTCCGAAGGGGATCCGCCCGCACAACGACAGTCAGCGAGACAACGCTGCGCGAGGCGCTGCGCGGCCGTGCCCGCGAGAGCCTGACGACGCTGTTCGCGGTGATCTCCGCGCCGCAGGACGGCGGACGCTCGGACGACCGTCTCGCCAACGCCGTCGACCGCGTCCTGCGAATCGGGCATACGTCGGGCACGGACATCCTGAGCGGCGTGGTCGCCGGACTACGACTGGAAATCGATCTGAGAGGACCCCGATGGCTGTCAGAGCCGTGATCAAGAAGAACACCTACTTCGACTCCGTCTCGCTGATGTCGATCTCGACACGCGCTAACGCGATCGACGGGGTGGACCAGGCTTTCGTGGCGATGGCCACCGAGATGAACAAGGGCGTGCTGCGCAGCCTGGATCTGCTCGCGCCAGAGGTCGTCGAGGCCGCCGCCGGCGACCTCATGATCGTCGTCGTCACTCCCGACGGCGTCGACGCCGACCCGGCGATCGCCTCGATCGAGGAGCTGCTCACCCGCCGGTCGCCGGGTGGCGAAGCCTCCGAGGCCACCGTGCACACCGTCGCCGGCGCGGTGGCGGCGCATCCCGACGCGAATCTGGCGATCATCGCCGTCAACGGGGCCTTCGCCGCACGGGAGGCCCGGAAGGCGCTCGAGAACGGGCTGCACGTGATGCTCTTCAGCGACAACGTGAGCATCGACGACGAGATCGCGCTGAAGTCGCTCGCCCACGAGCGAGGCCTGCTGATGATGGGGCCGGACTGCGGTACGGCCATCATCAACGGCACGGGGCTCTGCTTCGCCAACGCCGTGCGACGCGGGTCCGTCGGCATCGTCGCGGCGTCGGGCACCGGATCGCAGGAGGTGAGCGTACGCGTCCACGACTTCGGAGGCGGCGTGTCGCAGCTGATCGGAACCGGCGGCCGCGATCTGAGCGCGGAGGTCGGAGGGCGCATGATGATCGACGGCATCCGGGCGCTGGCCGCCGACGATCAGACGCGGGTGATCGTGCTGGTGTCCAAGCCCCCGGCGCCCGCGGTGGCCGACCGGGTGCTCGCCGAGGTCGAAGCTGCCGGCAAGCCCGTCGTGGTGTACTTCATCGGCGGCGCCGCCGAGCCCGTCCTCAGCGCGGGCGGGCACTTCGCCGCCAGCAGCCGCGACGCCGCGCTGCAGGCGATCAGGCTGCTCGATCCGGAGGCGCCGGACCCGGACGGTCGCCACCTGGCGCCCGCGGACCGCGTGCGCGGCCGGCTGTCTCCCGGACAGCGCTTCGTACGCGGCCTGTTCTGCGGAGGAACGCTGTGCGACGAGTCCATGTACGCGCTCGAGGACGCCGGTGCGGAAGTCTGGAGCAACATCCAGAAGAATCCGGACTTCGTGCTGGGCGCGGGCGAGGCCAGCCGTGGCCACACGTTCCTCGATTTCGGAGACGACGCCTTCACCAACGGTCGTCCACACCCGATGATCGATCCGTCGCTGCGCGTGGAGCGCATCGCTGCCGAAGCGGAGGATCCCACCGTCGCGGTCATCGCGATGGACTTCGTGCTGGGGTTCGGCGCGCACGAGGACCCTGTGGGCGTCACGCTGCCCGCGATCGCGGAGGCTCGGCGGCGCGCCGGCGATCGCCACATCGAGTTCGTGGGGTACGTGCTGGGCACCGAGCTGGACACGCCGTCGCTCGCGGCCCAGATCGCCGCGCTCGAGGCCGCGGGCGTGACCGTGACCCGCAGCAGCACCGAGACGGGCGAGTACGTCCGCTCGATCATCCAGGAGGAAGTGTCCGCATGAGCACACCGACCGATCAGCTCTTCCGCGGCCCGCTCGAGGTCGTCAACCTCGGGCTCGCCATGTTCCACGACGACATCGCGGCCCAGGGCGCGCCGGTCACCACGATCGACTGGACGCCGCCCGGGGGCGGCGACCGAGCCGTCGTGGCCGCCCTCGATGCGCTGGCCGCCGATGGCCGGGCCGACCGCATCGCCGCGGCCAACGCCGAGGCGGTCGCACGGATCATGAGCGCCCGCCCTGTCCTCGTCGGGTTCGGACGCGCCGTCGATGTCGTTCCCGGCATGACGGCGACGACCATCCTTCACGCGGGACCACCCATCGAATGGGAGCGGATGTCGGGTCCGATGAAGGGCGCGGTCACCGGCGCCCTCGTCTTCGAGGGGCTCGCTCGCGATCTCGACGACGCGGCCGCGGTCGCGGCATCCGGTCGCATCACCTTCTCCCCGTGTCACGAGCACGATGCGGTCGGCTCGATGGCCGGCGTCACGTCCGCCTCGATGTACGTGCACATCGTGCGCAACGAGACCCATGGCAACCTGGCGTACACGAACCTCTCGGAGCAGATGGCGAAGATCCTCCGGATGGGCGCCAACGACGACAGCGTCCTCGAACGCCTCGTGTGGATGCGCGACGTCCTCGGTCCGATGCTCCAGGAGGCCCTGACGATCGGCGGGCCGATCGACCTGCGCCTCCTGCTCTCGCAGGCCCTCCACATGGGCGACGAGGCGCACAACCGCAACATCGCCGGCACCCTGCTGCTGTTCCAGGCGCTGGCGCCCTCGCTGCTGCGGACGAGCTTCACCGCCGAGCAGAAGCGGGAGGTGTTCGAGTTCATCGCGAGCTCGGACTACTTCTCCGGCCCCACGTGGATGGCCGCCGCCAAGGCGGCGCTGGATGCCGCCGAAGGAGTGCCGGACTCGACGATCCTGACGACGATGGCACGCAACGGCGTGGAGTTCGGCATCCGCGTGGCAGGCCTCCCCGGCCGCTGGTTCACCGGCCCCGCCCAGCAGGTGATCGGGCCGATGTTCGCCGGCTACACGCCGCAGGATTCGGGCCGGGACATCGGAGACAGCGCCATCACCGAGACCTACGGCTTCGGCGGATTCGCGATGGCTGCCGCCCCGGCGATCGTCGCACTCGTCGGCGGGACGGTCGAGGACGCCGTCCGCTACACCGATCTGATGGGCGAGATCACGACGGCCGAGAACCCCAACGTCACGATCCCCGCCCTCGGCTTCCGGGGCCTGCCGACGGGGATCGACGTGCGCAAGGTCATGGACACCGGCATCCTTCCGGTGATCAACACCGCGATCGCGCACAAGGAGCCCGGCATCGGGATGATCGGCGCCGGCATCACCCACCCGCCGATCGAGGCGTTCCAGAAGGCGACGCTCGCGCTGGCCGCCTCGCTCTCCTGACGCCCGCGGCAGGCACGAGAAAGGGGGCCGGCTCCGAGAGCCGGCCCCCTTTCTCGTCCTGGTGCCGCGGGAGCGCGTGGTGCGGCTCAGTGGCCCGCCATGGCGTGGGCGTTCATCCACGATGGGAATGCGGCGATCTTGGCGTCGATCACGAGGGGACGATCCGGCGAGCCCGCCAGCCACGCCCGCACGGGTGCGAGGTCCTCCGGCCGCCGGACGGTGATCGCGTCGCAGCCGTAGCCGCGCGCGATCGCGGCGATGTCGGTCTCGGGGAAGACCACCGTGCGAAGGTCGTCGGTCTCCGTGTTGAAGTGCTGCACCTCGGCGCCGTACGCGTCGTCGTTGTAGACGATCACGACCATCGCGAGTCCGCTCCGCACCGCGGTGTCCAGTTCCACGTGGGACATCATGAACGCCCCGTCGCCGACACCGACGACCGACAGGCGCGACGGCGACGCGATCGCCGCCCCGACTCCGCTGGCCAGCGAGAGGCCGATCGACTGGAACGCCAGCGGCAGCACGAACCCGCGCTCGTCCGGGACGCGCAGGAACATCGCGGGATAGCCGACGAAGTTCCCCCCGTCGACGGCGATGACGCGCTCGGTCGGGAGCAGGCCGTCCAGCGCGATGGTGAGCGTCCGCGGGTCGATGTGGGTCGCATCGCCGCGGTCCTCGTACGCGATCTCGCGCCAGGTGCGGCTCGAGGCCAGCACGTCGGCGATCGCGGAAGTGCGGTAGCCGACGGGCGGCTCATCGCCCCCGAGCACCTCCGTCACCGCTCGTGCCACCAGTGCGGCATCCCCCAGCACGCCGAGGTCGGCCCGGGCGTGGCTTCCGATCGCGTCTGATCTGTCGTCGACCTGGATCACCGTCTTGTCCCTCAGGAGCGAGCCGTTGCGCGACGTCCATCGGGTGAGCACGGCGCCGAAGGCCACCAGGACGTCCGCATCGGCGATGACCTGCGCGATCGGATCGGTGGAGAACCCGCCCATCACGTCGAGGCTCCACGGATCATCGCGGAAGAGCCCCCGGGCGACGGCGGACGTCGCCAGCAGGGCGCCGCTCGCCGCGGCGAGCGCTCGCAGTTCGGGCCCCGCCGCCCGCGATCCACGGCCCGCGATGATGACCGGCCGTTCCGCGGCGCGCAGCCGCGCGGCGAGCTCGCGCACCGCCTCGGGTGCCGGCGCCGCCGGCAGCACGGGCACGGGCATGGAGACGGATGCCGGTTCCCAGTCGATCTCGGCCCGCTGGATGTCCAGCGGCAACGACAGCACCACCGCGCGACGCCCCTGCACCGCCTCGGCGAACGCACGACAGGTGTCCGCGACCGCCGTCGCCGGCCGGTGCACCCGGAAGGGCACCGCTCCGACCGCAGCCACCGCCGCGTCCTGGTCGATGTAGAAGTTGGAGGTCGTCTCGAAGCTCGGCGTATCGCCGCTGATCACGATCAGCGGCGTGTGGCTCTTGGCGGCCTCCCCGATGCCCGTGAGCGCGTTGGTGAGTCCGCAGCCCTGATGCACGCTCACCGCGGCGACCTCGCCCGTCACCCGGGAGTACGCATCCGCCATGCACGTCGCACCCATCTCGTGGCGCGCCGCCACGAAGGGGACCCCGCTGTGGATGATGGCGTTGGTGACGTGGAAGTTCCCGCTGCCGACCACTCCGAACACATGAGCGACACCGAGCTCCGCGAGCGTGCGTCCGACCGCCTCGGCTACCGGCATCCGCATCAGGCAACGGCCTTTCGCTGCTCGGCCACGGCCGTCCTTCCGATCTGGAGCGGGAAATGGCACGCCGCTGCGTGGCCGGCGGATGCGCCGACGGCAGCAGGCGCCTCGGCCGCACAGATCTCCTGCGCGAGCGGGCAGCGGGTGCGGAAGCGGCACCCGCTCGGCGGATTGCTCGGCGACGGCAGCTCGCCGTGCATCCGCAGCGTCGATTCCGCGCGACGCCCGGGCACCGCGTCGAGCAGGATGCGGGTGTACGGGTGCTGCGGAGCCCGGAAGACATCCTCCGCCTCGCCGATCTCGCAGAACTTGCCGAGGTACATCACACCGACGCGATCGCTGATGTGCTTGACCACGGACAGGTCGTGCGAGACGAAGATGTAGCTGAGACCGAGCTCCTTCTTGATCCGCTCCAGCAGGTTGATGATCTGGGCCTGGACCGACACGTCGAGCGCCGACACCGGTTCGTCGCACACGAGCAGTCGGGGGCTGAGCGCGATCGCCCGCGCGATCGCGACGCGCTGCGCCTGACCGCCGCTCAGCTGCCGGGGATAGCGCGGGCCGTGAACCCTCGGGTCGAGGCCCACCAGCTCCAGGAGCTCGTCCACGCGCCCTGCACGCTGCGCGCGCGACAGCGCGGTGTCGAGCCGAAGCGGCTCGTCCAACGACTGGGCGATCGTCCATCGCGAGTCCAGGGAGCTCATCGCGTCCTGGAAGATCATCTGCGTGCTGCGGCGAGCTGCACGCAGACGTGCGCCGCGCAGCGTGCCCAGGTCCTGGCCGTCCAGCAGCACACGCCCGCCGGACGGCTTGGTCACTCCGAGGAGTGCGCGAACGAGCGTGGACTTGCCGCTGCCGGTCTCCCCCACGATGCCCAGCGTCTCTCCGCGGGCCAGGGTGAAGGAGACGTCGGAGACCGCCTGCACCTTCTCCCGCTTGTTCACCGTGAAGGTCTTGACGAGATTCTCGACGACCAGCAGCGGAGTGTCTCGGTCACTCGTGGACATCGGGTCCTCCCTCGGTGAGCGGGTGCCAGCAGCGGAAAGCGTGGTCGGCCGTGCCTTCGAGCTCCGGATCTGCCGACGTGCAGGTATCCGTCGCGAACCGGCACCGGGGCGCGAACGCGCACCCCACGGGCAGGCTCCGCAGATCCGGCGGACGACCGTCGATGACGGGAAGCATCGAATGGGGTGGCGAATCCGGCTGCGGAACGGCTGTCATCAGCGCCCTCGTGTACGGCATGCGCGGATGGTTGATCACCGCGCTCACCGGCCCGTCCTCCACGACCCTGCCCGCGTACATCACGGCCACGCGATCGGCGTGATCCTCGGCGATGCGGATGTCGTGGGTCACCAGCACGATCGCGGTGCGGTGCGAGTGCTGGAGATCGCCGAGCAGACGAAGGATCTCCGCCTGGGTGGTGACGTCCAGCGCCGTGGTCGGCTCGTCGGCCAGCAGGACGCGCGGCTTGCAGCTGAGCGCGATCGCGATGACGATGCGCTGGCGCATGCCGCCGGACAGCTGGTGCGGATACTCCTCGTATCGCCTGGGGGCGTTCGGGATCTGCACCTGATCGAGCAGCTCGAGCGAGCGCGCCTTGACCTGGGCGGACGAGAGATCCTGACTGTGCAGCCGGATCGCCTCGGCCAGCTGTGTTCCGATCTTCATCGTGGGGTTGAGCGACCGGAGCGGATTCTGGAAGACCATCCCGATCTCGGAGCCGCGCACTCGACGCCACTCGTTCTCGGTGAGCGCGCTGACCTCCCGACCGCCGATGCGGATGGAGCCGCCGGTGATCCGTCCGCCGCGGGGAAGCAGTCCCATCGCCGCCTTCGCGGTCATCGATTTGCCCGCGCCCGACTCGCCGACCAGGGCGAGCATCTTTCCGGGCGGCACGGAGAGGGACACGCCGTTCACGATGCTGGCATCGCCGACCTGCACACGCAGCTCGGTCAGTTCCAGCGCCGGCGGAGTGACGACCGACACGGGATCGAGGGTCGCGGGGATGGGTGTGCTCATCGTTCGTCCCTCGCTTGCCGCAGCGACTCTCCGAGGAGGTTGAGAGCGCAGATCGTGATGAAGAGGAAGGCGCCCGGCACGAGGACCATCCAGGGTGCGTCGGCGAGGGACTGCTGGCCGCTGGCCATCATGTTGCCCCAGCTCGGTGCCGGCGGCCGGATGCCCAGACCGAGGAAGCTCAGTGTCGCCTCGATGATCATCGCGGTGCCGCACTGCAGGATCGCGAACGTCAGCAGCGGCGACGAGATGTTGGGGATGATATGGCGGCGCAGGATCGTCGATTCCCGCACGCCCGCCAAGCGCGCTGCGACGATGAACTCCTCCTTCCGGGCCGACATCGTCGATGCCCGGGCGATCCGCGCGGTGGCGGGGATGAGGAAGATCGACACGGCGTAGATCTCGTTCTGCAGGCTCGGGCCGAGGTAGGCGGCGATCGTCAGCGCGAGGATCAGCGCGGGGAAGGCGAGCAGCACGTCGAACAGCCAGCCGAGGACGCGCTCGATCCATCCGCCCTTGTAGCCGGCGAGCATGCCCAGGAAGCCCCCGACCACCAGTCCGATCAACGTCGCGCCGACCCCGACGATGAAGGAGACGCGACCACCGTAGAGGGAGCGGGAGAGCATGTCGTTGCCGAGGGCGTCGGTGCCCAGCGGGTGTCCCGGCGTGAGTGGAGGCAGTCGCGCCTCGGCCAGATCCCCACCGGACGGCGGAGGCAGCGGCACGACGAGAGGAACGATGAAGCACGCGATCGCCATCGCGATCAGGACCGCGGCCGCGACCTGCGCCTGGCCGATGCGCCACCGTGGCCGGATGCGCCTCGCGGGTGGGGGCAGAGCGAGAGAGCGGGTTTCAGGCGTCAGCGTGATCATGGCGGATCCTTGGGTCTACGACTCCGTAGAGCATGTCGATGATGAGGTTGACGATGACGACGGCCGCGGCGATGAAGACCACCACCCCCAGCACGACGGGAACATCCCGGGACGTGATGCTCTGAATGAGCAGCAGTCCGATGCCGGGGACGCCGAAGATGCTCTCGACGACGACCGAACCTCCCACCAGGAGGCTCGTGGTCAGTCCGACCATCGTCATCATCGGGAAGATCGAGTTGCGCAGCACATGGCGGAAGAGGATCGCGCGCCTGGGCACGCCCTTGGCGCGAGCGGTCGTCACGTAGTCCTCGCGGGTGAGCTGTTCGGCCATGTCGGCGCGCAGCAGCCTCGAGAAGTACGCGAAGGGCGTCGCGGCCAGTGTGAGGGCCGGGAGGAACGCGGTCTCGAGATTGCCGATCGGGTCCTGCGCGAACGGGACCCAGCCCGACACCGGGAACCATCGCAGCTCGATCGCGAACACCAGGATCAGCACGAGCCCCAGGAGGAACGACGGCGTGGCCAGGAAGGAGAAGCTCACCCCGCCCAGCACCCGGTCCAGCACGCCACCGGGCTTGCGCACCGCGAGGACTGCTGCGGGAACGGCCGCCGCGATCGCGAACAGCAGCGCCAGTGCCACCAGCTCGAGCGTCACGGGAATGCGCTGGGCGACGGCATCCCAGACCGGCTGGTTGTTGACCAGAGACGATCCCAGGTCGCCCTGGAAGACGCCCCCCAGCCAGTTGAGGAACCGCTGAGGGATCGGCTCGTCCAGGCCCAGCTGCGCCGTGAGCGCAGCGACCTGCTCGGGCGTGGCCTGATCGCCCAGGACGGCTGTGGCGACGTTGCCCGGCAGCGCGTTGATCAGCACGAAGGTGAGCAGGCACACTCCGAAGACGACGCTGACGAGCCGCAGAATCCGACCTGGCAGCCTTCCGAAGATCCCGTGCACCTGCCCACCTCCGTTGCTCATGGCCTTACTGACCGCCGACCCAGGCGTTCTCGAGGTAGAAGACGTCGGTCGTCAGATACTCGATGCCCTGGATGCGCTGGTTCTGCAGACGCATCACGGGCATGTCCGAGAGGTAGACGACCGGGGTGACTTCCGCCATCCGCTCGAAGGCCTGCTTGTAGATCTCCGCGCGGGCGTCGACGCCTGCCGTGGTGCGGCCCTGTGCGAACAGCGCATCGAGGTCCGGATCCTGCAGGCCGCTCGGGTTGGCGCCCGCCGTGCTGTCGAAGAACGGCCGCACGTAGTTGTCGGGGTCCGGCAGCCCGGGAATGATGAACTGACCGGCCTCGTAGTTGCGGGAGAACACGTCGGCGATCTTCTGGGACGGCTCGACGGCGTCGATCTCCATCTCGATGCCGGCCTTGGCCAGCTGCGCCTGCACCGCCGCCATCTGCTGGAGGTAGTCGGGAGTGTTCGAGACCTTCACGCTGAACGAAAGCCCGCCGATCTCCTCCACGAGCTTCTTCGCCTCATCGAGGTCGAAGGCCGGGTAGCCGTCGACGGTCTCGCCCGACCACGCCCATGATCCGCTTCCGATCGGCGACTGGGTGGGGTTGACGTAGCCGAAGAAGAGGGACTTCGCCAGCGACTCCTGGTCGATCGCATAGCCCAGCGCACGGCGTGCGCGAACGTCGTCGAAGGGAGGCTTCGTGGTGTTGAGGAGGATCTCGTTCACGCTGAGGGCGGGCCGCTCGACCAGCGTCAGGGTGGCATCGCCCTTCGCGGCGTCCGCCTGCTGCGGGGCGACGAAGTCCATCACGTCGGCGCCGCCCGACCGCAGGGTCTGCAGTGCGGAATCGGCGGACCCGAGCGCGCGATACGTCACGCGGTCGAGATACGGCAGGCCCTTCACCCAGTAGTCCGGGTTCTTGACCAGCTTGGCCTCCTGGCCCACGACCTGCGACTCCAGCATGAACGGGCCGGTTCCCACGGGGTGAAGCCCGTACTCCCCTCCCCACTTCTCGACGGCCGTCGGCGACGCCATCAGGCCGACGGCCGTCGTCGCGAGCGCCGACGGCAGCGACTCGTCCGGCTCGGTCAGGCCGATGAGGACCGTCAGCTCGTCCACGGCCGTCACCGTGATGTCGCGCGGGAGATTGCCGCCCTCGCCGGCGCGCTGATCGGGATCGATCTGCCGTTCGAGGTTGAACTTGACCGCTTCGGCGTTGAAGGGCGTGCCATCGGTGAAGACCACATCGGGCTGCAGCTCGAGCGTCCACGACAGGCGGTCGTCGCTCGCCTCGTACGAGGCTGCCAGCCAGGGGACGATCTCCCCGTCGGGCGTCAGACGCAGAAGTCCGTCGTAGACCGCGTTGAGCAGGGGCTTGATGGGAGTGACGGCCGGCACCGCGACATCCAGATGCGCCCAGGAGCGCCCGCTGACGACGATCGTCGTCTCACCGCCGGCGACGGGGTCGCCGGTGGGTGTCTCCTCTGCGCCGGAACCACTTCCCCCGCTGCAGCCGGCAAGCATCAGAGCCGCCGCCACCAGCATCGTTGCTGCGAGACGTACACGCATGTGCACACTCCATTTCAGGATCGGACCGAGTTCAGGAAGGTCGGTACAAAGCCTGATGGTATACAGTGGACATTACACTGTCAAGGAATATTCGAGCATAGTTCGAACCCCGAGACGATGGATTGCGTACGGTATCCCTGAGAGATTACGGAACCGCTGGCCACGAGGAGATTCCATGACTCAGCTGCCCATCTCACCCGTCGGCGGCACACCCCCGCTGCCGACGCTGGGCGAGACCCACCAGCCACTGCGCGAGCGCGTGCGCGACCTCATCCGCGATCGCATCGTACGGGGCGAGTTCACCCCGGGCGACCGCCTCGTGGAGCGCGTGCTGGCCGAGGAGATGGGTGTGTCGCGCGTACCCGTGCGCGAGGCGCTCAACCTGCTGAAGGGCGAGGGATTCGTCCAGGACGTCCCCCGTCGCGGCGTCATCGTCACCATGCTGTCGCGCGAAGACCTCGACGACCTCTTCGAGGTCCGCGAGGCCCTGGAGGTGCAGAGCGCGCGCCTCGCCTGCGCACGCGCCTCGGAGGCTGAGCTCGCCTCGCTGAAGCAGATCGCGGATGACGCGGATGCCGCCCGGCAGCGCGGGGATGCCGAACTGCTCGCCGATCTGAACCAGGCGTTCCACGATGCGATCCCCGCACTCACCCACAACCGCATCCTGGCCTCGACGCTCGAGCCGCTCGAAGGCCGGCTCCACTGGCTCCTCCGGCAGAACCGTTCCCCCGACCGTCTCATGGACGAGCATCGCGAACTGGTTGAGGCGATCACGGCCCGCGATGCGATCAAGGCTGAGGAGATCGCGCGGCGTCACGTCGCCACGAGTCGGGCGATCTGCCACGAACTCATGTTCGGAGACGAGTAGGCACGTTCCGGAGTTCGGGCTACCGGATTCTGTATACCATCCTCTACAGTAAGTGTCTGTGGTACCGACACTTTGCATACGAGGAGGTAGGACGTGACCACGAACACGCTGTCGCGACCGTCGATGTTCGAAGCGGCGTCCGAGGGTCTGCTGGAAGTCCTGCGGGAGTTCATCTCCTCCGGCGCCGACCTGGACGCCACAGACTCCCGAGGCCGCACGCCGATCACCCTCGCCGCCGCGAGCGGGCACTACGACGCGGTGGCGCTGCTCGTCGAGCACGGCGCCGACATCGACAAGCAGGACCAGGTCCAGCTCAACCCCTTCCTGATCGGCTGCACGACCGGCGATCTCACCCTGGTGCAGATGATGCTCGACGCGGGCACCGATCTCACTCGGCTGACGCGTTTCGGCGGAAACGGCATCATGCCGGCCAGCGAGAAGGGCTACCTCGAGATCGTGGAGGAGCTGCTCGGTCGCACCGAGATCAACGTCAATCACACGAACTGGGTGGGGTGGACCGCGCTCATCGAGGCAGTGCTGCTCAACGACGGCGGGCCGCGCCAGCAGCGGATCGTCCAGCTGCTCCTCGAGCACGGCGCCGACCCGCGCATGACAGACAAGTACGGCGTCACTCCCCGTGAGCTCGCCGCGCGAGCCGGCTACGCCGAGCTGGCGCGGATCATCGAGGCAGCCGGCGGCTGAGATGTCCCACTCCGACTCAGAACCCGCGCGCGGGCGGATCGGCATCATCGGCCCCAGCGGCACGGGCACCCACGAGCTGAGAGTCCGTCTCGACGACTTCCACGGCGATGTGGCGACGATCATCACAACGCCGTCCTCGGATCTCGAGTCGCCCGCCGGCGCAGCACGGACTCTGGCGGCTCTGGCCGAGCTGGCGTCGGATCCTCTGATCGAGGTCATCGTCGTCCTGGGATACGCACCGTTCTCCTCCGCCGCAGCGGGGTCGATCGTCGACGCGGCGCGGTCGTCCCGCAAACCGGTGATCCTCTGCCTGGTGGGTGCGGACCCCGACACCGCCTCGACAGCGGCGATCGCCGGCGTCGACCTCCACACCCGCACCAAGCCGGCGGCGCTCGCGGCCGCGGTCGCGAGCGGCGTCGACCCGGCCACCCTCGATCTGCACCCGCTCAACTGGCCCCTCATCTACGACGTACGCGGCAGGCTCGCGTCCACTCAGCGCGATGTCCGCGGCTACTTCACGAGTCGGGCGCTGTGCGCCGAGGCGATGTTCCTCGCGCTCGAGAAGCTCCCGCAGGTCGCAGGGAACATGCGAGGGGCGTCGATGGCGACGCAGGCGCACGAGCAGCCTCGCGGGAATGTGTTCCTGCATCTCGGAAGCGAGGCGCCCCACTCCCCCGCCGGTGCCGGCGTGGCAGAGCAGGCCCGGCTGCTGCGCGAGTCGGCGGACGACCCCTCCGTCGGCGTCGTCGTCCTCGACTTCGTGCTGGGCCGAGGCGGCGACCCCGTCGGCGAGCTCGCGCCGGCCATCAGCGAGGCCAAGGCGGTCGCCGCCGAGCACGGACGCCACCTCGAAGTCCTCGGCTACATCCTCGGCACGGATGCCGACACTCCGCCCCTCGCGGAACAGGCTGCAGCACTGTGCGCCGCGGGGGCGACGTGGGCGTCCTCGGCCACCAACACCGGTCTGCTCGCCCGGGAGTTCGTGACCGGAGCCTGAAAGAGCGGAGCCTGCGCGATCCCCGGGATCGCGCAGGCTCCGCTCTTCTCATCCAGCGCCGTCAGACGACCACCAGGTGATTGGGCAGCGAGTTGAGCTCCTGCGCGCCGTCCTCCGCCAGCAGCACCGTTCCTCCGATGCACACCCGCTTGCCGTCGCGCAGCGCGTTCGGCTCGAACGCGAAGGCGTGGCCGGGCTCGATCACGAAGTCCCCGTCGAGCCCGACTCCCAGCGGGAGCTTCGGCAGACCCGAGAGAGCCCGGTCCACACCCGGGTTCAGGCGGGTCGCCGAGTTGTAGATCGGCGGCACCGTCTGCACCATCGGGCCGGTGTTCCAGGTGCGCGACGACTGCAGCGGCGCTTCCATGATCGCGGCCAGCTCCGAGAACAGCATGCCCGGCCGCAGCGCAGCGAGACCCGCCTCATAGGATTCCCGGCAGACCGCCTCGAGGTCGCGCAGCAGGCGGTCGGGCTCGCCGACACTGACGTCGATCTGCTGCTGCGACTCGATCCCTCCGTAGAAGGCGAAGATCTCTGCTGCGATCGTGTCGCCCTGACGCAGCACATGCGGCGCGCCGCCCATCGCGAACCATTCGGGCACCGACCACGCGAACATGCTGTCGCCGGCCCGCTCGAGCATGAACGGCGCACGCACCCATCCGCCGCCCGCGATGATCGCGTGGAAAGAGGCGGCGGCGATCTCGTGCTCGTTGCGCCCGTCCCGTGCGGCCTGCACGAACGCTTCGCACGCGCGCTCGCCCAGCGACGCCGCCTTCCGGAGCATCACCTGCTCCTCGGCGCCCAGGATGATCGCCAGCGACTCGTAGGCATCGGCCACGTCGACCCACCGCACGTCGGGGAGCGCCGCCGTGAGCCGGCCCCAGGTGACATGAGAGATGACCCCCGCCCATTCGCCGACGGCGCGGCTGGTGAGCCCGACGATGCCGACATGTGCGGCGGACAGACCGCGGGCACGCAGCCTGGAGGCGAGGTTCTGGATCGGATCCCCTGCTTCCCAGTCCGTCACCCAGCGCTCCCAGCGCCCGCCCGGGACGTCGTAGTGATCCAGCGGCACATCCCCGAGGAACATGGTGGGATCGTCGTCGGGCGTGAGCAGCGTGATCGACTTGCGTGCCTCGTTGGTCAGGTACGAATCGAGGGCGTTGCGGCCATGGCCGAAGACGACGACGGCGTCCAGGTTCTCCTTGGCAAGCAGGCCGCGGACGCGGTCCCATCTCCTGTCGCGCTCGGCGAGGGACAGCGTGGGGTACTCGGACTTCATGGATTCTCCTTCTTCGTAGGACGGACGGACCGTCAGATCCGGATGCCGCGTTCCGCCGGTTCGTCTCGAGCCGGCAGCGGGAGGTGGGAGCGGAGCGCGTCGGCGCTGCGCAGGAGGAACTCGAGCGACTCCTCGCCCGCCACCGGCGCACGCAGCGATGCACCGTCCGGCGCGTGGCCCTCCGCTGCGCGGCGCTCGTAGGCGGCGGCGAGATCCATCAGCTCGTCCCGTTCCGCGACCGACTGGTCAGGATGCCCCGCCGCCCAGCGGCCGTCGAGCAGCGGGATGGGCATCGCCGCGCGGCTCGTGGTGATCCCCTCGATCGACAGCATCGGATCGGCGGGCGCGATCGCCGCGAGCACCTCGGGCCAGTCCACGACGCCGTCGCCCACGGGGAGGAGGAAGCGGGTCAGACCGTCGGGTGCGCTGATGAGTGCGGCGTCACGGATGTGGGTCGCGC
>Ga0160448_100394_pt1 | contig 15416 bp, 12 predicted proteins | sample HID1973M_E1MG_FD_108269 | JGI IMG/M metagenome (GOLD analysis project Ga0160448, IMG submission 108269) | Enriched mosquito-associated microbial communities from UW Madison campus, WI, USA - HID1973M_E1 MG | ecosystem: Host-associated > Arthropoda: Insects > Digestive system > Unclassified ...
CACGCCCTCCTCCTCGACGACGACGTGCTGCTCGAACCGGAGTCGATCCTCCGCATGCTCGCCTTCGCCGCCCGGGCCGTGGGGGAGACCATCGTGGGCGCGCAGATGCTCAGCCTCACCGACCGCACTCTGCTGCATTCGATCGGGGAGCGGGTGACGCGACGCGGATTCTGGTGGAGCCCGGTGGATCCGGACCTCTCCCCGGTCGACCTCAGCGTCGCGACGATCGAGGCGACCCCGGGGCTGCGTCGACCCCGCGAGGTCGACTTCAACGGCTGGTGGATGTGCCTCGTGCCTCTCGGCCTCGTGCGCCGCGTCGGCGCCGCCCTGCCGTTGTTCATCAAGTGGGACGATGCCGAGTTCGGTCTGCGCGCCGCTGCGGACGGCGTGCCGACGGTGACCCTTCCCGGTGCCGCGCTGTGGCACATGCCCTGGACCGGGAAGGACGACGGCCTCGACTGGCAGGCGTACTACCAGCTGCGCAACCGCGTGGTCGCCGCGCTCGTCCACTCCGCCTCACCGCGCGGCGGAGGTGTGCTGTCCTCATCCTTCGCGCAGGACGTGAACCATGTGCTGTGTCTGCAGTACGGATCCGCCGCGGCGCGCCGCGTCGCCTTGCGCGATGTCCTCGACGGCCCGGGGCACCTCCCTCGCACGATCGCACGACGCGCACCGCAGATGCGGTCGCTGATGGCGCGCGCGGGGCAGAGTGTCGTCCCGGATGCAGAGCTGCCCGCCGGCCGCGGAGCGTCCGCTCCGGTGCCGCCCGTCGGAGCGGTCGCCTCGGCGCGGCGACTGGTGCACGTGGGCGTGCATCAGCTCACCCGCCCGCGAGCTCAGCGCCCCGGGCTCGTGGATGTCGAGCTCGCGCGTTCTCAGGGCAAGTGGTGGGCACTCGGCCTGCTCGACAGCGCCACGGTCGCCAGCGCGACCGGTGTCGGGGCGTTCGTCGCCCGCCGCGACCGGCGCGCGGCCGTGCGGCTGACGCTCGACGCGATCATCCTTCGCGCGCGGCTGTGGGCCCGCTGGCCCCGGCTCGCGCGTGAGTATCGTGCCGCGGTCGCGGGCCTGACGTCACCGGCCGCGTGGGAGGAGCTCTTCGGCTCCGCGGCCGAGGAGCCCGGTCGCCGCGCCACCTAGCACAGACCGTCCCGAGCCCGATTCGCGAGACCCGCCGTGCGCCGCCTATGCTTCAGGCAACCGGAGCAACGGAGCTGCGGAGCTTTGGAGCAAGGTGCATGGACGTGTCCGTCGAGATCGAGGTGGCCGGGGCTGATCGCCACCCGCCGCGGTTCTGGCTGCGCCCGACGTCGTACTGGTTCCCCGCGCATCTGCCGGTCTCGGCATGGGTGACGCACGGCCCGTTCGCCGCGTGGCTCGTCGACGTCCTGCGTCCGCGCAGCATCGTCGAGCTCGGGACGCATTACGGCTACTCCTGCTTCGCCTTCGCCGAGGCGGCCAAGCGGCTCGGACTCAGCACGACCATCAGCGCGCTGGACAGCTGGGAGGGCGACGATCACGCCGGCCACTACGGACACGAGGTCTACGACTATGTCCGGGAGGTCGCCGGGGCCGACTATCCCGACAGCGTGCGGCTGCTGCGCGGCTGGTTCGCCGAGTCGAGGCATCTGTTCGAGGACGCCTCGGTCGACCTCCTGCACATCGACGGTCGCCACGGCTACGAGGACGCCCTCGGTGACTACACGCAGTGGCGCAGCACCGTACGCGACGGCGGAGTCATCCTCTTCCACGACATCGCCGAGCGCGAGAACGGCTTCGGGGTGTGGCGGCTGTGGGAAGAGCTCGCCCAGCCCGGGCGATCCTTCGCCTTCGAGCACGGCCACGGCCTGGGTGTGCTGGCGGTCGGTGACATCGGGCAGGAGCCGCTGCGCGCGCTGTTCGAGGCGGATGAGACGACCGCGGCCGTGATCCGCGCCGATTTCGAGCGGCTCGGGCAGGCGGTGGCCCGCCAGACCTGGCTGGAGACCGTCCCGGACGACGCTGAGCGCGCATGGGCGCAGGTGCGGCGGCGCGCGGTGCACGAGGACGAGCTCCAGGCGCAGATCGACGCGCTGAAGGCCAGCACGAGCTGGCGGATCACGGCTCCCCTGCGATGGGTGGGCAGGCGCCGTCCGCGCCGGGGCTGACGCGGGTCAGTCGCGCTGGAGCCGCTCCCGGCGCGTGAGCATCTTGCTCCGCACCAGGCCGGGGCCGCCCTGCTTCCAGTAGTGACGGAACAGCGCGAAGTCGCGCCGTGGTCCTTTGGGCATGGCGAGGATCCGCTCGAACGGAGTGCCTCCCATCACCGCCGACCTGCTGAGCACCAGTTCGCGATCCGGCGCGGGCTGCGGATCGATGCAGAACTCGACGAGGGGCGCGAGCGCGCGCGACCACATGAACTCCTCGCGGACGACGCGCAGGTTCTGCGCGGCGACGCTGCGGGCATCCTCGTCGCACACCATCTCGACGATGGCGGCCGCGAGCGCGGACGGGTCGCCAGGGGGTACGACTCGACCGATTCGGCGCTCCCGGATCAGAGCGGCGAAGCTGTCGCCGTCGGTCGCGACGATCGGGAGCTCGGCCCACAGATAGTCCAGGATGCGCGTGCGGAAGGCGAAGCGCGTCTCCGCGTGGATCAGATGCGTGCTCACGCCGAGGTCCGCGTCCAGGAGGTAGTCCGCCCGCCGCTCGTAGTCCACCCACGTGTCGTTGAAGAACACCGTGCGATCGATGAGTCCGAGGCGCTCGGCGGTCTCGACGGTATCGGTCAGGGCCTGCATCTCGGGGATGTCCGGGTTGAAATGCCGGGCGCTCAGGAAGAAGAGCTTGATCTCGGGGTGGCTGTCGGCCAGGAGTCCCATCGCCTCGACCAGGGTCGCCGGATCGAACCAGTTGTAGATCCCACCGCCCCAGATCAGCACCTTGTCGTCGGCGCCGATGCCCGGCACCGTTCCCTTGATGCCGTGGCGCTGCTGGACCGGGGGCTCGTCGGAGACCCCGAACGGCACGAGCCGCAGCAGCGACTCGAAGGTGGGGTCGGCGGTGTACGTCGTGGGGTTCAGCCGTCCCATCGACGACAGTCCGCCGAGCCACAGGCTGCGCTGCGCCTCCGAGGCGCACAGGAAGCAGTCGGCTCGTCCGAGCTGCTCGTTCAGGAGCGACACCGCCTTGGTGACCTCATCGGCCCATTCCGCCGGCGGGGCGTACTTGTTCATCTCCAGCTGCTCGAGCTGGAACGGATCGTACAGGTCGGCGACGACGATCTTCCGGGTCTGCGCGATGCTCGGGAAGACCCGGAACGACGTGCCCTGCACGATGATGACGTCGGCCCACTGCTCGTGGCCGCGCATCGTCTGGTCGTCGGCCTCGCGCACGTGGGCGGTCTCGAATCGATCGGAGGTGCGCTCGATCCGGTTCCACGACACGATCCGCACGTCGCACGCCGCCGACAGTGCTTCGGCCATGTTCCACACCCGGATCGCGGGTCCGGCCATGCGTTCGCCGATGAGGTCGCCGGTGATGATCAGGACCCGCGTCGGAGCGGACCGAACCCCCTGTGCCGTCATCGTTCGCCACTCTTCGCGACGAGGCCTTCGGGCGCGTGCTCATGCGGGCCTGACGCCGGCGTCGTGGCCACGCGCGCCTCGGGCGATCCGTCGTCGCCGCCGGCGGGAGCCAGGATGGGGGAGTCGTCGGCCGCGGACGCGGGGAGCTTCCAGATGAGCAGCGCGAGAGCTCCCGCGAACGCGAGACCACCGCCCACCCAGACCAGCCCCGGACTGGGGGCCCACGCCCACCACCACTCGGCGTTCGCGCCGGGATCAGCGGTGAACTGATCCATCCCCGTCGTATACCGCTGGATGTTCGTGTGGAGCGCGACGCCGTTCGCGAGGGCAAGGGCGACGACAGCTGCGATCGAGCGGAATCCGCGCCATGCGTTCGCGCTGTCCCATCGCGCGGAGGCCACGCCGATCGTGATGATCATCAGCGGCATCAGGTAGCGCGGCTGGATCAGCTCGCCGACCATCATGCGCGATTGGCCGAGGAGCACCACGGGGACGAGCCACATCGCCGCAACGGCCAGCGCGAGCGCCAGACCACGCCGCAGCGTCGCGCGCCCGGCGCCGACGAAGAAACTGCCCCAGAAGACCGCGCCGGCGAACACCGACACGACCGCGGGCATCGGGGTGTCCAGCCACCCGAGCCCCCATCCGCCGAGTGCGCCCATCCACAGGCTCGGTGCCGACAGCAGGTTGGAGACGTGCTGCGAGCCGGACAGCGGCAGACGCTCGCTGTCCAGACCGCCGACGATGGACGCTCCCTGCCAGGCGCTCAGATAGAACGCGACGCCGATCACCACGATCACCGCCGCCGTCACCAGAGGCACAGCGGCCGATCGAGTGGGGCGTCGAAGCGCGAGCAGGAGCGCGATGACGACACCGAACACGGCGTAGACCGCGGAGTCCGCGCGCGCACCGGCGCCCATCACGGCGCCGAGGACGGCGAGGCCGGCCAGAACCCATCTGCGCCGCCCCTCCGTGAGGAACGCGCCGTACAGGCAGATCCACACGGTCGCTGCAGACAGGAGCGCCCATGACGACGGATTCGTCGATCCGTAGATGAACATGCCCAGCGGCACTGCGGTCGCCGCGACGGAGATCACCAGCGCAGGGCGGAGCCGACGAGGCAAGGCGAAGAACACTCCGGTGAGAAGACCCACCACGACGGCGCAGTTGAAGAGCTTCATCGTCATCACCGACGCGGCGACGTTCGTGCTGGCGAACAGCGACATGGTCCCGTAGAACACGGGCGGGTAGAGCCGGTCGATGTTCGCCCGCTCCACCTCTGACATGCCGTGGTCCTCGCCGTTCCAGCAATCGGCACTCTCGCCGTTGTGGAACGCGTAGCACGTCGCCGTGGTCAGCGGGGTGGGCACGTAGCGGGCGCCGGCGTCGCCACCGCGGTCCTCGCACAGACCGTCCCGGTCACCCAGGCCGCACCAGATCGAGGCCAGGTGGAAGTCGTCGTCGGGAGTCGCACCGACCGGGGAGCTGACCGCCCAGGCGCTCAGAGACAGGAACGCGAGGAGGGGGATCAGAATCGCGAAGACGAGCCCTCTGCGGGGCGGACGGGTGCTTCGTGTCACTTCAGCATCTTACCGGGCGCGCTGCGCCGCCCCGAGTTCCAAGGTCCGGCCACTATTGTTCAGGGGGCGCTGCGCGATCGAGGACGCGCGTCAACCGAAGGAGTACGGGCATGCCCTCATCGCCGCGGTCGTCTCGCCGCGTGGTCTTCCTCATCGCCTATCTGGTGGTGCTCGCGGCGGCGTGCGCGGCGACCCTTTTCGGAGGGCCGATGCTCCTGCTCGTGGGTGTCGCGCTCGGCCCGGGTCTGCTGGTGCTCCGTTCGCGGATGTCGACGAGCGCGGCGCTCGCGCTGGTCTTCGTCGTCTTCGCCTGGCTGGTGCTGCTGACGATGATCGCGGCGCGCTACACCGGGATTCCCCCTCTGGCCCTGGTCATCGGCGTCGCGCTGGTCGCAGGCGTGCTCTGCGCCGTGCGGCTGCATCGGCGAGGATCCGCCTTCTCGAGGGTCGACGGGATGGATCTCGGGTTCGCGTCGCTCGGAGGGCTGGTCTGGGGCGGCGCCCTTCTCGCCGCGGTGGTCATCCCAGGCGGGACCCCGCTGTCCTGGGCGATGTCCGGTGATGCCGCGAACAACGTGCTGTTCGCTCGCGAGCTGCTCGAGAACGGCGGCGTCAGCCTGGGGAGCGGACAGAATCCCGTGCCGCTGACAGCAGCACTCATCGGGTTCTTCATGCTCCCCGCGGTGGCGTCCGGCGCGGCAGGCGTCGGTGGCCAGATCATCGCGCTCGCGGAGATGTGGTCGTTCGCGATCATCGCGGCTTGTGTGCTGTCGGGAGCGCTGGCGCTCGCCGTCGCGCGCAGGCGATCGGCGATGACCCTCATCGCCGCGGCGATCTCTTCGCTCGTCCCCCTCAGCTGGATCATGCTCTCGGGGCCTGTCGTGCTCGGTTTCGTCAACTTCCATCTGACGATCGCACTGCTTCTGGCCAGCCTCATCACTCTCGTGCACGCGGACCGTGCCGTCCTCACCTCCCTCGTGACGCTTTCGCTGGCCCTCGCCCTGACCCTTGCGCTGTGGGCGCCGCTCGCCGGGATCCCGGGAGTCGCGCTGCTGGTGCTGCTCGTCGTGCATCGTCGCGCGGTCCTCGCCCTCCGTCGCGGTCGGCTCGTGGTCGCGCTGGCCGCGCTCGCGCAGCCCGTCGCCGTCTTCGTGTCGCTCTCCCTGCCTGCGCTGGTGGGACAGGGGGAGCTGCTGGAGGAGGCGCTCGGTGCCGTCTTCGAGTTCAAGAAGGTCATCGTGCTGCTGGCGCTGGTGCTCGCGGTGCTCTTCGGCGTCCTGCACGCCCGCGTCACACGTTCCCCCGACCTCGTCTGGATCCTGCTGGCGCTCGTGGGAGGCGGCGGAAGCTGTCTGGCGCTTCTGCTGTGGCTTCGGCGCAACGAGGAGAACCTGTGGAGCTACTATCAGCTCAAGCTCCTGTGGTTCCTCCTCGGCATGCTGCTCATCGTCGCCGTCGTGGCCGGTCTCACGTTGGCTGCGGCTCTCGCCACGAGGTCGGCCACCCGCTCGGCGCTGGTCTTCACGGTGACCGTCGTCTCCGTCCTCGGAATGGGGGAGTACGCCCGCGTCACGGTTCCGACGTTCAGCAACGACATCCAGGCCGTCAGAAGCCCCATCGCACGGATCCTGACCGGCGACTACTTCTCCGTGGGAGAGGACGACCGCGTCTTCGACCGGGTCGTCGAGCTCATGTCGTCCGACGACGCGACCATCCTCTGGGAGTCGACGGACCCCGACGAGGACTCGATCATGTTCTGGGTGGTGCAGATGTCGTCCACCGGAGTCGACGACGTGGACCTGCGCAAGTTCGCGTATTACCACGATGGGCAATCGATGCACGACCTGTGCACGATGCGCGAACTCATGGGGCCTCCCGTGACCGTCCTCACGGCCGACGAGACGATCGTCGCGCGCGCAGCGGAGGCATGCCCCGATCTCGGACCGGTCATCCTCCAGCAATGACGCGGCGACGATCAGATCGCGGCCGATTGATAGGATGCTGACACCATGCCTGATCCCTCCGAGCGCACGCTCGTCATCGTGCCCGCATGGAACGAATCTCGGAATGTCGGCAACACCGTGCGCGAGATCCTCGACCAGTTCGAGGATTACGACGTGGTCGTGGTGGATGACGGATCGACCGACGACACGTCGCAGGTCGCACGACAGGCAGGCGCCCGGGTTCTCGTTCTCCCGTTCAACATGGGCGTCGGCGGTGCCATGCGCACCGGGTTCACCTTCGCTCAGCGGCACGGCTACGGCCGCGCGATCCAAGTCGACGCCGACGGGCAGCACAATCCGCGGGACATCCCGCTCGTCCTGGCCGGACTGGATGATGCGGACATCTCGATCGGCGCACGATTCGCAGACGTGGGCGACTACCAGGCGAAGGGCCCGCGACGCTGGGCCATGGTGTTCCTGGCGAGCGTTCTGTCGCGCGTGGCGAAAACCCGCTTGACCGACGTGACGAGCGGCTTCCGGGCCGCGAACCGCAGGGCGATCGACCAGTACGTCCACTACTACCCGGCCGAGTACCTCGGCGACACCGTCGACTCTTTGGTCAGCGCCATCCACTCCGGGCTCACCGTGACCCAGGTGCCGGTCGCGATGCGAGCTCGCGTGCACGGCAAGCCGAGTCAGAACCCGATCGGATCGACCGTCTACCTGCTGCGGTCGGTCTTCGCCCTCAGCCTCGCGCTGATGCGCGGTCGACGACGCACGACGGAGGTCAGCGCGTGATCGTCATCGCAGGTATCGCGCTGGCGCTGCTGGTCCTCATCCTCATCATCTCGTTGCTGCTGCGACGTCAGCTGCGCGAGAAGTACGCGACGCTGTGGCTGCTGATCGGCATCGTCATCCTCGTGCTCGCGATCTTCCCCGGGCTGCTGCTCGGGCTGTCACGAGCGCTCGGTGTCGCCGTACCGTCCAACCTCATCTTCGCGCTCGCGCTCGTACTGCTCATCGGCGTTGCGCTGCATCTGTCCTGGGAGCTGTCGCAGGCCGAGGATGAAGTGCGCAGGGTGGCGGAGGACGTCGCCATTCTGCGCGCAGAGGTCGAAGAGCTGCGCGCCGGTGCCGGACTGGACGTCGGGGGCGGGGGACCTGCCGCGACGGGTGCCGCGCCCGACGAACAGAGTGACGCCGACACGCGCGCCGCCGATGAAGGCTGAGAGCGCCGCCTCGGGGCTCCGCAGCATCCTGGTCGCCACTGCCGTGGCGGGCGTGCTCGGCTATGCGATCCAGCTCCTCGCTCCCGCGCTCCTGCCCGACGGGAGCGCCTATGTCACCTTCTCGATGTACTGGTCGACGCTGTACCTCTGCGTCGCGGCGCTGTCCGGGGTACAGCAGGAAGTCACTCGCGCCTCGCGTCCGGCCTCACCGGAAGCGCCGCCGAATGCGATCGTCCGCAACTTCGCACTGATCCTGATCGGCGTCGTGCTCGCGGCAGTGCTCCTCATCGGTTTGATCGCAGGTCCGGGACTGTTCCCGGATTCCAGTGGTCTGCTGGTGCTCTCCCTCGCGGCGGGCCTGGCAGGGTACGTGCTGGTGGCCGTGCTGGGCGGCGTACTGTACGGCCTGCGCCTGTGGCGCGCGGTCGCCCTGCTGACGATCATCGACGCCGCCTTGCGGGCACTGTTCGTGATGGTCGGATTCCTGCTCGGCTGGCCGGCGGACTGGATCTCACTGGCCGTGTCGGTGCCGTTCGGCCTCGCCTTCCTCGCGTCCTGGCTGATGACCCGTCGCCATGTGGTGGGTGCGTTCCGGTTGGACGTGCGCCTCGGCAGACTCCTTGCCAACACCGCCGGCACGGTCACAGCCGCGGCGGCGATGGGCGTCCTCATGAACGGCATGCCGCTGCTCATCGGGGCGACGGCGACGGGGATCGATGACGATGTTCTGGCAGGTCTGATCCTGACGATCACGCTCACCCGCGCGCCGCTGGTCATCCCGCTGCTCGCTCTGCAGAGCTATCTCATCTCGATCTTCCGTGAGGCGGGGCGGGCGGTGATGCGCAGAATCCTCCAGGTGCTCGCCGTGGCCGTCGTCGTGGTCGCCGGTCTCGCTGCGATCGCGTGGCTGATCGGCCCCTGGATCATCGACTTCATCTCTCAGGGACAGTACTCGGTGGCGCCGGCGATGATCGCCGCGATCACCGCGAGTGCGGGCCTCGTGGGAATGATGTGCGTGACGGGACCCGCGCTCGTCGGGCGCAGTCGGCACGTGCCCTACACCGTGGGCTGGGTCACCGCGGCGGCTCTCACGGTGCTGGTGATGGCGGTACCGGTCTCCGTTCCGTTCGATATTCGGCTGACCGTCGCGCTCCTGGCCGCCCCGGCCGCCGGCCTCGCCGTGCACATCGTCGCCGTCGCACGCCATCCCGAGGTCGTGGCCGCCGCCGGCTGATCGCCCTCAGTCGGCCGCTGAAGCCCCGGCTGCGACGAAGTCCGCGATCGAGCGACGCCAGTCGATCGAGGGGAGCCAGCCGAACTCGTCGCGCAGGCGAGCCGCCGACCCCGTGATCGTCGCGGGGTCTCCGGGTCGCAGCCGGGAGGGATCGACCTGCACCTGCGGGACTGGGCGCCCCAGCGACTGTGCGATCTCCGCGAGGATCTCGCGTCCTGTCCGGCTCGCTCCGGACGCCACGTTGTACACGAAGCTGCGGCGACGGGGAGCGGCCACGATCGTCAGATACGCGCGGGCGACGTCACGAACGTCGGTGTAGTCGCGCGCCGTGTCCAGGTTTCCGACAGGGAGCGCTTCGTCCGGGGCCAGCGAGCGCAGGGCCCGCGTCAGGTCGGGGACGATGAAGCCCGGTTCCTGCCCGGGGCCGATGTGGTTGAACGGACGAGCGACGGCGATGTCGAGTCCGCGATGCGCGTAGTACGCGGCCTGGGACTCGACCAGGAGCTTCGCGACCGCATACGGAGACGTGGCCGAGGTGCTCGACGATTCGTCGATCGGCGAGCCGTCCGTGCGCGGCGCGTACACGGCGCCCGAGCTGACCACGAGGATCCGCGTCGCGTGCCCCGTGCTGAGGATGCTCTCGCACATCGCCGTGACCATGCGACTGTTGGCCTCGATATAGCGCTGCGGCGCCGAGAACGAGGCTCCCACGGCAGCGAGGCCGGCGAGGTGGATCACCGCGTCGGCCTCCGCCTTGACGGGCCAGTCGCCTGTGAGGTCCGCCGAGATGTAGTCATCGAGGGAGGCGGCGATGTCGGCGGGCGGAACGGGCTCGCGTCCGACCGCCCGCACCCGGTAGCCGGCTTCGCTCGCGATGCGAACGAGGTGCCTGCCGACGAATCCTGTCGCCCCCGTGACGACGAGGGTGGGCGAGCTCACAGCCCGGCTCCGGCCCCTTCTTGGACGCGGAGGTCGTGGGCGACCATGCGGGACACCAGACCGGGGAAGTCGACCTCGCGCTTCCAGCCCAGAACCGTCTCGGCCTTGCTCGGGTCTCCCAGCAGGATGTCGACCTCTGCAGGCCGCATCTGGGCGGAGTCGTGCCGGACGTACGGACGCCAGTCGTCGACGCCGATCTCGGCGAAGGCCAGCGTGAGGAAGTCCTCGATCGAGTGCGTCTCCCCCGTTGCCAGGACGAAGTCGTCGGGCTCGTCGTGCTGGAGCATCTGCCACATGCCGCGGACGTAGTCCCCGGCATAGCCCCAGTCGCGCTTGGGCCAGAGGCTGCCCAGGTTGATGTGGTCCTGCGTGCCCAGGTTGATGCGGGCCACGGCATCCGTGATCTTCCGGGTCACGAACTCCTTGCCCCGGCGTTCGCCCTCGTGGTTGAAGAGGATGCCGCAGGAGACGAACATCCCGTAGCTCTCACGGTAGTTCTTCGCGATCCAGTGCCCATAGAGCTTCGCGACCCCGTAGGGGCTCCGGGGATGGAAGAGCGAATCCTCGGTGTAGCCGTTGCCCGGGCGGTTGTAGTCGAGCCCGCCGAACATCTCGCTGGTGGAGGCCTGGTAGAACCGTGTGCGAGTGGCCCGGCCGGTGATCCGGAGGGCCTCCAGGAGGTTCAGCACGCCCTTGCCGGTCACATCGGCCGTCAGGGTCGGGTTGGTGAAGGAGAATCCGACGTGGCTCACCGCAGCGAGGTTGTACACCTCGTCGGGGTCCGCCGCCTCGACCGCGCGGACGAGCGATGCGGGGTCGGTCAGATCGCCTTCGATGATCTGGACCGCGGGGAACTCCGCCTCGACGGTTGCGCGGCGCGGGTTGTTCTGGCCCCGCACCAGGCCGAAGACTTCGTACCCCTCGGCGAGGAGGAGTTCCGCGAGATGACCGCCGTCCTGGCCGGTCACTCCGGTCAGGAGTGCACGCTTGCTGGTTGACATATCTGTCCTCTTGTTCGATCAGGCGCCAAGGCCTCGTCGGGGTGGTTCCGAGCTCAGTCCGCCGTGAGGGCGCGCTCGAAGACGGCCAGCGTCTCGCGAGCGGTTCTCTCCCACGTGAACAGGCTCTCCTGGGCGTAGCCATCGGTGGTCATGCGCGCTTGCAGCGACGGGTCGGTGACGACCTCCTCGATCACGCGAGCGAGCGCCGGGATGTCCTGGGTGGGGAAGAACCGGGCCGCGTCGCCCCCGACATAGCGGTGGACGTCGATGTCGCTGAGCAGCACCGGCACGCCCGCGCTCATGGCTTCGAGCGTCGGGAGGGAGAAGCCCTCCGCGAGCGAGGGGATGGCCAGCGCCGTCGCCGTGGAGTAGAGGTGGGCGACCTCGTCGTCGCTGACCCAGCCCCGCAGGTCGACCCACTCGCCGACGCCGAGCTCCTCGACCAGCGGTGCGAGCGGGTCATCGCCGCGACCACCGGTGATCACGACGCGCGGGCGACGCTCGGGAGGCAGGAGCGCGATGGCGCGTGGCAGCGATGCCCAGTTCTTGTGGGGGCGTCGGTTTCCCATCGCGAGGATCATGGGTCCCTCGGTGCCGGCGCGCGATCGATCCACGCCCACCGGATGACCGCCCGCGAGCGGGACGACATGGACCAGGGCCGGATCGACGGAGAGGTACTTCAGGATCTCGGATGCCGAGCCGGGGCTGTCGGTGATGATCTGGGCGGCGTTGCGCGCGACCTGCCGCTCCATCCACTTCACCGGCTCCGTGTACAGCGGCGTCGACATGAACTCCGGGTGGCTCCAGTAGAGCATGTCGTGCATCGTGACGACGGTCGGCATGGCCGACCGACGGGGCCCGAGCGTCGCGGGCGAGTGGATGAGGTCGGCGCCGAGTCTGCGCGCCTTGCGGGCGACGGAGAAGAGTTCTCCGTATGCCCAGGCGAATCGGTTCTCGCCGCTGATGCCGGAGTCGATCGCCTCGCCTGGGAACCACGTGCGGTCGAGGGCGTACCCTTCCCGGCTGAAGAATCCGATGAACTCCCAGGACGGTGCCAGCTCGCCGAGCTTTCGGTACAGCTCCCGCGCGTAGACCTCCATGCCGCCTTTGGTGCCCGAGTACGAGAGCAGATCGACGAGCACGCGGGGCATAGGGGGAGTCTACCAATCGGGGTTTCGAGGCTGAGTCGGGCGGCGGCCCTCGCGGGCGGGTTCAGGTGCCGGGCTGCGGCGTTCGCGGCGGTGCGTGGGTGGCGACCGGGGTGCCCGAGTGGGACCGCCGACGGGTCGCGCGCATGATCGGACGCTCGACGAGGAGCCAACTGGCGGTCGCGAAGACGATCGTCACGAGCACATTGGCCGCCATGAACACCCAGACCCCCGCGTTTGCGGCGCCGACGAGCACCAGGAGCTGCGCGGTCGGCCACGCGTAGATGTAGAAGCCGTACGAGATGTCGTTCTTGGCTATCAGCTGCGGCTGGCGAACGACGGTGCTGAGCCAGAGCAGACCGTAGGCCAGCAGCGGTGCTGCGAGCTGACCACCGAATCCGGGGATGAGGAGGATGGGCACGAGCGCGCCCACCAGCGATGCGATGCCGATCGACGGACGCATTCCCCAGCGCTCGAAGATCACGTACGCGACGACCCCGCCGAGGAAGTAGGGGAGCAGCTTGAACAGGAGGGCGAAGTTGCCGTCGAGCCCCAGCTTGCCCCAGAAGGACATCGTCGCCTGCACGCCCACCGAGGCCACCCACAGGAGCACCGGCAACCAGACCGTTCGGCGGAACACCGCGAAGAAGCCGAGCGTCCACACGATGATGTAGCAGAAGAACTCGAAGTACAGCGTCCACAGCGACCCGTTCCACGCACCCTGGTAGGGCACCGTCTGGAGAGTCCACGAGATCGTGTACGAGTTGACCTCCAGGCCGAGGTTGCCCCAGATGTACTGGAGTGGCGTGACCGGGGTGGTCCAGAACCCGTCGAGATCGCCGCGCTCCAGCAGGCCCGCGATCGGCGCGAACACGAGCGCGGTGACCACCAGGACGACGAGGAACGCCGGGTAGATGCGCGCGATGCGATGAACGAGGAACTCGCCGGTCGAGTGGCGCAGGCGGCTGCCCGTGATGAGGAAGCCGCTGAGGACGAAGAAGCCCGCCACGGCCCACCCGCCGAGGTTCTCGCCGTGCAGCATCGGCCCGGTGCCGTTGCCGGTGATGTAGAAGGCGTGCGCGAACAGCACCATCGCCGCCAGGATGAGGCGGAAGAGGTTCAGGCTGTTGCGGCTGTGCGGAAAGGCACGGCTCGAGGTGGGAGCGGTGACCATTACTTGAGGAGGCTCCGCTGCGCCATCTCTTTGAGGGAGCGCTCGTAGCCGCTCTCCTCGACGGGCTCGGTGAGGACCCACTCGACGAACCGGCCGACGCCCGTGCGGAAGTCGGTCTGGGGCTCGTACTCGAGCACTTCGCGCAGGACGCTGGTGTCTGCGACGTTGTGGCGGATGTCGCCGAGGCGGTAGTTGCCCGTCACCGTCGTCGGCACCTGCGTCCCGAACGCGGCGAACAGCGACGCGACGACCTCGTTCACCGTGGTGGCGACCCCGCTGCCGACATTGATGGTGCGGCCGACCGCGGCAGGCGCGGTCGACGCGCGGAACGTCGATTCCACGACGTCGTCGATGTAGACGAAGTCGCGGCTCTCGAGGCCGTCCTCGAAGACGTTGATGTCCTTGCCCTGACGGATGAGCGTCGAGAAGATCGACAGGATGCCGGTGTACGGGTTCTTCAGCGACTGCCCGGGCCCGTACACGTTCTGGTACCGCAGTGCGACGCCTTCGATGCCGATCGTCGGCGCGACGGTCATCACCAGGGATTCCTGCATCTGCTTGGTGATGCCGTAGACCGAGGACGGGTGAAGCTTCGCGTTCTCGTCGGTCGGGACTGTCTCGACAGGCCCTTCGCCGGGCATATGCACGTCGAAGTCGCCTGCGGCCATGTCGGCGTCTGCGCGATGCGGGGGATACACGACCCGCCCGTCCGACGTGCGGTACGCGCCTTCGCCGTAGATCGAACGCGAAGAGGCGATGACGAGCCGCTTCACCGAGTGCGGCTCGTTCGTCAGGAGGTCGAGCAGCTTCGCGGTCCCGCCGACGTTCGCCTCCACGTAGCGGTCGATCTCGTACATCGACTGGCCGGTGCCGGTCTCTGCCGCGAGATGCACCACGATCTCTGCGCCTTCCAGCGCGCGACGCAGGTCGTCGGTGGAGGTCACGGTGCCTTCGACCACCGTCGCCACGCCGTCGAGAGAGCGCAGCAGTGCGGAGGTGTTGACAGGGTCTTCGCCGTGCACCTGGGGGATCAGCGAGTCGAGCACGGTCACGGTGTGACCGGCGTCGACGAACCTGCGCGCGAGCCGGGTGCCGATGAACCCAGCGCCGCCGGTGATGAGCACGTGGTCGGGCATGCGTGGTCTCCTGGGAAGAGGGGATGCGCGGAAGAAGGGCGCCGCGCGTGCTTTCAGAAGGCGAAGATGTGCGCCAGCGTAGATTGTAGCCCGGAGCCCGTTCCATGCCTGATGACGCCCGGAAGCTCCGCGATGCCGTGGAGCCTCGACATCACCCGCAGCCGGGCGGTGGTGGCGGTCCTGCGCCATCCCTTCGAGACCGCGAGCTCGCGCGCCTGAGCGTAGTAGGTCCGCTCGTCGCGGAAGCGCCGGCCGTCGAGGAGCGTCTTCTGCGAGGCGCTCGCGCCGTGGCGCCGATAGGAGAAGGCGAGCGTCGGGTTGTACGCGAGGCTCCCGCCGTCGAAGGCGACATCCATGAGCAGGGCCAGGTCCTGGATGATCGGCAGGCCCTCACGGAAGTCGATCCTGCGGAGGGTCTCGGTGCGGAAGGTCAGCGAGGGCCAGTAGAGCCAGTCGCCCTTGATGA
>Ga0160448_100396_pt1 | contig 15389 bp, 11 predicted proteins | sample HID1973M_E1MG_FD_108269 | JGI IMG/M metagenome (GOLD analysis project Ga0160448, IMG submission 108269) | Enriched mosquito-associated microbial communities from UW Madison campus, WI, USA - HID1973M_E1 MG | ecosystem: Host-associated > Arthropoda: Insects > Digestive system > Unclassified ...
ATGCCGCAGCCCGCCGTCTCGCCGCGGGTTACGGTCGATGGGTGCACAGCATCCGCGCCGGCCAGGGCGCCGTCCCCTTCCCCTCGCCCGAGGAGGCGGCCGCCGACCCGCTGACGGACGAGGAGCTCGCGGTCGTCCGCGACCGCCTCGACACGCAGTTCGTCGGCTCCCCCGAGACGGTGGTCGAGAAGCTCGAGACGCTGCAGCGCGTGACCGGGGCCGACGAGCTGCTCGTCACCACCGTGACTCACGACCCCGCCGACCGCGTGCGCTCGTACGAGCTGCTGGCCGAGGCGTGGGATGCGCAGGGGGCGGAGCCCACCGCGGACGCCGAGATCGAGGCTGGGCCCACGCGCGCGGGCGTGGGGGCCACCGCCGACTGGACCATCCGGCTCGTCCGCACCGAGGAGTACGAGCGCGCCGGCGAAGTGACCGCCGACGCATACCTGTCGAGCTACGGCACGCTGTCTGACGAGTACGTCGCGTCCCTCCGCGACGTGGCGGCCCGCGTGCGCGGGGGAGACGTGTGGGTCGCCGTCGAGCGGGGCGGCGAGATCCTCGGCACCGTCTGGGTCGCGCGCCCGAACCGGCCGCTCGCCGAGGTGGCGCAGCCCGGCGAGACCGACTTCCGGCAGCTCGCCGTCGCCCCGTCCGCGCGCGGGCGGGGCGTGGGCGAGGCGCTCACCCGTCACGTGATCGGGCTCGCGCGCGAGCGCGGGTCGCACCGCGTGGTGATGAACAGCGGTCCCGAGATGACCGGTGCCCACGCGCTGTACGCGAAGCTGGGCTTCCAGCGCCTCTCGGAGCGCGAGGGCGCGTGGGAGGTGCAGCCGGGCCGCTGGATCGAGCTGTACACGTTCGGGTACGACCTCGCCCCCGAGCCCGCGGTCCCGGAGACGGGCGAGCAGTCCTGGACCCTCGAGACCGTGCCCTGGGACGACCCGCGCGCCGCGGCGCTGCGGGAGGAGATGGATGTCGAGATCTCGCCGCGCTACGCGGATCGGCTCACGGATGCCGCTCCCGAGGCGGCCGCCGAGGCTCAGCGCACGTTCGCGGTCGACCCCGGCACGATCGTCGCGACCGTGCTCGCGGTCGACGAGGCGGGTGACGTCGTCGGGCACGCGGCGCTGCGCGACCTCGCCCACGACGGCACGCGCGATCTCGAGGTGAAGCGCGTCTTCGTGAAGCCCCGTGCCCGCGGCACGGGTGCGAGCCGGGCTCTGATGGGCGAGCTCGAACGGATCGCGCAGGCCCGCGGCGCGGGGCGCCTGATCCTCCAGACCGGTGACCGTCAGCACGATGCCGTGGTGCTGTACGAACGCATCGGCTATCGCCCGATCCCGATCTTCGAGCCTTATCGCGCCTTCGCGTTCTCGCAGTGCTTCGCGAAGGAGCTGGCGCCGCCGGTGTGAGGCCGCGTCCGTTCCTGTGGAACGGGTGGAACGGGGTGAGACGGAGAGTCCCAATGCTGCATGATGGGTTCAGCATTCGGGACGGGAGCCTTCCATTTCGACACCCCAGCAGCCGACGGACGAGCTCGAAGAGTTCACTCAGCTGATCAGCCAGGAGCAGATGTTCGGCGCCCCGCCGCGCCGCTCGGTGGATCCGGAGGTGCGCCGCCGCCGCCGGCGCATCGGGCTGCTGGTCACGGCGATCGTGGTCGTGCTGCTGCTGGCGGTACCCGGCGGCTACGTCTGGTGGGCGCTGACGGCGGAGCTCCCCTCTCCCGTCGTCGAGACGGGCCGGCCGTCCGTGACGGTGCCCGCTGCGGCGACGCTCACCCTCCCGTCCTCCGGCGCCTCGGCGATCGCGGTCGCGGGGGCCGACGAATACCTCGGGGCCGGGGCGAGCGGCATCTGGGCGACCAGCGGGACGGACGAACAGCGCCCGATCGCCAGCATCGCCAAGCTGATCACGGCCCTCGTGATCCTCGATCGCCATCCGCTGGCGGATGCCTCGGACCCCGGGCCCACCATCACGTTCAGCAAGGCCGACCACGACCTCTACGACCAGTACTACGTGAGGGGCGCCACGATCGCCGCGATGCCCACGGGCAGCTCGATGTCGTTGCACGACGCGCTCGCGACCATGCTCATCCCTTCGGCCAGCAACTACGCGGAGGCCGTCTCGACGTGGGCGTTCGGCTCGCAGGGCGCCTTCCGCGGCGCCGCGCAGAGGTGGCTCGCCGCCAACGGCCTCAACGGCACGACGATCGTCGAGCCCACCGGCCTCGACGCGCGCAACGTCAGCACCCCGTCCGACCTGATCGCGCTCGGGAAGCTGGCTGCCGCGAACCCGACGATCGCGAGCATCGCCGCGACCTCCTCGCTCACGCTGCCCGGTCCGGGCCCGATGGCGAACACCAACGGGCTTCTGGGCAGCAACGGGATCACGGGCCTCAAGACGGGCAACCTCGGCGACGGCACCTACAACCTGCTGTTCACGGCATCCGTCCCCGTCGGAACCGCCGAGCCCCTCAGCGTGACCGGAGTGCTGCTCGGCGGACTGACCCGTGCGAACGTCGACCGCGACACCATGGCGCTGATCGACAGCATCCGCGCCGGCTTCCACGAGGTGACGGTCGCCGAGCGCGATCAGCAGGTCGGCACGATCACCACGCCGTGGGGTGCGTCGGCGCAGATCGTCATCGCCGACTACGCGACGATCCACACGTGGTCCGACACGCCGATCGTGGTGGAGATGACGACGACCACGCCCCGGACCTTCGAGGACGGCGAGGAGGTCGGCAGCATCACCTGGACGGCCGGGCCGAACACGGTGACCGTTCCCGTCGAGGTCGCGGGCACCATCGCCCCGCCCACCGACGAGTGGCGGCTCACGCACCCGCAGCAGCTCGGCGGGGAGTAGGCGCGCCGGCTGGTCGCCGGGACGGCGGCGCGTCGGCTCGGCTGCGGGCGGGTGCGGTCGTGGTCGCCCCTGGTGCGGGCGAGAGCGCGGAACTAGGGTCGGGACCGTGAAGCGGATGTGGCCGTTCCTCGTGCCCGGTGTGCTCCTGGTGCTGATCGGGCTGGTGTGGACCCTGCAGGGTCTGGGGGTGCTGGGCGGGTCGGCGATGAGCGGGTCCGCCCTGTGGGCCACGATCGGGCCGATCGTGCTCATCGCGGGGCTCGTGCTGATCGGCATCGGAATCGCCCGCCGGCGCCGCCCCCGGTGATCGGCAGGAATCGGCGGCTGCGTGGCGGACGAGACGCGGCCGGTCGGCCTATCGTGACCGGATGACCTCGATCGACATCCAGCGCTGGACGGCCTTCTCCTCCGACCCGGCGGGTGGGAACCCCGCGGGCGTGGTTCTGGACGCCGGAGGACTGACGGATGCCGCGATGCTCGGCATCGCCGCGGACCTCGGCTACGCCGAGACCGCCTTCGTGTCGAGGGGGCAGGGCGCCGCCCGAGGCATCCGCTACTTCTCTCCCCTCGCCGAGGTCCCGTTCTGCGGCCATGCGACGGTGGCCGCGGCGGCCGCGATCGCCCAGACCGAGGGCGACGGGCCGATCTCGTTCGAGACACCCGTCGGCGTCGTCGACATCGTCACGGCGACGCACGCCGACGCGGGTCGACGCGTGTCGTTCACGAGCGTCGAGCCGGAGACCGCACAGCTGCCCGCGGATGCCCTGGCCGACGTCCTCGGGGCGATCGGGCTGCCGGAGCGGGACCTGCACTCCGAGTTCCACCCCGCCCTCGCGTTCGGCGGCAACTGGCACCCCCTCGTCGTGCTCGCCGATCGTGAGGCGTTCGACGGCTTCGCCATCGACGCGGATCGGGCGCGAGCGGTGCTCGACGCGCGCGGCTGGCCGGCGACGATGATCGTGCTGTGGCCCCAGCGCCGTGACCTCTGGCACGCGCGCAACGTCTTCCCGGTCGGATCGATCGTCGAGGATCCCGCAACGGGAGCCGCAGCCGCCGCGACCGGCGGGTACCTCCGCGCCACCCGCGCGGTGGAGGTGCCCGCGCGGGTGGTGATCCTCCAGGGGAGTCACGTCGACAGGCCGAGCGAGCTCACCGTCGACATCCCCGCGGCCGGGGGCATCGTCGTCTCGGGTTCGGCGGTGCGCATCGACTGAGCGGAGCGTCCGGGCGACGCCGATCACCGGCCGCACCCCGGGTCGCGCCGGTCGAGTTCGTGTTCTCCCGCCGAGAGCACACGTCGGTCGCGCGCGATACGTGTGATCTCGGCGAGAGCACAAGATCGCCACGGTGGAGGACGCCGCTGACCTTCTTGACAGCCTCCGTCGAGGCGAGGAGCGTCGATTCAAACCGGTGCCGACGCCCGCACGCACCGTGCGGGCGCTGCGCCCGTGTGTGTCGATGGGAAGGTCGACCATGTCCACGAAGGTGATGGATTCGCTGCGGAGCAGCGTAGGCGGGGCGGTCGTCGGGGAAGGCGACGACGGATACGACGAGGCCCGGGTCGTGTACAACGCGATGATCGATCGGCGACCCGCGGCGGTCGTGCGGTGCGCGGACACCGCGGATGTCGCGGCGGTCGTCCGGGCCGCCGCGGAGTCGGGGAGCGATCTGGCGGTGCGCGGCGGCGGCCATAGCGTGCCCGGCTTCGGCACGGCCGACGGCGCCCTCGTCGCGGATCTGGGCGACCTCACGGCTGTCGTCGTCGATCCGGCGTCTGCCACCGCCGAGGTCGGAGGCGGCGCCACGTGGGGGATGTTCAACGACGCGACGGCCCAATACGGCCTCGCCACGACAGGCGGCATCATCTCCACGACGGGTGTCGGAGGGCTGACGCTCGGCGGGGGGATCGGCTATCTCGCTCGCGCCTACGGCTTCTCGTGCGACAACCTGCTGTCGGCCGAGGTGGTGCTCGCCGATGGGAGGGTGGTCACCGCGAGCGCCGACGAGGAACCCGACCTGTTCTGGGCGCTGCGTGGCGGAGGAGGAAACTTCGGCGTGGTGACGAGGTTCCGCTTCCAGCTTCACCCGGTCGGGGAGATCTTCGGCGGCCCGACCTTCTTCGAGCTGTCGGACGCGCCGGCGATCCTGGAGCACTTCGCCGACTACGTGCGGACCGCTCCGCGGGAGTTCGGCGGGTTTCCCGCGTTCCAGATCGCGCCCCCGCTGCCGTTCGTGCCGCAGGACCGCGCCGGGGAACCGTTCCTGGCCGTCATCTTCTGCGTGAACGGACCCGCGGCGCAGGGTGAGCAGATCGTCCAGGGCTTCCGCGACATCGCCCGGCCGGTCGCCGAGATGGTGGGACCGATGCCGTATGCGGCGCTGAACGGCGCCTTCGACGGCCTCGTGCCGCCCGGCCTGCAGCACTACTGGAAGGCGGCGTTCCTCGAGGACCTCACGCCGGAGTCGATCGCCGCGCACATGCAGCATGGGCCACTGGTGCCGACGGTCAACTCGACGGTTCACTTCTACCCGATCGACGGCGCGTGCCATGACGTGGCCGCGGACGCCACGGCCTTCGGCCACCGGGATGCGAACTTCGCCCTGGTGATCGCCGGGATGTGGCCCGACGCCGCCGACAACACGGCGAACACCGCGTGGGTGAAGGACTACTACGCGGCGATCGAGCCGTTCGCGCAGGGAGGCGGCTACATCAACTTCCTCTCGCAGGACGATCAGCCGAAGGCGGCCAGCAACTACGGCACGAACTACGACCGGCTGCGCGCCGTCAAGCGCGCGTACGACCCCGACAACGTGTTCCACCTGAACCAGAACATCGCGCCGTAGCGGCGGTCGTGCGCGACGGCTGCAGAAACCCTGCGACCGCTGCAGAAACCTGCGACCGCTGCGTCGCGCGACGCTGCGGTCGCAGGAAACTGCCGCGGTCGGATCGCAGGCCGACCCTCAGACGGCCGCGAGCTCGGCGGCGGGTGTCCCCGCCCGCCGGAACGCCGGGTCCCACGCCGCGGCCAGCGCCACCGCGGAGCCGAGCGCGCAGGTCGCCAGCGCCGCCTGAAGTGTCGCGGCCGTCGAGACGCCCGTCGAGGTGAGGAGGATGCCGGTGGCCAGGGCGACCAGGAAGGTCGCGGCCAGCCGCTGCGTGAGCTGGAGGAAGGATGCCGCGACGCCGTGCAGCTCGGCGGGCGCGAACGAGAGGGTCGTGGCGCGCACGACCGGCTCGACGAGCCCGCCGCCGATGCCGAGCCCGATCTGCGCGGCCGCGGCGACGACGAACAGAACCCCGTGCGGAAGCAGCGGCGCCGCGACCGCCAGCCCCGCGAACAGCGCGGCCTGCAGCCCCAGTCCCAGGGCCACGGTCGCCGACGTGCCGATCCGCCCGACGACCCGCAGGCTGAACAGGGACCCGCCGAGCCGCGCCAGCGCCCCGGGGGCGAACACGACTGCGATCGCGAGCGCCGACAGCGCCGGCGACTGCAGGAAGTACAGGGTCACCGCCGATCCGGCCGCCATGCCGCTGCCGAACCACAGCAGCGCGACGACGTTCCCGACGACGAAGCCGCGCGACCGCACCAGCGCCGGCGCGAACAGCGGCAGGCGCCCGCGGCGCGCGTAGCGACGCTCCCAGGCGACCAGCACGACGCCCAGGAGCAGGGCGGCACCCGCGACCGCCAGGCCCGACAGCCCCGATAGTCCGGGTTCCACGACCGGAAGCGTCAGCGCCACCACGACCAGGCACAGGAGCACGATGCCCGGCACATCGAGCCAGACCCGCTGCGTCCCGGACGAGGCTCTGGGCCCCGGCATCCCTCGCCATCCGAGCACGATCGCGGCGATCACGAGCGGGAGCGGAGTGAGCAGCACGACGCGCCAGGCGACATCGGCGGGAACCGCCACGAGCAGCAGCGCGGCCACCACCGGGCCCAGCAGACCCGCGAGGCCTCCGACAGCGGTGTAGGCGGCGAGGGCGCGAAGGCGCGAAGACCCGGCGTAGAGGTACTGGATCGCGCCGAGCACCTGCGCGCTGATGACGCCGGCCCCGAGGCCCTGTACGAACCGCGCTCCCACGAGCACCGCGATGGTGGGCGCCGAGACCGCCGCCACGCCGCCGGCCAGGAAGATCCCGAGGCCGACCAGGAACAGCAGCCGGCGCCCGTAGACGTCGCCGAGCCTTCCGGACGGGATCAGGCCCAGTCCGAACGTGAGCGAGAACGACGCGAGCAGCCACTGCACGCCCGCCGTCGAGCCGCCCAGCGACGAGCTGACAGCCGGCGCCGCGTAGGTGATGACGGTGGCGTCGAACAGCGTCGCGAAGCCCGCCGCCAGGCACGCCCAGAGCGCGGGCCGCGCCCTCGACTGCTGCCGTCTCCTGCGGCCGCCGTGTCGTGCGACGCCGCGCTCGCCGGAGACTGCAGCGGTCGCGTCGCGGACCGCGCCCTCACAGCTCATGCGGTCGCGAAGTCGCGCGCGCGCAGGCCCTGCGTGTCGGCATCCGTCCACAGCGTCGTCGGGAACTCCCGCCGGAGCACCGGCGCGACCTCGAGGGTGAACCGCTCGAGGATCTCGAGTTGCCGCTCGAACGGCACCGTCGTGGGCAGGCTGATCGACTGCAGGTCGTGCCCGAGCCGGCCGTGGAACCGCGCGATCTTGTCGATCACCTGCTGCGGCGTGCCGACGAGGGCCGGGCCCTCGGCGACGGCGTGCTCGATGTCGCGGAACGGGGTGTTGTTCCCGGGCACGTTGGTGGCCGCGACGATCGCGTTGTAGACCGGGCCGTACTGTGCGATCGCCTCCTGCGTGGTGTCGGCGATGAACAGCGCGCCAGACCCCGCCGCGACGAATGAGGCGGCCGGGTCGTGGCCATGCCGCGCGTACTCCGAGCGGTAGTGGTCGACGAGTACGCCGTAGTTCTCGAGCGGCTGGATCGCGTTCGCGCTGAACAGCGGATCGCCGAACCGCGCCGCGAGCCCCGCCGAGAAGAGCGTCGTCGCCGACCCGTGCCACACTCGAGGCGCTCCGGCGAACGGCCGCGGCAGCGTCGTCACGCCGGTGAGCGGACGCGTGAACTCCGTGCCCGGCCAGGTGACGTCCTCTTCGCGCCACAGGGTGCGCAACAGCTCGTACTTCTCGGCGAGCAGCTCCCACTGGTCGTCGATGTCGAGGCCGAACAGCGGGAACTGGGCGACCTCGTTGCCCTTGCCGATCGTGAGATCGAGACGGCCGCCCGACAGCTGGTCGATCGTCGCGTAGTCCTCGGCGACGCGCACCGGATCCAGCACCGAGAGCACCGTGACACCGGAATTGAGACGGATGCTGCGGGTGCGGGCCGCGATCGCACCCAGCAGCACGGTCGGCGACGAGGAGATGAAGTGCCCGGCGTGGCGCTCGCCGATGGCGACGGCATCCACTCCCAGCTCTTCGGCGCGGATGGCCTGCTGCAGCGTCTCGGCGAACCGCTCGGCGGGCGAGACCTGGCGACCCGTGATCGGATCGGCGCGGTAGGGGACGATGTCGAGGAGCTGGAACCTCATGCCGCCACCTCCGGTGCGACGAGCGCGGCGTTCGAGATCACCCGTGACAGCGGGGTCTTCTCGCCCGCCTCGACGCCGATCGGCAGGCGGTTGCCCTCCGGAGGCAGCGGGCACGTCGCGAAGTCGGTGTAGGCGCACGGGAGGTTCACCGCGCGGTTGAAGTCGATCGTGGTCCAGCCGTCGGCATCCGGTGCGTCGACGCCCACCGAGCGATTCGCGGCGTACGTGGTGAGCCCACTCGTCGCGTCGGTGAAGAGCACGAGCAGGTCGCCGGGCGCCTTGCCCTCGAACGCGGTGAGCGCGAACCCCTCGCCGCGCCACGAGAACTCGAGCACGCCCGGCGCGTCGTAGACGTGGGTGAGGCCGTCCACCGCGGCGCCGACCTCGGTCGGCCGTGGCTCCGGGAACGGGCGGAACCGCGCCGCCACCCGCCAGCGGGGGTTCGGCACGTACGTCGGGGTGCCCGGGTACTCCGCGAGAAACGGGTGGTCCGAGCGGCGCGGGCGCAGGATCGTGTGGCCGCCGCGGATCGCGATCTCGACCGCGCCGGCGACGTCGCCGGCGGTGAAGGTCGGCGTCACGCTGCCGCGCTCGGCGATCTCGCCGAACGCGTGCGTGCCGGTGATGACTGCGCCGTCGAGCGCCAGGCTCTCACCCTCCGCGAGCTCGACCACAACGCCGTCGGCGCCGAGGCGCCACCTGCCGGGCGCGCCGGGCAGCGTGATCGGGTCGCTGCCGAGCCAGTGCAGGCCGGTGATCGCGAAGAAGCCGAGCGAGTCGGCCCGGCGCGTCTCGTGCGCGCGGTGCCAGTCCTCCCACTCGCGGCCGAACTGCGCGCGGTCGAGGTCGGTGTTGAGGGTGGTCGTCATGGGGTGCTCCCGTGGTGCGGTGGATATGGGCGGAGGGGGACGGATGCTGCGGGCAGAGCTCGCGGCGGGGTTCTGCAGGGCGTGCGCCGTCGCGTCGAAGAGATGCGCGGAGGGCTGCTGTAACTCCTCAGAATTCGGGGGGATCCTGCGGACACCTCGACGTCGTGCACGGGAACGACGAAGAATGGAGGAGTTCGTGCCGCAGGCCGCGGACCCGGGACGGTGAAGGCGGAGCTGCTCCCCGCCGCAGCGGCGGCGGCCGGATCCGCGCTCATACGGAGGTCTCCAGACGGGTGCGGGTCGTCGTCGCGGTGCCGGTGTCGGCGTGGAACATGCGCACGGTGTGGTCGAGGGCATCGACGGTGAGCGCGATCGAGTCGAGGTCGATGCGCTCGTCGTTGCCGTGGAACAGGCGGCGGAAGGTGCCGTAGTCCCAGCGTTCGCTGAGCACGCCGAACCCGTACGCGGGGATGCCGCGACGCCGGTAGAAGCGGCCGTCGGTGCCGCCCACCCCGAGCATGGGCAGCAGCTCCGCGCTCGGGTAGGCGCGGCGCACCGCGCTGCCGAGCGCGTCGAACAGCGGGGTGTCGATCGGCGAGGCGGTGGACTCGCCGAACCAGTCGCCCTCGATCTCGATGTGCTCGACGAGGTCGCCGAGCGCATCGCGGATGAGGCCCTCGACGTCGTCGCGGGTGACGTCGGGGAGGATGCGGATGTCGAGCTGCACGGTCGCGGTGCCCGGGATGACGTTGCCCTTCTCGCCCGCCCGCACGATCGTCGGCGAGACCGTGGTGTGGGTCGAGGCGTGCGCGAACCCGCCGAGGTTTCCGAGGTGCGGGAGCCCCTCGTAGAACCGGTCGGGGTCGGTGAGCGCGGTCAGCGCCTCCGGTTCGAGGTCGAGCGCCTCGGCGTACGCGCGCCACTGCGGCGTGATGACGGTGGCCCCGCGATGCCGCGCGAGGCGGGTCACGGCCTCCGCCGCGATGACGGCGGCGTTGCGCGATCCCCAGGGTGCGGACCCGTGACCGGGCGCGCCCGTCACGCGCAGCAGGCGGCCGGCGCCGCCCTTCTCGCCGACCATGACACCGAGGTGCGGGCGCGATCCGGCGTGGGCGCCGCCGGACTCGGTGAGCACGTAGTCCGCGTCGATGAGGTCGAGGCGGTGCTCGGTCAGCCAGCCCACGCCGAAGCGGCTGCCGTTCTCCTCGTCGGCGACGGCGGCGAAGACGAGGTCTCCCCGCGGGCGGAACGCGCCCGTCGCGATCGCGCGGGTGACGACCGCGTAGGCGGCGGTCAGGTTGAGCATGTCGATGGCGCCGCGGCCCCACAGCACGCCGTCGACGATGTCGGCCGCGAACGGATCGCGCGACCAGCCCGACGGCTCGACGGGCACCACGTCGGTGTGGCCGACGAGCGCGAGCGACGGCGCACTCGGGTCGGTGCCCTCGATCCGGATGATGAGCGACGCGCGACCGGGGTGCGGCTCGACGACGACGCCCTCGAGCCCGGAGCCCTCGAAGAACCGCTGGAGCGTCCGCACCTGCAGGTACTCGTTCCCGGAGTCGGGCGTGCCGTCGTTCACGGCGGCGTTGCGGATGAGCTCCTGCAGCAGCTCGGTCGTCTGCTGCGCGAGCGCCCCCTGGGCGTGGAGCCCGGCGGCGTGGAGACCCTGGACGCTCACGCGACCACCCCTTCCGCGAGCACGGGTACAGGCAGCGTCGACCCGGGAATCGCGTCGATCAGCCGGCGCGTGTACTCCTCGCGCGGCGCGCCGAGCACCTGTGCGGTCGCGCCCTGCTCCACGATCCGGCCGTGCTGCATCACCGCGACCCGGTCGGAGATCTCGCGGACCACCGCGAGGTCGTGGCTGATGAACAAGTACGACACCCCGACGTCGCGCTGCACCGCGGCGAGCAGGTCGAGGATCTGCGCCTGCACCGAGACGTCGAGCGCCGACACGGCCTCGTCGAGCACCACGAGGTCGGGGTGCAGCGCGAGTGCGCGCGCGATCGCGACGCGCTGGCGCTGGCCGCCCGACAGCTCGGCCGGCCGGCGCGAGGCGGTGCCGGCGGGAAGCGCGACCTGGTCGATGAGCTCGCGCACGCGCGCCACCCGCTCGGCCTTGTCGACGCCGTAGGCCCGCAGCGGCTCGTCGATCACCTGGGCGATCGTGAAGCGGGGGTCCAGCGACGCGAACGGGCTCTGGTACACCAGCTGGAACCGCCGGCGCAGCGCGCGCAGCTCCTCGCGACTCGCCGCGACGAGGTCGCTGCCGTCGAAACGGATGCCGCCTGCCGTCGGCCGCTCGAGGCGCAGCGCCAGCCGCGCCGTCGTGCTCTTGCCCGACCCCGACTCGCCGACGATCGCGAGGGTCTCGCCGCGGTCGACCCGGAAGGATACGTCGTCGACGGCGACGAGCGTGTCGCGCCCCGGGAGCGGGAACTCCTTGCGAAGCCCTACGACCTCCAGGAGCGCGGGGGCCGAGGGGTCGACGGGGGGACGCTGCGGACGCTGGGCGACCTCGGCCGCGACATCCGACCCGCCGCGCAGGCCCGGCGCCGCGGCGATGAGCGCGCGCGTGTACGGGTGCCGCGGATCCTCGAGCACCTGCCGCGCCGGACCGGTCTCGACGATTCCGCCGTTCTGCATCACGATGATGCGGTCGGCGCGGTCGGCGGCGACGCCGAGGTCGTGCGTGATGAGCAGCACCGCGGTGCCCAGCGTCGCGGCGAGCGTGTCGATGTGGTCGAGGATCTGCTTCTGCACCGTCACGTCGAGGGCGCTCGTGGGCTCGTCGGCGATCACGAGCTTCGGCTCCGCCGCGAGGGCGGTGGCGATGAGCGCGCGCTGCTTCATCCCGCCCGAGAACTGATGCGGGAACTGCTTCGCCCGGGCCTCGGGCTCGCCGATGCCGGCCAGGCGCAGCAGCTCGACCGCCTGGGCGTCGGCGCCGCGTCGCGTCGCGAGGCCGTGGATGAGCAGCGGCTCGCCCACCTGACGGCCGACGCGCTTGACGGGGTTCAGGCTCGTCGTCGGGTCCTGGGGGATGAGCCCGATCGCGCGCCCACGTACTTCCCGCCAGGCGCGGCGCGACAGCCCGGTCAGGTCGGTGCCGTCGAAGAGGATGGTTCCGGCATCCACCGACGCGTTCGAGGCGAGGAGATGGATGACCGCGTGCGCCGTCGTGCTCTTGCCCGAGCCGGACTCGCCCACGATCGCCACGACCTCGCCGCGGTCGACGGTGAAGCTGACGTCGCGGACGGCCGGACGCGCCTGGCCGGCGAGCGTGTACGACACCGACAGGTTCGAGACCTCCAGCAGCGCGGTCATCGGATTCCTCCATTGCGCTCGAGGGCGCGCGAGATGCGGTTGGCCGACAGCACGACGGCCACGATCACCAGGCCCGGGAAGGTCGTGAGCCACCAGGCGACGGCCAGGTAGTCGCGGCCGCCGGCGACGAGCGAGCCCCACTCGGGCGTGGGCGGCGGCGCTCCGAAGCCGAGGAACGACAGCGACGAGATCGCGAGCACCATGACGCCGAACTCCAGCGCCGCGAGGGCGATCACCGGTCCCGACGCGTTGGGCAGCACGTGGCGTCGCAGCACCGTGTACCAGCGCACGCCCGAGACGCGGGCCGCCTCGACGTAGACGGCCGTCGCGATCTGCAGCACCTCGGCGCGCATGACGCGCGAGAAGGATGCCACGCTGGCCAGTCCCACCGCGATCGCGACGTTGAGGGTGCCGAAGCCGAGCGCGGTGATGAGCGCCAGCGAGAGGAGCAGGCTGGGGATCGCCAGCAGCACGTCCATGAAGCGCATGATCGCGTCATCGACGAAGCCGCGGAGGAACCCGGCCAGCAGCCCGAACAGCGACCCGACGGCGAGACCGACGATGACGGCGACGGTGGTCGCGGCCAGCGACGTCGACGAGCCGTAGACGACGCGGGCGTACAGGTCGCGGCCGAGGTTGTCGGTGCCGAAGATGTGCTCGGCGCTCGGGGGCAGCAGCCGGTCCTGCGCCACGCCGACGATCGGGTCCCACGCCGTGAACCACGCCGGCACCAGTGCCCACAGCGTCACGACCGCGAGAACGAGGATCGACAGGACGAGCGTCGGCTGCTTCAGCACGGCGACGACGGGCCCCAGCGCAGAACGCCGGGTTGCGGCATCCGCTCGCTCTTCTCCGAGCGCCGAAGGGCGAGGCCCGCCCGCAGGGTCGGCGTCGGGATCGACGATCGCCTCGAGGAACGGGTCGTGCGGCTCGAGGGCGCGGGAGGGCGGAGTGAGCACATTCTCGACGGTCATGGCTGCTCCTGTCAGGCCGCGACGAACGCCGTGCGGGCGAGCGTGATGCGGCGGTCGATGAGGGGGTAGACGAGGTCGACGACGAGGTTCGCGACGACGAAGACGAGGGCGGCGAAGACGACCACGACCTGCACGACAGGGACGTCGCGGTTGTTGACGGCGGTCACGACGAGCCGGCCGATCCCGAGGCGCGAGAACACGGTCTCGGTCACGACGGCGCCAGAGAGGAGCCCGCCGATCAGCACGCCGACCATCGTGAGCGAGGGGATCGCGGCGTTGCGGAACGCGTGACCGAGCTGCACGCGGCGTTCGCTCGCTCCCTTCGCGCGCACGATCTCGACGTACGGCTGGGCGAGGGTCGAGCGCAGGCTCCGCGACAGCAGCTGGGCGATGAAGGCGCCCGACGGGATCGCGATCGTGATCGCCGGGAGCACGAGGCTCTCGAATCCCTCGTTGCCCATCGACGGGAACAGGCGCAGGCGGAACGAGAAGGCCTGCAGCAGCAGCAGTCCGATCCAGAACACCGGGACCGAGACGCCCAGCGGCGGCAGCGACGACAGCAGGTTGCGCAGCCACTGGGCACGGGCGAGCGACGCCGCCAGAGCCAGCACGATCCCGAACACGACCGACAGCACGAACGCGAACGCCGTCAGCGCGAGCGTCGGCGGGAGCGACTCGAGGAGGAGGTCGGATGCCGGACGCCCGGTCTGCGTCGAGACGCCGAAGTCCCCGGTGAGCGCCTTGCCCAGCGCCACGAGGTACTGCTCCCACAGCGGGCGGTCGAGCCCGAGCTCGGTGCGCAGCTTCGCCACGAGCTCGGGGTCGATGGTCTCCTGGTCGCCGCCGCCCGCGAACAGCGTCGCGGCGTCGCCCGGGAGGAGGTACAGGATGAGGAACGAGATCGTGTACGCGGCCCACAGGACCACCAGGCCCTGTCCGATCCTCCGGGCGATGTATCTGCCCCACATGATCTCGTTCCTCATCCCTTTCGTCGTGCGGTTCGCCCGTGGGCGCTTACTCGGCGATCCAGGCGTCGTAGAAGTCCAGGCGGCTGGACGCCTCGAACGTCAGACCCTGCACCTTGGACGCCGCCGTGATGGTCGTCGACAGCTGGTAGATCGGGATCGAGTAGCCGCCCGTGATCAGGAGGGTCGCCGCCTCGTCGACGACCTTCTGGCGTTGCGCCGGGTCGACGATCGCGGCCTGCTCGTCGAGCAGCTCGTCGATCTCGGCGGGCTCGGTGCGCTTGGTCGCATTGTTGGTGCCGTCGACCGAGAACACGGTCCGCAGCACATCGGGGTCGGCGCGCGTCAGGTTGCCGTACGAGAAGTCGTAGGTGCCGTCGGCGTTCGCGGCGGTGACGTCGGCGATGCTCGCGAACGTCAGCTGCAGGTCGACGCCGATCTGGCGCAGCTGCTGCTGCACGAGCTCGAGCACCTCCTTCGGCGACTGCCAGTACGTGATGTGGAAGCTGAGCTTCTCCCCGTCCTTCTCACGGATGCCGTCGTCGCCCTCGGTCCAGCCGGACTCCTCGAGGAGCTTCTCGGCCGCCTTCGGGTCGTACTCGAGCACGTCACCGAGGTCGGTGAAGTACGGCGTCGACGACGCGAGCGGCGACACGGCCGGCAGGTCGTCGGGTCCGAGCAGGGTCGAGGTGATCTGCTCGCGGTCGATCCCCTTCTGGATCGCCAGGCGCACGTTCTCGTCGGCGAGCTTCTCGGTCGACTGGTTCGCGAAGAGGTTGTAGACGGAGCCGGGGTTCGCGCGGTTGAGCGACCAGAAGTCGTCGCCTTCGAACAGCA
>Ga0160448_100404_pt1 | contig 15256 bp, 14 predicted proteins | sample HID1973M_E1MG_FD_108269 | JGI IMG/M metagenome (GOLD analysis project Ga0160448, IMG submission 108269) | Enriched mosquito-associated microbial communities from UW Madison campus, WI, USA - HID1973M_E1 MG | ecosystem: Host-associated > Arthropoda: Insects > Digestive system > Unclassified ...
AGCGGGATCACGAGCACCGGATCGAGGTCGGGATGCACCGGCCAGCGCGGGCACGCCTCGGGAAGCGTGCGGGCGAAGGATGCCGACACCACCGCGTTCTGGAAGAACGACCCGGCGCTGTACGTGTCGGGGTCGTCGGCGTCGAGCACCATCCCCTTGGAGCGGCGCGTCTCGAGGATGCGCTCGCGCACCCATGCGAGGGTCACCTCGTCGTCGGGGCCGAGACGCAGCGCCGTGCGCAGCTGGTCGCCGGCGATGCTGCGGGCCCCCTGACCGATCTCGGGGAGGTCGAGCGTCACCGACAGGATCACTGCACGGCGCGCCGGCACCGAGCCGTAGTGATGCTTCAGCACCGACGTGCGGAAGCCGAGCCCGAGTTCGGCCGCCGGCACCACCGACATGTCGCCGGTCGCCTCGTCGAGCAGCTCGACCTCGCTGAGGGTCTGGACGATCTCCTGACCGTAGGCGCCGATGTTCTGCACCGGAGCGGCGCCGACGGTGCCGGGGATGCCCGACATCGCCTCGACGCCGCCGAGTCCTTCCGCGACCGCGAACGCGACGAGGTCGTCCCACCCGTGCCCCGCCTGCACCTTCAGGCGCGCGCGTCCCGGCAGGGGCGACGGCATCCGTTCGATGCCCCGCGTGAGCACGCGGACGACGGTGCCGTCGAAGGGCTCGTCGCCGACGAACAGGTTCGACCCGCCGCCGAGCACGAGCCACTCGTCGCCGGAGGCCCACACATCGCGCAGCGCCTCGACCAGCTCGGCGGTGGTCGAAGCGTCGACCATGCGGGCCGGCAGGCCGCCGGTGCGCAGCGTCGTGAGCCGCGCCAGCGGGATCGGGATGACCTCAGGCATGCGTCAGGCGGTCCGGACGCGCACCTGCGCCTTGACCAGCACCGTGGCACCCTCGAACGAGACGGTGAGGTCGATGCGTGCCGACGCCTCATCGACGGCGCCGACCTTGGCGACGACGGTCACGTCGGCCCCGGTCTCGGGATCGACGACGACGGGCTTGGTGAAGCGCACACCGTACTCGAGGATGCGGCCGGTGTCGCCCAGCCACGGCTCGATCGTGCCGACCGCGAGGCCCATCGTGAGCATGCCGTGGGCGAGCACGCCCGGTAGGCCGACCGCGGACGCGACATCGTCGCGGTAGTGGATCGGGTTGAAGTCCCCCGATGCCCCGGCGTAGCGGACGAGGGACTCGCGGGTGAGGTGCACGGTGCGCTCGGCGACCACGTCGCCGACGGCGAGCGGACCGATCACCGAGGCTGTCGAAGCGCTCATTCGTCGCCCTCCCCCACGAGCAGGATCGACGTCGTCGTGACGACGTGGCCGCCCTCGGCATCGGTGATCTCGGACTCCGTGGTCACCATCGCAGCCGCGCCCATCGCACGGATGCCGGTGACCGACAGCTTCGCCGTGAGCTCGTCGCCCGCGACGATCGGCCGCGAGTAGCGGAACTTCTGCTCGGCGTGCAGCACGTTCTTCAGGACGATGCCCGAGTCGGGCTCGCCCAGCAGCTGCTGGAGGGTCGCGTCGGTCACGACGATCGCGAAGGTCGGCGGCGCGACGACGTCGGCGTAGCCGAGCGCCAGCGCGGCGGCGGGGTCGATGTGCTGCGGGTCGTCGGTGAAGACGGCGCGCGCGAACTCGCGCACCTTCTCGCGACCCACGAGGTAGGGGGTCGTCGGCGGGAAGTCGCGGCCGACGAGCTCGGGGTTCACTGGCACCAGGCCATCCTACCGAGCGGGCTCGCCCGGCCCGGCCGGGCCCCCGGCCGCAGGGCGCGGGCGCCCGCGCCAAGCGCGCAGCCCCATCTGCACCGCGATGACCACGAGGTAGGCGGCGAACAGCATGTTGCCCACGAACGGATCGACCAGGGTCGCCGCCCAGGCGCCGAGCGCGGTCGTGGTGCACGCCGCGACGCCGATGATCGCCGCGGCGACGAGGTCGACGTTGCGCCGCCGGATGTTGCCCACCGTGCCCGAGACCGCCGTGGGGATCATCATGAGCAGCGACGTGCCCTTGGCCACGAGGTCGCTCGTGCCGAACAGCACCATGAGCGCGGGGACGACGATGATGCCGCCGCCGACGCCGATGAGGCCCGACAGGATGCCGGTGACCACGCCCAGCACGACCAGCAGGATTCCGCTGACCCAGGTGAGCGAGAGTTCGGCGTCGCGGGACGGCACCACGATGAACAGGCTGACGATGACGGCGACGAGGAAGGCGACGAACGCCCACCGCAGCACCGTCAACGAGAGACGGGGAAGCAGCCAGGTGCCGACCTGGGCGCCGAACACCGCGCCCAGCGCGAGCAGCAGCGCGGGGATCCACGCGACCGAGCCGTGGACGGCGTAGGAGATCACGCCCACGGTGGCCGTCGGCACGATCGCCGCGAGCGACGTTCCCGCCGCGAGGCGTTGGTCGAAGCGCAGGAACAGCACGAGGAACGGCACGATGACCGTGCCGCCGCCCACGCCGAACAGCCCGGAGAGGAGGCCTGCGAGCAGGCCGATGCCCACGCAGGTGACGAAGAACCGAGCGTCGTGGGAGGGGCGCGCCGTGTCGGGCGAGGTCATTCGGCGTCGACGTACTCGATGAGCCAGTCGCCGCCGGTCTGGATCACCGTGTACTCGTAGGCCAGCGCACTGTCGGTGGGCTCGGTCGCCTCCCCGTTGTCGTCCACGAGTGCCGTGTAGGTCTCGTGGGTCGTCACGATGATCTCGTCGCCGACCGTCTCGACGTCGGTGACGTTGACCGTGTAATCCTCGATGCCCGCGCTGAAGGCTGCGGCCTGTTCCTCGAACGCGGCGCAGTCGGTCAGCTCCACGGTCGCGCGGAAGCTCTCGGTCGTCGCGGCGATCAGCTTGTCGCAGTCGCCTTCCTGCCACGCCTCGTCGTACAGGCCGACAGCCGCCACCGCGGCGCGCTCGTCGTCCGACCCGCCGCCGGTGTTGGCGCTGGAGGCCGAGAGGAGCAGCAGCGGGATCAGCACGGCCGCGGCGATCACGATGCCCAGCAGCACGACGCCGAGCACGACCCACACGATCCACAGCTTCGACTTGGTGCGCGGCTCGGTGGCCGCGGCGAAGGCGCCGCCGGCCGGCGCGACGCCGGCGGGTGTTCCGGGGTACACGCCCTGCGGCGACCCCGGAACCTGCGGGTCGGCTCCCGCAGCGTCCCGCGGTGCGGCGGGGTAGCCCGACAGTTCCTCGAAAAGAGCAGGAGCCGCGGGCTGCGCTTCGAAGGGGGCCTCCTGCTGAGCGGCGGCGGCGGCGACCGGCTGCTCGGCACCGCGGGCCCCCGCGACGATCTCGGCCTCGGTCGGCGCCGGCGACGGCTCCGGGTCGGGCTGGGCGACGTGCTCCGTCCACTGCGTGCCGTCCCACCAGCGCAGCGCGCCGTGACCGTCGTCGTACCAGCCGGGAGGAGTCGTCGTCATCCTCAAACCCTATCGCCGCGGCTTCGCTGCGCCCACGCGACGGATGCCGCACCCCAGGCTCGAGGCGCGGCATCCGACCGTGCGGATCAGCGGTCGAGCACGGCGCGGGCGCTTCGCCCGGGGTCGAGGTCGAGCCGGCGCAGCAGCTGCGCGTTGAGGGCGACGACGACCGTCGACAGCGACATCAGGATGGCGCCGACCGACATCGGCAGCACGAACCCGACCGGCGAGGACGCCTGCCGCGAGCGGCACCGAGATGAGGTTGTAGCCGGCTGCCCACCACAGGTTCTGCGCCATCTTGCGGTAGCTCGCGCGGGACAGCTCGATGACCGACAGCACCGAGCGCGGATCGCTCGAGGCGAGGATCACGCCGGCCGAGCCGATCGCGACATCGGTCCCCGCGCCGATCGCGATGCCGACGTCGGCGCGCGCGAGGGCCGGCGCATCGTTGACGCCGTCGCCGACCATCGCGACCTTCAGCCCCTCGCTCTGCAGCTCGGCGACCTTGCGCTCCTTGTCCTCCGGCCGCACGCCGGCGAACACACGCCGGATGCCGAGAACCTCGGCGACCGATCGGGCGACGGGCTCGGCATCCCCCGTGATCATCACGACCTCGACCCCGAGCCGGTTCAGCGCGTCCACCGCCTCGCGCGACTCGGGACGGATCTCGTCGGCGAGCGCGAGGCCGCCCACCACGACCTCGTCGCGCACGACGTGCAGCACGATCGACCCCTGGTCCCGCCACGATTCCGCGGCCGCGAGCCCCGCGCCGCCGACCTCCTCGAGCAAGCGCGGACCGCCTACGCGGACCACGTGCCCGTCGACGGTCGCCGTCACGCCGACGGCGGGCGAGGACTGGAAGCCGGTCGCGCGGGCCGGAGCGAGACCGCGCTCCTGCGCGGCGCGCACGATCGCCCTGGCGAGCGGGTGCTCGCTGTCGGTCTCCGCCCCAGCGGCCAGCGCGAGCACGTCGTCCGCATCGAGCGGACCCGCGCCCGCCACGTCGACCACCGTGGGCTCGCCCTTGGTGAGCGTGCCGGTCTTGTCGAACAGCACGGCGCCGATCGTGCGCATGCTCTCCAGCGCCAGGCGGTCCTTGATGAGCACGCCGCCGCGCGCCGCGCGCTCGGTGGCGATGGAGACCACGAGCGGGATCGCCAGCCCGAGCGCGTGTGGGCACGCGATCACCAGCACGGTGATGGTGCGCACGACCGCCTCGTCGGGAAGCCCGAATGCGGTCCACACGATCGCCGTCAGGGCTGCGGCGCCCAGCGCGAACCAGAACAGCCACCCCGCCGCGCGATCGGCCAGTCGCTGTGCGCGGGACGTGGAGCTCTGCGCCTCCGCGACCAGGCGCTGGATGCCGGCGAGCATGGTGTCGTCGCCGGTCGCCGTCACTTCGACGCGCAGCCCGGAGTCGGTCGCGACGGTGCCGGCGGTCACCGCGTCGCCGACGCCGCGGGCGACCGGGCGGGATTCGCCCGTGACCATCGATTCGTCCATGTCCGCGCCGCCGTCGACGATCCTGCCGTCGGCCGGAACGCTGCCGCCCGGGCGCACCACGACGACGTCGCCGACACGCAGCTCGGACGGCGCCACCGCGACGATGCGCTCGCCCTCGACCCGCTCGGCCTGATCGGGCAGGAGCGCGGCGAGCGAGTCGAGCGCCGACGTCGTCTGGGCCAGCGAGCGCATCTCGATCCAGTGGCCGAGCAGCATGATCACGATGAGGAGGGCGAGCTCCCACCAGAACTCCAGCTCGTGGTGGAGGAGCCCGAGACTCGCGCCCCACGACGCGAAGAAGGCGACCGTGATGGCGAGGCCGATGAGCAGCATCATCCCGGGCTTGCGTGCACGCAGCTCCGACATCGCGCCCGACAGGAAGGGCCAACCGCCCCAGAAGTACATCACCGTGCCGAGGACCGGCGAGATCCAGGGGACCCAGGGCGCATCAGGAAGCGTGTAGCCCAGCACCATCGCGAACATGCCCGAGAACGCCACCGCGGGCACCGCGAGGGCGAGGTTGATCCAGAACAGCCGCCGGAACCGTGCGACGTGGTCCGCGCCGTGGCCGGCATGGCCGCCGTGACCCATGTGGGCGTCGTGGCCCGCAGGCGCGTCGTGGCCCGCGTGCCCGCCGTGGCCCGCAGGCGCGTCGGGGCCCGCAGGCGCGTCGTGCCCGTCGTGGCCCGCGTGCGCCGCGTGCCCGTCGTGGTCGCCGGGGTCGGCGACGGTGCCGTGGTGGTGGTCGCGGTGCGGATCGGACACGGTGCTCTCCTCAGCTCGGTGGGATCGCGCGGCGCGGATCGTGTGCTCTCGCCGAGGTGACACGAACACGGCGTCACGATCGTGTGATCTCGGCGAGAGCACACGATGTCGTCGCGGGCTGCTCTCCCTGTTTATACCCCCTAGGGGTATAAACATCAATCGCCGTCACAGTTCGCCTATTCCCACCACGCCGGAGCGTGGCGAAATGTCGGCGGAGCACGCGACACTGACATCACCCCGGAGTCGCGAGGAGTGCAGATGGACATCATCCTGGTCGCAGGGCTGTGGATGGGCGGATGGGCCTGGTACGAGGTGGCGCCCGCCCTGGAGCGGGAGGGGCATCGTCCCGTGCCGCTGACGCTCCCCGGCATGGAGTCGGCCGATGCCGACCGGTCTCAGATCACGCTGGCCGATCATGTCGCGGCCGTCGTTGCCGCGATCGACGCGGCACCCGGCGAGCGGGTCGTGCTGGTCGGGCATTCGGCCGGCGCGGGCATCGTCTACGCGGCCGCCGACGCTCGGCCCGACCGCGTCGCCCGCCTGATCCTGATCGGCGGCTTCCCCACCGCCGACGGCGACCCGCTGCTCCGAGGCTTCACACCGCAGGACGGCGAGCTCCCGCTTCCCGACTGGAGCGAGTTCGACGAGGCCGACCTCCGCGATCTCGGCGAGGGCGGCATGACCGCGTTCCGCGCCTACGCCATTCCGTCGCCCGCCGGCGTGGTCACCGGCATCCAGCGCCTCGGCGACGAACGCCGGCTCGACATCCCGGTCACCGCTGTGGCCACCGAGTACACCGCCGCCGACCTGCAGGGCTGGATCGACGCAGGCGAGCCGCCGGTGCGGGAGTTCGCGCGGCTGCGCGACGTGACCTACGTGGACCTGCCGACCGGGCACTGGCCTCAGCTGACGCGACCGCAGCAGCTCGCGCGCATCATCCTCGCCCAGCCGCCGCTCGGTGACGGCACGATCGCTCCCGAGGTCGAGACGATCAGCGCACTCGACTTCCACGCTTCCGAGGGCGTCGAGGACTGGCGCGTGCTCTACTGGGGGGCTCACGCCTTCTTCCGTGCCGAATCCCTCGCGCACGGCGCGCGACTGGTCGCCGAGATCGTGGCCATCGCCGAAGGCCTCGACCACTTCCCCGACGTCGATCTGCGCCCGGAGGGCGTGTTCGTCAAGACCTTCAGCCGTCGCGACGGAGCGGTGAGCAGGACGGATGCCGAGCTCGCGGCGTCCGTCTCACGCGCCGCACGAGAACTCGGCCTCGAACCCGACCCCTCCGCGCTCGCCGTCGTCGGCATCGCCGTCGCCCAGGGCCCCGACGCCCATGTCCGGCCCTTCTGGAGTGCGGCGCTCGGGTACGACCCTCTCGGCGCCGAGGACGCGATCGATCCGCTGCGCCGCAATCCGCACGTCTGGTTCCATCCGCTCGACCCGCCGAAGTCCGGCCGCGGCCGCACGCACATCGACATCTCGGTGCCGCGCGACCAGGTCGAGGCGCGTGTGGCAGCGGCTCTGGCCGCGGGAGGACGCCTGGCCGACGACTCCCACGCGCCGCAGTGGTGGACGCTCACCTCCCCCGACAACCACGGTGTCGACCTCGCCGCCTGGGCCGACGACTCCGACTTCGCCGGCTGAGCGGGCGAACCCCGGGCCGTGACCGCTGCTCGGGCGGGTCATGGCCGCGCTGCGGTCACCGCACCATGCGGGCGTCGACGATCGACGTCACCATCGGGTCGGTCTGCTCGACGCCGTCGAGCTCGAACCCGTTGCGCCGGTAGAACGCGATGGCGCGGGGGTTCTCCTTCGCCACCCACAGCACGGCCGGCGCATCAGCGAGCACCGCGTCCAGCAGGGCCTGACCGGCTCCTCCGCCGTGCTCGGCCGCGGCGACGTAGAGCATGTAGAGCTGCCGATCCCGGGGCGGCGCGACGCCGTCGATCTCCATCCCCGGCCCTGACGTCGCGAAACCGATGACCTGCCCCTCGCGCTCGGCGATCCAGACGCTCCATTCGGCGCGCGGATCGCCCAGCACCCGGTCCCACATGCTCCGGCGCCCGCGGATGAAGTCGTCGTCGAAGAACCCCGACGGGAGGAGGTGCGTGTACGTCTCGCGCCAGGTCGCCACATGAAGCGCGGCGATCTGCGCCGCATCGCGCGGCTCCGGCACTCGCAGGGTGAACGTCATGCGGTCATCCTGCCAGTGATCCGAAGGCGTCGAAGATGCGGTCGCGGACCGCGTCCATCCGCCACACGGGCGACGCATCCGACGGGCGCAGTCCTGGCGTCCAGCCCCAGCCGGCGATCGCGTCGAACACCGCGGGGTCCTTCGCGATGACGCTGACCGGCACGTCGCGGCTCGCGCCGTCGCCGCTGACGATGGCCGCCGGCTGGTGGTCGCCGAGCATCACGACCACCAGATTCGGGTCATCGACGTTGCCGAGGAACGAGAGGATCGACCCGAGCGAGTACTCGACGGACCGCCCGTAGTACTGCCGCACCGTCGCGGGGTCCTTCCAGACCTCGCTCGCCTGGCGGCTGCGGGCCGGCTGAGCGTCGTAGACGGATCCGTCGCCCACCTCCGACCACGGCACCAGCTCGGGAAGCGGCGCCCACGGCGTGTGCGACGACACCAGGTCGATCTCCGCCATGACCGGATGCTCCGACTCGGCCAGCACGTGATCGGCGAAGTACTTGAGCGTGTACTGGTCCGGAACGCGGGCGTACCCGAACGACGGACCCCGATAGCCGACATTCGTCGCGTCGAGGAGCGCGTCGTACCGATAGAACGACGTTCCGATGTCCCAGGGGTGCCGGTTGGACGGGATGTCGCTCACGGTGTGCCAGCCGGCGCGACCGAACGCCGCGCCGAGCGTGAGCCGGTCCGTCCGCACGACCAGGTCGTACACCGCCTGCGAGTCGATCCACACGCCCGTCTGCAGCGTCGAGTGGGCGAGCCAGCTCACCCCGCCGAAGGTGGGCGACGTGAGCCACGCGCTCCGCGCCGCGTAGCCGTCGGCCTCGAGCATGGCGTCGCCGCGGTCCAGCACCTCGCCGACGCCGTCGGCGATGCCGTCGTCCTCGAGCGCGACGCGCCCGTAGCTCTCGACGAACACGAACACGACGTCCTTGCCCTCCAGCGCGGTCAGCAGGTCGGCCGCCGGCACGCCGGCGAACCGGTCGTCGGCGACCTCGCGTGCGACGAGCGCCCTGGTCTGGAGCGCCGAGACGGTGCGCGAGACCGCGGAGCCGATGGACCCGGTGGACGCTGCGGCCGCCACCGGATCGGCGATCCGCAGCGGCGTCGCCACCGCCGCCACAGCGATCCAGGCGACGGTCACGGCCGCGAGCACGGCCCGGCCGCGGTCGCCGCGGCGCCGCAGCGCCGCGTCCACGCACAGCGCGGCCCAGCCCGACGCGAACCCCACCCCGACGATCACGGCGATCGCCGCGGTGAACACGGCCCCGGCGAGCACGGGGCCGATCGCCGATGCCACCACTCCGTAGGCATCGCCGATCTGGAGCCAGTCGAGGGGGACGAAATGGATGCCCAGCGCCGTCTCGTAGCCGAGGTCGATGCTCGCCAGCAGCACGGCGGCCGCCACGAAGACCCCGAAGAGCGCTGCGAGCACGATGCGCAGCGTGCGCCATGGCACCAGCGCCAGCACCAGCAGCACGACGATCGACTCGACCGGGATGCGCACGAGATCGACGACCGCACCCGTCGCGAGGACTCCGGGCAGCAGCGGCAGCACCACGAGTGCGACGATCGCGCACACCACCGCGACTCGCCGGCGCCATGACGATACGACGCGCAGGCCGGGCATCGCGCTCACCGCCGTTCGGCGGACGTCCCCCGTCCGGCTCCCGTCGGCTGCGGATCGGGGTCGAGCATGCCGAAGCGATCCGACAGGGCGTAGCGCAAGAGGACCACATCGCCGATCTGGCGGGTGTCGGCCAGATGCGCCCGGCGCGACGCGGTCCAGGGGAACGCGCCCGGCCCGACCACGCGCGGGGCACCGGACTCGCCGACGAAGAACGGTGCGACGACCAGGTGCAGCTCGTCGGCGAGGTCGGCGCCGAGGAACTGGGTCAGCACGGTGCCTCCGCCCTCGACCATGAGGCTGCGCACGCGCCGGCGCTCTCCGAGGTCGTCGAGCAGCGCCGACATGGTGACGCAGTCCTCGCCGAGTCCGACGACGACTGCGCGATCGCCGAGCCGCTCGCCCAGCTCCGTCGCGCGGCCGCTCGGGCAGTAGACGATGCGGGGCCCCTCCCCCGTCGTGAAGAACGCGGCATCCGCCGACAGATCGCCGCTCGCGGTCACGGTCACCTTCGCGGGCGATTCTTCGCGCCCGAGGGCCAGCCGCCGTGCCCGGCGTGCGGCATCCCGCACCAGCAGGCGAGGATTGTCGCGGCGCACGGTCGAGGCCCCGACCATGATCGCGTCGTGGAGCGCGCGCACGTCGTCCACGCGGTCGAGGTCGTCGGCGTTCGACATCGCGAGCCGATGGGGTTCGGCGCTGTCGAGGTAGCCGTCGATCGACATCGCGCAGCTGAGGGTGACGTAGGGGCGCTCGCTCATGCGGATCTCCTCCCCCCGATGATGCTCCTCGCGGGCAGCGATCGGAAGCGGTCGGCGAACAGCGCGAGGGCCCCGGGAAGGATCGCGATCACCGTGAGCACACCGAATGCGGTGGACACCGCGACGCCCGCGCCGGCACCGAGCCCTGCGAGGGCGAAAGCCGACGCCGCGACGGCCTCGCGCGGCCCCCACCCGCCCACGTTGACCGGGATCGCGGCGGCGCCGAGCACGATCAGCGCCACGACGCCGAGCTCGCCGGCTCCGGCATGCACCCCCGCCGCGAATCCGGCGACCACGAACGTCGCGGCGTGCGCGGCCACGACGACGATCGACGCCGCCGTGATCGCCACGAGCGCGGCCGGTCGCGCCAGGATGGGGCGCAGCATCCGGTACTCCCGCTGCAGCGCGGCACGGCCGCGGCGGCTGGCGGCGACGATGGCGATGAACACCACGGCGAGCAGGGCGAACCCGCCGCTGATCCAGGCGAGCGGCGCCAGGGGTGATGCCAGCCCCAGCGGGAGGAGGATCCCCAGGGTGAGCGCGATCTGCACGAGCTGCCCGGCGATCCGTTCCGCGGCGACCGCGCGCGCGGCGAGATCGACCCGATCGTGGTGCCGTCCGTGGACGTACGCGCGATGCACGTCCCCGACGACTCCGCCGGGGAGCACGGTGTTGAGGAACTGCGAGCGGTAATAGGAGGTGAACGCCTCGCTCCATCGCAGCGGCAGGCCGAAGCCCGCCGAGACGGTCCGCCAGCGCCACGCAGCTGCAGCGGTGGCCACGACGGCCAGCCCTGCAGCGGCGAGGATCGTCGTCGGCGAGATCGATGCGAGGCCGTGGAGGACCGGCCCGACCCCCACCACGGCGATCGTCCCCGCGACCACGGCGAGCGCCGCCGCGATCCGCAGCGCGGACCGCAGGTGCGGCGGCACCCTCTTCAGCGTGGCCATGCCAGCAGGTCCTCGTGCGCAACGGTCACGCGAAGCCGCCCGTGCGCGGCCTGCGCCAGACGGCGGTCGCGATACCCGATGGCCTCGCTCGCCAGCTCGGGGCGCTGCTCGAGCGCGGCGCCGACCCAGCCGTCCACCCACTCGCGCATCAGCGCGGTACGGGCGTGAGCGAGCTGCCACGGGGTCGCGGCCGTGCGCACGTTCCAGCCCGCGTCGGCGAAGAGGGCAGCGACCCTGCCGACCGCGTCGGGGCCCAGCATCCGTCGCCCCGCCGCCTCCCGCCGCTGGTGGTCGTTGAACGCGGATGCGATGGCGTGCTCGGTCTCGTCGTGTCGTTCTGCGGGGTGGACCCTGACCGTGCCGGTCACCGACAGGCTGAACAGCGCCGGCGTCCGCGCGGCGACGCACGCGGCGACGACGTGGACGGCCTCTGCCTCGGTGACGACGTCGAGGAGGGCGGATGCCGTCACCGCCGCCGCACCCTGGAACGCGTCGCTCGGGAGGGAGGCCAGGTGCTCGACGACGACCTCCGACGTCACAGGCCGGCCCGCCGAGTCGACGACTGTGCGCAGATCGAGGTGCTCGACGATGTCGGCATCGCCGTCGCGCAGCACCCACCGCTGGGGCCCCGGCAGCCGCGGGGCGAGCCAGCGCGTCATCGAGCCGGTGCCCGCGCCGAGGTCGTGCAGGACGATCGGGCCCGAGGGGGAGGCGAGGAGACGCGCGAGATGGTGGGCGAGATCGGCCGAGCGCGCGTCATCGTCGGCGGGTGCGCGCAGCGCGAGCCACCCCGCAGTGGCCGTCGAGATCGAGGTCATGCCGCCTCCAACGCTTCGGCCACGCGGGCCACCGTGTCCAGCCACGTCGGCAGCGTCGCTCGTGCCGCCTCGGCCTCACGCCGCAGGCGGGCACGCAGCTCGGGGTCCGACAGCCAGGCGTCCAGCGCAGCGGCGAGCGCCTCCGGGTCGCCGGGCGGCACGAGCAGCCCGCCGCCGCCGCCGAGCGCATCGGGGATGCCACCGGTCGCGGCGCCGATCACCGGGATCGCCCGCGCCCGCGCTTCGGCGATCGACATCCCGGCGCTCTCGACCCGGGAAGGGGCGACCAGCAGCGCGCTGCGGTGGTACGCGGCGGCCAGCGCATCGTCGCCGAGCACTCCGGTCAGCCGGACCCGCCCGTCGAACGCGGCGGCCTGCCGGGCGACCGCCGCCGCGAACTCCGCGAAAGGCTCGCTCGACCCGGCGATCGTGCAGGTCCAGTCGTCGGCGCGTACCCGGGCGAGAGCCGCGAGCAGGGTGTCCTGTCCCTTGTGCGGCGCGATCACCCCGACGCACAGCAGCGCTGCGTGGTTGGCCCGGTGCGGACGAGACGACGCCGAGTCGGTCCCGGGGGCGGCGATGGCGGTGCGTTCGGCGGCGGCCAGCCCGCGCTCGGCGAGCTCGGCCGCGGTCCACGCGCTCGTCACGATCACCTCGCGCGCCGCGGCGAGGGCGCGCCGTTCGGCGTCCACTGCGGCATCCGTCGCATCGGGGAAAGCCGCCGTCACCATGTGCGCGAGGATCGTCAGCCTCGCCCGGCCCGCGGCCTCCTCCACCGCCGCGGGTGTCCATCCCGCCACGAGTCCGTCCACGAGCACGCGCGAGCCCGCCGGCACGCCCCGCAGGACGGATGCCGCCTCCCCGGCGTCGCTCGCCTCGAACACCTCGACACCCCACCCACGGCCACGCAGTCCGTCACGGACATGCCGGTCGTACACGTTGCCGCCGCTCACGCGCGCGGGGTCGTCGATCCCCGCGGGGACGACGAAGAGGAGGGACGGGGCATCCGTCACAGCGCCACCTCGTACGAGGCCCAGGCGACATGCGATTCGTGCAGCGTGACCACGAGCCCGCTGAGCCTCGCCGCGCCGACTCCGCCATCGCGCACGCGCGCGGCGAGGCGGTCGCCGATGATCTGGCACAGCCGCTCGGTGGTGGTGTTGACGCCCCGGAGGTCGGGTTCGTCATCGAGGTTGCGATAGCTCAGCGCCCCGACGATGTCGCGGAGCACGTCGCCGGCCTTGCCGATGTCGACCACGACGCCGTGCTCGTCGAGGGCATCGGCGCGGAACGTCGCATCGACGAGGAAGGTCGCGCCGTGCAGTCGCTGCGCGGGTCCGAAGACGTCGCCGCGCAGGCTGTGGGCGATCATGAGGTGATCACGGACGGTGACGCTGAAGCTCATTCGGCTGTCCAATCGATCGTGTGGCACAGTTCGCCGGCGGTGCCCGCGGCGAGGGCGGCGGTGACCTCGGGCAGCTGCCGCCAGGACGAGGTGCCCGCCAGCAGTGCATCGAAGGCAGGATCATGCAGCAGCCGCAGCGCGAGCGCAAGGCGGTTGCGCGTCGTGTGCGTCGCGCGACGGCGCGCGGCGACGGCCCCCACCTGGCTGGGGCGCACGGAGATACGGCGCGAGTGGAAGTCGGCGCCCAGCTCGAGGGCCACCGGACGGCTGCCGTACCAGCTGGCCACGACGACCTCGCCGTCGGCGGGCGCGAGCCGCAGCGCCAGCTGCAGACCCTCCCCCGCGCCGCTCGCCTCGATCACGACGTCCGCCCGAGGCGGCGGCTCTGATGCGAGCGCGAACCCGACGTCGAGCGACTCAGCCGTCGCGGCACGCGCGGGGTCGACGTCGACGAGCGTGACCTCGACGCCGGGGATGCCGTGCGCCACACGCGCGATCGCGCATCCGATCATGCCCGCGCCGACGACGACCACACGATCGCCGACGAGGGGGGCGGCATCCCACAGCACGTTGACCGCCGTCTCGACCGCCCCGGCGAGCACGCCCCGGCGCGGCGGCACCCCGTCCGGGAGCGCGAGGAGCGCGGTCTCGGGCACGACGAAACGCGACTGGTGCGGGAACAGGGCGAACACCGTGCGCCCCTCGAGCGCCGCGGGTCCGCGTTCGACGGTTCCGACATTGAGGTACCCGTACTTCACGGGGAACGGGAACTCGCCCGCCTGGAACGGGGCGCGCATGCGCTCCCGCTCCGACACCGGCACCTCGCCGCGGACCACGAGCGCCTCGGTGCCGCGGCTGACCCCGGTGAACAGCGTCCGCACCGATGCCTCGCCATCCGACACGGCGGGGAGTGCTTCGGTGCGGAACTCCCCCTCGCCGGGGCCGATCGTCCACCACGCGATCGCGGCATCCGGAATCTCGCGATGAACCTCAGCGGGTGCCTGCGTCGTGTTCCCGGTGACCGCCATGAGGATTACACGGAGCGCGCATGGGAAAAGTTCAGTGGGTGCCCTGGTGGTGGGTCGCGGCCGGCGTCGCCGGTCTCCTCGTCATCGGGACGGCCGTGCCGCTTCCGACGACGGCGTGGGCGGCCGGCATCGGGTACCTCGCCGTCTCGACGGCGATGCTCACGCGCGGGATCCGCCGAGGCCGCGTCGAGCGCTTCGGGCCGGCGAACGCCGTGACCGCCACCCGGTCGATGCTCGTGGGCCTGGTGACCGCGCTGGTGACGGCGTCCTTCACCGGTGCCCCGTCGACCGCGCTGATGGTCACGCTGGTGGCGATCGCCCTGGCGCTGGACGGGGTCGACGGCTACGTCGCGCGCCGCACCCGCAGCGAGAGCGAACTCGGCGCTCGCTTCGACATGGAGGTCGACGCCTTCCTGCTGCTCGTGCTGTGCGTGTACGACGTCCGGTACCTCGGCTGGTGGGTGCTGACGATCGGCGTGCTGCGGTACGCGTTCGTCGCCGCGGGATGGCTGCTGCCGTGGATGCGGCACACGCTGCCGCCGCGCTACTGGCGCAAGGTCGTGACGGCCGCCTGCGGGGTGGCGCTGGCCGCCGTCGCCTCCCAGATCCTGCCTCCGGCGGTGAACTTGGCGCTCGCCGTCGCTGCGCTCGCACTGGTGCTCGAGTCCTTCGGCCGCGACGTCATCTGGCTCGCGCGTTTGAACCTCGCCGGCGCCGCGCTCGTTTCCCTCGAGAAGGCGTCGACCACC
>Ga0160448_100405_pt1 | contig 15253 bp, 10 predicted proteins | sample HID1973M_E1MG_FD_108269 | JGI IMG/M metagenome (GOLD analysis project Ga0160448, IMG submission 108269) | Enriched mosquito-associated microbial communities from UW Madison campus, WI, USA - HID1973M_E1 MG | ecosystem: Host-associated > Arthropoda: Insects > Digestive system > Unclassified ...
CAGACGGACCAGGGCGGAGTCGACGTTGGGCACGGGCCAGAAGACCGAGCGGCCGATCGTCGACGTCCGCCGGGTCGCGGCGTACCAGGCGGCCTTGGCGGACGGGATCCCGTACGTCCGGCTGCCGGGGGGTGCGGCCAGGCGGTCGGCGACCTCGGCCTGCACCATCACCAGGCCCCGCTGGATGGAGCCGAACCGCTCCAGGAACGTCAGCAGCACGGGGACCGAGACGTTGTAGGGCAGGTTCGCGACGAAGGCGACGGGCTGCTCGCCGGGCAGCTCGGTGACGGTCAGCGCGTCGGCGGTCACGAGGGTGAACCGGTCGCGCCCGTCGGCGTCGCGCAGCACCACGGCCTCACCCCGAGCGTCCGAGCCTTCGGCTGCTATAGCGGCCACTTGCTCGGACGTCGTGGGGTGAAGGGTCAGACCCGGGACGTGGCGGGCGATCGTCGTCGGCAGCAGACCCGCGAGGACCGGGTCGATCTCCACCGCGATCACGTCCGCGCCGGCCTCGAGCAGGCCCAGGGTCAGCGAGCCGAGGCCCGGTCCGACCTCGACGACCCGGTCGCCGGGCTCCACGTCGGCCTGCCGGACGATCTTGCGCACGGTCCCGGCGTCGAGGACGAAGTTCTGCCCGAGCGTCTTGGTGGGGCGGATGCCGGCGGCGGCGGCGAGCTCGCGGATCTCCGCGGGACCCAGCAGGGCGGTCGTCGACATGGGCCGAGCCTATGCGAGACACGACGACGCCCGCCGCGAGGGGGTGCGGCGGGCGTCGTCGGGCTCGCGGATCAGGTCAGCGGAAGAGGTTCTTCCCGCAGACGGGCCACTGGCCCGCACCCGACCGGTTGTAGAGCATCTTCGCGCGGGCGGTCTGCTCGGACGACGAGGCGTTTGACGGGAGCCCGGCGCCGCCGACGGCGTGCCACGTGCCCACCGAGAACTGGTAGAGCCCGTGGTACAGGCCGTTCGACGAGACGATGTGCGGGTTGCCGCCCGACTCGCACTTGGCCAGCGCGGCCCAGTTCAGCGAGTCCGCCTTGCCGCCGGCCTTGATCTTGCTGCCGGTGGAGGACGACGACGTGGACGACGACTTCGACGAGGACGTGCTCGTCGTCTCCTTCTTCACGACCGGGCGCTCCTTGGTGCCCACCGTCGTGACCTCGTCGACCGCCTTCTTGGTGACCTTGTCCGACAGCTTCACCGCGTCGGTGACCTTGCCGTCCACGGTGGTGACGCGCTTGACGATCGTGCGCTCACCCTTCTTGCCCTCGGTGGTGACGGTGCTGGTGCCGACGTAGCTGTCGTCGGACTTCACGGTCTTCTTGTCGTAGCCGACCTTCTTGTGGGTCGTCTTCTCCTCGACCTTGACGCGGTTGACGACGACCTGGACGCGCCCCTCGTCACCCTGCCCCACGGACACGCGGTCCAGCGGCGCGAGCGTGATGTCGAGATCGCCCAGCACGTCGCCGAGGGACGCGTCCGCGTCCGGCGCGTTCTTGGTCTCGCCGTCGGCGACCACGTCGACCGACCCGTGCAGGGCCAGGTCCAGCGGCAGCTCCGCGCGACCCGCCGAGCTGCGCGACGCCACGAGCGTGACGTTCTTGTCGCGGGCGGCGAGCGTGTCGAGGGCCTCGTCGGCCGTCAGCGCGGTGGTCCAGACGTCGTGGTGGACGCCGTCGGACGCGACCGTGATCTGGTGGGCGTGGCGGACCACGACGTCCTGGCCCTCGCGCAGGCCACCGGTGGCGGAGACGTCGTCGCGGGCACCGACCTTGACGCCCTGGTCGGCCAGGAGCTGGTCCACCGAGCCGGTGAACGTGCTGACGTCGCGGACCTGGCCGTCGACGTCGAGCGTGACGGTCTTGTGGACCCCCGCGTACGCGGCGGTGCCGCCGGCGAGGACGAGGACAGCGGCGCCCGCCACGATGGGCAGCGCACGACGACCGGATCGACGGTCCTCCTGCGGGGCGTCGGTGGATCGCTTGCGCGACGAAGGACCAAGGATGCGGGTCGTGAACTGCACGGGGCTCCAGCCGTCGAGGTGCCCGGGCACGGGGGGCGGAGCGCGCGTCGGACCGACGCACCCGATGGTGACCGCTGCCCCTGCGGCCGGCGGACGCCTGAAGGGAGGCGTCCCCACCGGTTCCGGATCCCCGATCCGGCCGTCTCGGCGTCCGGGACTGAGCCCGGCGCCGGCCGCTCGTCGGGACTCTTTGTGGGAGTCCTGTCAGAAGCGACACGCGACCGTAACCGAATCGTGACCAGTTTGCCAACCCTCGTCGGCGGTCTCACGGTAACGGGAGGTCAGTACCAGCCCGACGACTGGGAGTGGGCCCACGCCCCGCACGGGGTCTTGTAGCGCGACTTGATGTAGCCCAGACCCCACGTGATCTGCGTGACCGGGTTGGTGCGCCAGTCCGCGCCGACGCTCGCCATCTTGGAGCCGGGCAGCGCCTGAGGGATGCCGTACGCGCCCGACGGGTTGGCCGCGTTCACCCGCCAGCCGCTCTCCCGGTTCCACAGCGAGACGAGGCACGCGAACTCGTCGTCGCCCCAGCCGCGGTCGGCCGCGAGGCCCTTCGCGATGGCCTTCGCCGACCCGGGCGCGACCGAGATGCTGCTCGGGTCGGGCATCTCCATGGTCCCGATGTGCACCACCTGCGTCACGGGCTCGGTGGTCACGACCGACGACAGGACGGTGCGGTCCGTGACGACACCGCCCACCGAGTCGAGCTGGTACGTCGTGGTCCGGACGCCGGCCTTGCCCTTCGTGACGACGACCTTCTGCCCCTTGGCCAGGCCCGGGTCGTCGACCTCGTCCGTGTCGAACTTGACCGCCTCGGTCTTCGTCTGGGCGTCGGTCTGCGCCCTCGTGACGAGCACGACGAGGCCGTCGACCGCCGTCGCGTCGAGCGGCACGGAGACCTGGTCGCCCTCGTTGAGCACGAGCCCGACGTCCTTGAGCGCGTCGCGCACGTCGCCCGCGCTGCTCACGCCGTCGATCATCTGCCCGTCGACGACCAGGTGGATCGTCTTCTGCGTCGACACCCGCAGCGCGTCCCGCCCGAGCGGTGCGCCGCGCGACGCCGAAAGCCGCACGTCCCCGTCACGCAGGCCCATGCCGTCGACGGCCTCGCCCACGGTCAGCGCGGTCGTCCAGACCTTGTCCGGCTTGCCGTCGACGACGACGTCGAGGTCGCGGCCGTGCCGCACGACGATCTGCTCGCCCTGCGTGACCGGGTCGTTCAGCGTCGGCGCGACGAGGTCACCGTCCCCGACCTCGATCTTCGCGCCCGCGAGGACCGCGCCGACCGTCCGGCCAAAGCCCTCGACCTGCACGGTCCTGCCGTCGACGTCGACCGTCACCTGCTTGTGCATGACGGCGAACGCGCTGGTCGCAGCCGCGACGACCGCCAGGACGGCGGCCTGCGAGACGATCTTGACCGCGCGCCGCGGGGACCGGCCCGTGGGCACGTCGGAGCGCTCCTGCGCGCTCGCGTCGTCCCGCACGTGGGTCCTCCCGCCGTCGTCGGCCCGGTTCGGGCTCGTCAGACCGTAACCGATCCGTGACCGACGCCGAAACCCGGGATCGGACAGGTCGGGCGTCCAGTTCGTCGGCCCGGCGTGTCGCACGGCGTGTCGCCGGGTGATCGGCGCGGACTCACCACGCGCCGTAGACCGCCTCCGCGGTGCGCGACAGGTCGGCGCAGACATCGGCGAGCGGTCGGCCGGTCACCTCGGCGATCGCGCGAACCGTGCCGGGCAGGAGGTAGGGCGCGTTGGGTCGGCCGCGGTACGGGTGCACCGTCAGGTACGGCGCGTCGGTCTCGACCATCACCAGCTCCGGCGGCAGCTCGCGCAGCGCGTCGCGCAGGCCGTCGTTGGCGGGGAAGCTCACCGGACCCGCGAACGAGCAGAACCAGCCGTTCTCGCGCGCCACCTGCGCCAGCGCGGTGTCGCCTGAGAAGCAGTGGAAGACGGTCCGCTCCGGGGCACCGTCGTTCAGCAGGATCTGCACCACCTCCGCGTGCGCGTCGCGGTCGTGGATCTGCAGCGCCAGCCCCAGTTCCTTGGCCAGCGCGATGTGCGCACGGAACGAGTCCCGCTGCACCCCCCGGCCCCGCGGGCCCGCCCGGAAGTGGTCCAGGCCCGTCTCGCCGATGGCGCGGACGCGGGGGTTGGCGCGGGCGATCAGCATGATCGTGTCGATCGCGTCGTCGAGCGACACCGCGTGCCGGGGCTGCGGGTCGGGGTCGAGCCCGTCAGGCGCGACCTCGTGGACCCCCGCGTGCAGCACCGCCTCGTTGGGGTGGATCGCGACCGCCCCCAGCAGCTGCGGGTGCTCGCGGACCGTGTGATCCGTCCAGCGGGCCGCGTCGAGGTCGCAGCCCACCTGCACCATCCGCGTGACCCCGACGCTCGCCGCGCGCGCGAGGTGCTCGTCGACCCCGACCCGCCGGCCGGCGCCGGCGGGCGGGTCGGCGGCCCAGCCGTCCGCGAGCCACTCCGCCACCGACTCCAGGTGCGTGTGGTTGTCGACCACCGGGAGGGGGAGCGGGTCCGGCGCCGGCGGCCACCCGCGCTCGCGCGTGCGTGCCACGTCAGGCCCTTCCGACCGGCACGACCGCGGCGACGGTCGTCGGGGCCTTCGTCGTGCTCACGCCTTGGTTGCGCGCTCGATCTCCTGCTCGACGACGTCGTCGTCGAGCTTGGTGAACACGGGCGTCGGCTTGCCGACGGCCGTGCCCGCGACGACGGGGACGGACTCGAAGCGCGCGGTCTGCGAGTAGTCGCCCGTGATGATCGGGTACGAGCGCGACGCGTCGTCCAGGTCCGTGACCTCGTCGATGCGCGGCTGCGGCGCGAACGTCCCCGTGCCACCGAACGTCTCGTGCACCTTCTGCGCCGCGAACGGCAGGAACGGCGCCAGCAGCGTGTTCGCGTCCGCGACGGCCTGCGCGGCCGTGTTCAGCACCGTGCCCAGCCGCTCGCGGTCCCCCGTCAGCTTCCACGGCTCGGTCTCGGAGATGTAGCGGTTGGCCTCCTGGACCACGCGCATCGCCTCGCCGATCGCGGCCCGGTTGCGGTGCTCGCCCAGCAGCGAGCCGACGGTCCCGAAGGCCTCGCCGCTCGTCGCCAGCAGCGCGCTGTCGACCGGCTGCCGCTCGCCCGCCGCCGGGATCTCGCCGAAGTTCTTGGCGATCATGCTGGCCGTGCGGTTCACCAGGTTGCCCCAGCCCGCGACGAGCTCGTCGTTGGTGCGCCGCTTGAACTCGGCCCACGTGAAGTCGACGTCCTGCGTCTCCGGGCCGGCCACCGACAGGTAGTACCGCAGCGCGTCCGGCTGGTAGCGGCTCAGCATGTCGCGGACGTAGATGACCACACCGCGCGACGAGCTGAACTGCTGCCCGCCGACGTTCAGGTACTCGCTCGAGACCACCTCGGTGGGCAGCTGCAGCGTGCCGTACGGGCCGGGCGTGCCGCCCTTGTCGCCGCGACCGTCGTAGCCCATGAGCTCCGCAGGCCAGATCTGCGAGTGGAACGTGATGTTGTCCTTGCCCATGAAGTAGTAGCTCAGGGCCTCGGGGTCGTTCCAGAACGGACGCCACGCGTCGTCGTCGCCCGTACGGCGCGCCCACTCGATGCTCGCCGACAGGTAGCCGATCACCGCGTCGAACCACACGTACAGGCGCTTGTTGGGGTTGTCCTCCCAGCCCTCGAGCGGGACGGGGATGCCCCAGTCGATGTCGCGGGTCATGGCGCGCGGCCGCATGTCGTCGATGAGGTTGAGGGAGAACTTCAGCACGTTGGGGCGCCAGCCCTGACGCGTCGACAGCCACGCCTCGAGCGCGCTCGCGAACGCCGGCAGGTCCAGGAAGAAGTGCGTCGACTCGACGAACTTCGGCTTCTCGCCGTTGATCCGGCTGTGCGGGTTGATCAGGTCGATCGCGTCGAGCTGGTTGCCGCAGTTGTCGCACTGGTCGCCGCGAGCGCCGTCGTAACCGCAGATGGGGCACGTGCCCTCGATGTAGCGGTCCGGCAGCGTGCGGCCCGTGCTGGGGCTGATCGCGCCCATGGTCGACTGCTCGACCATGTACCCGTTCTTGTGCACCGTGCGGAACATCTCCTGCACGGTGGCGTAGTGGTTGCGCGTGGTGGTGCGGGTGAACAGGTCGTAGGACAGGCCCAGCTGGGTCAGGTCCTCCACGATGACGCGGTTGTAGCGGTCCGCGAGCTCCTGCGGGCTCACACCCTCCTGCTCCGCCTGGACCAGGATCGGCGTGCCGTGCTCGTCGGTGCCCGAGACCATGAGCACGTCGTGCCCCGCCATGCGCATGTACCGGGAGAAGACGTCCGACGGGACGCCGAAGCCGGCGACGTGACCGATGTGGCGGGGGCCGTTCGCGTACGGCCACGCGACGGCAGACAGGATGCGGGACATGAGCCCGATCCTAGGTGCCCGAGCCACCGGCCCGCCGCGCCGCCCGCCCGTCGCCCGATCCGCCGGACCGCGCGCGGGCGCCGCCCGGTTCCCGTCCCTGCTGCCGACCCGGTCGCCGCCCATCGGATCAACAACCAGCCGCGCTTGGGACACGAGAGCGCTCGTGGGGCTCGGAAGTCCCCCCCTGCGCCCCACCAGTCACAGGTGCGGCTGGTTCCTGATCGACCGCGCCACCCCGGGGCGAACGCCGCGACCGTGGCTCACGCCGCAGCACGGGCGAGGGCGCGGCGGACGGTGGCCACCACGACGTCGATGTGGTTCCAGACGTCGTCAGCCGTGAAGCGCAGGACCCGGTACCCGAGGGCGACGAGCTCTCGGTCGCGGCGCCGGTCCTCTCGGAACGCGCGCCGACCGCTGTGGAACTCGTACCCGTCCAGCTCGACGACCACGGTCCCCTCGACCACCAGGTCGACGTACCCGACGCCGGTGATCTTCACCCCGGCGCGGACCGTCATGCCGGCAGCCCGCAGCGCCAGCCGAGTGACCGTCTCCAGCGGCGACATGCTGCGACCGTCCGCCAGGGCCAGGACGCGGCGAGCCTCAGCCGGCGCCGTGCTCGGCAGCGCGCCACGAATGCGCTCGACCGACGTGATGCCCTTGTTCAGCGCGTTGTCGATCGTGACGAGCGCCTGTGCCGGCGACCGGCACACCAGCATGCGCGCGAGTGCGTCGTCGAGCGGCACGATCGCCAGGCCCGGCGTGGACCCTGAGCGCTGCCAGGCCTCGCGGTGCAGCACCGCCGGGAACGACGACCTCGCACGCGACGCCGTCGCGCCCCGGTCACGGGGGACCGAGAGGTGAGGACGCCCCGGGTCGTCGATGACATGGAGCCCCGCGAGCCTCGCAGCCGACACACAACCCACCGCCGCTCGGTGCAGTACCGCGGTGACCACGGCGGTCGGTGTGCCTGGCAGGGCGTACACCCCGCGGACCGGGCGGTGCACAGAACCGCTCGCGAGGGCAGCACGCAGCTCATGGGCACCGGGCTGAACACCGAGCGCCGAGAAGCGCGCTGCTCCCCCGAGCGCCCGCAACCGTTCTGCGATGACATCGTGCACGGCGCCATCCAGCCACCCCGTGCCGCGGCGCGGCGCTTCGGCGCCCCGTTCTGTGGATCGCTCGACCGCGGGGGTGGGCTGTGGTCATGTCGGCATCTCGCGCTGCCGCACGCCTCACTGGGCTGCCCGGCGCGGCCGCCCGGCGCGCAGACGGCGGATCAGCCACCGGCCGCCGCGCTCGCACATCACGAACCAGCCGCACTTGTGACGCGCGCGCACTGATGGGGCTGCGGTGAGCCCCGAGCGCACCACCCGTCACAAGTGCGGCTGGTTGCTGAACGGGTCCGGCAGCAGCGGCGGGTCAGCCGACCTCGACGCGGGCGATGCGGTCATCGCCGGCGCGCGGAGTGCCGCGGCCGTCCGTGTTGTTGGTCAGGAGCCACAGCGATCCGTCGGGCGCCGGGGCCACGGCTCGTAGGCGGCCCAGCTCCCCGACCAGCAGCGCCTGCGGCTCGCCGACACCGTCGGGAGTGAGCGGGACGCGCCACAGCCGCTCGCCGCGCAGCGCCGCGAGGTAGACGGCGTCATCGGTCACCGCGAGCCCGCTGGGCGATGCGTCGGACGTCGCCCATTGCCGAAGCGGGTCGACGAAGCCGTCCGTGCCGGCCTGCCCCTCCACGTCCGGCCAGCCGTAGTTGGAGCCGGGCTCGATCAGGTTGAGCTCGTCCCACGTGTTCTGTCCGAACTCGGCCGCGAACATCCGCCCGTCCGGCGCCCAGCCGATCCCCTGGACGTTGCGGTGCCCGAGCGTCCAGACCGCCGTGCCGAACGGGTTGCCCGGCGCGGGGTCGCCGTCGAAGGTGAGGCGCAGGATCTTGCCGTTGAGGGAGTCCTCGTCCTGGGCGTCCGCGCCGTGGCCCGCGTCGCCGGCGGTGACGTAGAGGAACCCGTCCGGACCGACGGCCACCTGGCCCCCGTCGTGGTTGCCGGCCTTGCGGATGCCGGTCAGGATCGGCCGCACCGTGCCGAGCGACGTGCCGGAGAGCGTCGCGCGCAGCACGCGGTTGTCGTCCGCGGTGGTCGCGTAGAGCGCGAGGTCCGCCTCGTCGCCCGTCGCGTCGAGGACCGCGACCCCCAGCAGGCCGCCCTCGCCGCCCGGCTCCACCAGGTCGACGAGCTGGTCGGCGCCCGGGCCGGTGATCTTCCGGATCTCGCCCTCGGCGCTCACCAGCACCAGCCGCTTCTGGTCGCGGAGCGTGACGACGGCGTCGCCCGACGGCAGGAACGCGATACCCCACGGCGCGTCGAGCCCGGTCACGACGTCGGTGAGGGAGCGGGTCGCCACACCGGTCGAGGAAGGGCTCGCGGGTTCCGCACTCGTCGCGCTCGGCGACGACGAGGCCGTCGGGCTGCTCGTGTCGTCGGACGTACCCGTGCAACCGGCGAGCAGCCCGAGCGCGAGCACACACCCCGCGGAGGCGACCTTCCGCACGGGGGCTCTGGGTACGACGACCATGCTCCAGCCCACCACCGCCGCGCCCCGCCCGCCACCGCGCGGCCCGAGCCGCCCGTCGCGCCGGGACGGCCGCCCGGTGCGAGGCTGGACGCATGAGCGAGCGCCGCGCCCTGATCGTCGTCGACGTCCAGCCCACGTTCTGCGAGGGAGGTGCGCTGCCGGTCGAGGGCGGCAACGACGTGGCCCGCGCCATCGCCGAGTACGCCGCCGCGCACCGCGCGGAGTACGACCTGGTGGTGACGACGCAGGACTGGCACATCGACCCCGGCACCCACTTCAGCGACACCCCGGACTTCGTGGACACGTGGCCGCCGCACGGCGTCGCCGGCACCGAAGAGGCGGAGCTGCACCCGGCCCTCGCGGAGCTGTCACCCGACGCGAGCGTGAAGAAGGGGGCCTACGAGGCGGCGTACTCGGGCTTCGAAGGCGTCGACGCCGAAGGTCGCCCGCTCGCCACGATCCTGGCCCAGGCCGGTGTCGCGGAGGTCGACGTGGTCGGGATCGCCGAGTCGCACTGCGTGCGTGCGACCGCTCTGGACGCCCACACGCTGGGCCTGGCGACCCGGGTGCTGACCGACCTGACCGTCCCGGTCAGCCCCGAGCTGGGTGCCGCCGCACGCGAGGAGCTGGCCGCCGCTGGCGTCGCGCTCGTCGTGTCGACGGACGCGAGCGAGGCGCACCCGATCAGCAACCAGCCGCACCTGTGACGGGAGTGGCTGGTGAGCCGGCTCATCGCATCGTGAGTGTGTTCCAGTCACAGGTGTGGCTGGTTGCTGACCTGTCCCGCCGTCATGATGGCCCGGCGGTCGGCACGCGGCCCGCGGCAGGCGGTGAGCGGACCCGGGGTGAGCGGACCCGCGGTCAGGCGGTGATCGGGCCCGCGGCGAGGCGTTCGAGCTCGGCGTAGGCGCCGTCGGCGGCCATGAGCTCGGTGTACGACCCGATCTCGACGAGCCGGCCGGCGCGCATCACCGCGATGCGGTCGGCGCCGCGGATGGTGGACAGCCGGTGCGCGACGACGAACGTCGTCCGCCCCTGCATCAGCCGACCCAACGCCTCCTGCACCAGGCGCTCGGAGGCGTTGTCGAGCGCGGACGTCGCCTCGTCGAGCACCAGGACGCGGGGGTCGCGGACCAGGGCCCGCGCGATGGCCAGCCGCTGGCGCTGACCGCCGGAGAGCCGGGCGCCCCGCTCCCCGATCACCGCGTCCAGCCCGCCCATCTGCGTCACGAAGTCCATCGCGTTGGCGTCCCGGAGCGCGTCCAGGACGTCAGCGTCGGACAGGTCCGGGTTCCCGTAGGTGACGTTGTCGCGGATGGACCCCTCGAACAGCAGCGACTCCTGCGGCACGACGGCGAGGAACCGCCGGTAGGTCCGCAGGTCGAGCTCGGCCATGTCCTTCCCGTCCAGCAGCAGGCGACCGCCGGTGGGCGCGAGGTACCCGATCACCATGTTGAGCACGGTGGACTTCCCGGAGCCGGACGGGCCGACGAGCGCCACGGTCTCCCCCGGCCGCACGTGCAGGTCGAGGCCGTCGATCGCGATCTCGTCGGTCGCGTCCGCGTACGCGTACCTGACCCCCTCGAACGACACCTCGCCGCGCACGGCCGAGACCGTCGCCTTGCCCGCGTTGCGCTCCACGTCGCCCTCGCTGAGCACCTCGCTCATCGACTTCACGGACTCCAGGCCCTTGGTGATGATGGGCGTCAGGCTCATGATCGCGGTGACGGCGCCGGTCAGGGCGACGAAGTACGACGACAGCATGGTCACGTCTCCGGCCGTCAGCCCGAACTTCCCCGACCACGCCACCCACGCCGCACCGATGAGGCACCCGACCGACAGCAGCTGCATGAGGATCCAGGACAGCGACCCGAACCAGCCGTTCGTCTTGTCGAGCCGGATCCCGGCGTCGCGCACGCCGACGAGGGTCGCGCCCATCCGCTCGAGCTCGCTGCGCTCGAGCGCGTGCGCGCGTGTGATGGGGATGAGGTGCGTCATCTCCGAGACGCGCGCGGACATGTTCTCCACCTCGGCGCGGAAGGCGGCGTTGCGCACGGACATGCGCCGACGCATGGAGACGACGAGCGCCGCGGCGGCCGGGACCGCGACGGCGTACACCGGCAGGAACTCCGGCACCTTGAAGGCGGTGATGACGATGGCGCCGACGAGCGTCGTGATGGCGGCCATGCCCGAGTCGAAGGCCTGCCGCGAGCTCTCGACGACGTTCTCGACGTCGCGCACGATCTTGGCCTGCAGCACACCGGCGCTGACCCGGCGGTGGTAGCCGATGGACAGCTCCTGCAGGCGGCGGGACAGCGTCATGCGCAGGTTGGTCTCGACCGTGCGGACGGACACGGACAGCATCCGGATGTAGAGCTGGTGCAGCGGCAGGTTCTGCGCGATGAGCACGGCCATGATCACGGCGTTGACCCACAGCTCGTGCAGCGGCTTGTGCTGCACGACGATGTCGATCACGTTGGCCGTCAGCAGCGGGATGATCCAGATGGGCGAGTGCTTCACCGCGAACGCGACGGTCGCCACCGACAGCTTGCCGCCCTGGCCGCGGAACATCCGCGCGAGCGTGCGCACGGGGTGGGCGCGGTCGTAGATCTCCTCGGGGCGATGCGTCACGGCAACATCGTAACGATTCGATGTCCCACGTTGTCAGTCCCTTTTCCCGACGACCGCGGGCGGGTCAGCGGGACCGGGCGGCGAGGGCGGCGGCGTACAGGTCGCGCTTGGGGACGCCGGCGGTGGTCGCGACGTCGGCGACGGCCTCCTTGAGCCGCTCGCCCGCGTCGGCGCGGGCCAGGACCTCCGCGACGAGGTCGGCGGTCGAGGCCGTCGGCGCCCGGTCCGCGCCGGCGACGACGACGACGATCTCCCCGCGCACCTCCCCGCCGCGCGCCCAGGCCACCAGCTCGCCGAGGCCGCCGCGGAGCACCTCCTCGTACGTCTTGGTCAGCTCCCGGCACACGGCCGCCGGCCGCTCGTCCCCGAACGCCGCGGCCATGGCCTCGAGCAGGTCGCCGAGACGGTGCGGCGCCTCGAAGAACACCATGGTGCGGCGCTCGTCGGCCAGCTCCGCGAGCGCGCGCGCCCGCTCGCCCGCCTTGCGCGGCGGGAAGCCCTCGAAGCAGAAGCGGTCCGTCGGGAGCCCGGACAGCGCGAGCGCGGTCAGCACGGCGCTCGGCCCGGGTGCCGCGGTCACGACGACGCCCGCCGCGACGGCCGCCGCGACCAGCCGGAACCCGGGGTCGGACACGGCCGGCATGCCCGCGTCCGTCACGACGACGACGGTTCCGCCGCCCCGGACCACCTCGAGCAGCTCGTCGGCCCGTGCCGTCTCGTTGTGCTCGTAGTAGCTGACCACCCGGCCGCCAACCGTCACGCCCAGCCGCGCCGCGAGCGCGCGCAGGCGCCGCGTGTCCTCGGCCGCGACGACGTCCGCCGTCTCGAGCAGCCGCCGCAGGTGCGCCGACGCGTCCTCCGCGTTGCCGATGGGGGTCGCCGCGAGCACGAGCCGTCCGGTCTGGTCCACGCCCCCAGCCTGCCACCTGGCGACCACCGCCCGGGTCCGGCCGAGATCAGCCCGGGACCGCCCGGCGGTCGCCACCGAATCGGCACACCGGATTCTGGGCCACGAGCCAGGGTCGACCCCTACGATGACCGTCGTGCCGCCTGCCACCGACGACGACGTCCCCGCCACGCCCTCCTCGCCCGGCGGGGACGCGGCCGTCGACACCCCCGCACCCGAGCCCGCGCCGACGGACGACCCGCAGGTCGAGGGACCGGTCGACGACCCCGGGGCAGCCGACGCACCGGACGAGGCGCCCGGCGCGAGGGCCGCGGCCGACGACGAGCCGGCCGACGACGAGCCGACCGACCCGCTCCCGACGCGCGACCGGCTGCTGCAGCGCCTGCTCGGCGAGGCGACGCTCACGATCGACGCGACGCGCCGCTCACGCGTGCTGGGCTGGGCGCTGCCGCTGGCGGTGATGCTCTTCGGCGGCATCCTGCGCTTCCTCCACCTCGGCACACCGCACCAGCTGGTGTTCGACGAGACGTACTACGTCAAGGACGCGTACTCGCTGCTGCAGAACGGCTACGAGGCGAACTGGGACGACAACTCGAACCCCGCGTTCGAGAGCGGCGACGGGTCCGGGCTGCGCACGGACGCCGAGTACGTGGTGCACCCGCTCGTGGGCAAGTGGCTGATCGCGCTGGGCATGCACCTGGGCGGCGGCATGGACAGCTCGGTGGCGTGGCGGCTGTCGGCGGCGGTTTTCGGCACGCTGGCCGTGCTGATGACCGCACGCATCGGCCGTCGCCTGTTCGCGTCGACGGCCTGGGGCACCGTCGCGGGCCTGTTCGTCGCGGTCGACGGGCAGGCCATCGTGATGTCGCGCGTCAGCCTGCTCGACGGCTTCCTCATGTTCTTCTGCCTGGCGGCGTTCGGGTTCCTGCTGCTGGACCGCGACCAGGCCCGACGACGCCTCGCGGACCGCATCTCCCCGTGGATCGACGAGGGCCGCGACCTGGCCGGCGGCCCCGGGCTGGGCATGCGCTGGTGGCGGCTGGCCGCCGCCGTGATGCTGGGCCTGGCCTGCGGCACCAAGTGGTCGGGCCTGTACTTCGTCGCCGTGTTCGGCCTGATGACGGTCGCGTGGGACATGGCGGCGCGCAAGATCGTCGGCGTGCGCGGCTGGGTGAGCGCCGCGGTCGTCAAGGACGGGCTCGTCGCGTTCGTCGTCATGGTGGGCGGCACGTTCGTCGTCTACCTCGCGACGTGGACGACGTGGTTCACGCACTCCGGCGGCTGGAACCGCCAGTGGGCGGCCCAGAACCCGGGCCAGGGCGTGCAGTGGCTGCCCGAGTCGCTGCGGTCGCTGTGGAAGTACCACCAGGACATGTGGGCGTTCCACACGGGCCTGGACACGCCGCACTCGTACGCCGCGCACCCGCTGGGCTGGATCGTGCAGTGGCGGCCGACGTCCATGTACTACCCGACCGAGATCTCCGGCCTGACCGGCCAGCAGGCGCAGGACGCGTGCGGCTCGACGGCGTGCTCGCAGCCCATCGTCGCGCTCGGCAACCCGCTGCTGTGGTGGGCCGCCGCCGCGGCCATCCTCGTGGCCGTCGTCTGGCTGCTGCGCTACCGCGACTGGCGCGCGTTCGCGGTGCTGTCCGGGATCCTGGCGGGCTGGGTTCCGTGGTTCCAGTACCCGCACCGCACGATCTTCACGTTCTACTCCGTGGCGTTCGTGCCGTGGATCGCGCTGACGCTCGCGTACGTGCTCTCGCTCATCGTCGGGCCGCCGGACACCGACCCGCGCGGACGACGACGCGCGATCATCGCCGTCACCGCCGTCGTGACGCTCATCGTCGCCGCGGGCCTGTGGTTCTACCCCGTCTGGGCCGGCTGGATCATCCCGTACGACCAGTGGCACGCCCGCATGTGGCTGCAGTCCTGGGTCTGACGACCCCGACGGCTACGCGTGCTCCCAGTCCACCTGGGGGCTCGCGTAGTAGGCGAGGCCGAGGCGCTCCCACATGGGCGACTGCGACGCGACGCGGGCCCGGAAGTCGTCCCAGTCGCGCAGCTCGGCGGCCGTCCAGGCCACCTCGGCGACCGCCGCGAGGCGCGGCAGCAGCATCGACAGCAGCTCGGGCAGGTCGCGCAGGGTCTCGGTCCAGACGGCCGCCTCGACGCCGATGACGGACTCGGGCGGCAGCCCTTCGATGACGGTGGTCGGCTCCCAGTCGTAGGAGTCGCGCAGCTCGATGTGCCCGGCCCACTCCAGGCCCAGCTTGGTGTCCTTGTCGTACTTCATGTCGAGGTACGCCTTGGAGCCGGGCGACATGAGGAACTTGGCGCCGGCCTTCGCGGCGGCGACGAACGGCGCCGGGTCGGGCCGCGGGTCCCAGAACTGCACGATCGTGCCGGGCGCGAGCGGCGTGTGGGCGATCTCCTGCCAGCCCACGACCTGGCGCCCCGTGGCACGGACGGCCGCGGACGCGGTGGCGACCAGCACCGCGTACTCGGCGGGGTCCATGGTCAGGACCTCGTCGCCGCCGATGTGGATGTAGGCGTCCGGGGAGACGGCTGCGACATCGGCGAACACGTCCTGCAGGAACGGCGTGGTGGCCGGCAGGTCGGCGTGCAGGCGGCTGAAGCCGACCTCGATGCCCGTGTACTCGTCGGTCGGCTCGCCCGACGGCGTCAGCTCGCCGTAC
>Ga0160448_100411_pt1 | contig 15152 bp, 10 predicted proteins | sample HID1973M_E1MG_FD_108269 | JGI IMG/M metagenome (GOLD analysis project Ga0160448, IMG submission 108269) | Enriched mosquito-associated microbial communities from UW Madison campus, WI, USA - HID1973M_E1 MG | ecosystem: Host-associated > Arthropoda: Insects > Digestive system > Unclassified ...
GAACACCAAGTCCAACGACGAGTTCTTTGCTTCGATGAAGCGCTGAGCCAGTCGGAAAGCAGTAAACAAGACGCCCCACGAAAGTGGGGCGTTTTTTTATCTCGCGATTGCAGCCTCTGCCTCCGCATTAGCGTGCAAGTGCAGCAGCCAAGAGGCCCAACGTCGGGTCGCGATGAGGCAAGCCACGTGTCACTCGCATTGGAAGTCGTCTGCGCCCAGCGGCTTGCAGCCATCGCCCCAACGGCCGGTCTGTCGCCAGTAATCGACCACGCCGGCCTGGATCAACAACGCCTTGAACTCTGGCTGCGCGCGCAGGCCTGAGTAGGGTGCGTTCCAGAAGGCGACGTAGGGAAACTGCGCCATTGCGCCTTGCTCGAAACCCGGCTGTGCCTGCAGCTCCTGGCGCAATGCCGCCGCCGCCAACCCGGCCTCACCCAAGGCATCGGCCACGCTGGTCACCACATAGCGCTGATCGCCTGCGCCAGCGTAAGCCGGCGTGGACAGCGCTTTGCGCACCAGCGCGACCATCGCCTTGCGGTCGTTGAGTGCGCCACCCAGATCGCGGAAGAACGGCGTGTCGAATTCTTTCGATTGTCCGCGCAGTCGGCCATGCAGATCCTGCAGTTCGGTCAAACCCCCGCCGCGCTGACCCGCCAGCTGGCGGATAAAGGCCACGTAGTCCGGGTCCAACTGGCTGCCATCCAGGCTGCGGCCGCGCTGGTACTCGGCTTCCGCGTCCTGATAGCGGCGCGCGGCGGTGTAGTCGTACTGCAGATCGCGAGACAGGAACAGCGCCATCGGCTCGACCGCGCGCACCCGTTCCACCAGCGCAATCGTCTCGTCGATATGACCCATGGCGTAGATCATGTACGCGTAGTCCCACACGCGCTCCTTGTTGAGCGGCCCCTGCTCCATGATCTGTTTGGCCAGGGCGATGGCTTCGGCGCGTTTGCCTTCGCGCCACAGTTGGTTGGAATGATCGCGTCGGGCCACCCAGCTGTCCGGCGCGCTGGCGGCGATGTGCGCGCGAACCTGCTGTGCCTCGGCACGCAAGGGTGCGGCCTGCGCCTCGCCCAGTTCCCGCGCCAGCGTATTCAAGGAGCTGGCCAGCGCGTCCTGACACAGCACGCAGGCGGGATCCAGGGCCACCATCTCGCGCGCCAGTTGCAGGCGCTCGCGATCATGGGTGAAGTCGAACTGTTCGCGCATGGCAATGCTGCGCCAACGCAGGTAACGCTGGTAGGCCTCCACATTGGTGGTGCCACCTTGCTCGCGATTGAACTTGGCCACATCGAGGGTGACGCTCAGCGCCTGGGCCACATCGCGCGAAATGTCTTCCTGCACGGCGAACACATCGCGTAGTTCGCGCGCGTAAGTCTTGGACCAAAGATGGCTGCCATCGTCCGCGCGTACCAGCTGCGCGGTGACCCGTAGCTGCTGGCCTTGCTTGCGCACGCTGCCTTCCAGCAGATACGCCACGTCCAGCTTGCGGCCTATCGTGCGCAGGTCTTCGTGCTTGCCCTTGAACGAGAAGCTGGAGGTGCGGCCCACCACCCGCAGTGCAGGCGACTGCGCGAGCTGGTTGAGGATCTCTTCGGCCAGGCCGTCAGCCAGGTAGTCCTGATCGCGCGACTGCGACAGATCGGCGAAGGGCAACACCGCCAGCGAGGGCCCCGCTTGGGACGCGGGCGCAGTCGCGGCTGATGTCGCGGCGTCGGCGGTGGCAGCAGGCGGCGATGCTGGGTTGTGCTTGCGCAACCACCAGGCGCTGCCACTGGACACCAACACCACGGCGATGGCCACGGCGGCCAGGCGCGGGCGGCGGCGGCCGACTGAACGGGTGTCCGCGATCGCATCCACACCAGCAGGCGAATCGGCACTGGCGCTGGCACTGGCTTGAGCACTGGCAGTTGCAGCTGCAGTTGGAATTGCGCTCACTTCATTGCTCGGCGACGACGCAGGATCGGGCAGGTCAAACCGATAGCCGACCCCATACACCGTGTGCAAGCGGCGCGGGTGCTGGGCGTCCTCGCCCAGCGCCTGCCGCAGCAGGCTCATGATGCGATTCAACACGCCTTGGGTGACGTGTCGATGGCCCCAGACCGCGTCCAGGATTTCGTCGCGGGTGAAGGCGCGGCCCGGCGCGCCGGCCAACAGCGCCAGCACGGCGAAGGCCTTGGGTTCCAAGGCTTGCTCGCTGCCCGCGCGCAACAGCCGACGGCCGTCGAAGTCGATGACCACGTCGTCGAAAGCAAGGCGGCTGGGCACAGGCTGCGGCATGGCTTCCCCCGGCGGCAGGTCCCGCCGGCCGCAGTATAGGTGTGCGCCGCGCCGCCCCAAGCACGCCCCAAGCTTTTCCTGCGATTGGCCTCAAGACCGGCGATGACCGGCACACCAGGCTGTGCCGACTGACCCCGTCGCCTCGCCCGAGCCCAACCCATGAATGCGCTGAAACAATCCGCAGGCCTGAGTCTGGATCGATTCGCGCTTCCGCCGCAGTCGCCAGAACAGCGCGCGCTGCGCTGGCTGGGGCGCGCCTTCCATCTCGCCGCGATGGTCGGCCTGGGCTTGTTCGGCGCCTACATCGTGCTGCGCGCCTCGGGCGCCACCCTCAAGAACTTTGGCCAATGGCGCGCGTTGGTGTCCGGCCTGCCACTGCCGACCGCCCAGGACTGGATCGCCAATCTCGGCATCGGCATGCACTTTGTCATGGGCGCGATTCTGGTGCTGGCCTGGCCGATACTGCTGTCCTCGCGCATCCGCGCCCGCCACCGCAAGGTGCATCGCTGGACGGGACGGGTCTATGTCAGCGCGGGTTTGCTTGCCGGGATTGGCGGCATGTCTTTCATCCTGACCCATGGCGCCTACAACCTGGCTTCATCCATTGCGTTCGGCATCTGGGGCTCGCTGATGATGATCTGCGCGGCCATGGCCTATGTGCATGCGCGCGCCAAGCGCTTCGACCGCCATCGCGCCTGGGCCATCCGTCTGTTCGCGATGGTGCTGGGCTCGTGGTTGTTCGATCTGGAGTTTCGCGCCTGGAATGATCTGAGCGGCGGTCTGGGCATCGGCAAGGGCAGCAGCAGCGGCCCGTTCGACTACGCCATCCTGTATCTGTTCTTCCTGCCCAACCTGGTGGTGGCGGAGTTCTTTATCCGCAACAAGCACAAGCAGATTGTGCTGCCGCGCAGAGTGCTCTGGCCGATGTTGGGCGGATTGACTGCCATCGGCTTGGTCTTCGCCTACAGCATCATCGCGGTCACCGGCCTGCCGGATGGCAAGTATGGCAAGCACCTGCTGAGCTGGTTGGGGATGGCCTGAGCACAGAACGCCCCGGCATGCGGGGCGATCAGGGATGGCAGGTTTTGCCGGGACTTTGCGCCGGCTTCAACCCGATTGCAGAGGCGTCAACAGGCGCATGCCTTGGCCTAGCGGATAAATCTCGCCAGCCACCATGGCATCGGGATCACCCATGCCATCTTCCTCGTAGGCCCAGGGCGCTTTCTGTTTGGGACCGGGCACGTACACGCTCCACTCGCCGTAGGTTGGCTTCTTGCTTCCCTTCATCAGGTACTCGACAGGCACGCGTACCAACCAGAATGGATGCTTCGCCATGTCGCCCTGGGTGGGCACGGCGAACTTCCATTGCTTGGCCCCACGCAGTGCGGACTTGCTGAACTGATCACGCAGCTGGTCCATCATTCGCTCGGGTGCGAGCACCAACATGTTGACCTGCTCAACGACGGCATCCTGCACGCTGCCGTCCCGCCCCACTTTGACTATCACGTAGACCTGCGAGCTGGCGCCGACGATGGCGGCCGGCTCCGGATACATCGGCGGCTTCAGGCTCTGGCTCTGCACGCCGGAGGCACCTTCTTTGGCATTGCGTTCTTCCGGGGTCAGCGCTTCCTTGCCGAAGTAGGCACTGCGCAGCTGCAGCGAGTAGTCGCCGCCTTCCAATTGCTTGGCTACCACGCGCAGGCTCATGCGCGCCTTGGCCAGCTTGGCAACGCCATCTACCACGTGCGGTTCAAAGCGCCAGGCGCTGCTGGACTGGTCGATCAGGCTGCGCACGGCCGGCGGCAGTTTGTCGCCCTGGTCCAGGTCCAGCTGCTGCACGGATCCGTCCGGCGCAATGTAGACCATGCCGGTCACCAGCATGCTGGCTTCCACCTGCTTGCGTACCTGCGCCACGCCTGCCCAGGCGGAGCCGCTGGCGAGCAACAGCAACAAGGCCACGCTGATCGCACGCCGATAGCGTCCTGTCCACAGCACCTGCAGTCTCATGGTCAAGGTCATGGCTTCTATCCTTGGGTGTCGATGCGCTTGAACGGCGAATCTACCGCGATCGGCCGCTGGGCGTCGCCTTCCTGCATCGCCGCCTGGCATTCACTGCGATCTTCAGGCGCAGGTGGTTCCTGCATCGGCTTGCGACCGGCACGACCGTCATCGACGCGGTAAGTCACCATCATCGTCATGCGTGTGCGCACCGGCTGGCCATCCACCTGCTCCGGCTCAAAGCGCATCGCGCGCACCCAGTCTTTCAAACCCGGCTCGAACATCCGCCGTTGCGACTTGCCCTCGTGGTAGTCGACCAATTCCAACAGGGCGGTTCCGTCGGCTTGCACCACGAAGGTGACGTTGGCATCCATCTCGATGCCTTGCGTGGCCGCTTGCGGTGGGTAGCGCGGCGGAAACAGCCGGCCGTCCGCGCGCGTCGATGCCGGCCCGGAACCCTTGTAATGCACCGCCAACTGATAGCCCTGCGCCACCGGCGCGGCGCAGGCACCCAGACTCAACCAGGTCTGCCCACCGCGCGGCTGACCGTCGATCACCGGCGCCTGGAAACGCCACTGCTTGACCTGCCGCTCGACAAACTGGGCCACCGCATCGGGCAGGCCCGGCGCCAATTGCACGGCGGTGGCGTGGCCCTGCGCATCGATCGTCACCTGCGCGCGGGTGTTGAATACCTTCAAATCGGGCTTGGCGTCTTGGCTTTGCGCGCTTGCCACGGCCAGCATGGCCCACGCGATCAGCATGGCAGGCGCCCCGCGTCGGACGGTTTCACTTGCTTTCATTGCATCCCTCCTGGACAAACGTGGCAGGCCCCGACGGTTCCCGCAGCCGTGATCACAGGCTGCGAGCCCCTATCGCTTTCAGCCTGGATTCTCGACACGACGGAACGGCGAATCCAGCGCCACGGCGCGGCGCGGATCCTCCTTCTTCAAGGCGGCTTGGCATTCGGCCTTGCTGCGCTTGCGCTCGCGTGGCCGCTCGCCGCCCATGACGAAATCCACCGGCACCGACATGCGGGTGCGCACGGGTTTGCCATCAATGAATTCCGGCATATAGCGCAACGCACCGACCCACTCGCGCAGCGTGTCTTCGAACAGATGCGGTGCCGGGCCGGGCTTGGGGTACTCGATCTTTTCCAACGAGGTGCTGCCGTCGGTCTCGACGATGTAATGCACCACGGCCTCGGTACCAATACCGTTGCGGCCCGCGCGGGGCGGATACGCCGGCGGCGGCAACACGCCATCCACCTGGCTCACACCCGGGCCGGTGCCCTTGTAATCAATCGCCAGCTGATAGCCCTGCGCGCTGGGTGCGGCGCACGCGCCCAACATCACCCAGGTCTGGCCGCCGTGTCGCTCGCCGTCGCGCTCGGGCGCCTGAAACCGCCATTGCAGCACCTGCGCACGCACGAATTGCGCCACCGGCGCCGGCAGCTCCTCGGGTACCACCACCTCGGTGGGCACGCCGTTGGCATCCACCGTCACCTGCGCCTTGGTGTTGAAGGTCAGCAGATCCGCCGCAGACGCGGCCGTGCCGGTCAGCAGCAACGCCATGCCCAGCCCGATGGCCTGGCAGGCGCGATTCGCGCGGCGCCTCACAGCACGGACCCCAGCACCGATGTCTTCATCACCGGTTGCGCGCCGATGGCGATGGACTCGTTGTCCTTCAGACCGTTGGGATCGAATTGCTGGTCGGTTTCGTTCAACCACGGAATGCGTTGCGCCGGTCCGGCAGCCGCGGCGCTCCAACCCTCGCTGGCCGGAGGGACATCCTCCATGCGATAGCTCACCGAGACGATAAGCGTGGTGTCGGTTTCGCCAGCCTGTGCATCGGCCGGCTCATAGACCCAGTCGCGCATACCCTTGGCGGCGCTGCTTTCGAAGTACTTGCCCCAGTACTCCACGTCCGACAGCTTGACGCGGCGGTACGGCAATGAGGCCTGCACAGGGGCCACATCCATCACCTTGCCCTGCGCATCGATGCGCACGGCCATCAGCACGTCGCCACTGATGCCGGCTCGCGCGGCTTCCTGCGGATAGCGTGGCGGCTTTTGCGTAATGGCCTTGCGCACGCCGGTGAAACGGATTTGCTCCACCTGCAGCAGGTAGCCGCCGTCGTCGCGCTTGCGCGCTGCCAGGGTCAGGTTCAGGCGCGTGCGTACCTTGACCGCCTGGCCATCACGCAGGGTCGGTTCAAAGGTCCAGCCGCGAACGGAGCGATCCAGCAGCTTGACGATCGGTTCGGGCGTCTGGTCGGCAATGGTGTAGTCGGCCACGCGACCATCGGCATCAATCAGCAAATCGCCGACCACTTGCAGGCGCATGTCGCGCGCTTGTGCGTCGCCCAGGCCCACGAACAACAGCAACGTCAAGAAAATGTGGCGCATGCAGTTCCCTCTCTCATGTCTGTCCGCTTGCCGCGGAGGTGGCGTCCACTCAGTGCCTGGCGGACCACCATGTGCCGGACACTTCCCCTGCCCGGTCGCCGGCTGAGCTTACTTAGTCTTTTGGACGCGGTGAAGTGTCGCCGGCAAGCCGCATAATGGCCGCAGAGGTGAATCAATGCACGGTAGTGGTCTTGTCCTGACGCTGGTGTTCCTGCTGGCCGCGGTGATCGCGGTGCCGGTGTTCAAGCGGCTGGGGATTGGCGCGGTGCTCGCGTACCTGGCCACCGGTGTGGTGCTGGGTCCGGACGGACTGGCGCTGGTCCGCGATGCGGATCGCATCCTCGATGCGGCCGAGATAGGCGTGGTGATGATGCTGTTTGTCATCGGCCTGGAATTGTCGCCGTCGCGACTGCGGGTCATGCGCAAGCCGGTGTTCGGCGCCGGCGGCCTGCAGGTGCTGCTGACCGCGGGGGCGCTGGGTGGCGTGGCCTTGCTGGCCGACCACCACTGGAAGACCGCTCTGGTCATTGGCCTGGGCCTGGCGCTGTCGTCCACCGCCGTGAGCCTGCAATTGCTGTCCGAGCGCAAGGAGCTGACCAGCGAGCATGGACGGCTGGGCTTTGCGATCCTGCTGTTCCAGGATTTGGTGGCGATTCCCCTGTTGGCCGCGATCCCGCTGCTGGGCGGTGCGAAGAACGAAACCCTGACCTGGACCATGGTGTTCCAGGCGGTCGGCGCAATGGCCATCGTGATCCTGGGCGGGCGGCTGATCCTGCGCCAGCTGTTCCGCGTGGTCGCGCGTACGCGCATGCCGGAAGTATTCACCGCCAGTGCCTTGCTGGTGGTACTGGGCACGGCCTGGTTCATGCAGCTGGCCGGATTGAGTGCGGGCTTGGGTGCGTTCCTGGCCGGCGTGTTGTTGTCGGACTCGGAATTCCGCCACGAGCTGGAATCGCAGATTGAACCCTTCAAGGGCCTGCTGCTGGGCCTGTTCTTCATTGCCGTCGGCATGGACATCGATCTGGATCGGGTGGTCGCCGAGCCGCAGATCATCAGTGCCGGCGTGCTGGCCCTGCTGGTGATCAAATTTGGCGTGTTGTTCGTGCTGGGCCTGTGGCCGGGACGGATCGGCGTGCGCGGCGCCTTGTTGCTGGGCGGTTCGCTGTGGCTGGGCGGCGAATTTGCGTTCGTGGTGTTCAGCGAAGCGGCGCGGGTCGGCCTGCTGGAGCCGGAGATGCGCGACCGGCTGGTGGCGATGGTCGGTGTGTCGATGGCGTTGACACCGTTGCTGATGATCGGCCTGAGCAAGCTGCTGTCCAGCATCGAACAGACGCCGCAGGAGCAGCGCGCCTTCGACGACATCCCCGAGTTGCAACCGCAGGTACTGATTGCCGGCATGGGTCGCTTTGGCCAGATCGTCGCGCGCCTGCTGACCTCGCAGCGCATTCCCTTTGTCGCGCTGGAACACAGCCCCGAAACCGTGGACACGCTGCGCCGCTTTGGCAGCGCGCGCATTTACTTTGGCGATCCCACCCGCCCGGATCTGCTGCGTTCGGCCGGTGCGCAGCATGTGCGGGTGTTCGTGGTGGCGATGGATGATCCGGACACCAACATCAAGGCGGTGCGCCTGATTCGCCGCATGTATCCCAAGGCCACTGTGCTGGCGCGTGCGCGCAATCGCCAGCATGCCTGGCGGTTAATGGATCTGAGCGCCGAAGCCTTCCGCGAAACCCTGGGCACCAGCCTGGAACTGGCCGAGCAGACCCTGGTGGCGCTGGGCCGTTCGCCGGAGGCGGCCAAACAACAGACCCAGCGTTTCCGCGAGCACGATGAAAAGCTGCTGCGCGCGCAGTACCTGGTCTATGACGACGATGCGGCCGTGATCAAGACCGCCAAAGACGCGGTGGGCGATCTGGAGAAGTTGTTCGAAGCTGACGTGAGCAGCGCGGTGGATCCACTGCCAGAGCCGCCGCCGGCGCCAACGGTGTAATCGACAGCGCAGTCGACGCTGCAAGCGATGGCAGCAGCAAGGGCGTGAAGCGGCCGCGCCTGCGCGCGGCCCTTTCGCTGATCAGTTGCGTGGCTCGCGCAGGAAGCGCGCCATCGAGGCGCCCGGTGCAATCGGGGTGAACTCGCTGGCGACGTCGACAAAGCCGCGCATCACCGCCACTTCGCGCGGGGTGCGGTTGAGGCCATCGCGCAGGTCCGGATCGGCGCCCGCGCGAATCAAACGCTGCACCACGCGCAGCAAGCCATGCAGGGCAGCCAGATGCAGCGGACCAAAGCCACGCGGGTCCTGCTGCTCCAGTGAGACGTCTTCGTCCAGCAGACGCTCCACGCCGGCCAGCACCGCCTCTTCATCGCAGGCCGTGCCCGGCTCGGCGCGCGCGCCGAGCAGCAACAGCAAGGGCGTCACCGAACCGGCGGCGACGTGATCGGCTTCGGCGCCGGACAGCAGCAGCGTGTCGAACAAGGCCACCAGCCGCGGCTTGTCGCGCGCGGTGAAGCCGAACAAAGCCGCGCAGTGCAGCGGCGTCAGTCCCTGCGCATCACCGGCGTGCACGTTGGCGCCGGCAGTGAGCAGGCGCGCGACGATATCGGGCAGGCCCAGCGCGGCGGCCAGCATCAACACGGTCACGCCGCCGGGCAGGCGATGCTCCAGTTGCGCACCGGCTTGCAACAGCAAGCTGACGATGTCGGCCTGGCGCATGCTCACCGCCGCTGACAACGGCGTGGCGCCGGTGTTGGCCGCGTGCTGCGGATCCGCACCGCGCGCCAGCAACAGTTCGACCGCGCCACGATGACCACCGCCGGCCGCACGCAGCAGCGCGGTGCAGCCCTGCTTGTCGGGCGCATCGACGGCGAAGCCCAGATCCAGCAAGCGGCGTACGGCCTCGACATCGCCGGTCATGGCGGCGGCTGGCAGATCCGAGGGACGCAGGGCGCGCCGCGGCAGTTCCCAGCCGCGCCAGTCCAGCCAGTCGGCCAGATCGCGGCGGCCACTGGCCAGCGCCACGCCCAGCGGGGTCTGCCCGTCGGCGGCGCGCGAGTCCGGGCTGGCGCCCTTGAGGATCAGCTGCTTCAGCGCCGCCTCGCGGCCGAGCGCGGCGGCCAGGTGCAGGGCGGTCATGCCATGGCTGTCGCGTGCTTCGCGGTTGACGCCCAAATCCAGCAGGCGTTCCAGCAGACGCGGCCAACCCAGGCGCACCGCCAGGGCCAGCGGCGGATCGCCCAGTTCGGAATTGGCGAAGGGATCAGCGCCGCGCTCGATCAGTTCGCAAGCGAACTGCTCCAAGCCGCGCGAGACCTGATCGCCACGCGAGCAGGCTTCCAGAAAGCGCGCCAGACCGCCGGCACCGGCCGGCGACACCGCGTGCCGCAGCAGCACCTGCAAGGTCGGCAGCGCGTCGGCGCCACGCGAGAGCAGCGCGAACATCGGCGAGTCGCCGGTGGGATCCAGCACCTCGGCATCGGCGCCGCGCGAGAGCAGCCAGGCCACCCGTTGCGGTGACAGCGCCACTTGCGCGTCATGCAGCAGGCCACCCAATTCGTTGCGCGACAACAGCCGCAGCAGCGACTGCAGTTCTTCTTCCGGACGCCCCGCCTGCAAGCCCTCGCGCAGCAGCGCGATGGGCGCGCGATCCGGCACGGCTTCTTCTTCGCCACGGGCGACCGCAGCCGGCAATGCGTAGTGTGGGTCCAGCGCCGAGACAATCGCCCAGCGCCCAGCTTCGGCGGCCAGATCGACCGCGCGTTTGCCTTCCGCATCACGGCGATCCGGCTCCACCCCCAGTTCCAGCAAGCGGCGGATCAACGCGGGAGAAACGGCATCGCTGGCGCAGGCCAGCAGCACGGCATTGCGTTGCGCCTGATCCAATGCGGCGACTTCGGCGCCGGCATCGGCCAGCCGATCCAGCACGCCGATGCGGCCGCCGCGCGCGGCCTCCAGAAAGGGCGAGCGGCCTTCGGCATCCTGCGCATGCACATCGGCGCCGGCCGCCAGCAGCGCCGAGGCGATCTCGGTATTGCCGGCAAAGGCCGCCTGGTGCAAGGCAGTGCGGCGCTGGCTGTCACGGGTGTCGATCTTGGCGCGATGCTTGAGCAACAGCTGCACGCCGGCCGGATCGTCTTCCTCGCTGGCGGCGGCGGCCAGCAACGCCGGTTGCCCGCCAACCGGATCCGGTTTGGCGCCACGCTCAAGCAGGAACTTGGCCAGGCGCCAGTTGCCGGCCATGCAGGCCACGCCCAGCGGGGTCAGGCCGTCCTGGTTGATCGCATCGATTTCGGCGGCGGCATCGCGCAGCAACGCCACCACGCCGGGGTCGGAACTACGTGCGGCGTGATGCAGCGGCGTGTTGCCTTCGTTGTCGGCCACGCGCGGGTCGGCGCCGTTGGCCAGCAGCGTGGTGACTGCATCCGGGCGGCCGTGCCAGCTGTCGCGGGTGGCGGCCAGCAGCGGGGTCATCCCGGCCTGGGCCTGGTTGATGTCCACGCCATGCGCGATCAGCGTGCGCAGCAGGCGCAGATCCGGAAGCACCGCCGCCAGCACCGCCAGGCTGCGCTGATCGCGTGAGCCCGGCGCCGGCATGGCGTGTGCGTCGGCGCCGGCCTCGATCAATTCCAGCGCGCGCTCGACCCGGCCGCCGCGGGCGGCTTCAAACAAGGCCAGGTCCAGATCCGCCGCCGACTCGGGCACTTCGATTTCGTTGCTGGCGCTGACTGCCGCCACGCTGTCCATGTCCACCACCGGCAAGCCACGCGCCGGGGAGATGCGTTGGATGCCGGCGTGCAGCAGCGGCAAGGCGATCGCATAGGCCAAGGCCGCGAGCGTGCGCGCCTGCGGCGGCAACAGGCCCGGCCAGGCCAGCAGCAGTCCGCCGGCCAGGGCCACGGCGACCAGGGCCGCCACACCCAAGCCGCGCCAGGCCTGGATGTCGCGCTCGGCCAGCGCGCGCCAGTGCCAGCTCACGCTGCCGGGCTCGCGTTCCAGGCCTTGCCAGAGCGGCCAGGTGCGCCACAGGCCAATCAGCAACACGCCCACCACCGCACTCAGGCCCAGCGCCGCCGGCAGGCTGCCGCTGTCGCGCAGCGCCGCCATCGGCCAGGCAATCAATACGGAGCTGCACAACAGGCCCGCGCCCCAGGCCAGCAACAGCGCGGGCAGCGATTCGCGCCAGTCGCGCCGGCTTGGTAGCGGCCGGCTGCCGGACTGCCATGAACAGGCCAGCGCCCACGCCGGCTGCGCCAGCCACGCCCCCACTGCGGCCAACACGCCGCCGAGCAGGCCCAGCAGCGACAGCAGCAGGCCGACGACGGCGGCGATGGCGATCAGGTGGCGGCGTTGCAGCGCGGGCTCAGGCATCGGCGCGTTCGTCGCCTGTCAGTGTTGGCGGGAACTGGATGTGGAAACCGCGCTCGGCCAGATTGGCGCGCACCACGTGTACGTCTTCGCGGGCGAGCCGGCGTTCCGGCGTCAGCGCCACGTCCAGGACGAACTTGAGCTCGCCCAGTTGGCTGCGCAAGGGTTCGGGCAGGCGCTCGAAGTCATCACGCGCGGCCAGGTAGACGAAGGTGTCGTCCTTGCGCTGGCTTTTGTAGATATAGGCTTGCATCCGTGTCTTCTCGGATCGTCCTGGAATGTCGAGGAGTGATTGTGTCGGAAACGACAGTGGCGGGAAACCCGCAAGCGTGCAAAATCCCCGCGCATTCAGGCGATCAGGCATGACCAACGACGGAAGGACGGTAAGCGGCAGACTGATACTCTTGCCCATTCACACCGCTCTAACGGACCGCCGAATGCGCCGCTGCCTGCCCTGCCTGTTGATGCCCCTGGCCCTGTGCGTGCTGCCCGCCGCCTGGGCGCAATCGCCTGCGCCGCTGACCATCGAACAAGTGATGGCCAATCCGGATTGGATAGGCCCGCCTGTGGAACGGGCCTGGTGGGCGTGGGATGGCCGGCAGGTGCAGTACGAAACCAAGCGCGCCGGCGGGGTGATCCGCGACATTTACAGCCAGGGCGTGGACGGCAGCGCGGCGCTGCGCGTGGATGACGCCGAGCGCAGCCGGCTGGATGCGGCCAATCCGCAGTTCGACCGCCAGCGCCAGCGGATGGTGTTTGTGCGCAACGGCGATGTGTTCCTGCGTGACCTGCGCAATGGCGCGCTGACCCAGCTGACCCGCAGCAACGACACCGAATCACGCGCGCGCTTCGCCGCCGACGGCGGGGTGATCTGGCGCAGCGGCGATCAGTGGTATCGCTGGTCGACGCAGGGCGGCACCGCGCAGGCCTCGGCGATTCGCGCCGACAAGGATCCCAATGCCAAGCCCAAGGCCGACGCGCTGCGCGAGCAGCAACTGCGCACCTTGGAAACACTGGCCCAGGATCGCGCGCAGCGAGAGGCCGCCCAGCAGCAGAGCGAGGCCTGGCGCAAGGCCGACGGCAGCCGCGCACCGGCCACCGTCTACCTGGGCAACGACGTCAGCATTGTCGACAGCGCGTTGTCGCCGGATGGGCGCTGGTTGCTGGTGGTGACCCAGGCGAAGAATGCCGACGAGGGCCAGGACGGCAAGATGCCGTTGTACGTGACCGAATCCGGTTACGAGGAATTCCAGACCGTGCGCACCCGCGTGGGTCGCAATGATCCGGTGGCGCAGTCGCTGTGGCTGGTGGACGTGGCGGCGGGCCAGGCGCGTGCGCTGTCCTTCGACGGTCTTCCCGGCATCCAGAAGGATCCGCTGGCGGATCTTCGCAAGCAGGCCGGCAAGGACCCGCTCAAGGGCAATCGCCCGGTGCGGGTGGAAAACGAGAGCAGCCCGGCCATTGCCTGGAGCGATGACGGGCGCCAGGTCGCCGTGCAAGTGCACTCCACCGACAACAAGGATCGCTGGCTGGCCACGGTGGACCTGGCCAATGCGCGCCTGCAGCCGCGCCACCATCTGCACGATCAGGCCTGGATCAACTGGAACTACAACGAATTTGGCTGGCTGCCCGACAACACGCTGTGGTTGTTGTCGGAGGAGTCCGGCTATTCGCACCTGTACACGATTAGCGGCGACGGCAAGCCGCGCCAGCGTACGCAGGGCAAGTGGGAAGTGTCGCTGCCGGCGCCCGCCGCCGATGGCCGCGGCCTGCTGTTCCTGTGCAATCGCAGCGCGCCGGTCGATTACGAAGTCTGCAAGCTGGACCTGGGCAACGATCAGGTCAGCGAAGTCACCGCGCTGGACGGCGTGGAAGGCTTTGAGCAATCGCCGGACGGCAAGCAGTTGCTGGTCAGCCATTCCAGCGCCTACGTGCCCACCCAGCTGTCGGTGATCGGCGCCGATGGCAGCGGCCTGCGCGCATTGACCGACACCCGCACCGCCGAATTCAAGGCGCGCGAGTGGATCCAACCGGAGCTGGTGCAGGTGCCGTCCAAGCATGGCGCCGGCCCGATCTGGGGCAAGTACTACGGGCCGAAGACGCTGGAACCGGGCAAGCACTATCCCATCGTGATGTTCGTGCATGGCGCGGGTTATCTGCAGAACGTCCATCACCGCTACCCGACCTACTTCCGCGAGCAGATGTTCCATAACCTGCTGGTGCAGCGCGGCTACATCGTGCTGGATCTGGACTACCGCGCCAGCGAAGGCTATGGCCGCGACTGGCGCACCGCGATCTATCGCAACATGGGCCATCCGGAGCTGGAGGATTATCTGGACGGCCTGGACTGGCTGGTCGAGCAACGCCAGGGTGATCGCGATCACGCCGGCATCTACGGCGGTTCCTACGGCGGCTTCATGACCTTCATGGCGCTGTTCCGCAAGCCGGGCGTGTTCAAGGCCGGTGCGGCGCTGCGGCCGGTGGTCGACTGGACCCAGTACAACCACGACTACACCGCCAGCATCCTCAATACGCCCGAGCTGGACCCGCAGGCGTATCGCGCGTCGTCACCCATCGAATACGCCGCCGGCCTGCAGGATCACCTGCTGATTGCGCACGGCATGATCGATGACAACGTGTTCTTCCGCGACTCGGTGGTGTTGACGCAGAAGTTGATTGAGCTGCACAAGGACAACTGGGAGCTGGCACCGTATCCGCTGGAGCGACATGGCTTTGTCCGCGCCGATTCCTGGCTGGACGAATACAAGCGCGTGCTCAAGCTATTTGAAACCAACCTCAAGTAAGCCCGGATTCCGCCATGTCCGTACCGTCGATGCCGCCGCCGCTGCCGTCCGCCCGCCCTGCGCCGCGCTCGATGTTCGTCAACGTGATGGCCTGGCTGTCGCTGGCGCTGGGCCTGTTGGGAGTGATCAGCGGGCTGCTGCAGGCGGCGGTGTTTGCCAGCCTGGATTTGGGCAATCAACTGGCGGCCGGGCTGGAGCAGGGCGGCGCGCAGGCGTTGCTGCCGCCGCAGCTGCTGTGGGTGTTCCAACATCTGCAGCTGATCAATGGCCTGTCCACGTTGGCGGCGCTGGTCACCACAGTGGTCTC
>Ga0160448_100419_pt1 | contig 14970 bp, 17 predicted proteins | sample HID1973M_E1MG_FD_108269 | JGI IMG/M metagenome (GOLD analysis project Ga0160448, IMG submission 108269) | Enriched mosquito-associated microbial communities from UW Madison campus, WI, USA - HID1973M_E1 MG | ecosystem: Host-associated > Arthropoda: Insects > Digestive system > Unclassified ...
CCGGGTAATCACGACGCTGCGGGTAAGGATCGTCATTCGCCCGGGCAAGCATGAGCAGGTCACCAGGCAGCACTTAACATCTGACAGACTATGGCGCCTATCGACTCGAACATGTTAAGTAGCCTAATACATCTGTCAGCCGTTCATTAGCGGTTTTTTATCATACCGTCTAACGTGCTGCACTCACGTAAAGGGCAGTGAACGCTCCCAGAAAAAGGGATCGGCGTCAAAATAACGTGAATAGGCTTAACCGGTCGTCTAGTGATGTCTGTAATGATGTCTGCATTTTCTTCTTCGCTACCCCCTTTGATGGTGACGAGCTCATTGCATACAAAACCGGAATGCTGTTGCTCCAGCAGCAGATGTTCTGCATTTAGTCGCTTTACGGGGCGTTTGGTAATGAATGGACGCTCTCTGGAGTCCAGCTCTGCAGGTCGGAGGCGCGCGTCTTGAGGGCTCCAAGACCGTAGTCCGGAACGGTGCGCGTTGAATGCAGCTTAACGGCGTGACCGCGACGGGGCTTCCACGCGGGCCAGTCAATTGCCGGAACTCTCAGGCGGGTGGGGCTTTGGTGGGGGCGCGCAATAGGTCAGGAACGTCTCGATTGCGTTCACTGACTTCTTGCTGAGGATTGCGTAATGAAGATAAGTGTCCTCTGTGAACGGATAGTGGAGGTCGAAAAAGTCATCCATTTCCTGCCAAACCTTGTCTCTCGCTTGCCGCACTTCCTGGGCACTTTTAACGTCAGCCATCATCCTCTCCCTGCGAGGCTCCGAACGTGCGTCATCTATAGCCCTTCTATAGGGAACTTTCCAGCGGCTGAATGGGAAGAGTCCTGGAATAGCTTCATCGCAGCTTTTACGCGGCGCCGGGAAGAGCTGGATGCCACTGTGCCGCTTATCGGGGCTGGCTGAAGAGAATCTGTTAAACGGCAACAGTGCCGTTCGCTGCCAGGCTTTCGGATCCGAGGCTTCCTTTTGCACTCCGCCTTGGGTCGTTAGTTATCCGCGCGGTCGACTTAAAGGCAGCACAACACCTGCTTCTGACTGAGCAGTCTCATTGTTCTAGCTCTTTTGCGTAAGGTGGCGCCATACGATCGATCTTCGTGGCGGTGCGTGTTGCCCATCAGCACCGCAGCTTGCAGATCAAATTGCGCCGCTCTCCGTGCCAGAAAGTCCCAACAGACATTGCTGATCAAATTCATCTCCCTCCCTCTCTGGGAAGCCAATCACGGTAGCCCTGAAAGCGCTGTCTAGCCGTAATGAAGCGTGTAAACCCTCGCACTATGGCCGTGCCCTCCCGATAAGCAGGCGGTCAGCCTCCACAGTTGGGAACCGTCCGTGACCGATTATCGGGGCAACAGAATTAGCGCTCCCGCCTAGATTCTCATCCATACCACGAACAAACATCGGAGGCAGACGATTATGTGTGACCGTGAAACAGTTCGCTTCCAAATCCACGAACGATTGCTGGCGTTAGACGCATCCAACATTGAATTGATGAAGCTGGTCAGCTTGGATCTCATAGGCAGTGACGCCTGGGTAGAAGCGGTGCAGGAGCACACAGACAAGGTCGAATCGCTGCAGCCCTTGCTCAAGCAAAGCGAGGCTGTACGGATATTAGATCCAAAACAACGCTAAGCGCTGAGTATTGACCAAATGAATGACGAGTGTGAGATCCGTTCCATGGCTGAATTGATTTGGAGGTGTGAAGGCTGTCCTGCTGGAGCGGAGCTGCGGCACTGGCACACCGCGCTGAAGCTGTTGGAATCTGCCGCGCTAGCCCCGGACAGACAGAGCGCTGAGTTGCTACGTTCTCACTGCCCAAGCCTAGGTCAGCGGTGCACTCGAAAACGTTAACAGTGAGGCTGTTCGTTCCGGTGGATTCAGTTGCATACTCTTCGTTTTTGGGACGGAACGCTGACGCATGCGCACACGCGGTATGAAATACTGGGATTGGGCAAATTTCGACCTACACGTGCGAAATCACGACGAACGGCTGCCCGATGGCACACTCATTAATGTTCAAGTCCGCCATCACCCAGCCTGTGGCACCCAACTATTCATTGGCGCTTACGCCAGATCCGGCACGATGATCTTCGAAGAGTTCTACGAAGCTCGACCGGGCGAGAGCATGACGCAAGCAGTGGCCTGGGGAGTTGACCATGCCAAGACGTTCGTCTGCCCGAATGGAGCCACAGCTGGACATGGCCGTCCGCATGCTCAACCCAAGCGACTTCAGCGTAAGGGCGCTCGCTGTTATAAATAACCTGCAACAGCTGCCCGCATGACGTCGTCTCGTCATGCCGTTGGGGCGTCAGCATTGAATGCACTGCAATGCGCAGCCAGGGCCCGTCTGCCGACAAGCTATAGCTGGCGTTCCTAGTCAGCACAATCCTGGTTTGGTGCGCTGTCTGTGAAGACTAAAATGGGTAACCAGGAGCCGCGTCATCAAACCGGTCATAAGCGTATGACGTTTTACGCGTCATAGATGTCTGAAAGGGCCTCCGACTGAGGGCAGGGGACTCCTCTGACGCCGTCGGTGCTGGCAGAGGTTCTGCTTTTGACCTACCTTTGAATAAGGAGTGCCTGTAATAAGGAGTGGATTATGCGACAGAGAGGCGTGAAATACCGGCAATGGGCTATCGGTGAGCTTATAACGCGAGATCATTCCGAAATTCTCTACGGCGGCGTGCAGCTGCACGCTAGTTCTCACATACCGGAGGGCTCCGAAAAGCAGATGACACTGGTGTTTATAGGTCTGTACCACCCTGACGGCGCTATGATTTTCGAGGAGTGTTATGGTACTTGGTGCGATAGCCACGCCGAAGCTATCACCTGGGCAACCGATATGGCGAAATCCAAGCTGGTGACCTCGCCTTGAGACAATCGGAACGTGCGAATCTAAAATTCCTAGACATGCTCAAGCTTAGGCATCCAAACCCGAATTAAAGAGAATAACCGCTCTAACTCGATGGGTTTAGCCAAGTAATCATTAGCGCCAGCTGACAGGCAGTGCTCTTGATCATCTTTCATAGCTTTGGCAGTTACAGCGATGATCGGTAGTTTGCGCCATTCTTGGTTATCACGTATCTGCCTGATAGCTTCATACCCATCCATTTCGGGCATCATTATGTCCATCAGGACAATATCTATGTCTTTGACCGCGTTGAGTTTCTGAAGCGCTTCCAAACCGTTGCGTGCGACTTGAACGAATGCCCCTTTATGCTCCAGCGCACTGGTCAGTGCGAAGATATTTCGCACGTCGTCATCGACTACAAGAATGGTTCGCCCCTCAAAAACACGATCTCGGCTTCGCGCGACCTTAAGCATTTGTTGCTTTTCGCGGGAGAGGTTTTTCTCAATCTTATGCAGGAAAAGGGTCACCTCATCTAGCAGACGTTCGGGTGAGCGAGCTCCCTTAATGATGATTGTACGAGAATACCGGAGTAACTCTGCTTCTTCGTCGCGTGTGAGATTTCTACCTGTATAGATAATCACTGGCGGAAACGATGCGATATCCTCCGACGCCATGGCCTGAAGTAACTCGTTACCCGACATGTCAGGGAGCTTGAGATCTATGATCATGCAGTCGAAAGTTTGCATCCGCAACAGTGAAAGTGCCTCATGGCCCATCTCGACCGCCGTAATCTCGACGTCATCATCGCTGATCAGACGAACGACACTGTCGCGTTGGCGGGCGTCGTCCTCCACGAGGAGGACATGCTTGACCTTTTGTGTCAGCTTAGCCTCAATCTTACCAAAGACCTCTTTTAGAGCCTCAAGCGTCGTAGGTTTAACAGCATATCCAACGGCCCCGAGATGCATTGCTGCCTCTTGACGGTCTTCCACCGAGATAACGTGGACGGGAATGTGTCTCGTGGCCGACAGGTCTTTCAGTTTCTGCAAAACGCTCAATCCAGAAAAATCTGGCAAGCGCATGTCCAGCAGTAAGGCGTCTGGTATGAACTGCGAAGCAAGTTCCAGTCCTTCATCGGCGCCGTGGGCCACTAGGCATTGATAACCCCGCTCATGGGCTAAATCATAGAGCACATGAGCAAACCGCTCGTCGTCCTCAATGACAAGTATTACACGTTTCGTGAAAGGGACTTCATGGCGGTCGTCGTCGAATCTCGGGAGCTGGGTTTGGCGCTCCATGCTTTCAGCTTTGGACTCCGGTAGCAACGCGGGTAGGGTTGTTATGGACGAAGTTAACTCAACTGACTTTTCTAGGGCCGCGCGATAGGCTACGGGTACTGTCAGTTTGAAAGTGCTGCCTTGTCCAAGTGAGCTCGTTACTGAAATTTGGCCTCCGAGAAGCACAGCCAGCTGCTGGGAAATCGACAACCCCAGCCCCGTGCCGCCATAGCGTCGGCTGGTTGAACCATCCCCTTGGTGAAACGCCTCAAAGATCTTTTCCTGAAGATCTGCCGCGATGCCGATACCGGAATCAACAATGGAGAAGACTACTCCACTGTCAGCATCAGGTGAGACAACAAGTTGAACGATGCCTACGTCAGTAAATTTTATAGCATTAGCAAGCAGATTCTTGAGGATCTGCTCAAGGCGCTGCTGATCAGCATTGATTGACGACGGCGCGCCTTCTTGGATTTCCAGGGAAAGCGTCAAGCCTTTTTGCAACGCTAACGGTTCAAAGGTATTTTTTAAACCATTCAGAAGCTTCGCTATACTCAGGTTATCTGGAAATAACTCGAACTTTCCGGCTTCAACTTTTGCAATATCCAGAATGTCGTTTATGAGATGAAGCAGATCGGTGCCCGCAGAGTAAATCGAGTCGGCGAATTTTACCTGCTCTTCGGTAAGGTTCTCGCTTGCATTGTCTGCGAGTAATTTCGAAAGAATTAAGGAACTATTCAACGGTGTTCGCAACTCATGCGACATGTTGGCCAAGAACTCTGACTTGTATTTGCTAGCTCGTTGTAGTTCTAGCGCACGTGCCTCGAGCTCTTCTTGCGCGGATTTCAAGTCTTCATTATTTCTGTCCAGCTTGTCTCGCTGGCGAGCTAGTTCGAGGCTTTGATCAACCAGTTGCTGGTTCGTCTGCTTGAGTTCGACTTGCTGGATCTCTAAGCTCGCTTGGGAGTCCCTTAGCACGCGAGACTGTTCTTCCAGCTCTTCATTGGTAGTGCGAAGCTCTTCCTGTTGTACCTGTAGCTCTTCGTTTAGCTGCTGTGTCTCTGCAAGAATTTCTTGGATTTGCTGTCTGTAACGCGCGGCTTCTATGGACACTCCAATATCATTTCCGATTACGTTCAGAAATTCCGCGTCCTTGGTTGTCAACGACCGCAAAAAACCTAACTCGACTACGCCATTTACCTTGCCGTCATTTGCTACAGGGGCGATTATTACACTGCTTGGCAGGCCGTCCCCCAAGCCTGAGCTCACTTTGAAATAGCCAGGAGGAACGTCATCGAGAGTAACAACGCGGTAGTGCTCCACTGCTTGGCCTATCAGACCTTCCCCCGGCGAGAACGACTGCTCCGCCAGTTCCTGTTGACGCGAAAAACCATATGACGCGACCCTTACCAGTCCACCGTGCGTCTGGCGTACATAGAACGCAGCAACCACCGCCCCTAGGTAATCTGCCAGAAATTGTAGGGTATTTCTTCCTAAAGAATTCATCGACAATTCACCGATGACCCGCGAAGCTAGGAGGGTTTGGCCTTCTTTGAGCCACGCCGCATGTTCAAGCCGTACGTTGCTCCGGTGCTGTGACTCAACGATGGAGTTGTAGGAGTCCGATAGGCGCATGAGTTCACGCCGCCCGAAATAACCTGTCACAAGGCTCGCCAAGAGCGTAAATAGCACAAAAGTGCTGACCGTGACGACGGTGGTGCGTTGAACGGCTTCTGTGCGTTGAATTCTTAAGCTCTGCTCCATGGCGATCAGATCGCTGAACTCCGAGCGCATCTCGTCGGCGAGCTGCTTGCCCTTACCCAATCGCATCACACTTTCAAAATCACCGTTGCCACGCCTGATTTCGATAATGCGTTGCGCTCGCTCGGCCCATGCCGCCTGCAGCACGCTAACGCGACCAAGCCGATCAACCTGCGTAATATTGTCTGAGACCAAGGCCTGAAGCATCTTGATGCCCGCCGGCACCCTCGCACGTGCCAGCTCATAGATGTCCAGGTATCGGTCATCCCCGCTTAGCAGATACCCCCGCACACTGCTTTCCATATCTACAGCGAGCTTTTGCGTCTCATGAGCGGTGTTGATTACGCGATCTGTGTGCTCTACCCAGTCAATTTGATCGAGCAGATAGGTGATCAGTGCGCCGAACAGGAAAGCGCTAAATATTCCAAGAAGTACTGGAATTGTCACATTCCGCCGCAAAATTTTCCGAAAGCTTTGCTCGTCTATCGAACTGGTGGTCATACCAGGAATCCTGAAAAGGGGCATGCGGAGCTTATCGGACAAACGTTGTTTTCACACCTACCTTAACCTCCGAAAGACTCCTGCTAGCTAGGAGCAAGCTACTGAACCGAGTTTGCATGTGCCACAGCCATGTGTCCGCGCGCGGGCTGCGTTTTAAATAATGGAGCGCGCAAACGCATCCGCTTGGAGTTGGCCAAGCCGCTTGTCATGCGCCCCTTGGTAGATAGCAATGAGGTAGATACTTTCTCCACCCGTGAGGATAAGGGCTAGTTTCAAGCACTCGGCGTATCCCTGACCTCTTCCGTGCGCAAATGCCAAGCCTTGTATGGAGCTTGCCGTTTCGATCCGATTCAGAATCACAACGGCCATTGCGTGGAGTGGTGCTGGCAAAAGTAAGACATCGATAACGGTGCAGTCGTGATTCGTAGGCGAGGTGTGCAGGGTCTCAGGCAGGCTCCCCATAGGGCTGATTTCCTTGATTGGGGCGTTGATTATAAGAGGCGCATTCTATGGCAACGATGCGAATGCGTCGATTGGGAGGTCGCTCGGGATAAAAGAGGATTCTAGCTGCCTTAAGCTATCGCCAGTAAGAGCTATTCCCAGAGGTGATGCTTGCTTGTGCCGCGAATTATGCGGGCTTTCTCATTGTTCATGCCACAGCGAAACTGTACGGCTTGTTTTTCAGTGATCAGCCCTTGATCAGAGGCTCTTGCGATTTCGGCCTTAACTTGGCCGCACCGTCCCTCAAGCGTCAGCCTTTGGCCATTTCACAACTCTCGTATCCTTCCAAGCATGAGGGCATACATGATCAGGTTCCACTCCTACCTATTTAGCTCCCGGGTCAACAGTTCCTGGATGGCCCAGCGGTGGGCCTCCGCAGCTACATCTAGTAGCTGATGTAGGTTTTCTTTCGAAATTTGGCCTTGCCGCTCCAGCTCTTTGGCGAGAGAGGTAAGCCTGCTGACGTGGCCTTCGGGATCACTCAGTAGTGATGCCTGACAGTTAATTGCTTCCTGCCAATCCGCGAGTATCTGTGTCGGAGGTGGGGTAGGTGGAACATTTGTCATAGCTGGCTCCATCCGTCCGCTATCCGAAGGGCCAGGGCCCTGCAGAAGCATCTGTTCCATGTGTCGTTGCGCTCAGTGAGCGCAGCGACAGCATCCGCGTCGACACAATTTAGACGATGGATCACGATCCGACACAGTATGAATACAAGAAACCGATACACGGGCCTCGAAATCGTTAGTGATCATGCAAAGGGGCTCGTGAGCCGCCCTCTCGGATCGGAACCTTCGGTACAGAGAGTAGGAGCAGGGGCTCGCTTTTTAGAGGTTGACTTCCCCCCGAAGGGTTAACGTCTAACATCCATTTGATAGCTCTAGGCTCACCAGTTAGCGGCGTTTCAGTCTTGGAATGGTGACCGAAGTCGCAGGCACATGACAGTTTGGGGAGACCGACCACACACTTTCAAAGGTTCAGCGTAAGCTCTGCGTTGGCGTTGGCCAGAACGAATGCGTAAATTTTTGGCGTTCTGAAATAAGCGTGCCAGAGCAGGGGCGCCCGGAAATAAGTCCTGTTTCTGGCTTGCCAGATCGCGACGACGCGCCCAGGGAAGGCTGCATCACTTGCTTCGCGCTGCAAATGCTCCATCGTCGATTCCTGATCCTCATTCGTTTTAAGTCCGAATGATGGTTGCATTATGAAAATAATCATATCTTGGCCACCCTCTCGGATCAAAGCAATCTTATATTTCCGCATAGATTTCCTTGAATAACATAACGCCACATCTCCAAGATAATTCCTTATAGTTTAGTTTAGTCATTTCCCAGCATCCTTTGATGAAGGTTCGCCTATAGGCATTACTCCGCATCATGGTGGTTTCGGTTGAGCGTGGTGAAAGGAAGTAGACCGGCGCTCGGCGCGCATTCCTGCCCTATTTTGCGTAGCTCAATCTCGGCATTGATCTCGGCTGCGGCTCGTACCAGGTCGGTGAAGGAGTCTATAACGATCTGGTCACGGACAGGCGCGATGCCTCTTAGGGTCTGTAGGTCGTCGCATAGAGACTGATATTTTCTCATGAGCTCTTCGAGCGTTTTCATTTAGCGTGGCTCCTGCCGACGACGCTTGTGATAGAGGACTTTAGAAGAATAATCTCACTGGCCATCCGATACGTCCATTCTCGCCCCACAGTCTCTGACGCCCAAGCAATTCGACCAGAGCCAGCTCTAGCTACCCTCGGTATTCTGGATGTATTTTCGGAGAATGCTCTCCGCCACGTGACCCAAGCAATGCTCACGAACCAAACGCTCCCATGTTGACTAATCCGTTTGCCTATAGGGTGCCTGACCGTGCGGCGCAGGCTTCGGGATAGAAGCTGAATCCTAATGGAGTACTACGAAAATCCTCACCGTTGGCTTTACTGGGAAAAAAGCCGAGTATTTCTTTTCGCTGCTCGAGCCGTCAGGGGTCAAGCGGATCCTCGACGTACGACGTAACAATATCTCGCAGCTCGACGGGATTCGCGAAACGGGACGACCTTGAGTATTTCCTGCGAAACTGTGACATCGATTGTGTTCACGTGCCGGATCTCGCCCCGCCCAGCGAAATCCTTTCCTTGTATCGCAAAAGGAGATTACGTGGGAGCGGTACGATGATGGGTTTCTAAATCTAATGTCCACGCGAAACATTTAGACCCGTGACTGAAGATTTGGTCGCTGATCGCTGTCTCTTGTGCAGTGAGCATCTACCTCATCGCTGCCACCGCCAGCTGGTGATCAACTATTTGCAACGGTATTGGAACGACATCACCTTGATGTCGAGCGCCTAGTATGACGGCCCAGAGGCTTGCAAGGAGTCAGACCTAAAAAACGGACTACAAACGGCCACTGAATGCGGCCCCGACGAAAGGAATACGGCTGAAGGTGCGGTTCGAGCATTCTGGACTTGTGATTACTCTTGGTGGGCCGCGAGGCCCCCAAGATTGGTGCAGTTACGCCTTGGTCTTCTAACGGACAGTGACCACCTTTGCCTGCGGCTGTGTGCGACGACCCAGCATACCCGCAGCAGCTGCCACCGCGCCGGAAATGATGAGTGAAATCAATAGCAGCCAAGATGCTTGAGATATTCGCTTAGCGGCGACGTCAGCAGCTTCGCGCGCCTTACGTTCGGCATCCGCTTTGAGCTGAAGATATTTCGCATATGCTTGTTGATACGCTTCTTTGGCCTGATCGACCATCTGATTTGCTTCAGCATCAGACTTTCCTGTTCTGGCCTTGATCAGATTAACCATAGCCTCACGGTCAGCAGCGTCCCACGCCTTATCGCCCTTGGCCTTAATTCTGTCGAGGAGACTGCCGAGCTGTTCGCCAGAAGCTTGCGGATTTTGCGCACTACTTTGGGCAGTATTCTTCGCATCTTCACCCGCAGCTTGGGCTGTGTCTTTGACATTATCGGGGTTTAGCTCCGTTTTACCTGTCTGACGCATAGCCGTCTCGAGCTCTCCCTGGATGTCGTTGAGGTTGAAATCGATGCCTTGCTGGCGCAGCTGCTCTTGCACGGTCTGGCCTAACTTGGGTGCAATTTGAGCAACGCCGCTGCCGACAGCGGATAAACCGTTGCCGGCAAGGTTCATCCCGCTGCTTACGATGCCGGTAACGGCGCTGGAGACAAGGTAAAGGGTCAGCAGGGAGGTTGTCGCCCAGACCAATAACCCGTGCAACGCCCCTTCGCGTTGCGCCAACCGACCGGCGATCCATCCACCCACAAACAATGAAACTACACCACTCACGACGAGCCAGATGGCAGTCCCTTTACCCAATCCGTCGAGCGGATTACCTTCCTGCATCGGATCGACCGTGGCAGCACCGATAGCAGTGCCCAACAAGTTCAGGATGAGCGAGACAACCATGGCCAAGGCCACGCCCGCAAAAACCGCGCTCCAAGATATTCGCTTTAGAAGCGGGGCGGTAGCTGAGTGCTGATCGGGATATACCCGACGGTCGGTTTCTTCTTCGCTGAACATGGTGAAGTTCCTTGTCAGTAGGTGTTGCGAGGGAGTCGGATGCTAGTCGAGTAAATCGGCAGGAACTTGGCCCCCGTTCTGAGACAGCTTGGTCAAAACCGCTTTGTGCAACCACATATTCATGGCAGCGGAATCGTCAGTCGAGCCGGTATAGTTGAGTTCTTTTGCCAACTCTTTGCGATTACTCAGGCTGCTATCAATGTTTAGCAGTTTGAGCAAATCGACAATCGATGATTTCCAATTTAGCGCTTCGGTGCTTTGGGCCGCCAAGTCGTCAAGCTTGGCACTTATGTCGACAGGTGTTGACGCGGCTTGAGTTGCGACCGGTGGCGAAACTGGTGTGGCCCCTACGGCGTCTGGAGCAGAGGGTGCGTCAGACGCCGGCGCAGCTTGCGCGTTCGCAGGATCATGATGGCCGATACCGAGCTTTTCCAAGATTGTACTGAACAGGCTCATAGTGAATCTCCTACATAGTGTTTCGGCTCGCCACGAAAGCGGAGCCATGACTGATATGTAGCCACTTGACGCCCCTTTGGCCATTTCCCGCCAGACCAAGCGGTACAACTGACGTCGCAAGATGTGACCACTAAGTAGATGAGGGCAGGGGAGGTTGTAAGGTTCAACTTGGTTCTAGGTAGAGTGACGATAGGGCAGCGATGGCCAAGGGGGTAACGTGGAAACGCTTCCTCGGGCAGCTCGCCTGCAAGATAGCTTTAATGTCAGATCCAAGATCTATCGGTTTTTTTGAGAACGGTTTGTGTGAGGACGTGCTCAGTGGTCGCAATATGACTAGCCCCCGCAGGAGGAGGTGAGAGTATGCGTGGTGTAGATCAGCGCTAGCTTTGCGACGGCTGCTGGAAGGGTGCGGCAGCTCCCGCCGTCTCTGGTTTTCAAGGAAGACCAGATCCACATATAGAAGCCAAAACCTACGCTTTTGTCGCTAGTGGACGGGAAATTGCGACATCCTCAAACCCTTCAACATATCCTGCGATACAAGCCACTATTCATCAAGCAAACCATCTTTGCTGCCGTCGTGTGCAGAACACAGCGTGCTCCCCCAACTGCCTTGGTTTGCATGTCCGGTGCGCCAGACTGCTCGCAAATCTTCAGAGAATGCTACCGCCACGGCACCTTCACATTAACCGTCGCCGCCATCGTAAAAAATGCAGGACACTAAACTCGATTTGACCTGGGCAACAGCCACTGGAGCGACTCCGGGTGCCGCTTCAGGTACGACTGCAGCGTATCGCGAAGAGACAGCAGGATCTGTCGCAGCCTGAACTCCAATAACGGTCGACAACGGCGGGTTCAGACGGTCATCCCTTAAGGACGCAGGGAGCTGCTATCGCTTAACGATTTGCTTGTACAGCTCCCGTGCGACCATGACCTGGCCTCGAATTTCCTCTGGATCGATCCTCATTCCTCCCTCAGGCGTGACCTGCAGAGTTTTCAACTCATTCGCAGCCTGAATGAATTTCCGCTGTTCCTCTTTTATCCACGCTGGGCGTTTGTCTTTAAAAAACCATCCGATGGGTCTTCTACGCAAAATCTTAAAGCCGAAAATGAATGCTGCAGAACGCCAAGCCTAGGATCACATCCCAAGATCATCCTCAAGGCGAGCTCCCCTCAGAGAACGAGGAAGCCCAGTTACCGGTATCGTTTTGAGGATGCCATTGGAAAGGTGGCTCGCATGCTGGCAAAAGAGCACGACCCGATCAGGCTTTCCTTCTCGACCTGGGACAACTGCACAAGTTTGCGCTTGGGCCTTTGGGTATCTCCAGAACCTCCTGACCGGCCTGCTCTTGAGTGAGAAACTCAACAGTAGGACGCTCGGGCAAGCCCGCATTCTTCCAACGCTCAACTACGATCTGGTGTAACCGTTCCCGGCCAAAATAACCCCATAGCTGTCTTCCAGAGGAGCCCCTCCTGGGACATTTTCAAAGGGTGGCTGGTCATGATTGAGGAGGTATTCACAGACATGAAGCTCTTCTGGGATTGTGAGTTTACTCAGCTGAGCGCCAAGGCTTAGCTGATTTCCTAGGCATTGGTTACTGAGAACAGACGGGAACTCTACGGGGAATTGCTGGATGTGTGACGGCTGGAAGAGTGCCGCCAGTTTGTGGCTGAGGTCGTCCTTCCGCAGCTATGGAAGAATGGTACGCAATGCCCGCCATCGGCGCACGTGCTGCCTTACTCGAGTTTCTAACGCAGTTCGAGGAGTTGTTGGAAAATCGTCACAGATGCGCCTGAGTGTGACTGGGAGCTGTTCTGCGAGCCGATCTACGACCAGGGCATTGGCCATAGAATGTTCGGAATTTTCCTACCAACGCAACGACCCTTGCTGCATTCCGTGAGGGATAACAGCTTCCGCACCACGCGCTTCTAGACATTCGGAACATCGTCAGAATGTTCGTCCCTCAGCTCGTGAGCGCTAAAAGGTAAGGAGGTTTGTGCCTTGGCAAAGTATTTATGTAGTTTTTGCTTCCCTATATTGAATGCATAGTAGATGTAGCACATATGTGCAATATGCTTTCTCGAACATCCCCTAAGCTGGCCTAGTCGCCAAGTTCTAGTGTCCAACATCATTTCTACATGATGCCCGTGTGCCGTTAGGACACGAGATTTTGGTGCCAATCCACTATGTGCTAGCGCTATCGACCTAATTCCAAAGGGAGGAGAGAGCGCAGAAGGTAGATGGGTCATTTGTTACGTAACTACTCCTCACTCGCTCCACAGGAATCTGGCATGCAAATGAATAAGTTAGTCACGAGATTGGCATTGACCGTGCTGGTTTGCGCGTCCAGTTTGGTGTTCGCAGAGACAGCCAAACCTACCATTGTTTTGGTTCACGGTGCTTTTGCCGGCTCCAGCAGCTGGAATGGCGTCATCAAAATTCTAGAGCAAGATGGCTATACGGTTATTGCTGCTGCCAACCCACTGCGCGGCGTTAAAAGCGATGCCCAATCCATTACCAGTTTGATCAAAGAGATTAAGAGCCCGGTAGTCCTCGTGGGGCATTCGTATGGCGGCCCGGTCATCAGCGAAGCTGCCTATGGACAAGCTAATGTCAAAGCACTGGTGTATGTAGCGGCTTTTGCACCTGCAGCAGGTGAAAGTGCGGTCGCGCTCACTGGTAAATTCCCGGGCGCGACCCTTGGCCCAACCCTTGGCGCTCCAGTTGCGCTGGAAGGCGGCGGCAAGGATCTATACATCCAGCAGGATAAATTTCCGGCTCAATTTGCAGAGGACGTCCCCCTCGCCGATGCTCGTTTAATGGCCGCAACACAGCGTCCGGTCACTGAGGCAGCACTGAATGAAGCGGCTACGGACGCAGCATGGAAGACTATCCCTTCTTGGTGGATCTTCGGCGACAAAGACAAGAATATTCCCCCGCAAGCCATGCAGTTCATGGCTGACCGCGCGAAGTCCAAACAGACGGTCATAGTCAAAGGTGCATCGCACGTAGTCATGATTTCAAACCCGAAACCGGTCGCGCAGATCATCGAAGCAGCTGCTAAGGCTCAGTAAAAAATGCTGATTCCGTTCTAGCATGAACCCTCCTGACATCGGCTCCCCTACTATGCCCAGCGCAGGAGGTTCTCTGACTGATAAGTACAATCCGCATCGGGCGGAGCACACAAAAGTGCAAGCCCCAAGGGTGCGCTTAAATTCTGATCGATCCTGAAGTGTCCATTGATTGTTGTCCGGACAGAAAATCCGAGCTTGGCTAACAGCGATCGCAGGTCAAATGACCTTCGTCATGCCCACAGAGGAACGCGCTTCTGGACGCTCGGATCGCCGGAATGGTTATCCCCAAGTACGGGAGCGGTGAACGGTAGGTGGCTTGAAAACCGTCATCTAGGAGTCCACTGCGCAAATGCCTTCGGGTCGCTTCTTTAGGCAAGCGGAGCGCGCAGGCCTTGGCCGGGAGACGCGAGGATGGAAGCCCGGCAGGGCCAAGATGGCGATAACGCCAGCTTGGTTCACGACAGCCGCCCCACCCGAAGGGGCGGGCGCGCCAGCAGACATGGCGGGCTATGCATTTCTGAGCTTGAGGGCTAGGATTCCTCGATGGCTACCTGGAGCGTGGATGATGCACCTAGGCTTGATAAAGGCTGTTGTCACTTTAGGCGTTGTAGCGGTATGCCTCGGCACCGCTTACTCAGTCCGTTTCGTCGTGTCCGAGGTGAGCTTTCTTCACTCGAAGCTACAAACGCGCGCGGAATTTTATTCCGACCTTCACTGGACAACCTGGCGCACGGAGGGAGCATCGCTGGATGACGTCGTCGATATTTCCCCAGACGCGGTTCGCGACGTCCTTGGTGTTCAGCCTCATACGACCTCCACAGTCAATCCGTTTGTGGCGCAGTAGATAGCTCACGATTCTCAGATTCTGTTGGATAGGTTTAGGGCTGATCTTTCAAGAAAAGCCAAGCCCGCTTCCCGTCGTGGCCCGGGCACCGCGATAGGGAATTACATCATTGTCACCCTTGGTTTCGCCGCGACTTATCAGCGTTAAGATGTCCAAACCCTATTGGCGTTGGCTCTTAG
>Ga0160448_100421_pt1 | contig 14948 bp, 17 predicted proteins | sample HID1973M_E1MG_FD_108269 | JGI IMG/M metagenome (GOLD analysis project Ga0160448, IMG submission 108269) | Enriched mosquito-associated microbial communities from UW Madison campus, WI, USA - HID1973M_E1 MG | ecosystem: Host-associated > Arthropoda: Insects > Digestive system > Unclassified ...
AAGGTTGAGCGTGATGTCAAAGCGATCACAGATCAGTTGGTTGATGTTGTGATCTCGACGAATCTGCTCAATGTCATCAGTGGTAATAACCAGGCTGCCAACTGCGTTTTGATGGCGAGCGCTGAGGGTCTGGATAAGTGCATGGCAAACGATGTGAATCAGTCCTGGGTGGCGGTTCGTTTCTACAAGGATACGATTCATCAGCAGCGGCGTTTCAAATTCATAGCCCAAGTGGCCTAAAGGCTCCCGAATCAACTGAATTGCCTCGGTTGGAGTCATGATCGACACCTGGATCGCACTGCCGAGCTGATGCAGTGGATAGTTTGGGGCGTCTGCGAAACGACGAACGTTCTCCAGACCTGCAATCACGACCTTGAAGCGCCCATTACTGTTGTTAACAAGCCCGCTCAACTCACGGAAAATCCGGAAGCCGTTGGCTGCGTCCAAGCCAAGAATCGGGTCGATTTCATCGAGGCACACCATGAACGCATCAGGGTTTTCCCGACCAAAATACTCCTGCAGAGCAGCAACCTGACCTGCGGTATCGAGCCCATAGGTCTCTTTGATCAAGTCGCTGGAGACCGCAGAGGTGTAGATGGTTCTCCACACCTTTGTGCGGTGCTTTTCGAGTTCGTTGCCAGATAAGTCTGCACGGTCGAGGTTGCCATCCATTTGGTGGAGGCAGGCGTGGGATCGTTGCTCGGGGTTGTGAAAACGGCGCTGAGTTTCGTTTAAAAGAGTGGTTTTGCCCAATTGGCGTCCACCAAAGATCATCGCGGCCCCGTTGCGCATTGTGGTCAGCATCTTTATATCGTTTTCACGACCGTAGCGCATTTCAGGGGGCGCCGGCTGCATCTGCTCCCCTGTGTAGGGGTTGAAATACGTCCACGGTAGACTCAGCTGCAAAAAGGTCTTCAAGCGAGAACTGTCTTGGACGTTCAGACCTGCCAATACGGCGAGCATTACGGGGTCGACATGGAACAGCGTATGTCGCTCGCGTTTAGAGAAGCTGGCAAGCTCATTTCGCTCGTCGTTCGATAGATCTCTGGCCGAAATCAGGATCGTTCGATCATGCAGAAATTGCGTTTGCTCATTCAACAGCACGCGCAGCTCAGCGATAGCCCAGTCGCCGGTCGCGATCAATACGTTGATCGCCTGCTCTTCAGATTTCTGGTTGAAGAAGACAATGCCACGGCCGGTCTCTTTTCGCCGCACCGACAAGGTGAGACGGCAAAACTTGTTGTGCGCAGTAAATCCTGTCTTGTGAGGCATAGTGCCGTCGAAGGCGGGATGGGCAGCCTCTAACCCTAATGCATGCAGTACATGAACAAGTTGCTCATAGGTAAGCTTGTCTAGGGCTTTAAGGCGCCCACGCAGTCCCACAAGGTCTTCGATCGCTCGTTTGAAATAGGCAGGGAGAGGGTCAAGCGATAGCCCATCTATCTCCTGCGCTGCAATATACCGAGCGATTTCACGCGGATTATGATTCTCGCTCAAAGCCGCATACAGCTTCGGTTCAACCCTGAGAAAATGCTGCAGAAGCTCGGTACCGATTTCTAGTTGCCCGGGGAGCGAGTCGCCAGTTTCAAGGGAGTGTTTCAGGTGCCCCAACATCTCTTCAGCGACGGTAGTGTCGTGAGTCGCGAGCGCACTGTTGATTTGTTCCAGCCAGCTAGCGGGAACCCAATCCACACCTCTGTCTACCAGCGCCTGGTTCATCAGCGCGTCCAATGCCTCTTGAAGCTCTTCTCTCTTGGCGGAAAATTTGGTGCTGATGCTTGATTCCAGATAATCAAGATTGTCATGGATCTCACTGAGATCATCCAGAATGCGAAGGCTATTGAGCTGATCTTGCAGGTGTTCAACTTCGCCACGAAGCTGATAGTGGCGCTCATCATCAATGAGTGACGCCACGTTGGCGTTGTCCAGCAGCCCTTTCATTTTCACGCTTCGAAGATTGCATTGGTGCACCTCTTCGGAGAACAGACGCTTGATACCATCTAGCTTCTCAGTAGCGGGCCAACCCGTGTCCTCCTGATGATGGAGCGTCAGAAGCTGCGCATGGCGGAAATTTTTGCCTGCCAGCGCCTGCTCCGCCAAAGAAAGGTCATCCATTCCGTCTTCTAGCAGCGAACTCAATAGCTCTAGCTGCTGGCTGGCATCATGTGCGTTGAGCGTCGCCAGCCACTCGGTGGGCCACGCAAGCCAACCGCTTACGCGAGCCGTTTCCCAGTTGAGATCGTCACCGCTTTCAGCGGCTTTAGAGATATCTCGAAGAATTTTCTGAACAATCTTCAGCCCGGCGAGATGCTCAAGATCCTCGGTGCGCTCCAAGCGTTCGTTGATATGTGTCAGCCCGTTGGCAACCATCGTAAGCAGTCGGGGGGCGAACTTGTTGAGTTCGTCGTTGCGCTGACCTTGGGGCGGATGACGTTCAATCCATTCGTCAGCGATTTCAACTATCTCGTCGACGGTACGCAGGAACCAGTTGCGGGCATTACCCTCGATTTGTGGCGCCGCGGTGCTCTCATTCATGACTTTAAGAATTTCCGCGTGCATCAGCCGGAATTGCTCCTCCTTATCACGGTACTTCTCTGCGAAGGCCCGCACTTCGGAGAGGCAGGACGAATCATCCTTAACGATACTGGCGTAGGCGAGGGCAAAGTCTTCATGTTCAAGACATTCCTTCATGGCTTTACGGGCCGGTGCCCAGCCTGTCAGTTTGTTCTGGATACGGTCGTGCCATTCAACGACACGCGCGGCCAGCTTGATGCGTTGCTCCTTGTCGTTACTGCTGGGTTGTGCTCTCAGGGTGTCTAGATCAAAGCGCAAATTATGGCTGGAGAAAGTGACCACCTCTTCGATTAGGCGGACTATCGGGCCGTCGAAGTTGCTGGCCACTGTGGAGAGCAGCCTTGGGGCGTTCGTCATATGGCCGCAGAACAAGGTGGGCTGGAAGGCGGCCGCGAACACGAGATAGGGGACAACGCGTCCACCAGGACGGCGGTAGATCCATGTCTCGATGATCTCTGCCGAGAGCTGATTCAAGCTTTGCTGCACTCGGATGACGGTCGCGGCATCACCACGCCAAACATGAACGCCTTGGTACGCAGCTTGAACCAACGGCAAGGACAGGAGCTCACCGACTAGCCCCATGCGTCCCGCGACCTCCAAGGTCTTGCTGGCCAGCGGTAAATGCCCTTGTTTGATCCAGAGCAGTGCGATGTTTTCCACTGCAATGGCTGGGACTGCGTCCATAGCTTGGTTGCAGATATCTAAGCGTTCTCGTGCCTCAGACGGGGTCTTGAGGAACTGAGAAACATTGATCCCTTCTTCTTCCAGCCCCTCTGCAATGACTTCCGTCGGCTCATCGGGCGGCAACAGGGCGTCCACGATCTCAGTCTCTTGCAAGAGCTGAATATGAGGCGCTGCCTCAACGTGGGCCTCAGGCTCTGGAATGTCGATGGTTGTGGAGGGGACTCGCTGCTCACAGCCCTCAGCTTCAGCTTGGTTTGCACGCACGAGGTCATCTTCAACCGGCTGCGGCTCTGCGACTATAAATGCTGGTGTAGCTGGATCAGTCAGCTCGTCGGTAACAGCGGCGCCATTACCAGCCTCAACTTCTATGATCCGACCGGCCCAGGCTTCGATCGCTGCTTTCGCACTCGGGTGGTAGCTTTCGGTCGCCAGTGCGATTTCGTTAGGTTCGGGTAGAGAGTCCAGCGACAGGCCAGGCGGCAGTAAAAGGTTATACCCATCTTGCTCTGCGTCCTGACGCTGTCTATTGCCTTTAACGCGTAATTCTTCTGCTTCGGTAATGCTATTGCGTAGGTCGTTCTTTTCGCGAAAGCTCGCTTTCAAAAGCTTTTCATTGAGCATCCCCAGATCTGCACCGGCTGAGAGGCGGATGTCCTCTGCTGTTTTCAGCCGTGTCTGCAGCTCTTCAGAATCCGCCTGCCGTTCCGCGGTGACGTCAATGAGTAGCGTCGGAGGGACTTCTTCGATCAGCCGCTTGTTGAAGTAATCAAGCCACGCTGACCTGAAGACCGTAAGGAACTCTTCGTCATCGAAGTCATTCAGGGACAGGCGACGACCGATACTTTCCAGCACACCGATGCATTCGCCCAATATTTTACGAATGGCCTCTTCACCTAACGAGTACTCTTGCTTGAGCCGCGGTAGATTCGCAGTGATGAGAGCTTCGATTTGCTCGACGTAGTGAAGGTTGCTTGCGTCAGTCTGAGCCCTTTGGGCGATTTGGAAGAGTTCGCTGTACAGATCAAAAAGGCTCAGGGGAGACATACCTTCCGTGTTCGAATCAGTCTTCGCTGGGACAGATTCTATCTCTGGCCCCTGAGACGCTTCTGCCTCTTGATGTTTAGCTGCTGTAGCATCCTTGAGCATCTCGGTGAAGTAGCCCATCAGCTCGGGTTGCTTGGTGAGAAAAAGCCCAAAAAGTTTGTAGCCAAACGGGGTTGCGCAAGCATGGGCACCGTCCGCGACAGCTTGTCTTGCGTCACTGTCCAATGTTTGCCAGTGCTCCAGCCGATCCAGCAGCAGGCCAACCATCCCAGCCAGTTGAGGGTAATACCAGCGGCTTTTCATGAACTCTGCTGTTAAGGGAGAGGTTTTTTTGAGGCTCTGCATCCAGGTAAGCCTAGGCTCTGCCATCTCCTCTAGCGCTTGGCGGTCTTCCTCGGAAAAGGCATCGAATCTCTGAGCTGCGGCCCCCGCAGGATCGAACCAGGAGGCCTCTGTTTTACGCAGCACAACCATTTCCCAACTGCGAAATGCCGCCGAGGCTTTCAATTTCTTTTTCAAGACCTGCTGCGCTGTGTGCAGGTCGTGAATCAAAAGAAGCATCCGACCTGTTGGGAGAGGCATATAGTCCATCACCCGCTGCCCTTCCTTGTGTTTGGCAGCCTCTGCACGTCGCACGGCGCGAGTCATTCCGATCATCCGGTCGAGCACGGAGGGGTCGCGCACGCCGGTTTGAGGATTCAGCATGGTTTGATCAGGAAAGCCAGGCCCATCAATCACAAACTGATCAATGAGAGAGCTGTCGATCTGAACGTCGGAGATATGATGAGGCATCGGATATCCATATCGTAATAAGGGATGAATCGTCTTTCCGAAGGCGCGTGAAAGCTGCGGCTTGAGAAGCACATTGGAGGAAACTTGTGATGACTAGGCATGGCCGGAGTGGGGCCACAGGTTCTATACCATGTGGCGCAACGCTACTACATTCGAGGTCGCCGATCTAGCAGTGAGCGGGTTATTTCGTCGGGGCCCTGTCGACTCCAAACGAGCTTTCGCTTGAGAGTAAAAAAAAGCATTCACCCATAGCTCCCACGTCGTGATGCAGATCGGCAATAGCCCATGAAATCGGGCCTTGTGACGGGAATCCAATTGAAAAACTTTCATTGTCAAGGCGACTTATGGATAACCATTGCCTAATGCTCTTAGTGAACGCACCAGAAGCCGTGGCTCGCACCTGGTGGCAGGGATTTCAGCACGAGCTAGCCGTAAAAAAAACAGTCTCGGAGTTCTAGAAAAATCACCTGCGTGCTCTTGAAAAATAAATGCTCTTTGGTAACTCTTGAGAAATCCAACCGAAGAGGAAGAGCAAAGTGTTTCTAAACCCAGGTTTTGATCCAAACATGCCTTGGAGCGGCCAGAAAGTCGCGAAGAAATATATGCGACGACTAAATGTCCTGGGGCATATTTCCATGGTGCTCATCGGCAGCAAGCTGGTTTCTGTTGCCGTGACACCCCATATGGCACTAGTCGCCTGCGCAGTTGTGTTAGGTATTGCCTATTACTATGGTCAGGAGTATCGCAAGCACGTCGAAGAGCTGTTGCGTCGGACTAGTTTTATCGGTCTGGTGAAACTAGGTGGCCGAGCTTGGCAGTTTTGGGTGGCGGGGGTTTTCTTGTCAGGACTGGCCATCGGAACGGTTCAATGGTCGGAGTTTGATACCTGGAAGAGCATGATCTCCTGGATTGGCGCGGCGGGACTGATTTTGGAGTTTTGGCAAGCCGCACGAGAGTAGCTACACACCCTCGATGGGTTCTCCGCCGGAAGCAACGCTATCGGCCAAGCGGCGTCGCGTTGCTACCGAGTTCACCGTACTTGATAAGCGTCTGACCTTGCGCGGGACACGGTTAGCCAGCAGGTTGCCGTCGCCCATAGGTACGTTCTCTTACTGGAGCCTGTTGTGCCAAATAATCACTACCGTAGGTTCACCGACCTGCCTTCTCTCATTCAGATCTTGAGCAACCGCGAGCTGACCCTGCTCGATCCTGCGACGTGGGACGACAAGAATGACTCGTTTTTTCTGTCGACCTATAAACAGAAGAAAAACCTTAAGTCTGTCCTAGCGCTCTGTTTCACTAGTTCCCGAGAAACCTATCACCATTGGAAAGTATTCTCGTCCGGGCCCGCAGGCGTCTGCATTCATTTTGAACGGGCGAAGCTAGACGCCGCTTTTGAGAAGGTGCCAGGAGTAAAATTCAAAGAGGTGGCCTATCTCAAGATTAGTAGTCTGAACAAGGAGGCATCCTTAATCGATGGGCTGCCATTCGTGAAGCGGTATCCCTTTCGCCCAGAGCATGAGCACCGTGCGCTCTGGGAGTCAGATAGTGAATCTAAGGACTACCTCAACGTGGAGATTGACCTTTCATCCATTACCCGAATCAGTTTGAGTCCGTGGCTGCACCGCAGCTTGAAGGACAATATTGTTTCACTGCTTAGAGGAATCGAAGGGTGTGCGCATATCGATATTCAGCGTTCAACGATCGTGGGGAACGCGGAGTGGAGGCGATTCGGGAAAAGGGCGCAATAGCTGAGACGCTCTGTCCCGTCAGCCTGTTGGACTTAGGCTATTGTTGAGTGGGGGGGGGAAGGCAGGGTCGCAGAGGCAGCGTTCTGGCGATGTTTACCAGGACGCAGGCTATGAGCAAAGCATCAATCTCGCTTCCAGATGTCATTGACGGTCGACCGGGCTATCCCGAGCTCCTCCGACACTTCCTTCTTGGTTTTGCCAGCAGCCTTGGCTTCGAGCACGGCGGTGACCTTGTCGGGATCAGAGCGGCGGCCGCGCTTTTGCGCCAACACCTCGCCATCCCGATAGAACTCGACGATCTTGTCCTCGATACCCAATTCCGCCAATTTTTGCAGTTCCAACTGCAGGTGCGCGAGGTACTCAACCGCGGGCAAGCCTGACTCGATCCCTGCTGACAATGCCAGCAGCGCGACCGGGTCTGTCTGAAGCCTATCTGCTAACGCCTCCAAGGTATCGAGTGTGATGCTGCTTTTGGCGTGCTCCAGGTTGTGGACATGCCTTGCCTCAACCACACCCGAGAGTTCTTCTTGAGACAAACCTCTGGACAGGCGGACAAGTCGAAGCACCGACCCAAGAGCTCGCATCAGTGGCATGGTAAATCCCCAAAAGCGAGGATGTAGCCATATTGCCGCTTACGGAACTATGCAATATAGTGCCATTATCCGTATAGCGATCTGCCATCGGTGATTTGTCCCGCTTGAGCCGACCCTTAGCTCGGGGAGCGAGAGGCGGTGCCCTGTCATCGCCTTTGGTTGGGGGATTTCAATAAACGTCGAACTCATGCTCGTTGCATGCGCAACTGGTATGGATCATCTCGGTATCCGGCACATGACTGAAAGGCAACGCACTCGCGTTGATTACCTTGAGGGCACTGCTGCGTCCGCAGGATGTGATTTCTAAAATGGAGTGCGGTATGTCTGACGTGAATGTTGTAACTGGCAAATTGGAAGTGATCGGGCCATCAGCAGACAAGCCAGATGGGAGTGAATACACCTACCTGCGTATCGCTCAAAAAGACGGCAGCATGAAACTCGTCAAAAAGGTGGGGGTAGGGCAGCTGATCGAGTCGTATATGAAGCCGGGGATCGAGGGAGATTTCTTCTTCGTCAAACTCGGCCGCCTTGGCTACATCCTGTTTGCCATCAAACGGTCAGATGGGCAGAAAATTTATGAAGAGAATGGATTCAAGACGTGGATTCGTAAAATGCGCATGACGGCTTTTCTCCTTGTGCTCCTATTCATCCCGCTCTCATTCGTAGGACTGCTCATGGGCGGTTATTTAGGCGTCATCGTCCCAATTGGCTTTGTCTACGTCATCTGGAAACTGTCCGTCAGCTTTCCCAACGTGTTAAAGGAGAGCTATCTCAAAGGACACCTGACCCAGCACGGGTTTTCTGGCTAAGCAGCCAGCACTGTACCTTTTTGCGTGACCTTTCGGCTGTAGAGGCGCACTGCTTCGGCGTGCGCCGACACACCGTTCACTTCTTGAGTTGCACGTGCCTAGTGACGGTTGATCGAGCCACCCCTAATACCTTCGCCACCTCAGCCTGGGATTTTCCTTCAGCGAGGAGCAAGGCTATCTGTTGTGCTAGCTCGGCGGACTTCACAGCCCTGGGGGAGTCCAGCTTTGACGGTTCAGCGGGGATGGCAGCCTCAAGCAGACCCAATGCCTTCAGTTCGTACTCTGTGCGCCTCAAAACAGCTAACGCTGATTCTCCGTTCTGCGATGCATAAACCAGGGCGAGCAATGACATTGGATCGATCTTCATTGCCTTCGCGAGCTGTTCGCTCACTTCCAACGAGACTGCCGTAGCAGCCGCCTCAAGACGGCTGACATGTGACTGATCAATCGTCTTCGCGATATCACGCTGGGAAAGTCCCTGATGGATTCTGGCCGATTGAAGAGCGGCAGCGAAGGCGTTACGAAGCGACATTCTAGACGTCTCTGTAAAACGAGACGGTATGCCGTGTTTGCGTTGTTCGGCACAAATGTCTATAGTCATCATCGCGCAAAGATAGTGATGCACTCTCTGAAATGCAGCTGATCGGGTCGGCAGCGGATGGCGAAATGAACTTCCGGCGTAGCGGCATCGGCATCGGCCCGGTCACCTCACGAATGCCAACCAATATACAGATAAATCGAAATGGCGCTGGATCAGGTTAAGCCCTGCAGGGCATCAATATCCATCGAAATGAATGCAGCTGTTTTCCGCCTTGCTTGGGTCGAAGAACCGAAATGAAAATCCAGATTTATTCAGACCTGCATATCGAGTTTCAGCCTTTTGAACCGCCGGCAATATGCCCCGATGTCGTCATCCTGGCTGGAGACATTCACACTCAGTCCAGGGGCATCAGGTGGGCCGGTGAAGCATTCAGCTGCCCCGTTATTTACGTCTGTGGAAATCATGAGTTCTACAACGGGCACCTCGAAGGAGCGCTCAAGAAAATGCGCGACCTCGCAGCACCTCATGTGCACATCTTGGAGAACCAGTCGTTTGTTTGGCAGCAAACACGTTTCCTCGGCACTACCGCTTGGACTGACTTCAGCTCCACTGGTGATGTCGTGGCGGCTAGTAGCATGGCTTGGCAATGGATGAATGATTTTCGTGCGATTCGCGCCGACGCAAATTTCCGCCGGCTGCGCCCGGACGACCTGGTCAAAAGGAATCACGCGGCTAGGGCTTGGCTAGCTCAGGAGTTAGATAAGCCTTTCGGAGGTAAAACTGTAGTCATCACTCACCACGCTCCGGCGCCGATTGTGGCGGGGGACAAACACGATGATCACTTACTCGCGGCTTACGCCAACAGTTGGCCCGAGCTGATTGAAAAGGCGGACGCCTGGATTTTTGGGCACACGCACCGAGCAGTCGATGTGGAGCTCGCGGGGTGTCGAGTCATTTCAAATCCGCGTGGTTACCCAAATGAAGAAACCGGATTTCGTGCTGATTTTCAGGTGGAAATCTGATGCTGCCGTCCAGAGCCGATGACCGCAATTCGGCATACGCCTCCTATAAGATCAAAACATTCGGAGCGAGCCTGAAAGACTTTCGATTTTCAAAGTATCCACGGGTCATTTTGAAAGCAAAAGAGGCTATCCCGGATCCAGCAGTCGTAGGCTTCCTGGTGTGCGCCCTGGAGCGGCCACCTGTCATGACGGGCCTGATCTTTTGCGACCACCGGCACCGCTTTCCTGAAGGGCTTCCGGCGCACACACCACCCATTGAACGATGGTTTCAACACAGCGGTTACCCAGTCGTCCAGACGAGAGGCGGAGGCTTATACGTGATCGCCCATTGGCTTTACGAGAACGGCGCGGTCGGCCCGTTTTTTTCGGTGCAATGACGATGGCTAAGACCGCTGACTTAATGAGTAAAGTGATTCTGGAAACGGAAATGTTGGCGATGCCCAATGCTGTCGTCGAGGCAATGAACATCGATTTCGGAGTGCCGGTGACGGCTTATTTATGCAACGTGGTATTGGAAGGGCAGGTTGCGCTGGGGAATGTTTTTGTCGACCGTTTCAGACGTTTCAATCATGGCAACGGCATTCATACCTCAACCATTTTGAGTAAGTCGACGATCAAGGGGTATGTGCTGTTGGAGACGCTCAATAGTGTTTACGTCGTCTGCAGCTGGTCAGGGGACGGGTTTGGGCCTCGGTTCTCTGGCCGTGTGCATTGAACGCCAAGGGAGTGAGGAAACCACATGTTTTTGAAGTCGAAACAGATAAGTGACGAGGACATAGCGGTCACAGCTTCGATCAAAGCCTTGAAGACGCTAACGTTCAAAGACGGGCGAGTGTCCATTCAGCCCGAGGAAGTCCTGACGCAGCCAGGTTATGAGGAAGCTCGCCGTCAAGCCGCGCGCTTCGTCCGTCCAGCCGCATGCACTGGCTGCACCTCCGATCGACAACTGACGTGGTGCTTGGCGGACTGCGACGAGCTAGCGACCCAAATAGCGAGAAGACTTAAACGGGCGAAAGCGGCTGGGATGACATATGCCGAGGTGCTTTCGAAACTGGAAAATTTGGTTTCAGACGGGGATTCTCATGACTGACGTTTTGCAGGCTGTTACAGAACTGCTCTATGGCCCTGGCGAACCGCTCTACGGCTTCGACGGCGATGAAGCTCAGGCCGAGGCCGAAGCCATTCTAAATTTCAATGGCAAACCATATTGCCTAATCAGAGGCTGGATCATCGTAGAAGTAGAGGTCGACGATAACTACAGGGACGAGCTGGCTGCTGCCGGATTCGAGCCAAATGTTGTGTATGCATCAAATGTGAGGGTTCACAGCGCCGGCAAGCGGAGGGTGGGCGACTGGGTGCGGAGCACATTCCAGCGTTCTTTCAGGGCTGGCTACGTATTCGAAACGAAGAACACTACCTATCTCTTGATGGGCGACGGGTTCCGGAAGAGGGCCACCGCCAAAACTGTGTTGTCGATTGTCGAGTAGGTGTTGAGCGTGGGTAGGATGCAAGTGAAGCTGAGGAAAATAGGTGATCCGGATGACGAGCTGATTGGAGACCTCCTATGGTCTCCGGCTCAGATGATATTCGGGTCAAGATTGGAAGATGAACAACTGCTGCAAGCCGCTTCGGAAATGTTTCCAGACAAGCGCGTGTCCATTGTTCGGCACTGGATGCTCATCGATCTCGTGCTTCCTGTGCAGTCCCAGCGACGTTTAGAAAACCGCGGGTTGCAGCCGGTGGTTCTTTATGCAAACACGGTGGTGGGTGCTCCGGTCGCTAATGAGTTCGGTGTCCTGTCCGGCTATTTGCGTTGTTATGAAGATTGCTTTGTCGAGACGCCAGAGAGCTTTTTTGTATTAGCAGGCCAGGGATCGCGTAAGCAAGCTAGCGAAGACGCTGTACAGGCACTGGCGCGACGTTGCGGCATTGATTTATGAGGCGTGTTTGATGCCCGATCGTAACCATGATCTTGCCCAGCGTTGGCGAACGCAATGCATTGATGCAGGCGATGGAACGGGCGATTTTTTAGTCGAACTTCCCCAGGAGCTTCTTGAAAAAATGGGCCTGAAAGTGGGGGATGATTTAGCTGTAGATACCGTGAGCGGAGTCCTGATACTCCGACCTTTAAAATCTGGTTCATCTGAAAGTGAGTAGCGAGTTGCTTGCGAAACTACAACCGATAACGGGGGTGATTTTTGATGCGTTCGGCACTCTCGTAAGTATCCGAAAGCCAGCTCATCCATACCGCGAGTTGCTCAGGATTGGCGCGCGGCAAGGCAGACGAAGCAGTGCCGCCGACCTACGTGAACTCATGACGCAGCCTATGACCTTATTCGCTGCAGCCATGGAGCTTGATATCGAGGTGTCTCAGGAAGAGATGCAGGCTTTACGCGATAGCTTGGCGGGAGAAATAGCCTCAATCGAACCATACCGGGACGCTCAGGAAGCGATGAGCATGTTGCGTGACGCGGGCATAAAAACCGCCATATGCTCCAATCTCTCCCTGCCATACGGCCCAGCGGTCGCGAGTTTATTCCCGAACATAGATACCGCGATTTTCAGCTATGCGGAAGGCGTGATGAAACCCGATGCGATGATCTACCAGATCACATGTCGTCGTTTGGGCATCGCACCTGGGCAGTACTTTGCAGGGCCTGAGGGCCAAATCGTCATGATTGGTGATTCGCCGAAGTGCGATAGAGACGGGCCGCGTAGCATTGGCATAAATGGATACCTTCTGAATCGAAGCGGAGGAGGTCAATTCAACGATCTCGTTCAGTCGCTGAACAGATTATCCACCGGAATAATGCTTGAGCCAGCAATGCTGCGATTGCCCTTCACTATGTCAGGTGTGCCTACTAACGACTCCGTATCACGCAGATGAGCACTGACTATTGGGGAAAAACCACCTCTCAAAGATTGATGCCCGCGCCGCTACTTGATTTAGCTGACGTGCTCGCGCGCAGGGCTGCAGGGCTTTCCGGTCGACTTGCTCCTGAAATAGCCGACTGCCTGCGCAAGCTGTTCATGGACAGGGGAGCTGAATACGTAAGAAACCTGGAGGGCCTGCCGCAAATCGAGTTTGGGATGAGTTTCATTGATCGAGATGTAGATTATAGGCACCGGATAGCTGAAGCCTTGCGTCAGCATTGCAGAAGTCTCCTGACAGCTGCTTCACCTGGGTTCGTAGTGCCTGCCGCGATGACTACCGAGCAGAAGCTCACCGAGCTTGGTTTGAAACCTGACCTCTGGCTCGTTGATAAAGCCACGAACCAAGCGTTTGCGAAACTCAACCAGGATGTCGGAACGTCTCTCTCTTCTATCGAACCCCTGACTTCATTCGATGAATTTCGCGTCCTTGAGAAAATGCTCAGTGCCTGCATTTACCAAGTCGACTGCACCCTAGAAGCATTTCTGCCGTCAGCTCTGCGTGAACGGATTCATAAAGCGTTTCTATGCGATGAGCGGATACTCGAAACCAAGATCAAGAAGGAAAGCGTACCGGCGGTGCTTTGCGTGTTCGTGCAAGGCTCCCTACCGCATGGCGAGTTTGAAATGTTTACGGGCCTCCCTTCAGCGGAGGCAAGGCTAGAGGTCGACAAGTTGGAGAACCTAGGAATTTTGGCGTTCTCAAAGCTCAAGCCTGGAAGCCTAATACCCTGTCTCCCTTCCTGGCTGGGAGCATATCTGCTGCCACACCTCGATTTACGGTGAAGCTATCACTGGTCGGGGTAATCAGGTTTTCAGCGACCGTTGCGGCTCTACTGCTGCCATCGCCTCCTTCTTGTCCATGCCCTCCTTGATTGCAGAGGCCAGGGTCTCCAGGGCGTCAGCCAACCGTGAGTCATCTCGATAGTCACCGGAGCTCGGCTCATAGCCGGCGCAATGACGCAGCAGTGCCTCTGCGTCATTCGTGTTCAGGTCGAGTTCGATCAACATGTCGATACTTCCTTGCGAGATTGCGAGTGCTTCGGGAAATGATACGTGTATGCGGCCCAGGATGGACGTAAAACCAGCCTCACGGTAACGAGCATGCCAAGGAATGAAGTGTTCGCTTTTGCTGCTGACGCGGCTTGGGAAATTGCCTGGGATGAGCGGTTCACCGCTTCCCATCTACGGGCGTTAACTTCACCTCGGTGACCGCATTTTATCTGCGACTAAGCCGCTGGCTGTTCGTATCGCTGGGACAAATTTATTTTCCCGTTTAGCACCTAACCATCCGCCGCAAAAACGAATTTGGTCACAGCTGCGTTCGACCACCCGTGCGCAGGCTAGGCCCTTGAAAAGGAGCTGAAAATCGAAAATAAATCCCGGTATTTGTGAGCCGGCTCACAGTTCTGAATCAACTCACAAATTTCCAGTCTGTAAATTTTTTTTGAAAGACGGAGTTCTTATATTTGAGAGCAAAGAAAAAGCAGCGGAAGCGGTATCAACTCAGGCTGACTCGTTTCCCCATTTTCTGAGGCTCATAAACGCTGCTTCCGCTTCCGCTTTTCGCTTCGCTTTTCAGATTTCAAGCCCCAGCATGGGGCAGGGGAATCGCCCTTTCGACCGAAGGTCGCTGCTTCACCTCTTTGGTATCAAACCCCTGTCTCGTAAATTTTAAAAAAATCTGTCGCCTGACGCAGGCCCTGACGTGGAATTACTACGTTTGAAATTTGGAGGGTCGAATGGATTACAGTCTGGAGCCAATAATCTGGAACGAGGCGCAGGCAGCATTCGCAGGTGAAGCGTTCGCCAAGGTTGTCGAGCATGCTGTCACCAGCTACCGACGCCGGCCCGGCATTTCTTCAATTGAGCGAATACATGTGTCTGATGTAGGGGAAGTGGGGCTCCAGGCTCTACGAAAGGCGTTGAGTGACGTCCACCACCTACCTCCTGACGAACCTAATCTGGGGTTTGTTACCGTGAGGACTCCGCTGCGGGCTCATATTTACTATTTTCTGCAATGGCAGGTCATACAGGCTGGACGTTTTCCTGAGCTGATCGCTGTGGATCAGCTCGAAAGAGATCTCAATCTTTGATGTACCGTTCTGCACCTGCAGCCGTTTCATGGTGAAATAGTGAATGAGGCAGAGCTCATGGTTGAAGGAGATCGCCCTTCAGGGTACCAACCCTTACGATTTTGCGTTGCG
>Ga0160448_100428_pt1 | contig 14808 bp, 18 predicted proteins | sample HID1973M_E1MG_FD_108269 | JGI IMG/M metagenome (GOLD analysis project Ga0160448, IMG submission 108269) | Enriched mosquito-associated microbial communities from UW Madison campus, WI, USA - HID1973M_E1 MG | ecosystem: Host-associated > Arthropoda: Insects > Digestive system > Unclassified ...
CCTCCTGGCCCTGGCACGGCGGCCAGAGGCCGAGCTGGCCCTGCCGCTGGAGGGCGACTCCCTCGGTGTCGATGCGCCGCAGGAGCACCATGTCGCGGTACAGGCCGCGCAGTGTCGCGGCATCGACGTCGGCCACCCAGCGATCGAGCTCGGGGTCGGCGATGCGCTCGCCGTCGGGGGTCAGCAGCCGCGCGACATCCTCGATGTCGGTGGCGAGATCCGCTGTGGGTGTCAGGGTGTGCGTCATCGTCATCACTCCTCTTGCCGGCCCCCTCGTGAGGGGCCGCTTGGCGTGCGCCGGCCTCTTCGCCGACTGGTTCAACGGTACGTCCGCGTCGCACCTCGCTCAAGCATTCGAGGTGTTCTTGAGCATGTTGACAAATCATGACCGTCAAACCCGTGCTAACGTTTCGCACTATGGGTGCCCTGGATCACGTCGACCTCGAGCTGCTCGCCGCGCTCTCCGCCGACCCCCGCGCGACCGTCGTCGCACTCGCCGAACGCCTCGGCCTCTCGCGCAACACCGTTCAGGCGCGCATGTCGCGGCTCGAGAAGGCGGGCGTCTTCCTCTCTTACGAACGGGCCATATCGTCCGCCTCGCTCGGATTCCCGATCGAGGCGTTCATCAGCGTGATCGTCCGCCAGGCGGATCTGCCCCGCATCGCCGTGGAGCTGGCCCGCGTTCCGGAGGTCGTCCAGGCGCACGGCCTGTCGGGTCAGGTGGATCTGCTGGTGCGCGTGGCGTGCCGCGACACGCAGCACCTCTTCGACACCGATGCACGCATCCTCGCGATCGAAGGCGTCGAGCGCACCGAGACGTCCCTGGTCATGGGCGAGGTCATCGCCCACCGGGTCACGCCGCTCATGGAGCTGGCACGACGGGAGCCCTAGCCCCAGCTCCCTTCGGGTTGCCGCTGGAGGACGCGTCGGCCCGGACGAGGACTACGCCCACGAGGATCAGCGCGCCGCCGACGAACTGTATGGGCGCGGGCACCTCGGCGAGGAAGATCCACGCGAACATGAGTGCGAACAGCACCTCCGACAGTCCGACGAACGACGCCACGCGCGACCCGATGCGCGGCACCGCCATCACTCCCAGCGCGTAGCCGAGCGTCGTCGCGATCGCGGCGACCCAGAGCAGCGGCATCCACCACGGCACCGCGGTGCCGGCGAGCACGACCTCCACGGCCGGCGCGTGGAAGGGCATGATGCCGGTGAGGCACAGGACCCCCATGACGGCAGCGCCGGCCAGCAGGCCGCCGGCGGCGAGCGCGAGCGGGGGGAGGTCGTCGCCGGCGCGCGCCGAGATCACGAAGTAGGCGCAGACGCACACCGCCGCGGCCAGGGCGAGGAGCGTGCCGAGCAGGTCGAACGAGGCCCCCGAGATGTCGACGACCAGCACAAGTCCGACCATCGCGACCGCAGACCCCCACAGGACGAGTGCAGACGGCGCCTTGCGAGTGCGAACCCACACCGCCGCCACCAGCATGACCGGTGCGAGGTACTGGATCAGCAGGGCCACGGCCACCGGCATCCGCTGCATCGCCGAGAAGAAGAACAGCTGGCAGCCGAGCACCGGCATGAGGCCGAAGCCGGCGATGAGCCGCCAATGGCGCTTGAGGAAGCCGCGCTGGCGCTTCATCGCCAGGAACAGCGCAGGAGACAGCACGAGACCGGCGACTCCCATGCGCACGAGGAGTGCCGCACCCAGCGACCAGCCCGCCTCGAGCAGCGGCTTCACGAAGGGACCGCTCGACGAGAACGCGAGCGCTGACGCGACGGCCATCACCAGTCCGGTCGTGCGCATCCGGGCATTCGCTCCGAGCGTCGCGTTCGGTGCGATGACGGGGAGGGACGCGGTGGGGGCGGTCATGGGCGACATCCGACTGTCAGGAGTGAAGACTGCTTACACTGGTGACAGTAGCGGAACCGGATGTCAGGAGTCAACGTGGTTTTCATTCATGACACGCAGCAGAATCTGCGGGCCGCCTCGTACCTCGTCAACACGATGGCCGGCTTCGACGGCGAAGACACCCTGGCGACGCTCGAGGACTTCGAGGACTACCTCCTGGTCAACCCCTACACCGGCACGATCCGCCGGGATGAGGCGGAGCTCGCGGCCATCCGCGCCGTCCGCCCGCGTCTGCGCCGGCTGTGGGAGGTCGACCGCGAGGGGGCGGTGCCGCTGGTGAACGAGATGCTCCGTGACGGCCAGGCGCTGCCCCGCCTGGTGATCCACGACGACTTCGACTGGCACATCCACGCCACCAGCGACGACGCTCCGCTCGCGACCCGCATCCTCGTCGAGGCCGCGCTGGCGTTCGTGGACGTGATCCGCGCGGACGAGTACGCCAGGGTGCGCGTCTGCGCGGCGGACGACTGCGAGGGCGTGTACGTGGACTTCTCGAAGAACGGGTCCAAGCGCTACTGCGACACCGGGAACTGCGGCAACCGCATGAACGTCAACGCGTACCGGCGTCGGAAGGCGCGAGAAACCGCGTGATCGCATCGGCGGCCGCCGCCGGCGTCTCGTAGTGGATCAGATGCCCCACGTCGGGGATCTCCACCAGTTCCGCTCGCGGGAAGAGCGTCGCCAGCTTGCGCTCCGCCTCGATCGGCGTGATGTCGTCGCGGACGGCCGCAACCAGCAGGGTCGGCTGCGAGATGCGAGGCGCGAACGCCCGCACGTCGTTCGACACCGACGCCACGAAGGCGTCGTGCAGCACATCGCGGTCCGCGAACCGCGAGAAGTACGTGTCGTGCTGATCGTGCACGAAACGACGGATGCCGGGGTCCTTGGTCTTGGCCATCGAGACGCTCATCACCCGCACGATCAGGCCGTTGCGCAGCAACGCCTCGCCCAGGCGCTGCGGCAGCTTGGCGCCCGCCCAGTAGTAGAAGACCGCGAGCCGCGTGAGCACGCCACGCGGCCCTTCGAGCGCCGGGGCGCCGATCGGGTTCACGAGGATCACACGCGGCGTGCGGAGACCGCCGGCGACGGCCGAGGCCACGACGATGGAGCCGAACGAGTGGCCCAGGATGACAGCGCCCGGAGCGACCTCCGCGACGAAGCCCCGCAGCCAGTCGGCATACAGGTCGAGGTCGTGTGCGCGCCCGGGTACCGGGGCGGTCTCGCCGAAGCCCGGCAGGTCGGGCGAGATCACACGCACGCCCGGCAGGTGCGCGACGACCGGCTCCAGCCCGTGGTGCTCGCCACGGAAGCCGTGCACGGCGACGACCGTCGTCTCGGCATCGGCGGGACCATAGACCCAGTACGCCGTCGTGCCGCCCAGCACCTCCGCCTCCTGCCGCTCGACGGGGATCTCGTCGAGGAGGGGTGCATAGGGGTTGGGTGCGCTCACCCGTCGAGTCTACGAGCCCTCCCCCGTGGTCCGCTGAGCGCGGAGCGCCTCCCCGCCGATGTCGGAGGCGACGCATACCGTGAACGGCATGAGCCGCCCGCATCCCGAACAGCTGTCGCTGTGGGATGTTCCGGACTGGGTGCGCCTGGTCGGGGTGTTCGATCTCGAGACGACTGGGGTCGATGTCACCGCCGACAGGATCGTGACAGCCCACGTGGGACTGCTCGACGCCTCCGGCAGCGTCATCCGGGCGCGCGACTGGCTCGCCGACCCCGGTGTCCCGATCCCCGAGGGCGCGAGCGCGATCCACGGGATCTCGACCGCGCACGCGCGGGCGAACGGCCGAGCCGCCGCCGAGGTGGTGGCCGAAGTGGTCGCCGCGGTGCGCGCGCTCCTGGACGCCGGCATCCCGGTCGTCGCCTACAACGCGCCGTACGACTTCTCGCTGTTGAAGTACGAGTCGCTGCGCCATGGAATCGCGCCGATCGAGGATCCCTCGCCCGTCATCGACCCGCTCGTGGTCGACAAGGCGTACGACCGCTGGCGCAAGGGCAAGCGCACGCTCGAGGTGGTCGCCGCCCACTACGCGGTGCGGCTGGACGCGGCGCACGAGGCCTCCGCCGATGCCGTGGCGGCCGGCCGCGTCGCGCAGGCGCTCGCCGAGCGGTTCGCACCGTGGCTGCCCGAGACCGTGCACGAGCTTCACACCCGCCAGATCGGGTGGGCGCGCGCCCAGGCTGAGAGCCTGACCGAGTACTTCGTCCGCATCGGGCGCATCGACTCCGACGAGCGGCTCGATGGCCGGTGGCCGATCCGCTGAGCGATAGGTCCGCTTCGCCCGCATCGGCGGTGAACGCAGAAGACCCCGCCGAGGCGGGGTCTTCTGGAAAGCTGAGGCTTACTTGGAGCCGAAGTTCTTGAAGCGCTGGTTGAACTTCTCGACGCGGCCGGCGGAGTCCATGATGCGCTGCTTGCCCGTGTAGAACGGGTGCGAGGCAGACGAGATCTCGACGTCGATGACGGGGTACTCGACACCGTCGAGCTCGATCGTCTTGTCGCTGGTCACCGTCGAGCGGGTGAGGAAGGTCTCGCCCGAGCCGAGGTCACGGAACACGACGGCCTGGTAGTCCGGGTGGAGGTCAGTCTTCATGATGGTCCTTTGAGGATGGTGCCCTGGATTTTGCCAGGGCGGTCAAAGTCTGGGGTGCGAGCGCACCAAAGAAAGATTCTACCAGTCTCCGGAGCGGACGCCGAACCGGCCGTCTCGGCGGTCAGTGCGCGGCGCGTGCCGCGTAGCGACCGTCCTCTTCGCTCAGGCGGATCGGCACGCCGAACGTGTCGGTCAGCGCCTCGGCGGTGAGGGTCTCGCGGATCGGTCCGGATGCCACGGCCTGGCCATCGCGCAGAAGCAGGACGTGGGTGAACCCGACCGGGATCTCCTCGACGTGGTGCGTGACCATGATCATCGCGGGGGTGGTCGGCGCCTGTGCGTAGCCGCCCAGCAGGGTCAGGAGCTCTTCACGCGCGCCCAGGTCGAGGCTGGCCGTCGGCTCGTCGAGGAGAAGCAGCTCGGGGTCGGTCATGACCGCGCGGGCGATCTGCACGCGCTTCTGCTCGCCGTCGCTGAGGGTGCCGAACGTGCGGTCGGCGAGGTGGTCCAGCTTCCACTCCGCGAGGACGCGCAGCGCACGCCGCTCGTCGATGTCCTCGTAGTCCTCGCGCCAGCGCCCGAGCACCGAGTACGCCGCGGTCAGGACGACGTTGAGCACCGTCTCCTCCGGCGGGACGCGACGCGCCATCGCGGAGGACGCGAACCCGATACGCGGGCGGAGCTCGAACACGTCGGTGCGGCCCAGCCGCTCGCCCAGGATCGTCACGACGCCCGATGTGGGATGCAGCAGCGTGTCGGCCATCTGCAGCACGGTGGTCTTGCCCGCGCCGTTGGGACCGAGCACCACCCACCGCTGGTCGTCGCTGATCGTCCAGTCCAGGTGATCGACGATGTTCCGGGCGTTTCGGCGGACGACGACGTCGGAGAACTCGAGCACCTGGGGCATGCTGACAGCCTATCGGCCGCCGGAGACGACCTCCGCGTACAGTGCGGCCGTCTGGTCGGCGATGCGCTGCCAGCTGAAGTCCTCGGTCGCGCGCTCCCGGCCGGCTCGGCCGTACTCCCGGGCACGCTCCGGATCGCTCACGACCTCGGTGAGCACGCGGGCGAGATCCGCCACGTACTGCTCCGGGTCGGTAGGCGTCCCGGTGCCGTCCTGCACCTGCTCGATGGGCACCAGCCGACCGGTGACGCCGTCGACGACCACCTCGGGGATCCCGCCCGTCGCCGTGCCGACGACCGCGGCCCCGCACGCCATCGCCTCGAGGTTGACGATGCCGAGGGGCTCGTACACCGAGGGGCAGACGAACGTGGTCGCCGCGCTCAGGATCGTGCACAGCTCGTGGCGCGACAGCATGCGGTCCAGCCACACCACGCCCTCGCGGGTCTCCTGCAGCCCGCGCACGAGGCCCTCGACCTCCGCCATGATCTGCGGCGTGTCGGGCGCGCCCGCGGCGAGGATCACCTGCACGTCGGCCGGGAGTCGCTCGGCGGCCCGGAGGAAGTACGGCAGCCCCTTCTGCCGCGTGATGCGGCCGACGAAGACCACGGACGGCTTCGCGGGGTCGATGCCCAGTTCCGCGAGCAGCGCGGGATCCTCGACGGGATGCCACGCCTCGACGTCGATGCCGTTGTAGATGACGCGCACCCGCTCGGGGTCGAGTGACGGGTAGCTGCGCAGGATGTCCTCGCGCATGCCGTTGCTCACCGCGACGATGGCCGCCGCGCTCTCGTACGCCGACTTCTCGATCCAGCTCGAGACGGCATAGCCCCCGCCGAGCTGCTCGGCCTTCCACGGGCGCAGCGGCTCCAGGCTGTGCGCGGTCACGATGTGAGGGATGCCGTGCAGGAGCGAGGCCAGGTGCCCGGCGAAGTTCGCGTACCAGGTGTGGCTGTGCACGACGTCGGCTCCGGCGACATCCGAGACGATCTCGAGGTCGGTTCCGACCGTCTGGACGGCCGCGTTCGCGGCCGACAGCTCGGCCGGCACGCCGTAGGAGGTGGTCCCCGCCTCGTCGCGCTCCGCGCCGAACGCGCGCACCCGCACGTCGATGCTCGCGCGGAGCGCCTTCACGAGCTCCGTCACGTGCACACCGGCGCCGCCGTAGATCTCCGGCGGGTACTCCTTGGTGACGATGTCGACTCGCATGTGTCGAACGCTAGTACACGGGCAGGAACGCGTCATAGTGTGGGTCGCATGCCAGCTGCACCCAAGGTCTTCGGAATCATCCTCGCCGGCGGCGAAGGGAAGCGGCTGATGCCGTTGACCGCGGATCGCGCCAAGCCCGCCGTCCCGTTCGGCGGGCAGTACCGGCTCATCGATTTCGCCATCTCGAACCTGATCAACTCGGGGCTCAGGCAGATCGTGGTGCTCACCCAGTACAAGTCCCACAGCCTGGACCGGCACATCTCGCAGACCTGGCGGATGTCGGCGCTGCTGGACTCCTACGTCACCTCGGTGCCCGCGCAGCAGCGCCTCGGCAAGCGCTGGTTCTCCGGATCGGCCGACGCGATCCTGCAGAGCCTCAACCTCATCAACGACGAGCAGCCCGACATCGTCGTCGTGATCGGCGCCGACCATGTCTACCGCATGGACTTCCGGCAGATGCTCGCCGCCCACATCGAGTCGGGCGCTCGCGCGACGGTCGCCGGCATCCGTCAGCCGATCTCGCTCGCGAACCAGTTCGGCGTCATCGACGTCGACCCCGAGGACCCGATGCGGATCCGCGAGTTCCTCGAGAAGCCGCAGAACGCCGTCGGCCTGTCCGACGCGCCGAACCAGGTTCTCGCCTCCATGGGCAACTACATCTTCGACACCGACGCCCTCATCGAGGCCGTCGAGTCCGATGGCGAGCTGCCCACGTCGAACCACGACATGGGCGGCGACATCATCCCCTACTTCGTCGATCGCGGCGAGGCGGGCGTCTATGACATGAACCGCAACGACGTGCCGGGCTCCACCGACCGCGACCGCTACTACTGGCGGGACGTCGGAACCATCGACTCGTTCTTCGACGCGCACCGCGACCTGATCTCGACGCTGCCGGTCTTCAACCTGTACAACATGGACTGGCCGATCCACTCGCAGGCGGTCAACTCCCCGCCTGCGAAGTTCGTGCGCGATTCGGTCGGGCGCATCGGCAATGCGATCGACTCGATCGTCTCGCTGGGTTCGGTGCTGTCCGGCACGCACCTCGAGCGGAGCGTGGTCGGCCCGTGGACGCTGGCGGGAGGCGGGTCGACGATCACCGACTCCGTGCTCTTCGACCACGTGCAGGTCGGCGCCGGAGCACGCGTGCACCGCGCGATCCTCGACAAGAACGTCGTGCTCGAAGACGGAGCCACGGTGGGCGTCGACCGCGACAAGGACCTCGCGCGCGGATTCACGATCACCGAGAGCGGCATCACGGTCGTCGGCAAGGGATTCCGCGTCGAGCGATGACGCACGGTCGGGTGCGCCGCCCGCGTCCCGCTAGCGTGGGAGCATGCCCGCAGCTGCTGCCCGCTTCCTGGTCGTGCTCGACGCCGACTCGACGCTCATCCGCAACGAGGTCATCGAGCTGATCGCCGACGAGGCGGGCCGCGGGGCGGAGGTGGCCGCTGCCACGGAGGCCGCGATGCGCGGCGAAGTCGACTTCGCGACGAGCCTGCGCTCGCGGGTCGAAGCGCTCGAGGGCGTGCCCGTGACGGCGTTCGCCCGTGTGCTGGCGCGCATCGAGCCGACGCCGGGCGTGCGCGAGCTCGTCTCGGCCGTGCACGCGCGTGGCGGCGCCGTGGGCGTCGTCTCCGGAGGCTTCCACGAGATCCTCGACACGGTCGCCCCCGACCTCGGCGTCGATGTGTGGCGGGCCAACCGGCTCACGACGCGCGACGGCGTGCTCAGCGGCACCGTCGACGGGGGGATCGTCGATGCCGCCGCCAAGGCCGCCGCGCTGCGGGAATGGGCCGACCAGCGCCGCGTACCGCTCGGGCGGACCCTGGCGATCGGCGACGGCGCCAACGACCTCGAGATGATGGCCGTCGCGGGCCTGGGCATCGCGTTCAACGCCAAACCCGCCGTGCGGGAACGCGCCGACGTGGTCGTCGGTCCCGTCGACCTCGCCGAGGTCATCGCCCTGCTCCCCTAGCCGACGGCTCCCCCGCTGCCGCGAAGGCAGCGCCCCTTCGGGCCTGTTCCGATGTCGGGCGCCGTCGGTAGCGTCGGAGCATGCACATCATCCTCGTTCCCGGATTGTGGCTGGACGCGTCGTCGTGGGGCGATGTCGACCCGGCGCTCGAAGCGGCCGGGCACCGCACGCACCCGCTCACCATGCCGGGTGTCGGCGCCCCCGGTGCCGAGTCGGCCGGCATCGGCATCGCCGACTGGGTCGCCGCAGCGGTCGCTCAGATCGACCGTCTCGACGGACCGGTCGTTCTCGTCGGGCACTCCGGCGGCGGAAACGTCGTCTACGGCGCCGTCGACGCTCGCCCAGGCCGCGTGTCTCGGGTCATCTTCCTCGACACCTTCCCGCCCGGCGACGGCGGCGCGATCTCCGAGTTCCCCGTCGTGGACGGCGTGATCCCCTTCCCCGGCTGGGACTTCTTCGACGAGCCCGACGTCGCCGACCTCGATCCGCAGACGCGGGCCGATGCCGCGGCTCGGGCGAGATCGGTGCCCGAACGCGTGCCGACCGATCCGATCCGACTGACCGACGAGCGGCGGCGCGCCGTGCCGGCGACGATCATCACGGGCACGGTGCCGGAGGCGCAGATCCGAGAGATCATCGAGAAGGCGCCGCCGTGGGCGGCCGAGCTCGCCGCGGTGGAGCACCTCGATGTCATCGAACTGGGCTCCCCGGGCGATCCGACGGGCCACTGGCCGCAGTTCTCGCGTCCGGGCGCGGTCGCCGAGGCGATCCTCCGGGCGATCGCCTGACACGCCTGCAGGCTCGGCGACCGCACCGGTCGCCGAGCCTGTCGAAGCGCGCGGATCCCCGGGCCTGTCGAGTGGTGGGGTGCGGGTCAGTGCCCCATGCCGAGGCCGCCGTCGACCGGGATCACGGCGCCGGAGATGTAGGCCGCGTCGTCCGACGCGATCCATGTCACCACGCCCGCGACCTCGTCGGGCGAGGCGAAGCGCCCGGCCGGGATGTTCTTCTTGTACTCGGCCTGGGTCTCGTCCGAGAGCTCAGCCGTCATATCGGTCTCGATGAAGCCGGGCGCCACGACGTTGGCCGTGATGCCGCGGGCGCCGAGCTCGCGCGTGAGCGAGCGGGCGAAGCCCACGAGGGCGCTCTTGGAGGCGGCGTAGTTGATCTGGCCGGCCGAGCCGTACAGCCCGACCACGCTCGAGATCAGCACGACGCGACCCCAGCGGGCGCGCAGCATGCCCTTGGACGCGCGCTTGACGACGCGGAACGCCCCTCCGAGGTTGGTCGAGACGACGGTGTCGAAGTCCTCCTCCGTCATGCGCAGCAGGAGCGTGTCCTTCGTGATCCCCGCGTTGGCGACGACGATCTCGACAGGACCCAGGGTGTTCTCCACCTCGGTGAAGGCGGCGTCCACGGCTGCGGCATCCGTGACATCCGCCCGTACCGTGAGGGTTCCCTCGGGTCCCTCGCCGGAGCGCGCGGTCACGGCGACCCTGTACCCCTCCGCGACGAAGCGCTCGGCGATGGCGCGGCCGATGCCGCGGTTTCCGCCGGTGACGAGGACGACGCGATCGGTGGACATGGTGGCACTCCCGGGGTTGTGGCGGATCCGCACCAGCCTAGTGGCGGCACCGCCGCGCGCCGCCTGTTTGACACCCCGGTGCGGCGCTGGGACTCTGGTGCGAGACATCGACGAAAGGCCGCCCCGTGAGCGACAACACCCCGCAGAACCCCGCACCGGAGCCCGGGGCCCACCCGCCCGTCCCGCCGGCCCCCGCCGCTGAGCAGCCGGCGGCCCAGCCCGCGCCCGGCGCGTACCCGCCGCCCGCTCAGGGGGCCTATCCCCCGCCCGCGTACGGCGCGCCCGCCTCCCCCGCCTACGGCGCCGCACCGGCCTACGGCGCAGCGCCCGCGTACGGCTCCACTCCGGCCTACGGCGCCGCGCCTGGCTACGGCTACGGAGCCCCCGCGAAGACCAACACCCTCGCGATCGTGTCGCTCATCGCCTCGATCTCGAGCTTCGTGATCCTCCCGTTCATCGGGTCGGTCGTGGGCGTGATCACCGGTCACATGTCGCTCAACCAGCTCAAGACGAGCGGGGAGCAGGGGCGCGGGATGGCCCTCGCCGGCACCATCGTCGGCTGGGTGGGACTGGGCCTCACGATCATCGGCATCATCGCCGCGATCGCGTTCTTCGCGTTCTTCGCCTCGGTCTACACGCAGTACGGCACCTACTCGTGAAACGCGTCGCCCCGGGACCCGTTCCCGGGGCGACCGCGCGGTGCAACCGGCGTACGCTGGAAGCACCGTGAAGAGTTCCAGCCACGCCCCGTCGGCGACCTCCCTGCCGCGTGCCCCGCGCGACGAGGTCGCCGCGCGCTCGACGCGGTATCTGATCACGATGGGCATCCGCATCGCGTGCTTCATCCTGATGGTGGTCATCACCCCGTACGGCTGGTACACGTGGGTCTTCGGCGCGGCGGCGATCTTCCTCCCCTACATCGCGGTCGTCTCGGCGAACGTCGGTCAGGAGGCGCGCCGCAACCGCCGCGAGGACCCCGAGCCCGCCCTTCCCGCCGCGCCCTCGAGCGCTGCCACGACGGACACGCCGGTGATCCGGATCGAGGAGACCCGTGCGCTCCCCTCCGACCAGAAGCCGCCGAGCGCCGACGACGAGGCGGACCCGACCGCATGAGCGATCCCGGACCCGACCAGGTCGCCGACGCGATCTGCTCGCGCGCAGGATGCCGCGCCACGGCGCGCTGGCGCATCGATTGGCGCAATCCCCGCATCCACTCCGAGGAGCGCCGCAAGACGTGGGTCGCGTGCGATGAGCACGTGGACTATCTGCGCGAGTTCCTCGCCGCGCGCGCCTTCCCGGTCGCGGTCGCTCCCCTGGCCCCGACGGAGGCGGCGAGATGAGCCCCCGCGCCGTGAGCATGCAGGACCTGCCCCGGGCGGGGAGGTGGGCGATCTACATCGCCCTGGCCGTCGTGTTCGCGATCGCGTGCGCCTTCCTGTCGAACTGGCAGTTCACCCGCAACCAGGAGCGATCGGCGCAGCTGGCCCTGGTCGCGGAGAACTACGACGCCGAGCCGGTGCCGCTGGCCGACCTCATCCCCACCGATGGCGAGTTCTCACCGCAGGACGAATGGCACCCTGTGATCCTCACCGGGACGTACCTCGCCGACGAGCAGCTCCTGGTCCGCAATCGTCCGCACGGAGGGACCTCGGCCTTCGAGGTGCTCGTGCCGTTCCGCCTCGACGACGGCCGGGTGCTGCTGGTCGACCGCGGGTGGGTGCCCCCGGGCACGGACCAGCCCGTTCCCGATGCGATCCCCGCTCCGCCGTCCGGCGAGGCGACGGTCACCGTCCGGCTCCGCCCGGGTGAGGCGCTGCCGTCGTCGGGCCGGTCCGCGCCCGAGGGACAGGTCCCGACGATCAGCCTCGGTCTGGTCGCCGACACGATCTCTCCCGCCGCCGGCCGTGCCCTCGAGCAGAGCGCCTACGGAGTGATGATGTCGGAGGACCCTGCGCCCGCATCGGCCCCCAGTGCCCTCGAGCCGCCGTCGGACGACCCTGGCCCGCACCTCTCGTACGCGATCCAGTGGATCCTGTTCGCGGTGATGGGCTTCGTCTTCATCGGTTATGTCATCCGCACCGAGCGCCGGCACCGTCGCGAGGACGCGGAGGACGCGCGGGCGCACTCCGAGACGGTGGATGCCGCGTCCCCCGCGACCTCCGCACCGCGTCGTCGCCGAGACCGCGATGCCGACGACGAGGACGCCCTGCTCGACGCCGCCGGCCGCTGAGGCGTCGCGGCAGTCGCGTCAGGCGAGCGACACGAGGTCGGCGTAGTCGCGGCCCCAGATGTCCTCGACGCCGTCGGGGAGGATGAGCACCCGCTCAGGGTTGAGCGCCTCGACGGCGCCTTCGTCGTGCGAGACGAGCACGACGGCTCCCTCGTAGTGCGCGAGCGCGCCGAGGATCTCCTCGCGGGACGCCGGATCGAGGTTGTTCGTGGGTTCGTCGAGCAGCAACATGTTCGCCGACGACACGACCAGCGTCGCCAGCGAGAGGCGCGTCTTCTCGCCGCCGGAGAGGACGCCGGCGGGCTTGAGCACGTCGTCCCCGGTGAACAGGAACGAGCCGAGCACCTTGCGCGCCTCGGTCGCAGTGATGTCGGGCGCTGCCGACATCATGTTCTCGAGCACCGAGCGCGAGACATCGAGGTTCTCGTGCTCCTGCGCGTAGTAGCCGATCTTGAGGCCGTGTCCCGGCTCCAGCTGCCCCGTGTCGGGCTGGTCGACGCCCGCCAGGATGCGCAGCAGAGTCGTCTTGCCCGCGCCGTTGAGGCCGAGGATGACGACCTTCGAGCCGCGGTCGATGGCGAGGTCGACATCCGTGAAGATCTCCAGCGAGCCATACGACTTCGACAGGCCCGACGCCATGAGCGGCGTCTTGCCGCAGGGCGCGGGCTTGGGGAAGCGCAGCTTGGCGACGCGTTCCTCCTGGCGCACCTCGTCGAGGCCCGCGAGCATCTTCTCGGCGCGGGCCACCATCTGATGGGCCGCCGCCGCCTTGGACGCCTTGGCACCGAACCGGGCCGCCTGCTGCTGCAGGACGGTGGCCTTCTTCTCGACGTTGGCGCGCTCCTTCTTGCGGCGCTCCTCATCGGCCACCCGCTGACGCAGGTAGTTCTTCCAGTTCATGTTGTAGACGTCGATGACCTGTCGCATCGCGTCGAGGTAGAACACGCGGTTCACGGTCTCGCCGACGAGTTCGACGTCGTGACTGATGACGATCAGCCCGCCCTTGTAGTTCTTGAGGAACTCGCGCAGCCACACGACGCTGTCGGCGTCGAGGTGGTTGGTGGGCTCGTCGAGGATCATCGTCTGCGCGTCCGAGAAGAGGATGCGTGCGAGCTCGATGCGACGGCGCTGACCGCCCGACAGCGTCTTGAGCGGCTGATCGAGGATGCGGTCCGGAAGCGAGAGGTTGTGGGCGATGGAGGCGGCCTCCGCCTCGGCGGCGTAGCCGCCGAGCGCCTCGAAGCGCTCCGTGAGGTTGGCGTACTTCCGCATGGCACGCGCGGCGACCGTCTCGTCGTCGTCGCCCATGGCGAGGGATGCCTCGTGCATGCCGATCGCGAGGGTGCCGAGACCCCGGGCGTCGAGGATGCGCGTGCGCGCGAGCATCTCGGGATCTCCCGAGCGGGGGTCCTGCGGCAGGTAGCCGAGCTCCCCGGAGCGCTCGACCTTGCCGTCGGCGGGGATGAGATCCCCCGCGAGCACCTTCGTCAGCGTCGTCTTGCCGGCGCCGTTGCGACCGACCAGTCCGATCTTGTCGCCGTCCGACACGCGGAAGGAGACGTCCGACATGAGCACGCGGGCGCCCACGCGGATCTCGAGGTCGTGCACGGCGAGCACAGCGGAAGTCCGATCCGTCGATGGAATGGGGAGGTGGCCGAACGGCCAGCCTCCCAGTATACGGGGCCGCTCCCCCGCCCGGCCGACCGAATACCTCTGCGGGGTGACCCGGACGATACCGCAGAGGGATGCCGACGGTCCCGTTTCCCGCATACCGTTCCCGGGTGGACCTCCTCTCCGACCTCGTGCTTCAGGCAGTCTCCTCACCGTGGCTGTATGTCACGATGTTCGCGGTGGCGCTGATCGACGGCTTCTTCCCACCGATCCCGAGCGAGACCCTCCTGGTCGCCGCGGCGGCGGTCGCGGCATCCACCGGACGCCCCGACGTCGTCCTGCTGGGCGTGGTGGCCACCGCGGGAGCCGCGGTCGGAGACAACCTCGCGTTCGCGCTCGGACGGGCGACGGGGACATCGCGCTTCGGCTGGATGCGGCGCCCTCGGGTCGCTCGGGCGCTCTCGCGCGCAGGATCCGCACTCGAACGACGCGGCGCCGGCGTGATCCTGGGGGCGCGCTTCATCCCCGTGGGCCGCGTGGCGGTCAACCTGTCGGCCGGAGCGCTGGCCTACCCGTGGCGGAGGTTCGCGCCGCTCAGCGTCGCGGCAGGGCTGTGCTGGGCCGCGTACAGCATCGCGGTGGGGCTGCTGGCCGGCGCGTGGCTGAAGGAGCAGCCGCTGCTGAGCGCGGTGCTCGGCGTCGTGCTCGCACTGGGCATCGGCCTGCTCGTCGATCGCGTTCTCAGCGCGCGCGCACGCCGGGTCGAGGCATCCGCGTGAAAC
>Ga0160448_100430_pt1 | contig 14720 bp, 12 predicted proteins | sample HID1973M_E1MG_FD_108269 | JGI IMG/M metagenome (GOLD analysis project Ga0160448, IMG submission 108269) | Enriched mosquito-associated microbial communities from UW Madison campus, WI, USA - HID1973M_E1 MG | ecosystem: Host-associated > Arthropoda: Insects > Digestive system > Unclassified ...
CGAGCCGCTGGGAGCACTCGATCGCAAGCTCCGGCACCGACTGCAGGACGAGCTGCGGGCGCTTCAGCGCAAGCTCGGCATCACCGTCATCTACGTGACGCACGATCAGGACGAAGCGATGTCGATGAGTGACCGCATCGCGATCATGAACCACGGCGTCGTCGAGCAGCTCGGCGAGCCCCGGTCCCTGTACGACCAGCCCGAGACCCTTTTCGTCTCCAACTTCCTCGGCGACAACAACACCGCCGGAGCGACGGTGGATTCGTCCGGCTCACTGCGGCTGGCCGAGGGTGCGCTGATCCCGGCGCCGACCGGCGGTCTGACGGCCGGAGCCCCCGTGTCGCTGACGCTGCGGCCCGAGCGGGTGCGGCTGTCGACGGATTCGCTCGCCGGACGGCAGGGGACCATCACCGATGTCGTGGCGCTCGGGGCGGTGACGACCTACAAGGTGGAGGTCGACGGGGTCGGCGCGATGAAGGCGAACGTCCAGCACAGCGGGGACTACTTCGCCTCGGATGTCGGCGCCCGGGTCGCCGTGGCGTGGGATGCCGAGGACATCCACGTGTTCCCCGACAGCGGTGAGCCGATGGATGCCGGCCTCGGGGATGAGTGATTCGGCGTCGCTTCTTCTTCCCCGCGAGAAGTACGAACCCTCCCCGCAGTTCCGCTTGCCCCTGGAGTGGAGCCGGAGGCGTGCCGCCGAGCTGCTCGAGCGCGTGGACCCGACCGGGCGGACGGGCGTCCTGCTGCTGGACCCGTGGAACATCGTCACCTTCACGGGGCTGTGGGCGCTCACCACCGAGCGGCTCATCGCCGCGTACCTGCCTCCCGACGGCAGCGACCCGACGTGGTTCTACCCGTGGCTCGACGAGCGGCTCGTCACCACGTGGTGGTTCGGCGACGGTGACGCGTACTTCGACGTCCCCGACGCGGTCGGCGGATTCCCTCCGCGGGGCGAGTACTCGCGCGAGACCATCGGGACATTCGACTGGCTCTTCGGGCGCCTTCGCGAGCGAGGCATCATCGGCACGACGCCTATCGCCGTGGACGTGGACCTCTCTGCCGAGGCATCCGCCGCGTGTCGGCGCAACGGCGGCGTCGTCTCGCAGGTCGTCTCGCATCTCGCCCTGTCGATGCGCATGGCCAAGACCGACGAGGAGCTGGCGCTGTGGGCCCGCGCCTACGACTACTTCGACGACGTCCATGTGCAGGCACGAGACCGGCTGCTCCAGCGCGATGCCGAGCTCACCGACTCGCGGCTGCGCCTGGAGCTTGCCGGCGATGTGCTGGACCGCATCATGGCGGACTACGGACCGGATCGATCCCCGCACGGCCCGGTCGGGATCACCGTCGATCTGGCGTGGATCCGCGCGGGCGCCGTCACGGGCTACCCGCATCCGAATCAGGTGCGTCACGCCGTCATCGAGCGCGAGCGGACCGTGCAGATCTCGGGGATCGTGCAGATCGGGGGCTGCGGGGGTGAGCTGTATCGACCCTTCCTGCTTCAGCAGCCCGATCCGCACGAGCAGCGGCTGTGGACCGTTGCGCGCGACAGCTGCGTGCTCCTCAAGGACGCGCTGCGGGCCGGGCGCACGGGCGGTGAGGTGGCCGAGGAGATCCACCGCTTCCAGCTGGCTCAGGGCGTCGAACGGTTCGCCGCGACGCGTCCGTCGCACGGCCAGGGGATGGAAGGGCATCAGCCTCCCCACATCTCGCTGGGTGAGAGGACGGTGCTCGAACCGGGCATGTGCTTCTCGGTCGAGCCGGGGCTCTACGACCCGGATCGCGGGTTCGGTGCGAACTTCTCCGACACGTTCGTCGTCCAGGAGGCGGGCGGCGCAGTCCAGCTGTCACGCGTGCCGTGGACCGAGGAATGGTGCTGGCTCTCGTGAGCGGGCTCCCCGGTGATCCCGTCGGTCGGACGACCGACGACCTGACGCGCTTCGCATGGCTGCACGGCGACCCGAACGCCGCGCCTCTCTCGACGTGGCTGGGGGACCGTGCCGACGAGCTCGGCCGGTTCCGAGCGGACCCGCGCATCGTCGGCCACCGCGCCGCCGCGGCCGCAGCGCTGCGGCGGGCCATGGCTCCCGCCAGTCATGGGGCTCCCGCAGTGGAGGGCTCGACGGTGTACAGCCTGGATCGTGAAGCCGGGGGGAGCGCTCGCAGGATCGTCGCGCGCACGTCGACCGGCGGCGCTGTCGTGGTGTTCGAGGCCGAGCACGGCGCGATCGACTGGTTCTTTCCCAGCCCTCGCGGCCGGTTCCTCGCGGTGGGGACCTCGGCCGACGGCTCGGAGGACGCACGGGGCCGGGTCTACGACGTCCGCGCCGGTGGATTCCTCCCCGCCGAGTGGTCGGGCGTGCGTCACGCGTGCGTCTCGTGGCTGCCCGACGAGGGCGGGTTCGCTTACACCTGCTACCCGGATGGGCGACCCTACGGCAGGCAGATCCGGCTGCACTTGCTCGGCGACGAGGTCGTCGACGATCGGGTGCTGTGGTCGAACGAGCCCGAATCGACGGATTGGCCGGACGTCGAGATCTCTCTCGACGGCCGTAGCGCGCTCATTCACGTCTCGCGCGGCTGGGCCGCGACCGACGTCTTCGTCATGGACCTCGACTCCGGCGCGACGACGCCGTTGATCGTCGGCGAGGACGGCCTGAGCCGCTTGCACTTCACCGAAGCCGGCCTGATCGCGGGCGTGACCGAGATCGGCTCGGGGCTCGGCCGCGTCGTGCGGATCGACCCCGCGCAGCCGGATCCAGCGAACTGGGTCGTGATCCTCGCCGAGTCCGACGTCGTGCTCGACGACTGCTCGGTGCGCGACGACGGGGTGTTCGTGGTGGGCGAGCGCGACCTCGCGGCGGTGGTGGGCTTCGTGGAGGTGCGCGACGGCACCGCGGTGGGCTCGGCGACCTGGGCGGACCTTCCGCCCGGGGACGTCGCGATCAGATTCCCCACACCCGGGCGCTCGACGATGCGCAGCCGAGTCATACGGCACCGCTCGTCGCGTGAGGCGGTGTTCACGTGGTCGAGTCCGACCCGACCCCCGGCGCTGCTCGCCTGGCACCCGGGGCATCAGGTGCGGCTGCTCGACCCCGCCGAGGCGACGCAGACAGGGTCGGAGCCTTCGGTGAGCACGCGTGTCAGGTCCCTTCCGGCGACGGACGGCGTCGGCATCCCGCTCATGATCGTCGAGCCGGAAGGCTCGAACGGGCGGCCGCTCCCGACGCTGCTCCACGGCTACGGGGGGTTCGGGCTTTCGGCGCACACGGGCTACTCGGAGCTCGCCGTCGCGTGGGTCGCCCTTGGCGGACGGTACGTCGAAGCGGGTATCCGGGGCGGTCGCGAACGCGGCAGGAGCTGGCATCGGGCGGGCGCCCGGGAGCAGCGCCTGCGCGTCTTCGACGACTTCGCCGACGTGGCCGACGAACTGGTGCGGGCGGGGGAGAGTCGCAGAGAATCCCTCGCCGCCTGGGGGAGCAGCAACGGTGGCCTGCTCATGGCCGCGATGGTGGTCAGGCGTCCGTCGAGCTTCGCGGCGATCCATGCCGCCGTGCCCATGACCGACATGCTCGGCTACCACCGGCTCTCCATCGCCCGCCTGTGGCTCAGCGACTTCGGGGACCCCGACAGCGCCGGTGACCGCGAGTGGATCCGCGCCTACTCGCCCCTGCACAACCTGCCTGAGACGGATGCGAGCCTCCCGGACATCCTGGTCACCACCGGTTTGCACGACAACCGCGTCGATCCGTATCACGCCTACGCGTTCGTCGAGGCGCTCCGGGAGAGGGATGGTCGGGGATCCGGGCCCCGTGTCCTGCTGGGGGTCGACCCACACGGCGGCCACGGTATCGGCAAGCCCGCCGACGCATTCGTCGAGGAGCGCGCCGACGCTCTGGCGCTGTTCCTGGATGCGTTCGAGCGGCGCTCCGGGCGCGGACCGACCGCGGGCGATTAGCACTCGTTATGGAGGCCATCGGGTCCCGCGGGGCGACGATCACGCTCACCTACAGTTTCCACATCGCACGCAACCGCAGTGAAAGGACGAAGGCCGCACATGACTTCCACGTTCGAGGCCGAGCGCGACATCGAGCGCACTCTCAACACCGTGGCCTACATCCTCGATGCGGGCGAGTACGGCCGGATGGGTGAGGTCTTCCACGAAGACATCGTGTTCTCCAACCCGGGCCGACTCGAGGCGCAGGGGCTGAGCACCGTGCGGGAACGCTTCGAGGCGATCGCCACTCCGGCGCGCAGCCACTCCATCACGAACCTCATCGTGTCGGTCGTGGATGCGGACCACGCCACGGCGGTGTGCAAGGCCCTCACAGTCCGTTCCGACGGCGAGGTCGCACCCGCCGAGTACCGCGATCGCCTCGTTCGCACCCCCGTCGGGTGGCGCATCAGCGAGCGTCGGATCCGTCAGCTCTGACCGGAAGGCGAATCGACTGCCATGAACAACACGTTCGATGCCATCGTGATCGGCGCGGGCCACAGCGGACTCGTCGGCGCGTTCTATCTGGCCAAAGCCGGCTGGAGGGTGCTCGTCGTCGAGGCGCGCTCGACAGTCGGCGGATGCTGCGTCACCGAGGAGGTCGTGCCCGGCTATCGGTGCAGCTCGGTGTCGAACTCCAGCCACAGCCTGGATCCGCGCATCATCGGCGACATGGAGCTGACCAGGTTCGGGCTGGAGTACACCCATCCCCCACTGGGCTCGCTCACCCTCTTCGAAGACGGACGCGCCTTCGTGCCCTGGCCCGACCGTGCCAAGCGGCGGTCCGAGATCGAGAAGTACGCCCACGGCGCCGACGACGTCGACGGGTTCTTCGGCATCCTGGATCGCATCCGCCGTGTCGCGCAGCGCATGCGCGTCAGCTTCCACGACGTTCCCCCGACCTTCTCGGAGGTGGCGGCGCGCTTCACCACACCGGAGGAGATCGACGACTTCAACGCGTTGATGTTCGGGAGCGTCGGCGATCTGCTGGATCAGCACCTGAAGTCCCCGCACCTCAAGGCCTTCTTCGCCGCCACCGCCGTCGCGACGAACCTCGTCGGCCCCTACACGCCGGGATCGGCATACCTCCTGCTGCAGCGGCCGCTGTACGAGGAGTCGATGGCCGCGTTCGGCGTCGACGACCGCAACGACCTGATGATGAAGAACGCCGCGCCGCTGGGTGGCATCGGCTCGGTGACGCAGGCGATGGCCCGATCGATCCAGGCGCGAGGAGCCACGATCGAGCTGGAAGCCCGTGTCGATCAGATCCTCACCGACGGCGGTGCCGTCACGGGCGTGCGCCTCGCCGACGGGAGGGAGTTCTTCGCCCCGCGCGTGCTCTCGAATGCCGACCCGAAGCTGACTTTCACCAGCCTGGTCGACCCCGGCGATCTGCCGGCGGAGTTCCTCGCCCGTGCGCGCAAGCTGAAGATGGACGGCACGAGCGCCAAGGTGCACATCGCGATGAAGGGGACTCCTCGCTTCGCCGTCGCCGCCGACGACGCGGAGAACGACCTGTTCCTGCCGACGAACTTCCGAGTCGCCTCCTCGCTCGAGGTGCTCCAGGAGGCCTACAGCGAAGCGGTGATGGGGCGCTGGTCTCGCCGCGTGACGGTCACCGGCCTGATGGATTCCGCGATCGACCCGACGCTCGTGCCGCCGGGCCACCACATCATGAGCCTCAGCGTGAGAGGTGTTCCGTATCACCTCGCCGAGGGCACGTGGGACGAGCAGCGCGACGAGCTCGGCGCGGCGGTGCTCGGCACGATCGCCCAGCACATGCCGAACGTGCCCGACATCGTCGAGGCGGTTCACGTGTACACGCCCCTCGATCTCGAACGCGAGTTCGGGCTCGTCGAAGGCTCGGGATCGCACGGCGACATCGTTCCCGGTCGCATCTTCGACTCCCGCCCGCTTCCCGGCGCCAGCCGCTACTCGACACCGTTGCCCGGTCTCTACCTGTGCGGGGTCGGCACGTGGCCGGGCAACTTCATGAGCGGTGTGACCGGCCACAACGCCAGCCATCGGATGCTCTTCGACGTGGCGACCGACGCGCCGCCGGTCGACGAATCCGAGCCGCAGGTGTGGTGACGGCGCTGGATCTCTCGCTACTTCATCGAAAGGAACTCACATGATCATCGGACGCGGACAGCGCAACGCTCAGCGGTCGGGTCGCCGCGACGACACGACCACGGGCGGGGTCTGGTCGGACATCCTCCTGAATCAGGACGGCGTGCGATCGGCCAACATCATGTTCCCGCCGGGTGCGCGCACGCACTGGCACCGCCACCCGGGCGGTCAGTTCATCTACACGCTCCAGGGCGAAGGGTGGATCCAGGAGCGCGGCGGGGAACGCGTCGTGGTGGGTCCGGGCGATGTCGTCTGGACCGAGGGCGGGGTCGAGCACTGGCACGGCGCGACCGACACCAACCTGGTCACCCAGGTGATCCTGCACTTCGAGGATGTGGAGTGGACCGGCGAGGTCACCGACGAGGAGTACCGACGCTGATGACCGCCCCAACGCCCGCTGTCCAGACGCAGCTCCTGCTCGACGGGCAGTGGCGATCGGCTGATTCCGCCGCGACATTCCCCGTGTGGGATCCCGCAGCCGGGCACCGCATCGCCGACGTCGCCGACTCGGGCGCCGCCGACACCCTGGCGGCGATCGAGTCGGCGAGCGTGGCACTGGATGCCTGGAAGCGCACGGCTCCGGCATCCCGCTACGAGATCCTCCGGCGCGCGGTCGCACACCTGCGGTCGCGCACCGACGAGCTCGCCGGGCTGATCGTGCGGGAGACCGGAAAGCCGATCGCCGAGGCGACGGGGGAGATCCTCGGGAGTCTGCGGTTCTTCGACTTCTTCAGCCACGAGACGCTGAGGCTTCCCGGCGAGTACTGGCCGGGGATCCTCGCCGATCGGGACGCGTACGTGTCGCGGGAGCCCGTCGGCGTCGTCGGCGCGATCACGCCGTGGAACTTCCCGGCGTTCATGGTCGCCTGCAAGGTCGGCGCGGCCCTCGCCGCCGGCTGCACCGTCGTGCTCAAGCCGGCGGAGCAGACGCCGCTCACGGCGCTCGCGATCGCCGAGTCGTTCGTCGCCGCAGGGTTGCCCGACGGAGTCCTGTCGGTCCTGCCGACGAGTCGGCCGGCCGAGGTCGCCGACGTCATGCTGCAGCATCCCGCCGTGGCGTGCATCACCTTCACCGGGTCGACGGCCGTCGGACAGCGGCTCCTGGAGGGCGCGGCGAGCGGGGTCAAGAAGGTCCTGCTCGAGCTCGGCGGCAACGCGCCGGTGCTCATCGCGGAGGACGCGGACACGGACGCGATCGTCGAGTCCGTGGTTCGTGCGCGATACGCGAACGCCGGCCAGGCGTGCGTGGCCGCGAACCGCATCTACGTGCACGAGAACCTCGCGGATCGGTTCCTCGATCGCTTCGCCAGCCGCGTCGGCGACCTGCGGGTCGGCGATCCGTGGGTGGCGGGGACCGACCTCGGTCCGCTCATCGATACCCGCGCGGTCGAGACGATCGAGGATCAGGTCGCGCGGGCCATCACGTCGGGTGCGTCTCTGCGCATCGGAGGTGCGCGCGTGCGTGACACCTCGACGAGCGCGTTCTTCGCGCCGGGCATCCTGACGGTCGACGGGGCTGGATCCGACGTGCTCCGAGAAGAGTTCTTCGGGCCGGTCGCGACCGTCATCGTCACCGGGAGCGACGACCAGGCCGTGGCATTGGCCAACGACTCGCCCTACGGCTTGTCGGCCTACGTGTTCAGCCGGGATGCGACGTACGGGCGGGCCCTCGCCGACCGGCTGCACGTCGGCACGGTGGGTGTGAACTGCGCGCTGGTCAGCGACCCCGCCCTCCCGTTCGGCGGCGTGCGGATGAGCGGGATCGGCCGCGAGCGGGGACGCGCAGGAGTCGAGGAATTCCTCGAGAGCAAGACGATTCACGTCGGTCGCGTGTGACCGGCCGGACAGCCAAGGAGACGAAATGACCAGAGAGCTCTGCGTCGTGAACGCACAGATCCTCACGATGGACGGCGGGGATCGCGTCGTGACGGCCTTCCGCGCCGTCGATGGCGTCATCACCCACACCGGTGCCGACGCCGAGGTGCTCGCACAGGCGGGCGACGATGCCGAGGTGATCGACCTGCGGGGCGCCACCGTGATCCCCGGGCTCATCGACGCGCATTCCCACATCGAGATGCTCGCCTTCGCCTGGCAGATCGCCGAGGATGTTCGTGCCAGCCGGGTCGGCTCCATCGCCGAGCTCGTCGATGTGCTCCGAGCGAAGGCGCTGCGCACCCCGGCCGGGAACTGGGTGATGGGCCACGGCCAGCATTTCCAGGACGCGCTGTTCGCCGAAGGGCGCTTCCCGGATGCCGCGGATCTCGACCTGGTCTCGACCGAGCATCCGGTGATGTACCGGTCCAGCTTCCACACGAACATCTTCAACACGCGGGCGCTCGACGTGCTCGGCATCACGCGCGACACCCCCGACGCCCCGGGCGGACGCATCGAGCGCGATGAGGACGGCGAGCCGACCGGGCGCACGTTCGACATGTTCGCGGCGATCGACGGGCCCCAGGCACCGGTCGACGACCTTGCCGACGCCATCGAGAAGACGCAGGACATGTACCTCGCGGTAGGCGTCACCGGGCTCGGTGAGATCTCGCTGCTCTCGCACGGCTTCGAGGCGATGCTCGCGCTCGCCGACCGCGGAGCGCTGAAGCTGCGGACCACGTCGTACGCGACCTTCCCCAACGTCGTCGACGAGCCGACCGTGGTCGGCGGTGGTCTTGCCGACCGCTTCGCGGACACCGACGAGAGCCGCATCAAGCTGGGCGGCGTCAAGCTCTTCCTGGACGGTGGTCTCACCTCCCTCGCGGCGGCCCTCACCGAGGACTACCCCGAGAAGCCCGGGTACCGGGGCGAGATGGCGTACGAGCCGGAGGAGCTGCGCCACTGGGTCGATGTGCTGAGCGAGCGCGACATGCAGATCGCCATCCACGCGATCGGCGACCGCGCACTCGACCAGGCGCTGGACGCGATCGAAGCGGTCGGAGACACCGCGCGCATCCGGCGGCACCGGATCGAGCACGCGGGGAACCTGTGGATGACTCCGGCGCGAGTGCAGCGGCTGGCGTCGCTCGGTGCCGTCCCCGTGCCGCAGCCCGCGTTCATCCTCACGACCGCGCTGGGGTACCGCCGTCACCTGGGCGACCGCACAGGGGACCTCATGCCCTTCCGGACCCTCATCGACGCGGGCCTGGCCCTCGTCGGCAACTCCGACGCCATCGGCATCACCGCGGACCAGCACGACCCGTTCCCTGCGTTGCAGGCTGCGATCACACGGCATACGCATGCCGGTGAGCCCGTAGACCCCCACCAGGCGATCACGCTGATGGAGTCACTCGGGATGTACACCCGCGACGCCGCCTACGCGATCCGCCGCGAGCACGAGATCGGGTCGCTCGAGGAGGGCAAGCGTGCCGACTTCGTCGTGCTCGACGAAGACCTGCTCGCGCTCGATCCCGACAAGATCGGCTCGATCCGCCCCCGCGAGACGTGGATCGACGCAGAGCGGGTGTTCGCGCGGGACGAACTCCCGGTCGGCTAGGGCCTCGCGTGGACGGACGGACCGCGTCGGTGCGCGACACCGCCTGGGCGCTCGAAGCGGTGCGACTGCTGGAGGCTGACGCGAATCGCAGCGCCGATACCCACCTGCACGTCTTCCCGCTTCCTGAGGAGTGGGGGATCGACCTCTACCTCAAGGACGAGTCCGTCCATCCCACCGGCTCCCTCAAGCATCGGCTGGCACGCTCGCTCGTGCTCTACGGCATCGTGAACGGCCAGATCGGGCCGACGACCACCCTGGTCGAGGCATCCAGTGGCTCCACCGCCGTCTCGGAGGCGTACTTCGCGCGGATGCTGGGGCTGCCGTTCGTGACGGTGGTGCCGCGTTCGACGAGCGCGGAGAAGATCGCGCTCATCGAGTTCTACGGCGGCCGGTGCCACTTCGTGGACGGGCCTCTGCAGGTGTACGACGAGGCGGAGCGGCTGGCGAGGGAGTGCGGCGGGCACTACCTCGACCAGTTCTCCTACGCCGAGCGCGCGACCGATTGGCGAGGCAACAACAACATCGCCGAGAGCGTCTACGGGCAGCTCGCGCTCGAGAGGAACCCCATCCCGAAGTGGATCGTCGTCAGCGCGGGCACCGGGGGCACCTCGGCGACGTTCGGCCGGTACGTCCGCTACCGCAGCCATGCCACGCGCATCGCTGTCGTCGACCCCGAAGGCTCGGCGTTCTTCGACGCGTGGCGCACAGGCGACATGAGTGGGACCACCGGTCGCACGTCGAGGATCGAAGGCATCGGGCGGCCGCGAGTCGAGCCGTCGTTCGTGCCGGGCGTCATCGACGAGATGATGCGGATTCCGGATGCCGCATCCATCGCCGCAGTCAGGCTGCTTCGTCAGCGCACCCGGCATTGGGCCGGCGGCTCGACCGGGACGAACCTGGTGGGAGCGTTCCGGCTGATCGCCCGCATGCTCGCCGACGGCGAGACCGGCAGCGTCGTCACGCTGATCTGCGACAGCGGCGCGCGCTACGCCGGCACCTACTACGACGATGCGTGGGTCGCATCGCAGGGCATGGACCTCGGCATCCATACCCGGATCATGGAGACGTTCCTGGCGTCGGGCGAATGGCCCGACGCCGGCTGATCAGACGTCGGAGCTGCCTGGACGATTCAGCTTCCACGGAGCGCCGTCCAGCTGCGCGATGATGCCGGTCGTCAGCCGCACCGCCGGCAGGGCTGCGCGCTCGGGCGTCGTGGCGATGTGGATGGTGCGCAGCTCCTGAGGATTGGTCGGCTTGATCACGCATCCCCGCGGGATCGCCGCCGTCGTCAGGGGGAGCCGGGGCAGGATCGACACCCCGAAGCCGCGGGCGACCAGGCCCAGCACGGCGATGAAGTTGTCGGTGGTCATCGACACCTTGGGTATGAAGCCCACCTTGCGGCACACCTCTTCGGCGTGCCAGCCCGAGATCCAGTCGTCGTCTTCCAGATCGAGCACATTGACCGTCGGCTCGTCCGCGAGCGGGTGATCCCGCGGAAGGACGGCATAGAGCGGATCCACGAAGATCGGGGTCGCCTCGACCCCGTACGCGGCGAACGTCTCGGGTGCGACATCGGACCCGTACCCGCACACGATCGCGATGTCGCAGTCGCCGACGGACAGCGCCTGCAGGGCGTCGTGAGGCTCGGACTCGGTGTACTCGATCGAGATGCCCGGTCGAGCCGTCCGCACCTCGTTGAGCACGGTGGGGACGATCGTCGACGAGGCCGACGGGAAGCCGCGCATGCGCACATGACCTGAGCGCAGTTGTGTCAATCCGTCGAGCCTGGCCAGCATGGCGTCGACCTCGCCGATGACCGACGGCGCGATCGAGACGATCATCGCGCCCGCCTCGGTGAGCTTGATCTGTCGGCCGAGGCGGGTGATCAGGGGCATTCCGATCCGGGTCTCCGCCCGCTGGAGGTGCTGGCTGACGGCCGGCTGGCTGAAACCGAGTGCCTGGGCGGCGGCGGTGATCGAACCCTCGCGTTCGATCGCGTGAAGAATCCGGATCGTGCGGAATTCGATGTCACGCGAGCTGTCGCCGGGTACTCCCATGGATCCACGCTACCGGCTGACCGGCGGGGGCGGAGTGCGGGGCAGGGCGCCGTTCTGACGCTGGACGCCCACGTCGGACGGGTGCGGGGAGCGCCGTCCCTGACTCGGGTGGACGCGACGGGGGGGACCTGCGCGCGCTGCTCGCCGACGACGGCTGAACGAGATCCGGCCCGCGCGGCATCCCCGATCTGTGCTGGTCACCCGCCTGGTGAGCCGAGCCGCAACGGCCCACCTCGATATCCTCTCCTTGTGACCCTGCGTGACGACGTCGCTCCCGAGCGGACCAGTATGGGCCGCGGGATGGACGTGGTGTCCTGCGTAGCTGAGATGTCCGCAGTGAGCGGGCAGGGCGTATCCGTGCAGACAATTGCGCGAGCGCTGCAGCGCGACCGGTCGCAGGTCTCTCGCACTCTTGCTGCGCTGGCGGAGGAGCAGCTGGTGTCGCGAGGTCCCGACGGTCGCTACAGACTGGCCTGGGCCTGGTACGCCTCGGCGCAGCAGCTGGTCGAAAGGCGTCTGCGCAGTGAGGGCCTCACGATTCTGGACGAGCTGTCAGCGGACGTGGGAGAGGCGTGCTTTCTCGGAGTCCTCGAGGGGGATGCGACGGTCACGATCGTCGAGAGCGTGCCGCCTGCCGCCCGGTTGATCGGTTCGTGGATCGGGCGAGCGTATCCGGCGTTCTGCAGTGACGCGGGTCAGGCGGTGTTGTGGGATGCCTCCGATGAGGAGGTTCGCGGTGTGTTCAGCCGCACGAGCTTCCGCAGCGCCGGCCCCAACGCCGCCGCATCGGTCGATGAGTTCCTCGTGCGCCTGAAGGAGTCGCGGGCCAGGGGCTACGCGATCGTGGCGGAGGAGGCCGAGCCGGGCCTGTACTCGGTCTCGGCGCCGGTGTGGGACTTCCGGGGCGAAGTCATCGCCGGCCTGCAGATCGTGGGGGAAAGGCATCGCCTGGAGTCGAAGTCGGAGGCTCTGGGAGCGGCGTGTGCCGATGCTGCGCAGCGGCTGTCGGCGGTGCTCGGAGCGGGCGAAGCTCGGGGCGAGTGACCCGGAGCGGCTGCTCACGACTCCTGGATGAGCTCGCTCAGCCGTGACCAGGCGTCGCGGAGCGCACTCTGCGCTTCGCGTGTGCGGCGCTCCGAGAGCCCGCCGCTGCTGATGCCGATGGAAACCACGATGCCGCGCTGATCGCGGATCGGCAGCGCGAAGTCCCGCACGCCTTCGACGTATTCCTCGCGGGCATCCACCATGCCGAGCTCGCGGTCCCGCTCGAGCAGCTGATGGAGCTGATCGACCGATCTCGCCGCGCCGGGACCGCCGACTCCGACGAATTGCACGTCGGCGAGGAGGGCGTCGAGGTCATCGCGCGTGTGGTCCCAGAGGAGAGCCCGGCCGGGTCCGGTGCACCAGATGGGGGTCAGGATGCCGGGGCGCAGGTAGTCGGCGGAGACGCCCGGGCCCTTCTCGGAACGGAGCAGGATCGCACCGGGCCCCTCGGCGGCGACCAGTTGCGCCGAAACCCCCAACGTCGAGGCGAGCACGCGGAGACTCTCGCGTGCCGCTCGGAGCCACGGTCGGCTCAGGGCGCCGGCCGCGCGGAAGAAGCCGTCGCCCGCCTTGAGCACCGCCGCGTTGTCGCGATCGAGGTAGCCCAGGTCCCGCAGCTCGCGTGTGAGGCGCGAGACGCGACTGCGCTCGATGCCGGTGGTCTCGGCCAAGCGTGAGGCGTTGTGCCCCTGCCTTCCCGATCGCTCCTGCGCCACCGCCGCGTCGAGCAGCGCGAGACCCTGCAGGAGTGAGGACGGGGCGCTCATGATCTGGGGTGCTTTCTGGGCCGATGGACGAGGGGCCGGTCACCCGGTGGGGACCGCTTCCGAAGCCGGCACGTCGACGACGACGCGCGGGTTCAGGCGGGCCCACGCGGTGTACGAGCCGGCGGCGATGGTTCCGCTTGCCCGTTCGATGTCGGCGGAACGGATCTGTGCGGATCCCTGCCGCCCGTAAAGTACCACTTCGTCGCCGACCTGAGCCGACGGCACCTCGGTCACGTCGATCACCAGACTGTTCATGGCCAGGCGATCGATCACCGGCGCGAAGGTGCCGTGGACGAGAACGTGCGCCCGGCCGCCCAGCGTGCGCGGGTACCCGTCGGCGTATCCAACGGGGACGACGGCCAACCGGCTGGCGCGATCGATTCGTGCGGCCCTGTCGTACCCGACCGTGCTGCCCGCCGGGTAGGGGTTGATCGCCGCGATGCGCGACACCAGCCGCATAGCCGAACGCAATCCACGGACCGCGGCTGACGTGTCACCGTAGAGCGCGGCGCCGATCCGGACCATGTCCATGCGCGAGTCGGGGATGGTCAGTGCCGCGTACGAGGTGGCGCAGTGCTTCTCGAATCGGCCGCGCGGAGCACCGAGCACCCGCTCGGCCGCGCCGGCCTGATTCCGGAAGGCACGGGCGCCGGCGCGCACATCGTCGGCGTCTTCGCAGGGGAAGTGCGAGCAGATTCCGACGATGGCCAGCTCAGGGCTCGCGGCGATGCGTCGCAGGTGAGGCTGCGACTGTGGGTCGCCCCAGTCCATGCCATCTCGGCTGAGCCCCGTGGAGTTGAGGGAGAGATGGACGCGGAGAGGACGCCCGAGCGAGCGGGCGGCTGCGATCGCGATGCGCGCGTGATCGCCGCCGCCCACCCACTCTTCGATATCGAGCCGGCCACCCTCCTGGATCTCCTCGCGCAGCGCCGCCCGGAGGCGGATGATGCGTCCCGAGAATCCCCGCCGGCGTACCTCCTCGGCCTCCTCGTTGGAGGTGATCCCGATCGTGTCGATACCGGCCGCCATCAGGATCGGCAGGACGATCGGGATGCCGTGGCCATAGGCATCCGCCTTCACCACCCCGCAGAGCCGCGCCGCGATGCCGACCTCGCGTCGTACGACGTCGAGGTTGTGCGAGATGGCGCCGGCGTCGATCTCGACCCAGACGGGACTCGTGGTGCTCATGCGTGGCGGTGGCGTGGTCGGCGCGGTTCACCCGCGGGGCTGACGGA